>Ga0233451_10001768_pt1 | contig 20400 bp, 13 predicted proteins | sample 011ome_29_FD_183052 | JGI IMG/M metagenome (GOLD analysis project Ga0233451, IMG submission 183052) | Coastal salt marsh microbial communities from the Groves Creek Marsh, Skidaway Island, Georgia - 011504CT (spades assembly) | ecosystem: Environmental > Aquatic > Marine > Intertidal zone >... | reverse complement strand
GCTGCGGGCGAGAATAAGAAGCAAATGTTGGGTCGAATAAAGGATCCCAGAAAATAATCCGAATCGCCTCGAGCGGGGGCTTGCCCAAAATGGCAAACATTGCCCCCCCCATCACCATCGTCAAAAGCACTGCAATCGCGGGCGTGATGGTTGTGAGCACCGCCGAGGGGTTAAGCCGTTTTTCGAGACGGATCATGGCGTTGCCTCTGCGGTTGCGCTGCCCATCATCAAGCCAATATCCTCAATCGTTAACCCAGCTGTTTTTTTGATCTGCGATAGGCGGCCTTCATAAAGCGCGCAAAATCGATCCGAAATCTCGATCAGTTCATCCAAATCCTGCGAAATAATCAAAATCGCAGCGCCTTTGGCTGCCAGATCCAAAAGCGATTGACGAATGGCGGCCGCGGCGGCGGCATCAACGCCCCATGTCGGCTGGTTCACCACCAATACATCAGGATCTTGTAATACCTCTCGTCCAATAACAAATTTTTGCAAATTCCCCCCCGATAAAGAGGCCGCTGTATTCGCGGTGCCGGGGGTTCTGACATCAAATTCATCGATGATGGTTTTGGCAAATTTTTCTGCGCTGCTCCAGTTTAAAAACCCGTTTTTAATCAGTTTTTTGCGTAGCGCGCCGGTAAGCAATGCGTTTTCAATCAGGCTCATATTTGGCGCGGCTGCGTGGCCCAAACGTTCTTCGGGGGCGCAGAGCAGACCAAGAGTTCGCCGCGCATTCGGGCCCAAATGGCCAATATTCTCTCCGTTAAGCTGGCACATTTGCGGCGCAGATAGAGCCTCTCCTGAGAGGGCAGCCAATAATTCTTCTTGGCCATTTCCGGCGATGCCACCGATCCCAAGAATTTCCCCAGCTGCGATTTCAAAGCTGAGGTCGCTTATCGGTGATTTGCCGCTGCCATTGCCTGCAAGCGTAAGTGCTTTCACCGAAAGCCGGGTTTTCCCCAGCTCGTGTTGTTTTTTCTGAGGGGCTTTAAAGCTGGCGCCAACCATCATTTCGGCCAAAGCCGCAGCCGAGGTGTCCGAGGGCGTGCAGCCCGCCACTTTTTTGCCGCGCCGCAGGATGGTTGCCGTGTCACAAAGGCTGCGGATCTCTTCCAGCTTATGGCTGATGTAAAGGATTGAGGTGCCCTCTGATTTGAGCTTGCGCAGCGTTGCAAACAGGGTTTGCACTTCTTGCGGTGTCAGCACCGATGTGGGCTCATCCATGATCAGCAATTTCGGATTTTGCAACAGGCAACGGATGATCTCAACGCGCTGGCGCTCTCCTGCGGATAAGCTTCCAACGATGCGGTTTGGATCAAGTGGCAGCCCATAGGCCTGAGAAACCTCTCGAATGCGCTGCGCCAAATCGCGTTGAGGCAATATGCTTTCCATGCCTAAGGCAATGTTTTCCCCCACGTTCAGCGCGTCAAACAGAGAAAAATGCTGAAAAACCATTCCAACGCCTTGGCTTCGCGCAACCTTTGGCTCGCTAGGAGCAAAAGCTTGTCCGTTCAGCGTCATGGCACCTTGATCTGGGCGAACCAACCCATAAATCATTTTTACAAGCGTTGATTTTCCCGCGCCATTTTCCCCTAAAAGCGCATGTATTTCATGCTGGCCGATATCAAATGATACATCGTCATTCGCAACCACGCCCGGGTAGCTTTTGCTCAACCCGCGAATTTCCATCAGAACGTCTGTCACGCTTTCTTCCTTGTTAAGGCACGGTTCTCAACGCGCCTTGCCAAAAACGCTGCGCTAACTCCGATGGCGATTTCGGCAGGATGCTTACCAAAATCGCGTGATCCGATGGGACAGGTGATCCGGTTGATACTGGCCGAATTATGCCCAAGAGCTTGCAAACGCTTTTTAAAACGCGCCCATTTGGTGGCAGATCCTATCAGCCCTGTCCAGTCAAACCCGTGCCGCAGCAATCCATTGCATAATTCTAAGTCCAAACTGTGCGAAAATGTCAGGATAAGATGCTGTGCCGTTTGGGGCGCATGCTTGATCAGCGCGGTTGGGGTTTTTGCAGGCAGCATAATTACCCGTTCCGGAGCGCGATCTGGAAAGCGTGAAAGATCCGTATCGACCCAAGTGATCTCTAAATCGGGCAGGGGGGCAAACATATGCACCAAGGCGCGCCCGACATGACCGGCCCCCCAGATCCAAAGCTGCGCGCTGGGCGCAAAAACCGGTTCGATCATCCAACCATCATAGAGGCCGGGTTTTGGCAAAACCCCTTGTCCGCGGTGATCTGCCAGAACGCGTTTGGCCGCAAAAGGCAGCGTTGATGCGCCGGTGATCCGCCTAATGAACAAATTTCCATCGGCTTGAGGCATGGATTGCGTTGAAAAAAACTCGGTCACCAACGCGACTGAGCCGCCGCAACATTGGCCCAAGTCAGGCCCCAGCGGATGGCGGCTAAACAGTGCGCTGGTTTTCCCCTGCTCGATGGCTTCACGCGCGGTGTGGGCGGCTTGGTATTCAAGCGCACCGCCCCCGATCGTGCCGCTTTGGCCGGTTTTCCAAACCAACATTGAGGCCCCGATATCGCGCGGGGTAGATCCTGCAACATCTGCCACGACCACGCGGGCAATGGGCCCGTATTTGTTGGCCGCTTGGCGCAGCGCATCTAAATCAAACCCCATGCGCTTGCGCTCGCTGCACCGAGTGAAACACTTGTTCGGGCGTTGCCGGGGCCTGCAAGTCGGGATAGGCACTGCCGCATGCTGAAATCGCATGGCTCAGCGCTAAAAAGACCGAGTTGCCCAGCATAAAGGGCGGCTCTCCCACCGCTTTTGATCGATAAATCGTGTTTTCCGTGTTTTGGCCGTTCCAAAGTGCAACGTTGAAAATGTCTGGTTTGTCGCCAATGGTTGGGATTTTATAGGTTGAGGGCGCGTGGGTGCGCAAATGACCGCTTTGATCCCAGACCAATTCTTCGGTGGTTAACCAGCCCGCGCCTTGTACATATCCACCCTCGATTTGGCCAATATCCAGCGCCGGATTAAGGCTGGCCCCCACATCGTGCAGGATATCGCAGCGCAAAATGCGGTTTTCACCCGTGAGACGATCGATCACAACCTCGCTAACAGCGGCGCCATACGCGAAATAGAAGAAGGGTCGCCCCTCGCCTTTGATGCGATCCCATTTAAGGCCGGGTGTTTTGTAAAACCCGTTTGCCGATAAATTAATCCTGTTTTCGTAACATAATTTGGCAATTTCTTGGAAGGGCACGCGCAGCGCGTCGATGCTTATATGGTTGTTTTCAAATCCCACTATCGCATTGGGTTTTTGAAAATGTTGTTTCACAAAATCGCTGATGCGCGTGGTGATCTGTTCGCAGGCCCGTTTGATTGCCATGCCGTTCAAATCGCTTCCCGAACTGGCCGCAGTGGCAGAGGTATTGGGCACTTTTGCGGTATCTGTTGCCGTGATTTTGATCTGTTGCAGATCAACGCCAAATTCAAAAGCGGCCACTTGGGCAAGTTTTTGAAACAGACCTTGGCCCATCTCGGTTCCGCCATGATTGATTCTGATGCTGCCATCTTGGTAGAGATGCACCAAAGCGCCCGCTTGATTTAGGTGACTTAGGGTGAAGGAAATACCAAATTTAACGGGGGTCAGCGCGATTCCGCGTTTTAAAATGGGATTTTGCATATTCCAGGTTTTAATTGCGGCCTTGCGGTCTAAATATTGGCTTGTTTTTGCCAACTGATCGGTCAATTGATGCAGAATAAAATCAGTGACCGGCATACCATAGGGTGTGGTTTGAGCATTTTCAGACCGAGCAGATGAATGCGGCGCTACCGCCATATCAGCGTAAAAATTGCGGCGCCGGATATCGAGCGCATCTTGCTTTAAATAATGCGCAATATGGTCAAGCACGCGTTCGATTCCCAACATGCCTTGCGGGCCACCAAAGCCGCGAAAGGCCGTAGCGCTTTGCGTATTGGTTTTCAAACGATGGCTTTCGATGCGGCAATGCGGCAGATGATAGGCATTATCGGCATGTAACATCGCCCGATCCGCCACGGGCAGTGAAAGGTCTTGGGCCCAACCGCAGCGCGCATATTGCACGAATGCGACCCCGGCAATGCGCCCCTCTGCGTCAAAACCTGCTTGATAAGAAATGCGAAAATCATGGCGTTTGCCAGTAATCATCATATCATCATCGCGATCATAGCGCATCTTGCAGGGGCGTCCGGTATGTCGTGCAGCGATGGCGCAGGCAACGGCCAATGCGTTGCCTTGGCTTTCCTTTCCCCCAAACGCACCGCCCATCCGCCGCACTTCAACGCGGACATCTTGCATTTGAAGACCCAAAGCATCGGCAACCTTATGCTGTATTTCACTGGGGTGTTGCGTCGAGCTGTGGACGACCATTTCCTGATCATCTTGCGGCAGGGCCAGCGCGGCTTGGCCTTCAAGGTAAAAATGTTCTTGCCCCCCTATCACAATCTCACCTTGGATTTTATGCGCGGCCTGCGCTATAGCCGCGCTAGGATCACCTTTTTGGTAGATGCGGGGACCATCCTCAAAGCGGCTATTGGCGGCGAGGGCTTGGTCTATCGACAGGATCGCCTCGTGTTCCTCATAGGTGACCTTTGCCAAGCGCGCGGCTTTGCGCGCGCTCAAGTGGCTGGTCGCAATCACCAAAAAAATCGGTTGGCCGCTATAATGAACGGGGCCCTCGCTTAAAAGCGGTTCATCGCCTGCTGCCGGCGAGACATCGTTTGAAAATGGCAGATCTTCGGCTGTTAAGACGGCGATCACGCCTTCATGGGCGCGCACCTGATCTAAGCCCAGATCGGTGATTTGCCCCGAGGCGATGCTGGAAAGCCCAAACGCTAGGTGCAGGCAATTGGCGGGGCAAGGCAGATCATCAAGGTAGCGCGCGGCACCGGTCACGTGCAGATGGGCGGCATCATGGGGAAACGGGTGGCCGTGGCTCATGCGTTTACTCCCATCAGGTTCACGGCACAATCTTGGCTTTCAAGAAAACAACGGAGCAACAGCCCATAGGCAGCGTCTTGGCGATAGGCGGCAGAGGCGCGCATATCGCTGAGGGGCTGAAAATCAGCTGTCAAAGCTGCGCGACAGGTTTCAAGGCTGCTTTCTTGCCATGGTTGGCCCAGCAGAGCAGCCTCTGTTTTATATGCGCGCTGCGGCGTGCCAGCCATACCGCCAAAGCAAATCCGCGCGCGTTCTACATAACCCTCTTTGACCCCAATATTAAAACATCCGCATACCGCAGAAATATCCTGATCAAAGCGTTTCGAAAGCTTATAGCAATACACAGATGCGCCCAGCTTTGGCAGCAAAATAGCCTCAACAAATTCTGCCTTTTGCAGATCCTGTTTGCCATAGCTCAGGAAGAATGTTTCCAAATCAATCTCGCGACGATCTGCACCGCGGCGCAGCACCAGTTTAGCACCAAGCGCGATCAAGGCGGGCGCATTGTCTCCAATGGGCGACCCATTGGCGATATTACCACCCAATGTGGCCGCCATGCGCACTTGCGTTGATCCATAGCGTCGCAACATCTCGCTATAATGCGGCAAATGCGTTTGCGCCCATAGGCGCAGGGCTTCGATAGACACCATAGCACCGATACGAATATGATCGCCGTTATCTTCAATTTGCGCCAGATCTTTTGCTTGATGTAAAAACGCCAATGGCGCGGGGTTGCGCAGATCTTTCGTGATCCATAATGCCAGATCGGTTGCACCGGCGACCAAAACCGTTTCCGGCTCTGCAAGCAATAGGCTGGCCAAGGCATCGCTGGAGCCTGGCAGATAGGGTTGTTCATGCTGCAGATCCAACGCGGCCAATTTTTGTCGGTCGCTGCGCAGCCAGTCGGGCTGTGACAAGCGGGCGCTGGCTTCGGCGGCGCGTAAAATAGGCGCATAGCCCGTGCAGCGGCATAAATTACCCGCCAGCGTGGTTGCATGATCTTCATCTTGATTGATCTGCGCGGCGGCCATTGAGGCGATAAATCCCGGCGTGCAGAAGCCACATTGGCTTCCATGCGCGTCGATCATCGCGCTTTGCACCGGGTGCAATGCGTCGCCTTGCCCCAAAGCTTCCACGGTGCGCACGGCTTTACCCTGTAATTGTGGCAATAAGAGAATACAGGCATTCAGCGCTTGGACGGCCTCTGGGGTTATCACCACCACTGTGCAGGCCCCGCAATCGCCTTCATTGCAGCCTTCTTTGGTTCCCGTCAGTCCACGCGTTTCACGCAGCCAATCCAAAAAGCTTGTTGTAGCACTGATATTCGTCAGGGCCACTGTCTCTCCATTCAGAAGAAACGATATGTTCATCGGGTTAAACCTGCCGCCTTACCATATCTGCCTATCTCAAAACCTTCGATGCGGCGTAGAAGGTTTGAGTATGATTGCAGTAAAGTTAGCCGCCGATTTACCATCCTGGCAAGATTTATTTTCAAGGAAGGGTGCCAGAGGGCTCTTTATTTCCAAATTGGTGATTTTTAGGGCAAATTTTGAAATAAGGCATTGGGGTCGTGCCGCGGCTGGTCTATTCTAAATGTATGACAAAAAATGCCCAATTCATCCATCTGAGATTGCACAGCGAGTATTCCCTTCTTGAAGGGGCGATGCGGCTGAAAAAGCTTCCGGATTTATGCCAAAACATGGCGATGCCGGCCGTTGCGCTGACAGATAGCAATAATTTATTCGCTGCGCTTGAATTTTCGGTTTCTGCCAGTGCGGCCGGTGTACAACCCATTCTGGGCTGTCAGATTGATCTGGCTTATGCGCCTGTGCCGTTGGGTGGGCGCAAACCACCGCCGGCGCCGATCGTGCTGCTGGCGCAATCGGAAACGGGATATGAAAACTTACTCAAATTGAACTCTTGCTTATATCTCAAGGCTGATGGCGAGCTGCCGCAAGTCAGCTTAGAGGATTTGAAGCGATTTCATAAAGATCTAATCTGCTTAACGGGGGGCGCAGATGGTCCTGTGGGCTGCTTGCTCAGAGCGGGCCAAGCGCCAGCAGCAGAAGCGTTGATGCAGCAATTTTCAGAAATTTATGGGGATCGCCTGTATGTTGAGTTGCAGCGCCATCCCGGGGAGACGGGGCTTCCCGAGGCCGAACGGTTGACAGAGGCCGTATTCATCGAGTTTGCGTATCGCATGGATTTGCCTTTGGTGGCCACCAATGATGTATATTTCCCCAAACCCGACATGTATGAGGCGCATGACGCATTGATTTGCATCGCCGAAGGGGCTTATGTGGATCAGCAAGCACCCCGCCGTCGGCTAAGCGCGCAGCATTATTTCAAAACGCCACAAGAAATGGTGACGCTCTTTGCTGATCTTCCCGAAGCCGTTGCCAATACGCTAGAAATCGCACGCCGCTGCGCCTTCATGGCTTATCGGCGGGATCCGATTTTGCCAAAATTTGCAACTGATGAGGTTCAGGAATTACGGCGCCAGGCGCAAGCGGGCTTGGCCGCGCGGTTGGCGATTATTCCGCATGCGGATACGGTGGAGGCCTATGAAAAGCGTCTTGAATTTGAGTTGAAGATTATCGAAGGCATGGGCTTTCCAGGCTATTTTCTGATCGTGGCAGATTTTATCAAATGGGCGAAGGAAAAGAACATACCGGTTGGTCCCGGACGTGGATCTGGGGCGGGCAGTTTGGTGGCTTATTCGCTGACCATTACCGATTTGGATCCGCTGCGCTATTCGCTTTTGTTTGAACGGTTTTTAAATCCAGAACGCGTGAGCATGCCCGATTTTGATATCGATTTCTGTATGGATCGCCGCGATGAGGTGATCCAATATGTTCAAGAAAAATATGGCCGTGATAAAGTGGGCCAGATCATCACCTTTGGGGCGCTTTTATCAAAAGCTGCTGTTCGAGATATCGGGCGGGTTTTGCAAATGCCCTATGGTCAAGTCGACCGCCTTTCCAAAATGATTCCGGTGGAAGGGGTGAAGCCTGTCAGCATTGAAAAAGCCTTGGCCGATGAGCCACGTTTGCGCGAAGAGGCGCAAAATGAAGAGGTTGTGGACCGTTTGCTTACTTATGGGCAACAGGTCGAGGGGTTGCTGCGCAATGCTTCGACCCATGCGGCCGGGGTGGTGATTGGTGATCGGCCGCTGGATGCGCTGGTGCCCCTGTATCAGGACCCCAGATCGGATATGCCCGCCACGCAGTTCAATATGAAATGGGTGGAACAGGCCGGTCTGGTAAAATTCGACTTTCTGGGATTGAAAACCCTAACCGTGATACAAAACGCCGTTGATTTGGTGATTAAATCGGGCCGTGCGCTGCATATCGCAGCGGATGGCAGTAGTTTATATGAGCCAGCGGCGGGCACGCAGGATGATATTGCGGCGATCCCGCTTGATGATGAAAAATCATACGCGCTGTATGCGGCGGCAAAAACAATCGCGGTGTTCCAGGTGGAATCCAGCGGCATGATGGACGCGTTAAAGCGGATGAAGCCCACTTGTATTGAAGATATTGTGGCGCTTGTGGCTTTGTACCGCCCGGGTCCGATGGAAAATATTCCAACCTATTGCGAAGTGAAAAACGGCTTGAAAGACCGGGCCTCTATTCATCCCCTTATTGATGATATCCTGGAAGAAACCCAAGGCATTATCGTGTATCAGGAACAAGTGATGCAGATCGCGCAGGTGATGGCGAATTATAGCCTTGGCGGGGCCGATCTATTACGCCGCGCGATGGGGAAAAAGATCAAAGAGGCGATGGATGCCGAGCGCCCCAAATTTGAAAAGGGCGCGGCGGAAAATGGAGTGGATGCAAAAAAAGCCTCCGAAGTTTTCGATTTGTTGGAAAAATTTGCCAATTATGGGTTTAACAAATCGCATGCCGCCGCTTACGCCGTGGTCAGCTATCAAACCGCGTGGTTAAAAGCCAACCATCCGGTCGAATTCATGGCCGGGGTGATGAATTGTGATCTGCATTTAACGGATAAGCTGGCGGTTTATTTTGAAGAGGTACGTAAGGGCTTATCATTGCCGTTCGTGCCGCCTTGCATCAACCGCTCGCAAGCTACTTTTGACGTGCATGAGGGCGCGCTGGTCTATGCGCTTGGGGCGTTAAAGAATGTGGGCGTAGAGGCGATGCGGCTGTTTACGCAGGCGCGTCTTGTCGAGGGCGTTGAGCGGCCTTTTGTAACTTTGTTTGATGTGGCGCGGCGGGTGGATCTGAAGCGGGTTGGCAAGCGGCCATTGGAGATGCTGGCCCGGGCAGGGGCGTTTGATGAACTGGATGGCAATCGGCGTCGGGTCTTTTCCAGCCTAGATGCTTTGGTGGGCTATTCAGCCGCTATTCACGAACAAAAAGCCTCTAACCAGGTCTCGTTATTCGGTGAGGCGGGTGAGGATCTGCCGGAACCGCGCCTGATTTCAATGGAAGACTGGCTGCCCGCAGAACGTCTATCTGAAGAATTTGCCGCAATTGGTTTTTACCTATCGGGGCATCCGCTAGATGATTATATGGCGCCGTTGCGGCGCAAAGGCGTGATGACTTTGGAAGAGCTTCAGAAAAAAGCCCAAAATGGTCCGCTTGTTGCAAAATTGGCAGGCGTTGTTGCGGGCCGGCAAGAGCGCAAATCAGCAAAAGGCAATCGGTTTGCCTTTGCGCAATTGAGCGATGTGAGCGGCGCCTATGAGGTAACGTTATTTTCCGATGCGCTGGAAAAAAGCAGAGAGTTTTTAGAAGCGGGCGCGCAGGTTCTGGTGGGGGTTGAGGCCAGCCTTGAAGCGGATCAGTTGAAGCTTTTGGCGCGTTCGGTGGTGCCGTTAGATGGGGCGATTGCGGATGCGGGGGCGACCGGTTTGCGTATTTTCATCGATAATTTGGACAGCGTGCCTTCTGTGGCCTCGGTGTTGCAGCAAGCGGCGGGCACCAGCAAACGCGGCGGCAAAGGGCCGATCTATTTTTGCTTGTTGAACCCGGATTTGCCAGGAGAAGTTGAAATTGACATTGGTCAGGAATTTCCCGTTACACCGCAAATCAAAGGCGCCATCAAAAGTTTGGGTGGTGTGTTGCAGGTAGAAGAGCTTTAGGCGGTTTTTTAACGCTGAACCCTGCCTGGGTACTTTCCCTTTAGTCGTATTCTGCTAAGTGACACAGGATAATCGGTAAGAGTATAGCGAAGCAATGAGCGATAGATTTCAAATAACGCTGGCCCAAATAAACCCCACGGTTGGGGATTTGCAGGGCAATGCCAGATTGGCCAAAGAGGCCTGGCGCCACGCAAAAGCGGCGGGCAGTGATCTGGTTGCCTTTCCCGAAATGTTCATCACTGGCTATAACGCGCAGGATCTTGTGATGAAGCCGGCCTTTCAGCGCGCGGCGATTGCTGAAATTGAAGGCTTGGCACAGGCGTGCAAAGAGGGTCCGGCTTTGGCGATTGGCGGGCCGTGGGTGGAAGCGGGCGCTTTATTCAATGCGTATTTTATCTTAAATGATGGCCGGGTTGTGTCGGTGGTTGAAAAGCATCATTTGCCCAATCAATCCGTATTTGATGAGGTGCGCATTTTTTCCTCCGGCGAAATTGCGGGGCCCTATTCGGTGGGCAATACGCGGATTGGCAGCCCGATTTGTGAAGATGCATGGCATCCGGACGTGGCCGAAACCTTGCAGGAAACCGGCGCCGAGTTTTTATTGGTGCCCAACGGGTCCCCCTATCACCGCCAGAAATCTGAAGAGCGGCAGAATGTTATGGTGGCGCGCGTGATCGAAACGGGCTTGCCGTTGATTTATCTAAATATGGTGGGTGGCCAAGATGATCAGGTGTTTGACGGGGGCAGTTTTGTGCTGAATCCCGGCGGGGCATTGGCTTTGCAGATGCCGATGTTTGAATCGGCGCTTGTGGATGTGGTTCTGAGAAAGCAGGGCTCGGGTTGGAGCGCGGCGCAAGGCGTTTTGGCGCCTTTGCCCAGCAGTCTAGAGGCGGATTATCATGCGATGGTGTTAGGCTTGCGTGATTATTGCGCAAAAAGCGGGTTTCCGCGGGTTCTGCTTGGCCTGTCTGGAGGTGTTGACAGCGCTTTGGTGGCGGCAATTGCCGCCGATGCGCTGGGCGCTGAGAATCTGCGCGCTGTTATGTTACCTTCAGATTATACGTCCGAAGGCTCTTTGCAGGATGCCAAAGATTTGGCTGAAAACCTGAAATGCCGGTATGATTTTCTACCGATTTCGCAGGGCCAAGCGGCAATACATGATAGCCTTGCCCCGCTTTTCGAGGGCACTCAGCCCGATTTAACGGAAGAAAACATACAATCGCGTTTGCGGGGCCTGTTCTTAATGGCGCTTTCTAATAAATTTGGGGAAATGCTGCTGACAACGGGAAATAAATCAGAAGTGGCCGTGGGATATGCCACGATTTATGGCGATATGGCCGGCGGCTATAATCCGATTAAAGATCTTTATAAAACCCGCGTTTTTGAAATTTGTCAGTGGCGCAATGCGCATCATCGCGATTGGATGCAGGGTCCGCCCGGCGCTATTATTCCCCAAACTATCCTTGATAAGCCTCCCAGTGCCGAATTGCGCCCCGATCAAAAAGACAGCGACAGCTTGCCCGATTATCCAGTTCTGGATGCGATTTTGACGCTGTTGGTGGATGAGGATCAATCGATTGATGCCTGTGTGGCGCAGGGGTTTTCACGGGAGGAGGCGTTGCGCGTGCAAAACCTGTTATACGCAAGCGAATATAAACGTTTCCAAGCCGCGCCCGGAACGCGGCTATCGGCGCGGGGTTTTTGGCTGGATCGGCGCTACCCTATCGTGAATGCATGGCGCGAAAAGGGTTGATTTTGCATTTTGCCTGCGCGGCGTTTTTTTGCTATCGTCGGCAGGGTTTGAAACACGCCAATCGTTGAGCCGATGGATATGAGTGTGACCTTCTTCCTGCGAAAAGCGCCGCAATATCGGGCGCCATGGGCAGCTGACGGGCAGGTTAATGCCTAGCCTGTGCCAAGAATGCTGCCAAGCTTTTGAAAAGGGCCGGCGCTGCCCGCGCTGCCATGCGCCCAATATCGTAACGCATCCAGAACTTTTTACGCTGAGTATCGCGCATATGGATTGCGATGCCTTTTACGCCAGCGTGGAAAAGCGCGATCATCCTGATTTAGCGGATAAGCCGGTGATTATTGGCGGTGGGCGGCGCGGTGTGGTGTCCACCGCCTGCTATGTGGCTCGGATTCGGGGCGTGAAATCCGCCATGCCGATGTTCCAAGCCTTAAAGCTATGCCCTGACGCGGTGATCATAAAGCCTAGAATGGCGGTTTATGCCGAGGTCAGCCGCGCAATCCGGCAGATGATGGAAGATCTGACACCGGCCATTGAGCCGCTTTCCTTAGATGAAGCCTTTCTCGATTTACGCGGGACAGAAAAACTGCATGGGGCGCCCCCCGCAGTGATGCTGGCGCGCCTGGTGTATCGGATGCGCCAAGAGTTGGGTCTGACCGGGTCGATCGGGTTGTCGCATAATAAGTTTCTGGCAAAAGTGGCCTCTGATTTAAACAAACCCCGCGGGTTTTCTGTGATCGGAAAAGACGATACGGCGGCGTTTTTGCAGGATAAGCCCGTGCGGATGATCTGGGGGGTAGGCAGCGCCACGCAAGCCGCTTTGGCGCAGGCCGGCATTCGCAGTTTTACCGATTTATTGCGATGGCAGCGCGTTGATCTGACGCAAAAATTTGGATCGATGGGGGAAAGGCTTTGGCATCTTGCGCGGGGCCAAGATCATCGCCGGATTAGCCGAAACACACCGGTGAAATCGATTTCCAATGAAACCACTTTTTTTGAAGATACCGCTGATCCTGATTTATTGGACGGTCATTTATGGCGCATGTGCGAAAAAGTATCGGATCGGGCGAAGGCAAAAGAGTTGGCAGGGCGTGTGGTAACGCTGAAGCTTAAAACCGCTGATCACAAAATTATTACCAAGCGTCAAACCTTGGAGGATGCGACGCAATTGGCAGACCGTGTCTACCGCGTAGCGCGGGCCTTGCTCTCGCAAATTCCAGCAGGGCAAGCCTACCGGCTGATCGGAGCGGGCCTGTCGGATTTATGCGCGGCCAGCCAGGCAGAGCGATCTGGAGATCTTTTGGACCCACAGGCGCATCAGCGCGGCGCTGCAGAGCGTGCCACGGATAAAATCCGCAAAAAATTTGGCGAGGATGCGATTCTTAAAGGGCGGGCGCTGCGCTAGCGGCTATTCGGCGGCGAGGCTGCTTTTTGTTGCGCCGGTTTTTGCAATCTCGGCCAGCACTTTGCGCAATCGGTGACGAAAAAATTCAAATTGCTCAGAGGGGGTGATAGTGGCCTCATTCAGATAAAGCGCGCGATCAATTTCGATTTGCAAAACATGTTGATTGAAATGGGGGCGACCATAGCGCTGGGTGATATAAGCACCGGCAAAAGGCGCGTTGCGCGCCACGCGAAATCCGTGGCTGCTAAAAATATCAAGCACATTCTCGGCCAGTCGCGACTCAGAAGAGGCGCCAAAGCGATCTCCGATAACGATTTCTGTGCTTTGCTGTGAACGGCCGGTTGGCGCAACGGCCTCGTGGGGCATTGAATGCACATCGATCAAAATTGCGCGCCCAAATTTGGTCTGCGCGCGCGTCAGAAGCGCTTTCAAAGCCTTATGATAGGGCTTCCAATAGGTGTCTATGCGCGCTTGCGCGGTTTCTTTAGACATTTTCCCGCGGTAGATCGCGCGCCCATTTGCAACGACGCGCGGGATGATCCCCAGCCCCGAGGCAATCCGTGGATTTTGCTTGGCGCTCGGAACGCCGGTAATCAGGGCTGGATCCAGCTCATCCTCGGCACGGTTAAGATCCAAAAAGGATCGGGGCGCCTTGGCGGTTAAAAGTGGTGCGCCAAAACCGGGGACGCAGGCGATCAGCTGATCGATATAAGCATCTTCTGAACTGCGAATCGTTAAGTCATCTAGAATAGAGCTTTTCAAAAAACTGTCCTGATACGCGCGCCCGCTGTGAGGGGAGGCAAACACCACAGAGGATGTTAAAGCCGCAGGTTCGACAATTTTATAGGCGCAATGGTCCAAGGGCAGGTTTTCCATAAGTTCAGGATAGCTTAAAAATAGAGAATTGCAAAAGCCCTTGATCCCGCGCAACCAACCTTTTATAGACCCTCCACCGGCGCGGCTCGCCGCGCTCCGTTTTTTGGTGCTGCGCGCATCGCCAAGACGGGCGGTTAGCTCAGCGGTAGAGCACTACGTTGACATCGTAGGGGTCACTGGTTCGATCCCAGTACCGCCCACCACGGGTTTCACGGCCCCTCATCTTGGGGTCAACAGCAACTGGCGCAAAGACGCGCCGCGATTGAAGGAGAAGGCCATGAAGGTCAAAAACTCACTCCGCTCGCTGAAGCAGCGTCACCGCGACTGTCGTGTCGTGCGCCGCAAAGGCCGCGTATACGTCATTAACAAGACGCAACCTCGGTTCAAAGCCCGTCAGGGCTGAACGTAAAGGGTCAGTAAGCTTTCGAAACGCCCCGCCATCTTGGCGGGGTTTTTCATTTAACGCCTTCGATTTCAGCGAGAATTGCCGCTGCGGCTGCAGCGGGGTCATGGGCTGCGGTAATCGGCCGGCCAATCACCAGATGATCGGCGCCGCCGGCAATCGCCTCAGCGGGTGTCATGACGCGCTTTTGATCCCCCAGAGCAGCGCCAGTTGGGCGCACGCCCGGCGTGACGATTAATTTACCAGCGCTGATCGGAAGGCTGCGGATCAAGGCAGCTTCTTGTGGAGAGGCAATGACCCCATCGGCGCCAGCCTCCAGTGCGCGGGTGGCGCGCTCGATGACAAGCGCAGAAATGGCCCCGCCTTTTATCATACAAGCATCCAAATCTGCGCGATCAAGCGAGGTCAGGATTGTCACGGCGAGAATCTTCAAATTCTTGCCCGCAGCGCCTGCTTTTGCCGCTCTGACCACATGCGGATCCCCATGAACGGTCAAAAAATCAATATCATATTGCGCCAATCCGCGCGTGGCATGTTCGATCGTTGCTGAAATATCGAACAGCTTCATATCAAGGAAAATCTGTTTGCCGTGCTCTTGCTTCAATTCATTGGCCAGCGCCAAACCGCCCCCCGTCAACATGCCCAGCCCAATTTTATAAAACCCCACTTGATCGCCAAGTTTTTGAGCCAAGGCCAATCCGGCAAGCGCATCGGGAACATCAAGGGCAACAATTAATCTGGAATCTGGCATTCTTTTGGTCCTTTTTGGGTTGGTGCGGGTCTAAGCTTGGCATGGGCTTGCCGTCAAGCCATTGACCCGTGATCGGCATGGCTTGTCACGCGTCATCACTAAAATAATCTGAGTTTCTTGAAACCAATTGGTCGGTTGCCCATATCAGATCTTGGAAAGGCCTGATGTCTAAACATGCCGAAAACTGGGTGTTTGACGTAATAGGCGCTTTAGTAAAGGAGAGTGCGATGGACTTAAGCAAGTTCACGGAACGCGCGCGCGGGGTTATTCAAAATGCGCAAACCCTGGCGACGGTTCAAGATCATCAACGGTTTATGCCGGTACATTTATTGAAAGCTTTGATGGATGACCCCGAAGGATTGACGCGCAATCTGATAGAGCGGGCGCAAGGGCGCCCTGCGGATATCGCCACTGCTGTAGAGGCTGAACTTAGCAAATTGCCAAAAGTTTCGGGCGAGTCAGGGCAGTTAAGGCTGGATGGCAGCGTTGTAAAAGTGCTGTCAGAGGCGCAGACGCAGGCACAAAAAGCCCAGGACCGCTTTGTCACTGTCGAGCGCCTGCTTGTGGGTTTGGCTTTGGTGAAATCACCGGCACAGGCTGTCTTGGCGGCGGGCGGCGTTACGGCTCAAAGCCTGACCCGCGCGGTGGCAGATATGCGACAAGGGCGCACTGCAGAAACCGCGCAGGCCGAAGAGGGTTTTGAAGCCTTGGATAAATATGCGTTGGATCTGACCGAGCGCGCCCGCTCTGGTGGTATCGATCCTATCATTGGGCGCGATGAAGAGATTCGGCGTGCGATGCAAGTGCTCTCGCGGCGCACCAAAAACAACCCGGTTTTGATCGGCGATCCGGGCGTCGGTAAAACCGCCATTGCCGAAGGCTTGGCCTTACGCATTGTGAACGGTGATGTGCCCGAATCTCTGCAGAATAAACGTCTGATGGCGTTGGATTTGGGGGCTTTGATTGCAGGCGCCAAATATCGCGGCGAATTTGAAGAGCGCCTCACCGCAATTTTAAAAGAAATCACCGCCGCAGCGGGCGAAATCATTTTGTTCATCGATGAAATGCACACTTTAATCGGGGCTGGTAAGGCCGATGGCGCCATGGATGCGGCGAATATGATTAAGCCAGCGCTGGCGCGTGGTGAGTTGCATTGCATTGGCGCCACCACATTGAATGAATACCGGCAATATGTTGAAAAAGATGCCGCGCTCGCGCGGCGTTTTCAACCGCTTATGGTCAGCGAACCAAGCTTGGAAGACACCGTTAGCATTTTGCGCGGAATCAAAGAAAAATATGAATTGCATCATGGCGTGCGTATTTCCGATTCGGCGCTGGTTGCGGCCGCCACGTTATCTGGCCGGTATATCACAGATCGGTTTTTACCTGATAAAGCGATTGATTTGATGGATGAGGCGGCCAGTCGGTTGCGGATGCAAGTGGATAGCAAGCCGGAAAACTTGGACGCGCTTGATCGCGAAATTTTGCAAAAGCAAATCGAGGTGGAAGCGTTGCGCCGCGAAGATGATGCCGCATCCCTTGCGCGGCTTGCAGATATTGAGAAAGCTTTGGGGATGCTGCAGGATGAAAGCGCCGTTTTAACTGCGCAATGGCAGGCAGAGCGCGATAAAATGGCGGGCAGGCGCAGCATTAAAGAACAATTGGATCGGGCGCGGGCGGAATTAGATCAGGCCACGCGCCAAAGTGATTTGGCGCGGGCGGGTGAATTGTCATACGGGGTTATTCCGCAATTGGAAAAGCAACTTTCCGATGCCGAGCACGCTGATTCTGGGGGTGCGCTGATCACAGAGGCGGTACGCCCCGAACATATCGCCACGGTGGTCGAGCGTTGGACGGGCATTCCCACCAGCAAGATGCTTGAGGGAGAGCGTGATAAATTGCTGCGCATGGAGGCCGCGCTGAGCCAGCGGGTGATCGGTCAGGATGTTGCTTTGGCCGCTGTGGCCAACGCGGTGCGGCGGGCGCGCGCCGGGTTGAATGATGAAAATCGCCCCTTGGGGTCCTTTTTGTTTCTGGGCCCGACAGGGGTTGGCAAAACCGAATTGACGAAAGCGGTCGCGCAATTCTTATTTGATGATGATGCTGCGATGGTGCGCATCGATATGTCGGAATATATGGAAAAGCATTCCGTGGCACGCCTTATCGGGGCACCTCCGGGCTATGTCGGCTATGAAGAGGGCGGGGTCTTAACCGAAGCAGTGCGCCGACGTCCCTATCAAGTGGTGCTGTTTGATGAGGTGGAAAAAGCGCATCCGGATGTGTTTAACCTATTATTGCAGGTTATGGATGAGGGGATGCTTACCGATAGTCAGGGCCATCACGTTGATTTTAAACAAACTCTGATTATTTTAACGTCAAATCTGGGCTCTCAACCTTTGAATTCTACGCCCGAGTCTCAGGATCGCTTTGCGACGAATGAAGACGTGATGGCGGCCGTACGCGGTCATTTTCGCCCTGAATTCTTGAACCGCCTTGATGAAATGGTGGTCTTCAACCGTTTGCAACCCGCGCATATGGGGGCAATCGTTGATATTCAGCTTGCGCGCCTTCAGGCGCGGCTTGCTGGCCGCAATATTTCCCTTGAGGTTGATACGAAGGCCAAAAGCTGGTTAGCCCAGCACGGCTATGATGCCAGCTTTGGTGCGCGGCCGCTGAAACGGGTTCTTCAGCGGCATGTTCAAGATGCCTTGGCAGAGCTGTTGCTCTCTGGTCAAATTGTCGAGGATCAGCAGGTGCCCATTACCGCGCAGGAGGGGGGGCTGGTGATTGCTGGACAAGTGGCGAAACCTATGGCGGTGACGCCGCAGGATGCGGTGCTTCACTAAAATAACACGCTTTTGTGAAAAAGGTTGTTTTTGAAGATGCTGCAGAACGCGCTAAGTTGTTCCGAGAATGCGTAGAAAAGGATGTGTTATGGCCCATCGTTGGAGATCTGAACTGAAACAGTCGGAGGTGACCGATGAGCAGGTTTTTGTAAACAGAAGGCATTTGCTCGCCGGGCTGGCGGGGATTGGGTTGGCGGGTGGTTTGCCCTCTGCGTTAAGCGCGGCGCAACGCGCTGAAGAGCTGGTGCCAAATGAATGGGAAGATATTACGAGCTATAACAATTACTATGAATTCGGAACGGGAAAAAGTGATCCTGCCAAATATGCAGGTGCTTTAACCACCGCGCCGTGGAGCGTGGAAATAAATGGATTGGTGGATCGCCCCGCGGTGTATCACCTCGAAGATATTCTGCAAAAAATGGCGATTGAAGAACGCATTTACCGGTTTCGCTGCGTCGAAGCATGGTCAATGGTGGTGCCATGGAACGGGTTCGAACTGGCGGATCTTTTGAATATGGCGGGGGTTCAATCGCAGGCAAAATATGTGGCATTTCAAACCTTATATCGGCCCGAGGAGATGCGCGGACAGAATTACCCGGTGCTCGATTGGCCTTATCTAGAGGGCCTGCGACTTGATGAGGCAATGCACCCGCTGACGCTGATGGCGAATGGAATTTACGGAAAACAAATCCCCAATCAAAACGGCGCGCCGCTGCGGCTGGTGGTGCCCTGGAAATATGGGTTCAAATCCATCAAATCGATCGTAAAGATTACCTTAACCGATACGATGCCCCCTACCAGTTGGTCTTTGGCGAATGCGCGGGAATACGGGTTTTACAGCAATGTGAACCCGCAGGTTGATCATCCCCGCTGGTCGCAGGCAACAGAGCGGCGCATCGGAGGTGGCCTTTTTGCCAAACGCCAGCCGACATTGATGTTCAATGGCTATCAAGAGGATGTGGCCGAGATGTATAAAGACATGGATCTGACAAAATTTATCTAACAAGCCCGAGAGTTGAGGGGTGATCTGCGCGTGGTGGAGCACATAAACCATTTAAGCCGCAAACTTCCTGTTTGGCCTATATATATTATTGGGGCGGCGCCTGGTGTGTTTTTTATTATGCTCGGTATTCGCAATGAGCTGGGTCCAGAGCCGATTGCCAAATTGGAACATTTGCTGGGCGAATTTGCGTTGCAAATGTTGATTCTCGGGCTGGCGATCACACCGCTGCGCCGTGTCTTGCGGATCAATCTGTTTAAGTTCCGGCGGGCAATTGGACTGATTGCGTTTGGCTACGTGCTCCTGCATGTCCTGACATGGGCCCTGCTCGATATCGGGGATCTAAACCGGATTTGGGCAGATATAATGAAACGCCCTTACATAACGATTGGGATGCTGGCGCTGTTGGGGCTGATTCCTTTGGCGCTCACGTCGAACAATTTTGCGCAACGCCGATTGGGTGCACGATGGCGTCAATTGCATCGGTTGACCTATGGGATCTGTATCTTAGGGGGGCTGCATTTTGTGATGCTGCGCAAAGGTTTCCAGATCGAACCGCTTCTTTATTTGGGATCGATTCTGTTTTTACTATCGGCGCGGATCGATATTAGAAAACGGTGGATTTTTGCAGCGGATAGAAAGTCCAAAGCGCCAATGCCCTAAAAATTGGTAGCGCGCCTGCAAGGCAGCGAACCTTGCTCAAACGCTGTGTTTTATGAGAAATTGCGCTTCGCGGGCTCGTCTCGGATCAAGAAATTTCCCTGAAAGTAAAAAAAGATAAAAATAGTTATCGAAAGGGGGTTGCGGATGTTATCTGTTGCTTCTAAAAGCGCCTTCACCGAGGGCGTTACGGCGTTTGAGGTGGCCTTGCTGGGTTGAAGATTTGGCGGGGGTTTGAGAATTCTGAGGATATATTGGGCGGGTTGCGCGATTTGAGAGGATGGCGTGATCTGTTGATTTGTCTTCGACGTTATTTGACATTGATAGAAAACTGAAGAGATATGTGGGCAGTTTGGTTCATTTCGATGGATCTGCCTATCATATCGCGCCACTAGGGTTTTTGATCCGATGATGTGGTGTCAGCTTCACTGTTTGTCGGCTTTCGGTATCTTTTGATACCTTGAGCACAGATAAACAGAAGATGAATAATTTGAACAATTATTCGATGTGCATAGGTTCGAACGTCAAGGATAAGCTGGTAACAGCTTTTCAACTTGAGAGTTTGATCCTGGCTCAGAACGAACGCTGGCGGCAGGCCTAACACATGCAAGTCGAGCGCGCCTTCGGGTGAGCGGCGGAC
>Ga0233451_10001765_pt1 | contig 20416 bp, 19 predicted proteins | sample 011ome_29_FD_183052 | JGI IMG/M metagenome (GOLD analysis project Ga0233451, IMG submission 183052) | Coastal salt marsh microbial communities from the Groves Creek Marsh, Skidaway Island, Georgia - 011504CT (spades assembly) | ecosystem: Environmental > Aquatic > Marine > Intertidal zone >... | reverse complement strand
CCGTAGGCGAGCACTCTCAGTTCAACAGCCATCGTCTCTCTCCTCTACCTTGCCGTCAGCCGTCCGGCATTCCCCAGGCCGCACTGACCATGCCTGATTGTCCGTTTCCATTAACCTGCCTGACCCGCACCCCCCGCTTCTCAAGGCTGGTGGCCAGCGCTGACCGTTCCGCTTCAGGCCCGGACAGCACGACCGGGGCATCGATTCGCTGCGCGGCCCAGACGATCAGGTCAAACGCCTGCAGGCCAGCCTCGGTCGGCTTGCCGTCTGCGAAACTCACCGCCGGCAGCGGGCGGGCGGGCGGGCGCAATTCGATCCGCCACTCCGGCTCGGTTGCGGAAATCCGCCGTTCCAGTTCGCGATAGACCTGCAAGCCAGCGCCCGCCATCGGCCTGGCCTCGACAATGGCGTGGCGCCGTTCCCGGTCAATCACCAGTTCCCGTTCATCCACCCCGGCGACCAGCGCAAGGCGCGTGGCAAGCTGTTCGACCCGCTCCCGGTCGGCTTCCGCGCGCGCACGCGCCTTGGCCAGCTCTGCCTCTTCGGCGGCTTTCGATCCGGTACCGACCTGATATTGAGTGATGGCGACCTCGGCGGTTTCACCCAGGCGACGCGCGATGGCATACGCGCTCAACTGCTCTGCATCGGGCCGCAATTCGGGGGTCAGCACGGTGGCGCTGACCGCCAACGGTTCAGCATCGAAATTGATGTCGATCTGCGACAGGCGCGACTTTCCGTCGAACACGCCCTCTACCGCCGCGCGGATGTCGCGCGAAGCCTGCGCTTCCCAGGCGATCTGGCGCAAGGAAATACCCAGCGGAACGGCCAGCGCCACGAAGCTCAGCACGATCGCGATCATCTGCAGCAAGGTGTTGCGTTCCGACAGGCGGCTGCTGAACCCGTAAGCCCGCGCCATCACCGCCGCGGTCAGTGCGATAGTCATCAGATTGGTCACAAACAGCAGCAGCGCCCCGGAAAAAACCGTCCAGTTGAGCGTCGCAAGGCCGAAGCCGACCACCGCCAGCGGCGGCATCAGGGCGGTGGCGATGGCGACGCCCACCACCGTGCCCGCGCCCCCCCGGATCATGGCATAGCCACCGGCGAGCGCGGAAAACAGCGCCACCAGCAGGTCAAACAGATTGGGCCGGGTACGCGCGGCGATTTCCGGCGTCACCGTCTGCAAGGGTGAGGCAAACACCACCAGCGCGCACAGCAAGACGGCCAGCACCGTGCCGACGGCGAGCGAGCGCGCCGCTTCCTTGAGCCAGGGGACATCGCCGATGGCAAGCGCGAAGCCCAGCCCGATAATCGGCCCCATCAGCGGCGACAGCAGCATGGCGCCGATCACCACTGCGGGCGATGATAGCAACAGGCCCAGCACCGCAATGCCCGCCGACATGGCCAGCATGAAGAGATAGCGCGACGAAAGCTGGCACTCCTCGCGCCGCGACGCGATCACCGCCGCCTGATCGACCGTGCCCTTCACCGCGGCACGCCACCATTCCTGCCAGCTTTCGATAACGTGACCAAAGCCGGGAACCGGTTTGAAGTGCGGCTGAAATGCCATGCTGTCCGCTCCTGTGTTCGCGGCGGGAATAGAGCGCCCCCCTCCGGGAAGCGAGAAAAATTGGCGCGTCGGGGGATGGCAGCAACCAATTCCCCTTTTCCGCCGGGCATTTGCCTGCCACAAGCCCGCAGATGGAAATCACCCTGCCTCATGCGCATTCGCGCGCAGACGTCCGCGCCCGGCTGCGCGACCGCACCGCCGACATCGCCAGCTTCGTGCCCGGCGGCATGGCGAATGTCGATACCAGCTGGTCAGGTGAGGACCGGATGGACTTGGTCATCACCGCGATGGGGCAGACGGTGTCGTGCGGTATCGACATTGCTGACGATCATGTGACGATTACCGTCGACCTCCCGTTCATGCTGACGATGATGGAACCGATGATCGCCAGTTCGATCCGCGAACACGGACCCAAGCTGCTGGCCTGAACGCGCATTGCGCCGGACCGGTCAGATGTCCCGGTGCAATTCCAGAAACTGGCCGGGAATACGCAGGGTCGCCGCCGCCTTGCGGGTTTCCTGCAGAAACAGCAGCAACGCCCACATCAGCAGGAAAATGGCGAGGATGAAAGCCGCACCCGCCAGCTGCTGGAGATCGACACCCAGGAATTCCTCGACGAACAGCAGCGCCACCGCGAGCCCAACGATCAGGCCGCTCACGACCAGCAGCAATATTGCGCGCCCCACCAGCTCGATCCTGCGGTCCAGCAAGCGGATTTCGAGCACTACCGCGTCATGATCGCTGCCCTGCGTTTCGGCATGGCGGTCCAGCAGCAGGCGCGAACGATCGACGATCCGGCCAAGCCGGGTCGACAGGATGTTCATGATGTTGCCGATCGCCACCAGCAAGAACACGGGGGCAAGGGCAAGCTGGATGGTCTGGGCGATCATGCCGCATATCTTCCGTGCAATCGGTGCTGCGGCAACAGAATCAGACATGCACCGTCGCGGCTCGAACCACCGCGGTCCATGCAATTTACGGTTTCGGGTTGTGACCGGTGGCCAGCCTTCATCCGCAATGGCCTTGCGCAGGTAAAATGCGGAAGATAGACCCGCATTTGAACATAATGTTGAATCCTGTGCAACGGTCCGGCGTTGACGGGTATTTCGGGAGAAAACGGGGATGAACGGCAGCGACACGCACAGTGGCAAGGATCACCTGTTCTACAGGTCGATGCGTTTTTGCGGATGGTCAGGGGTGGCGGCCGTCACCTTCTTCATCATCGGCGGCATGATCCTGGGTGGCATGTTGCCGCCGCTGCTGTCGCCTGACGACACGGCCGCGGAATTTGCCCGTCGGGTTTCGGAACACGTCGTTGCGATCCGCATCGGATCAGTCTTTCTGATCTTCTCCTTCGCGCTGTTCGGCGCGCTCGCGGCGGGGATTGCGGCACAGACGCGCCGGTTCGAAAAAGCGCCTGCCTTCTCTTACCTGCAGCTGATGTTCGGAGCCTGCGGCACGGCGGTGGCCGTACTGGTGGCGTTCAGCTGGGCGCTGATGTCATTCCGGCCTGACGAATATGACCCCAGGGTCGTCCAGGTGCTCATCGATTTTGCCTATTTCCTGGCGCTGTTTTCAGTGCCGGTCTTCAGTGGCTGGTGCCTGGTGATCGCGCTCCCCATCCTATTTGCAAATGAAGGGGAAGAACCCTTCCCGCGCTGGGTCGCGTTCTTCAACCTGTGGGCGGCCGTGCTTTATGCACCGGGCCTGATGATTCTTTTCTTCAAGAGCGGGATTTTTTCATGGAGCGGGATTGTCGCCCTGTGGATTCCGTTCACGGCCTTCTTCCTGTGGATCCTGGTGATGAGCTGGGGCATTCTGAAGGGCGCCGAAAGTGCTCGTGGCTGAGCGGCGGACGCATCAACGCGCGACCCGTGCATGACATGACCAGCCCCGATACTGCAGTTTCCAGCGCTGCGAGCGAGCGCACGAAACCCCATGTGCCTGGCGAACTGGGCATCTGGTGTTTCGTGGCGGGCGATCTTGCGGTCTTCACTGTATTCTTCGTGCTGATCGCGCTGGGCAATGGCGATCAGGCGCAGGTCTTCGCGCAATCGAGAGCATCGCTGGAACTGTGGATCGGGGTGCTTAACACGCTGCTCCTGCTCTCTGGATCATGGCTGGTGGCAACGGCGGTGGAACGCTGCCGAGAAAGCGTGCAATCGGGCAGCGGCCCGGACGCCCGGAGGGCAGCGCTCCAATTCGCGCTGGCTATCCTCACCGGCGTGCTGTTCGTCGCGAACAAGAGCCTCGAATGGGGCATCAAGATCGCCCATGGCATCACCCCGGCCACGAACGACTTCTTCATGTATTTCTTCGTCTTCACCGGAATTCACCTGTTCCACGTGCTGATCGGGCTGGGCGTGCTGATCGCGCTGCGCCGGGTGAGCAGGCGTGAGCGGCTGGACAGCAAGGCGCTGCGCACGATCGAAAGCGGCGCGACCTTCTGGCATCTGGTCGATCTGCTGTGGATCGTGCTGTTCGCCCTGTTCTATCTGATCTGACCGGCCATGAACGAGACCTCCTCCCCCTCCCGCCTGGCAGTCCGTCCCGCCACCATCGCATGGACGCTGCTGATGATCGCCACGGCCATCGGCTGGTGGTTCGGCGAAACCGCGCAAGGCGGATCGGGCGACGTCAGGCTCGCGATCGCGGGCGTGCTCATCACTGCCTTTGCCAAGGTCTGGCTGGTCGGATTCCAGTTCATGGAACTGCGCGGCGCACCGCGCCTGCTGCGCCATGCATTCGACGCCTGGGTAGTGATCGCCTGCACGGCGCTGATTATCATCTGCCTGCGCTGACGGGAATCAGCAGGCGATGGTGGAGACGGAGTCCGCCAAAAACGACGTTTAAATGCGGTTTATATTATCCAAAATCATTTGTCCCACCATCTATCCCACCACTACGAAACCTTTTACCCCCCCGGGGGGGCGGGTTAACGGCGGGCTGCTTCGTATAAATGCTGGCGCACCGAAGCAGCTTACTACCCCCTAGGGAGAGGGTGCCTGCACCTTCAAGCAGCCCAAGCGACAAGAATGGTCATTACTCCGAGGGAGAAAGACAGGGTTATGCGCAGCCTCATCCACCAAGGCGGACTGATGGGCACCAAACGCTGGTCTACCAAAAGGGTCAAAGGTAGCATTACTCCTAGAGCTATTAGGGATGGCTTAGGCCATGGCCAGCGAAGAACCCACGGAACATAAGTGATCAATGCAAGAAGACTGGGGGCGTTGCTGCTACCCATACCCAGTGCGGAACGAAGCTGCCTCGGGCCACAGCGGCTGATGCCAGTCCCCACCATAGACCACCCAAGAAGCTAAAAATTAGTGCGGTATAGCCATAGCTAATTGCGAGCGCTGTCCACTTCCAATCGGTAGGGCCGCACCATAGTGCCAAGAGGCAAAGCAGTTGGGGAAGCAACCCAGCTAAGCCGAAGAGACGTGGGTAGATCGGGAAGTTGATCATAATGAGCCTAGTGTTGTCTCAAGCCCGCTCTCCTGCGCAAGCTATAGCCTAAAATCCGCAAGCAGGTCAGAAACGGGATGCCGTCTCCCGTCGAGTTCCAACGGCAGCAGATTTTGAAAGCGGCAGGCGTCTAGAAAACTAGGGGCTATTCGACATTTAACAATGCCACTCAATCAAAGCGACCCCAAGATCCAGCTCATTGAGCCTCGCCTGAAGCAGGGAAAGTGAAAGTTCGTCATGGACTTCCACGAACCGTGCAGAGCTCATGGGGTTGGGAGACGAAACGAAGTGCAGCCTGCCTTCGCGACTGCATCCCTTGCGGCGCGGGAAGAGCTCATGTCCTTTCAGGAACTCATAGACCCTTGCGCTGGGGCTGAAATAGCATTCCCACTGGTCTTCCCACGCGTATCTGTCGAGCGGATCTGGCGCCGCGAAGGGCTCAAGGTTCCACAGAGGCAGCCCAAGCGCGGGCGCCTGTGGTTCAACGATGGATCATGCATACGGCTGCGTCCGCAATACACTGGCCACGTGTGGAGCTACGACTTTGTGGCTGATCGTACGCATGACGGGAGGGCGTTCCGCATGCTGACGGTGATCGACGAGCACAGCCGCCAGTGCCTGGCGATCCATGTCCAACGCAAGCTCAGGAGCGATGACGTCCTTGCTATCCTCACCGAGTTGTTCCAGCGGCACGGCCCGCCCGATCACATCCGTAGCGACAATGGTGCCGAGTTCACCGCCCATGCCGTCCGTGACTGGCTGGGCAGGATCGGCGTGAAGACGCTCTAAATCGAGCCCGGATCGCCATGGGAGAATGGCTACAACGAAAGCTTCAACGACAAGCTCAGGGACGAGCTGCTCAACGAGGAAATCTTCTACACCCTTAGGGAGGCAGCCATCCTCATCGAACGCTGACGACAGCATTACAACACGCTGCGTCCGCACAGCTCGCTCGGCTACAAGCCGCCAGCCCCAGAAACGATCTTGCCTCGTCCTACCGGCCTGACCTACGCTGCGCTCCGGTCAGTCCACCAGGACGACCATGTTCGCCGGAACTCTAACTTAACCGCTGGACCACCCTGATGGGGCAGGTCACGACAACACCTTTAAAAATCGATAGCGATTCGATTTTTAGCATTATAGGAACAGGCAACAGTGAGAGGATTGTTGCGAATGCCGAAAGAGCACCTGTCCATTTTTGATATGTCCGCCGTATGCATGCCAATCCTCGCTTCCAGCGCGTTGGCAGAAACTGATCCCGGCTTCATTACTTTGCCAAGCAATGCGGAGGCTGCGTCAGCCTGAAGCAGGGTGAGACACGCGTTGGCTCTTCTCTCCACCGGATTTATGGCCGACCCGCCGGTCAAATTAAGAACTTTGCTTATTCGGAGGCATTGAAAAAAGCAAATTGCGTTGGGATGCAAAGAAGCGCGCGGAAATCTTGAAGTTTCAGAAAAATCAGAAATTGAAATAACTACAGGTCTTGAGAAAATGGCAAAAATTATTCACACAATGATTCGCGTAATTGACGAAGAAAGATCTGTCAGATTTTACAAAAATGCTTTAAATCTCGATATATCAAATCGTTTTCCATTTGATGGATTCACCCTCGTCTATCTTCGTAATTCAGAAAACGACTATGAAATCGAGTTGACGATAAACCACGATCAGTCAGAGCCTTATAGTCATGGCAGCGGTTATGGCCATATCGCGGTGACAGTCGACGACCTCGATGCAGAGCATGAAAGATTGGGCAAAGCCGACATCGAAGTTGGCGAGATCAAGGAATTCTTCCGTGAGGGGGCATTGATGGCGCGCTTCTTTTTCGTCGTTGATCCGGATGGCTACAAGATCGAATTTCTACAGCGTCACGGAAGATATCAATGACTTAAGCGTCGATTTGTGGGGCGAATGATCTACGCATAACAATATAAAAATTGAGAGGATGCATATGCGGTTGGTAAACAAAAAAGTGCCGCTGACTCGCCGGACCTTCCTAGGTAGCGCAACAGGGACGGTCATGATCGCCGGCCTAGCGACTAAGGCCCAGGCCGGTGCCCCGGTATTGAAGACTGTCGCTTCACCCGATTCGGCAGCGACATTGGTGGCGATAGCGCGAGACATCTACCCGCATGATCGGATTCCCGATCTCTATTATGCGACGGCCATCGAAATCATTGATCGGCAGCTGATGGAGGCGGGCGATACATCCGGCCTTTTGGAAAAAGGGACTGCCTTGCTCGACACCGTGGCGCAGCAGAAATTTGGCAAACGCTATGTCGATATCGTGGCGGAAGGCGACAGGGTGCAATCCTTAAAAGCAATTGAGGGGACGCCATTTTTCGCCAAGGTCCGCGCAGGAATGGTGACCGCGCTTTATAATCAGAAGGTGGTGTGGACCTTGCTCGGTTACGAGGGATCATCTTTCGAACATGGCGGCTACCTTGAACGCGGTTTCAACGACTTGGACTGGCTGGAAAGCTGAGAGTGAGCGAAAGGGACTGAAAAATGGATAACAAATTCGCTCTCGATGATGAAAGTGTTGTGGTCGTCGTCGGCTCCGGCGCCGGTGGGGGAACTCTGTCCAACGAACTGGCCCAGCGCGGCATCAAAGTCGTCTGTCTGGAAGCGGGCAAGCGCAACGAGATTCCGGATTTCGTCAACGACGAATGGGAAAGCTTCGGCCAACTGGCATGGACGGACAAGCGAACGACTTCAGGCGATTGGCGGGTAGCCCGGGATTTCCCGAACTTGCCTGCCTGGATCGTCAAATCAGTGGGCGGGTCGACAACACATTGGGCCGGCGCGTCGCTCCGTTTTCAGGAGCACGAATGGAAAGCGCTCTCCACATATGGTTCGGTCGATAATGCAGATCTGCTCGATTGGCCCATCGATGCCGCGGAAATGGCACCGTGGTACGACAAGGCTGAATTTCGCATGGGGACCACCGGCACAAATGGCATCCCCCGTCTGCCTGGCAATAACAATTACAAGGTGTTTTCCGCCGGCGCAAGGAAGCTGGGTTACAAGGAATTCCATACCGGTAACATGTCCATCAACAGCGAACCGCGCGACGAGCGTACGAGCTGCCGCCAGTTGGGCTTCTGCTTCCAAGGCTGCAAGATGGGTGCCAAGTGGTCGACGCTCTACACCGAAATTCCCAAGGGCGAGGCCACCGGAAACCTGGAAGTGCGCCCGCAATCCCAGGTTATCCGGATCGAGCATGATGTCAGCGGCAAGGTTGCGGCCGTGATCTACGCCGACAAGGACGGTGTATTGCAGCGCCAGAAATCGCGCGTGGTGGCCGTGGCTGGCAATTCCATCGAAAGCCCGCGGCTGCTGCTCAATTCTCACAGCAACCTGTTTCCGCATGGCCTTGCCAATGGGGCCGGTCATGTCGGGCGCTATTACATGCGGCATATGACCGGGTCCGTCTACGCCGTGTTTGACAAGCCCGTGCACATGTATCGCGGCACCACAATGGCAGGCATCATCAAAGATGAAGCCCGTCACGATCCGTCGCGCGGGTTTGTGGCCGGATATGAGATGGAAACGCTTTCCCTGGGCCTGCCTTTCATGGCTGCGTTTCTGAACCCCGGCGGCTGGGGGCGGGAATTCACTTCGGCGCTCGACACCTATGACCATATGGCCGGCATGTGGCTGGTGGGCGAAGACATGCCGCAGGCCAGCAACCGCATCACGCTGAATGCCGATGTGAAGGATCGCTTCGGAATGCCGGTGGCCCATGTCAATTATGATGATCATGCCAACGATGTTGCCATGCGGAACCATGCCTTCAGGCAGGGCAGCGCCATATACGAAGCAGTCGGTGCAAAGCGCACCATCCTGACGCCGCCTTACCCATCGACTCACAACCTGGGCAGCAACAGGATGAGTGCGAAGGCTGCCGATGGCGTGGTCAACAAATGGGGTCAGGCGCATGAGGTGCCGAACCTGTTCGTTTCGGACGGCAGCCAGTTCACGACCAGCGCGGCGGAAAATCCCACCCTGACGATTGTGGCCCTTGCACTGCGTCAGGCAGATCACATTGCCGGGCGCATGGCGCGTAACGAGCTGTAATGCGGGACACCTTGCCGACCGACATCGATATTGGTATCGATCTCAATGATCCTGTTGTCACGGCAGACCGGGCGAACACGGGAGCGCTGCTGTCACGCCTGCGTTCCATCGTCGGCTGGCGGCATGTGCTCACCTCCAGATCCCGCACGCGCGCCTTCACAACGGGATATCGGGTTGGTGAAGGGCCTGTCCTGGCGGTCGTCCGCCCGGGTTCTTTGGTCGAACAATGGCAGGTGCTGCGCGTCTGCATGGAAGCTGGGGTCATCGTCATACCCCAGGCTGCCAACACCGGGCTGACCGGCGGTTCCACCCCTGATGGCGAATATGACCGCCCAGTGGTGATTATCAACACGATGCGCATCAAGGGGCTGCACCTTATTGACGGCGGCATGCAGGTCATATGCCTGCCCGGAACCACGCTGTACGATCTGGAAAAGGCGCTGGCGCCGATTGGGCGGGAACCTCATTCCGTCATCGGTTCGTCCTGCATCGGCGCGTCCGTTTTCGGTGGCATCTGCAACAATTCGGGTGGCGCGCTTGTCAGGCGCGGGCCAGCCTATACAGAACTGTCGCTGTTCGCCGCGTTTGACGAACGGGGGCACCTCCATCTGGTCAACCACCTTGGAATAGCACTGGGCGGCGATGTCGAAACGATCCTGAGCAAGGTCGAACGGGGGGATTTCAGCGCCACGGACGTTGTCCCGTCGGGAAACCGGCGCGCATCCGATCAGGATTATTGCACGCACGTCCGCATGGTTGACGCGGCGTCACCAGCCCGGTTCAATGCTGATCCTTCGCGCTTGTTCGAAGCGTCGGGCAGCGCTGGCAAGATCGTGCTGTTTGCCGCCCGAATCGATACCTTCGCCAAAGAACACGAAACACGAACTTTTTACATTGGAACGAACGATACTGCCGCCCTGTCCGAGCTGCGCCGGGCCATTCTGAAAAATTGCGCCACGCTGCCCATTTCAGGTGAATATGTGCATCGCGATGCGTTCGATATGGCAACCCGTTACGGCAAGGATACATTCCTCGCGATCCGCCATCTGGGGACTGACCGACTGCCATTACTGTTCGGCGCAAAACGGCTGGTCGATATGCTAACCGGGCAATCCAGCCTTGGCGACCGGGCCTTACAGGCGCTGGCAAGTCTGTTTCCCAACCATTTGCCCGCGCGCCTGCTGCATTACCGGGACCGGTTCGAACATCACCTGATCCTGAAAACCAGCGGGCTAGGCATCCCCGAAACACAGGAATATCTGGCTGCCGCAGTTTGTCAGCAATCCCTGGAATATTTCGAATGCACGGATATCGAGGCCGAGGCCGCATTCCTGCAACGGTTCGCGGTTGCCGGGGCAGCCGTCCGTTATCGGGCGCTGCACCCCGATGAAGTCGAGGACATAGTCGCGTTGGACATCGCTTTGCCTCGCAATGATGGCGACTGGTTCGAAACCCTTCCTGCCCAGCTGGCGCAAGCTGTCACGCATGCCCTCCATTATGGGCATTTCTTCTGCCACGTCTTCCACCAGGACTATATCGTGCGGAAGGGAACCAACCTTTCGGGATTCAAACTGAAAATGGAAAGGATGCTGGATACACGGGGAGCAGAATATCCTGCCGAACATAATGTCGGCCATCTTTATAAAGCCAAACCAGCACTAGTGGAACATTATCATGCGCTGGACCCGCTCAACATGTTCAATCCCGGTATCGGCAGGACGTCACGGAAAAAATGGTGGCGTTAGAAGGGGCGTTGTCAACTTAACCTCCGTTGTTTGCCGGGCGAGCGGAAGTCCGAACGTGGAATTTCATGCGGCAGCGGCGGACGCAGTGAGCGACTCTTCCATGGCGGAAGATCGCAAATGTCGCATGGTCCTTTGTGAGACGAGATGTCGCTCCATATTGAAGTTGTTTCAGATCGCTGAGTTTGTGGAGATGAAGCGCTGAGCCTGGCCCTGCGACTTGAACCTCTGCATTTTTCGCTCTCGTCGTCGGACAGCAAGAGACAAGTTAGCGTTTGCCTGACAGCACCGGCTGCCTTTATCGTTGGTCACTCCGATTTCCGGAACAACCAGATCACGACCCGCTGGCTCGAAGACAAGGGCCTGCCGGAATATGACAAGAAGATGGGAAGCTGAGCCAATGGCCCATATCGAATTTCTCGACGAAACCTTGCGTGATGGGGAACAGAGCCTGTGGGGAATCCGCATGCGGACTGGCATGGCGCTGCCCGTGTCACCGCTGATTGACAAGACCGGCTTCAAGATCATCGACCTGACCGGTGGCGGTAAGATGGATGTCCTTATTCGCCACTGCCAGGAAGACTACTGGTCGGGTCTGGACCTGCTGGTCGCCTCCATGCCCAACACGCCGCTGCGTGCTGGCCTGCGTGCCAACGCCAATGTCACCTTCGGCATCACGCCGCCTGCGATGATGGACCTGTGGGTGCGACGTTTGTGCGCGCATGGTGTTCGCTCGTTCTGGATCTACGACGTGTTGCTGGGCACTGAAAACATGCTGCGCCTGGCCAAGGAGGCCAAGCAGGCAAACGGCGCGCAGGTCGCCGCCGCTATCATGTTCGCGCTCTCGCCTGTGCATACAGATGAATTCTTTATCCAGAAGGCAGCCGTTCTGGCGGCTGACCCCAATGTCGATTCCATCCTGCTGTACGATACTGCTGGTGTGCTGGAGCGTGAACGGCTGTCCACGCTGGTCCCCGCGCTGGTCAAGGTAGCAGGCGGCAAGCCGATCGAAATGCATTCCAACAACCTGCTCGGCATGTCGGCCAAGGCCTATCTCGACGCGATTGATTTCGGCGTTTCGGTGATTCATACCGCCAGCCGTCCAATGGCCAATGGCCCGTCCGTTCCCTCGACTGAAGTCATGGCGAAGAACGTGTTGCTCAAGGGCCATACGCACAGCCTGGATGAATCACTGTTTGCACCAGTGGCAGATCATTTCGAGAGAGTCGGCAAGGCGGCAGGGTTCCTGGTCAACCAGTATGCCGAATACGACGTGTTTTCGATCGAACACCAGATTCCTGGCGGCATGATGGGCACGTTCAAGGCCCAGCTGGCCAATCACAACATGATGGACAAGCTGGATGAGGTGCTTGACGAAGTGGCCGCCGTGCGCCGCGATATGGGTTATCCGGGCATGGCAACGCCGTTCAGCCAGTTGGTCGGCATTCAGGCAGTGCTCAACGTCGTGACCGGGAAGCGTTATGGCACTGTGCCAGACGAAGTGATCCAGTATGCCGCTGAATATTACGGCAAGCCGGTCGCTCCGGTGGATCCTGAGGTCATGGACAAGATCATGGCATCGCCGCGCGCCAAGGAGGTGCTGGCCAATCCGCCAGAAGAACCGACGCTGGATGACATCAAGAAGCAGTACGGCACGGAGGATGAGGACGAACTGATCTACCGCGCGTTCCTGCCCGACGCCGATGTCGCCAAGATGCGCGCCGCAGGTCCGATCAAGACCAGCTATCCGCTGCTTTCGACGCCCGAGCTGGAACAGGTGCGCAAGCTCATGAAGATCGCCAGTATGCCGGTGATCGAGGTCAAATCCTCCACGCTCAATATGAGCCTGAGGCGCAACGCCTGATGACCCGCGAAGCCGTCATCGTTTCCACTGCGCGCACTGCGATCGGCAAGGCCTTTCGCGGGGCGTTCAACGACACCCAGGCCCAGAAGCTGGGCGGTCACGCAATCGGGGCGGCGCTGGAGCGTTCCGGGCTTGATAGAGGCGAGATTGGCGAGGTCGTGCTGGGCGCGGCGATGCAGGTTGGCAGCACGGGCGGGAACATCGCCCGACAGTCATTGCTGCATGCGGGGCTGCCCGAAACCGTGCCTGGTATGGCTGTTGACCGCGCCTGTTCTTCAGGTGTGATGGCGATTGGCGTGGCTGCCAATTTCATCATTAATGAAGGGCTGGACGCGGCGATCGGCGGTGGTCTGGATTCGGTTTCGCTGGTACGCAACTACTATGCTTCCGCGCCGCGCACTCGGGACCCTGAACTGGCAGAGCGCATGCCCGCCGCCTATATGGCGATGCTGGAGACGGCCGAAATCGTAGCCGAGAAATACGGCGTATCGCGCGACGCGCAGGATGAATTTTCCCTGCGTTCCCAACAACGGACTGCTGCGGCGCAGGCTGCGGGAATTTTTGCTGACGAGATCGCGCCGCTTGAAACGGTCATGCAGGTCAAGGACAAGGACAGCGGTGAGGTTTCAAGCCGCAGCATTCGTCTTGTCAATGACGAAGGCAATCGTCCTGAAACCACACTGGAAGGTCTGGCCGCACTGAAGCCGGTGTTCGCTGACGGCCAGCGTATCAAGCAGGGCCGCTTCGTGACGGCGGGCAATTCTTCGCAGCTCTCCGATGGCGCGTCTGCCATGGTGTTGATGGAAGCAAAGGAAGCCGAACGGCGCGGCATGGAACCGCTCGGTGCCTGGCGCGGCATGGCGGTAGCTGGCTGCGACCCGGCGGAAATGGGGATCGGGCCGGTTTTCGCCGTGCCCAGACTGCTTCAGCGCTTTGGCCTGAAGGTTGACGATATCGACTTGTGGGAACTGAACGAGGCATTTGCGAGTCAGGCCGTTTATTGCCGTGACCGGCTGGGCATTCCAGATGAACGGCTGAACGTGAATGGCGGCGCAATCGCCATCGGGCACCCTTATGGCATGTCGGGTGCGCGCATGGCCGGGCATATCCTGCTCGAAGGACGCAGGCGCAAGGCCAGATATGGCGTCGTCACCATGTGCATCGCGGGCGGCATGGGTGCCGCCGCTCTCTTTGAAATCTTCTGATTGCGATTGTCAGCTGAGTGAGGCTGGTATCAGCCCCACTCCAGCACTGCGCGGCCGGTCACCCTGCCTTCCTTGAGATCGATCATCGCCTGATTGGCCTGATCGGCGGGGCAACGTTGCAGCGGGGTTGGGGCCAGCTTGCCTGAATTAGCGAGCTCCAGCACATCATGCAGATCCTGGGGCGTTCCGGTAAGATTGCCGTAAATCGTCCAGCCCATGAAGATCATAGTGGCGAGCGAGATGGCCAATTCGCCCCCGGCAACCCCTACCAGCACCAGCTTCCCGCCCTTGTCGAGACAATCGAGCGCGGCGCGGGCGGTGTGATCATTATTGACCATGTCGAGCGCGGCCGGAACCTTGCCCACCGCCTCCGTCACCATTTCAGCCAGATTGCCGCTGGAACTGTCAATTACAGTGGTGGCACCCTTTTCCTTCGCCACCGCCAGCTTGGCCGGGTCGATATCGACTGACACGATGTTGTGGTGACCCATGGCCTTCAGCATCTCGACCGCCATCAGGCCCAGGCCGCCCGCACCGATCAGCAGGATCGGGGCATCGGGATCAAGCGGCATCACCTTCTTGAGCGAAGAATAGATGGTCAGGCCTGAACAGGCGTAGGTTGCCGCCAGCGCGGGATCAACCTTGCCCGGATCCGCCAGATAGCGCGGGTGCGGCACTACCACATGGCTGCCGAAACCGCCGTTGCGCACCACACCGATGCCCTTGGGTGTGCGGCACCAGTTATCCAGACCGTTATTGCAGTAATAGCAGTCACCGCAGCCGAGCCAGGGATAGACGACGCGCATGTCGCCGATTTCGACGCCAACCGCATCCGGACCCTTGGCAACCACGCGCCCGGCGATCTCGTGGCCCGGCGCGCGTGGCAGTTCGACCCCGCGATCGGCCAGCTTCATCACCTTCCCGCCGCCCATGTTGTATTCGCCCTTCCAGAAATGCAGGTCGGAATGGCACACTCCGCAATAGGCGGTTTCGACTACCACTTCGCTGCCCGTCGGCTGCGGCGTTTCCAGCTCGAACTTTTCAAGCGGTGCTTTCGCTTGGGTTATCATCCAGGCTTTCATCGGGCTTCTCCATTGTCGTCACGGGCAAAGGTGCGCGCCATCGCGGCCCTCGCAGATTGTTCATAAGCGCGCCCGGCTTCGCAGGGGACCAGCGAAAAGCCGTGATAGGCGCCCGGCCAGGAGTGCAGTTCCAGCGCGATTCCGGCATCGATCAGCTTGCGCGCAAGATCCAGATTTTCACCCGCAAACAGATCGATCGAACCGGTGGCGAGGTAAATTGGCGGCAGGCCGGAGACATCGTCCACCCGGCCCGGCACGGCAAGCGGTGGCGGGTTGGCGCGGTCAACCCCGGCAAGATATGAATCCCAGCCATAGACATTGTTGTCATGCGTCCAGACGTACACGCCATTATGTGGGTGTTTTTCGGTGCGGTCATCCAGCATCGGGAACAGCAGCACGGCCAGACAAGGCGCGATCTCGCCCTCTTCGCGCAGCTTCAGGGCGGCGGCGTAGGCTAGCCCGCCGCCCGCGCTGACCCCGCGAATGGCCGCCCGTGTGCTGTCAATGCCCTGCCTGTGGAGCCAGCGCCATGCGTCCAGCACATCGTCCAGTGGAGCAGGAAAGGGATGTTCGGGCGCCAGTCGGTAATCCGGCACCAGCACCACGCATTGCAGATCCAGTGCTTCCCTGCGTGCGATTTCATGATCGCGGTCAGCGGTCCCCGCTACATAGCCACCGCCATGGACATGCAGCAGCGCGGGCAGGGAGGTGTCTGCCGACCGGCTTGGCCGCAGCAGTAATGCGCGTTGCTGTGTGCCATCGGCGCGCGGGATGAAGACTTCCTCGGTCATCACTTCGCCATCATCACCCAGCGGCGCGGGTTCACCTGCCAGCAGACTACGCACCTCACCCAGCCGGACATCAAGGCGGGAGAGGTCCGGCAGCAATTCGACGAATGCGCGCAGATCCGGTGCGACCCTTGCGAGGCGCCCGTCAGCCATCGGCAAGCTCCCGCTCTCTCCCGTCCTGCAGCGCCTTGCCGCCGACCAGGAAACCTTCATAACCGTTTTGCGCAACTTCGCGGCAACGCGCCTGATAGGTGTTGACCCCACCGACATAGGGCATGAACTTCTGCGGCTTGCCTTCCACATTGGCGCCGCGATACCAGCTTGCAGCCTTGTTCAACAGCGTATGGCGAGCCACTTCGTCAACATGGTCCATCCATGCCGCCTGCGCCGCTGGATCAGCTTCGAAGGTGGGCCAGTCCCGTTCCCGGAGGAAGGTCAGGCAGTCGGCAATCCAGTCCATGTCATGTTCAACGGACAGCACCATATTGCTGAATACTGACGGGCTGCCGGGGCCGGTCACCACGAACATGTTGGGGAATCCGGCAATGCCAAGGCCCATGTAGGTTTCCGGGCCCTTGCCCCATTCGGCACGCAGCGATTTGCCTGCGGTGGTGGAGATATCGATGGCCAGCAGTGCGCCGGTCATCGCGTCATATCCCGTGGCCAGGATCAGTACGTCGACCGGATAGAATCCATCATCCGTGCGGATGCCATCCTTCTCGATCTGCTGCAGCTTTTCGCTGCGCAGATCAATCAGCGAGACATTGTCCCGGTTATAGGTTTCGTAATAATCGGTTCCCACACAGACCCGCTTGGTGCCCACGGGATATTCATAAGGCATCAGCTTTTTCGCGATCTCCGGATCATTTACGGCGTCTGCAATCTTGCCGCGCAGGAAATCGGCCACCAGCCGGTTCGTTTCCTCATTCACCAGCAGGTCGTTGAAGCCGTAGAGCACATTCGGCCCGCCCTTGACCCAGCGCCTTTCAAGATCGGCGATCCGGTCTTCCGGGCGCACGGCGGCAGCGGGAAGCATGCCATATTCATGCAGAACCCCGGCGCGAGTATTGCGTGCCATGGTCCGCAGATCACGATAGTTCTGGCGCCAGTATTCGATCCGCGCGTCATTCCACGGCTGATTGCGCGCGGGCACGCAGAACGCCGGTGTGCGCTGCACCACTGTCAGATGCCTGGCTTCCTGCGCCAGCAGGGGGATCATCTGCACGCCCGTCGAACCGGTGCCGATTACCGCGACGTTCTTGTCGGAAAGATCCAGCTTCTCATCCGGCCATTGCACCGAATGCACCAGCTGGCCTTTAAAGTTCTCGATCCCCTTGATCTTCGGCTTGTTGGGAATGGAAAGGCAACCCGTCGCCATCACGATATAACGGGCACGGAAGCTGTCCCCCGCTTCGCTGGTCAGGGTCCAGACCTGCGCCACATCATCGTAAAGCGCGTTGGCGATGCGCGTGTTGAACCGGATATGCGGGCGCAGGCCCAGCCGGTCAGCCGCGAATTTGATATAGGCCTGAATTTCGGACTGCGGGGCATAGCGTTCGCTCCACCGCCATTCCTGCTGCAACGTGTCCGAAAAGGCATAGGAATATTCCAGGCTGTCGACATCGCAGCGCAGGCCCGGATATCGGTTCCAGTACCAGCAGCCGCCGACATCATCGCCCGCTTCCACTGCGATGACGCGAAAGCCTGCCTCGCGCATCCTGTGTAACCCGTAGACCCCGGCAAACCCGGTGCCGATGATGATCGCGTCACAAAGCTCGCCAGCATCCTCAGTCATGAGCAACACCTTATCCCAGGTTGAGCCAGACAGTCTTGGCGGCTAGGAATTCGTCCAGCGCATAGGGCCCGCCCTTCACGCCGTAACCGCTCTGCTTGGACCCCACGAAGGTGACCGCCGGGTCCGTGACGCCGTAGCAATTCGCCCAGACCATGCCGGTGCGGATAGCGTGCGCTACGCGGTGGACTCGACCGACATCGCGGCTCCATACCCCGCCGCCAAGTCCATATACGGTGTCATTGGCAAGGGCGATCGCCTCTTCCTCCGTGTCGAAGGGAATGGCCGCCAGCACCGGCCCGAAGATTTCCTCGCGCGCGATGCGCATGTCATTCGTGACATCGGCATAGACGGTAGGAGGAACGAAGAAGCCGCCATCAACGTCAAGCGGTTCGCCGCCCGACACAAGCCGGGCGCCATCCTGGCGAGCAATTTCGAAATAGCCCTTCACGCGGTCAAGTTGCGCCTGCGAAGCGAGCGGGCCAAGCTGGCTCGCTTCATCCAGCGCCGGGCCGACTTTCAGCTTGCGTCCGACTTCGGCCACCCGCTCGACGAAGTCATTATAGATGCTGTGCTGCACGAACAGGCGTGTACCCGCAAAGCAGACCTGGCCGGTATTGGTGAAACAAGCCATGGCGGCCCCGGTAGCCGCGGCATCGAGATCGGCATCGGCAAAGACGATATCGGGCGATTTGCCGCCCAGCTCCACCGCCACGCGTTTCATGTTGGACGCGGAGGCCTCGATGATCTTGCGACCGGTCAGCGTCGATCCCGTGAAGTTGATCTTGTTCACGTCCATATGACTTGCCAGCGCCGCCCCTGCGGTGGGGCCAGGGCCGGGAACCACATTGATGACGCCGGCCGGAACGCCCGCGTCATGCAGGATCTCGGCCATCATCAGCGTGGAAAGTGGCGCTTCTTCCGCAGGTTTCAGCACCAGCGTACACCCGCTCGCCAGGGTGGGGCAGATGCTCCACAACTGGGTGATCATCGGCCCGTTCCACGGAATGATCGCGCCCACCACACCCACTGGCGCCTTGTGCGAATAGGCCATGAAATTTCCGGGGACGGAATTGTTGAAAATGTCCCCCTTGGTGTTCATCGCCTGCGCTGCGTAATAGCGGAAGGTCTGCTGAATCCAGCGACGAAACAAGCCGGTGCGGGCCAGCGGTGCCCCCATGTCGATCGATTCCAGCCGGGCGAGTTCCTCGAACCGGGCATCGATCGCCTCAGCCACCTTCAGCATCAGCGCCTGCCGGTCAAACGCGCTCCAGTTCGACCATTCGCCTTCGAAGGCGGCACGGGCGGCGGCGACCGCACGGTCAATATCCTCCGCTCCGCCGCGCGCCACCTTGATAGCTGATGCACCGCGCGAAGGATCGACACAGTCGAAGGTTTCGCCGGAGACGGCATCTATCCATTCACCGCCGATGAAGAGCTTTTTGACCTCGCCCGCCAGGAAGGGATGCTTGTAATCGAAGTGTGCGTTCATGATTTGCCTTTCTGTCGTTCGCCCTCAGGCGAGTCCTTTGCCGCTCAGCCGGTCAAGCGGCCAGTTTTCTTGGGCGAGGCCATAGCCTTCGCGACCCTGATGGAACCAACGAACTGTGGTGTTGATGGCCATGATGTTGCTGTAGCAGGCCCAAGGCGTCTGGTTTACCGTGGTGCCGATAAAGCTGTATTCGCGGCCCTGCGCGTCGCTCACCACCGCTTCATAGCCCATGGGGAACGACCCCTGCCGGCTGGTGGCGCGAATCCGCCCCCCAGTCAGGCCGCGCACCTCGCCATCGACGAGCACATAGCCATGCGCGAGACCGAACTGGTCCCAGCCGCTCTTGAACTGGTCCAGTGTCCAGATCGTCGAAAAGGCGCAGTCCGTGCCGAAGTTGCCATTGATCCAGCCCATCGGGTTCATGCCGCGTTCGTTGCGCGGCCCCCAGCTGTGATCCATCGTCGTCACGCAATCGACAACATAATCCTTGCCGCGAATGCGCACGTTGCCGGTTACATGGGCAGTCATGTCGAAGTGGTTGGCATAGGCTGAACCGAAGCCGCTCTTGTTCGGGTCGGTCGAGGCCAGCGGGTCCATCGCCGGATCGTGGATGTCGAACGGTTCCATCACCCCGGCGACCTTTAGCTTGAAGAAGGTGTCATCGGTGCCCTGATAATCGATCATGTAGTCCCGCGGTTCGTTGGCGGTCTTCAGGCTGAGGCCGTTGAGAAGCGTGAAATCCTCCAGCTTCTCCGGCATGGGCAGGTGTTGCTGGAAATCGAAATAGCGCGTCTCCAGCGTGATGCGCCCGATCCGATCCATTACCTCGATGTCACAGACCATGGCGCCGGCGGCGGGACGGGCAATCGTATAGATCCATCCGGTCAGGTTTGCTTCCGGCACGACGAATGAAAAGAAATTCGTTTCCGCCCAGTCATACTGGACATCGACTGGCGTGTGATAGGCCACATCTTCAGCTCGGATCATCTGAGTCTCTCTTTCATTTCGACTAGTCAAGGCGCTGGCTTTGGGCCGCGTCCACGGCGCGCGGTGAGTTCCACCGCGTCACCGCCGCGGCTACTTTTAGGCCTTGGTCTTGTAGTGCGCCAAAATATCGGGTGAGAGTTTGTCGCTGCCTTTTTCCTTGGCATAGGCTTCCAGTTTGGCCCTTACGGCATCGTCCAGTTCGCCGCGGAATTTTGGGTGATTGTCGCGCAGGAATTCTTCCGAACGGTGACGCAGGTCATTCAGCCGATTGAGCTTGGGAATCGCAAAGCGGGCGATCAGTTCATAGGAACGCCGCGTTTCCGCCCAGTCTGCCCAGTGGTTGTCCAGATTG
>Ga0233451_10001747_pt1 | contig 20540 bp, 14 predicted proteins | sample 011ome_29_FD_183052 | JGI IMG/M metagenome (GOLD analysis project Ga0233451, IMG submission 183052) | Coastal salt marsh microbial communities from the Groves Creek Marsh, Skidaway Island, Georgia - 011504CT (spades assembly) | ecosystem: Environmental > Aquatic > Marine > Intertidal zone >... | reverse complement strand
TTTTAAATTTCATTAAATTTCAATACCCCGCGTTTAGTCAATAAACACGGGGTTTTTTGTTTTTTTTGTTTCAGTTCATTTCACTTGATGTCAGGTTTTTGTTCTACATATGTTTCACAAGAATTTATAACAGGATGTCTAAAATGTTTGGAACAAAAAGCTGACAAATAAAAACTTAAAGTTAATTTATTAATAAAGATAGAGTCTTACCAATTGAACTTAAAAATTATGAAATAATATTATTGCATTCAAAGTGTTTTTGAATTACACAATTTTTTTAGTGTTTTTTAGCAAATTAATGAGGATTATGCTTTTAGAATTTTGAAGACTGATTTAACTGTTACAGCCACATTTTTTTATTTTTCTCATTTACAGATTAAGATTAAAATCTATCAGTAAAATCAGTTTATAATATTTTTTGTTACTTTATATATGGTTAATTTACTATTAGCAATGTCATTATATCTTTAAGATAATTATAAAAAGGCTTTATAAACATTTATGAAACATCTTTCTGTAATACTTTTATTTTTAGCTACGATGTGTCAAAAAGCTGACGAAGAAACTTGTCTAATTGATCGACCTGAAGAGACTGATGTGGTATGCATTGCAATTTATCAACCTGTTTGCGGTTGTGATAAAGTTACATATGATAATGATTGCTATGCAAATGCAAGCGGTGTTTCAAGTTGGGTAGTTGGAGAATGTGCCGAATAAACCATATCATAAGTATATCGCTATCCTTCAATTCACAAACTTGAAGCCCTCTTATATAAGTTAAACTAATAAATGTTAGACTATAGTTTTTCAAAAGTTTAACTTTAATTTTAAATAAAAATTAGTATATTTATTTTAATGATATTAAATTAATTAATTTGGAATCAGCAATATATTTAGGATTAAGAGAAGATAAATCGTTCCACACCCTCATAATTAAAAAAGAAGTAAATGATTATATATATTTAGCTGCAGTAGGATATGCTGGTGGTCAAGTTTATGAGGAATTTTACGGAAAATTTTCTATGGGATCTGAAGAAAGAGATTATATTTCAGGATTTTATTCATGGTCAACGGGTTCAGGATTATGGGACTATAAATTATCCTCATTGAAATTTAATGATGAAAGTGAGAGATTTGATTCAGTAATAGAAGATTTTCAAGAGTTTATGGACTCAGAAGATGAAAAAATTCAGTGGAATTTTATTAGTGAAATAGGTAATTATATCAAGTATGGATATGATGAAGAAACAGATATGGAAATTGATTACCCAGAAGTAAAAGATATAGATGAATCTATTTTAACTGAATATGAAAATAGTCCTGGGCAATATCGCACTTCAAATTGGGATGATCAATGTTTAGAGATTACATGTTCAAATATTTGGGGGCTATCCTTAAGATTCCCACATGTAATTGATAATTATTTATAACGTTTGATAGAAATCATTCTTAAGCATCGACCTAGATAATTACTTTATAGAATCTTTAGACTTATATAAGTTTAATTATAATATTATTAAGAAATGCTATCAATTTAATAATAGTATTTTATTAAATAATAAATAGCAATAAAACGTTATTTTAGATTAAAACTTTTATTAACCAATAAATTTTAAATTATGAAATTATTAAAATCAGACACATTTGGTTGGATCATCAATGTCTTAGCGTGGATTATTTTCATAGCTACAGGAGAACATGCTTTAGAGATTATTATGGGTATACTGTGTTTATATGCAGCCTATATAGGTTACAGTAATCAAAACAAAAAATTATTGAGTTCTTCAGTTTTTGATGCTGTTTGGATGTTTTTATGGGGTTTTGGAATTATGGGTGACGCACTTGGAATTTCAGATTTTCTTTAATCCATTTAATTTTAAAATTTAATAAAATCAATTAGGCTAGTAAAAATCATTTTATGTGATATTTAACTAGCCTAATTATTTACAATTCTAAAAATATATTTTAGAAGTAATTAGCTATTCTTTATAAAATTTGATGGGGTATGATTTTTATCGAGGGCTATAGTTACAATAATTATTGAACAATTAATAAAGGCTTTTTAAATTGGTATTTAAAAGATTTATTTGATAATTAATTATCTACAATTACTCTTAAAATATGATCTTTTTTTTCTTGAGGCCCTAAGTCAGAATTGAAGAGTACTTGGATAAAAATATTTAAAGTATCTCCCCTCATTTCTGGGCCTAAATAAAAAGAATGTTGAGGTTTATAGTTATACTTACTGTATGTCCCAAAAATAGAGGAACTATATGGGCAATCCATGCATGTGTTTTCATTTATTGAATATCCAGAAATATTCATTGGAGGTAATTTTCCAATCATTTCATCTAAAGTTATAGTTATTGTTCCTATTGGAATTGGATTTTGAAATTCATTATCAATGAACCAACTAAATGGAGAATAAACGGGAAGTGTAAAAGTTAAATTATTCAACCAAATCCAGTAATCAGAATCAAATGTGGTTTCTATCAGGGGAATTCCATTTACTTCATATTTTTCTTTTAGTTTTCCCAATACACCTTTTACTGTAAAATATTTTGGTCCCCAAAATTGAATGTGATTAAAACCATTATCATCTATATATAATTCTGGAGTAACTTCTCTACTAATTTCAAAAATTGAATTACATGGGTTTTCAACGCATGGATAGTATTCCTCGGCTAAATTATTATCTATAGATGTTGTACAACTATAAATACATATAATTAAAATGATTTGCGATGCGGCTTTATTAAGCATGAAATTTATTTATAAAATATACTCTATTCCAAAAGATGTATTATTATCATTAGACTTAAGATCAATTAGATATGGTATTGAATGAAATCTATTTCTGGTTGTTATGAAAAGGTTTAATTTTTCAAAAGAAATACTTAATCTTGGTTCTACGAAAATTCTATAATCTTGAAAGTTTTTAGTATTTAATTGATAGTAGATTGTATTATTTAGTGAAATTTTTTCAGATAATTTATATTGAGAAAGTATACTTAAGCTGTACCTGAAATTCCTGATTTTCAATTTACCAGATTCAATATTATAGTCTTCATTTTCTTTGAAAATTCCCAGGGAAACATCTGTATAGTTTTGGATGTTTCCAATAAGTCTATTTCGGTATCCGCCCCCAATTAGTATTCGGTTATTTATATTTAAGGATTTCACATTTTGAGCTTGAAAAAACACAAAATAAGAGTTGTCGTTAGTTAAATAATTATATCTGATTTGTCCACTTGAATCATCAGAAAGTATTTCATTATTTTCAGAAGTGTATGTGTAATTATAGATAAGCCTAATTAAGTGATTGTCAATTTTTTTTCCAAGTTGAGATGAAAAAGTAGCGTTGACAAGATTTATATTTCCTTTTGAAAAATCACCATCTAAACTAGTGCCAAAAACCATTGAACTGTCAATTTTAGATAATATTCTCTCACTGTTAAGAATTGTTTGTCCGCAACTTAAAATTGAATTTAAAAATAAAAGTGTAATTACTATTTGTTTCATCATAAATTATCAATTAATTTTTTCTTTGCTATATCTAACAATATTTGCTCGGCTTCGACTATTATTTTATCTGCCTTAGCAATATCTAAACAAAAGTGATAGATTGATTTTAAAGTGTTTCTATCATATTCATCGGATATTTTCAAACATAGTTCTTCAAAATAATTTACATAATCGTTAGGATTCATTTTATCAATTTCATCTCTTAAATTAGTGATATCTGATTCTGAGATTTTTTTTTCGAATCCAATGGAATAATTAATAGCATTCACACTTTCCTTTAGATCATGTATTTCGGATTCATCAACATGGCCATCACATTTTGAAATTAAATATATTATTTTAAAAATATTCCCAGTTAAATCTTTAGAAGATTGATTTTCCATATTATTGGGTGAAGTTTCCTTAACTGGGTTCAGAAGCTCTGATAGAGCGATTTTCTTATCAATTTTACTATCTAAAAACAAATCATTTTTCATGCTATTACTAACATATTTTAGATGTTTGTATAACGTTTCATTTATGATATTATATTTTGAATAATCGTTTTTTTCTTTACAGCAATGTAAAATCCCATCTAATGGATGCATAAAAGCTTCCTTTTCTTCTCCGCGTTTGATTAATAAATTAAAATGTTTAAAATAGTATTCTTCTGCTAAATCTATTTTATTTAAAAACAAACAACTTGCACCACTAATTGGCCAAATAGAATATAGTATTTCATCTTCACCAATTCTAGTAATTAGACTTTCACTGATTCTAGTAAGCTCTATAACATTTTCATATTCTTTTTTTATAAAATATGCTTCTATACAACTATTAATTATTATGCATGTATTTTTTGCAGTTTGGAAATTAATATTAGTATTAGTTAGTATCTCAGTAATTAAGTTTAAAATTTCATTGAACTCGAAATTAACTTTTTCATTTTTTTGCTCAACACTTTTTTTAGAAAGAATATTTAATGATTCCATACAAAACATTTGCATTAAATCAACTGTTTTCTTTTTATTTAATATTTTAGATAAAATAATATCAATATCTAAAGTCAGATCATAATCATTGTTCGCTATTGCAGATTTTCTGAAATTTATTATTGGCTTATAATTTTGTTTATCATCTATTAAAGAATAGTATGTATCAGCTTCCAATAAGTCATTAGGCGAAATAAAAGCTTTTAGATCATTTAAACTATTTAGCCTTTTTAATTGCTGCTTTTCAGTAAAAATTAACTCAGGTTTATCTAGTAGTTTATAAAAGTCTCTTTGATAACAATCTTTTAATAAAATTATTATTGATTTAGATCTTTGTCTTGTGTTAGAGTTTATTCTTAAGTTTTCAAAAAGCTTATCTAAAAAATTTTGATTTTCATCATTTATGATTACATCCTCATCTAGCTTTTTTAGGCTTGTATTTGATTTTAAGAAGTATTCTAATGTGCTAAGAATAATTTCAATATGTAAGTCACTTATTTTATCTAATTGATCCTTTATTTTAAAAAAATAACTAGATGATTGATTTAAATTATTTTGTTTAGCTAGTTTTTTAGCAGTAATTAAATTAAATTTCAAAGAATGATTTTTAATAATTTCCACATTACTAAACAAGTTACACCGATTACTAATCGATTTTAAAATATCTATATCTAAACTATTCACATATTCGTCTCCTTTTGAATTTATTGAATCTATAATTCTTTTTTGAAATTCAATTACTTTTTGACTATATGATGTTTTTTCAATTTTAGAATAATTACTCCGTAACCATCTTTGAAAATTTCTATCATTAAAAACATAAATATTGTCTTTTAAGGAATCATCATGGATAATATCATATGCTTCTATTTTTTCTAATATTTGAATTATTTTTATATGATCTTTTTTCCAAATATGTGATAATATTGTTGAATCAAATTTAAACCCAATATGAGCTGCTGATTCAATTATTTGTTTTTCTTGTTCTTCAAGACTATTAAACTTAGATTCTAAAAAAATATGATTACTATCTTCAAATTTAAAATCTTCATCAGGTTCTTTTAACAACCTAATTATACCATTCTCAATTATTAGATAATTTGAATTTTTCAATGCTAAAATGTAATTAAAAAAGTTTCCAGGCATGAAATCAGCTTTACTTTCATTAATCAAATTTCTTAGATAGTTTTTTAAGTTTTGGGAAAAGAAAATGCTCTCCTCTTTTTTGAAATAATTAAACCCATTATCTCTTAATACAATATTCAAGAAGTTTTCCTTGTTTTGACAGATAAGATCTCTTTCAACAACTCTTTCATTACTCAATTTTATGAGTTCTGAATATGATTTCGATATAATTAAATCTTTATTAGCTATTGCACTGTCAAACTCACTCAAAGTCAAAATTATTTTAATATTTGAAGTAGTTTTTCCTCTGTTTACAATTTTATTTATTAATGCTAGTAACAAGTCGTTGGATGCAATATCTACCCACTGATAATCTTCAAGAATTAAAACCATGTTTTTATCATGAGAATTTTCAATTAGAAAATTAAGTAATTCTCCACTAATTTCATTGACACTTAAGCTTTCATTATCGTCTATTGATATGATACTACCAAGGTCTATGGGTCCTGCTGTTGATGCAATATCAGCAACTTTTTTAAATGCCTTAAATGTAGTTGATCTGTCGTTAAAGAATCCTTTATCTAATCTATATTTAGGGTTATTATGCTGACAAAATGCTTGAAAAAAGGGTTCATATTGAATAATTGCTCCTTCAATAGATTCGTCAAAGTCTCCATAAAAAAATTCTGAGTGACTTGAATTATTTTTAATAAACTCTTTTAAAAATCTAGTTTTTCCTGCTTTACTTTTCCCTTTCAGTAAAAATGCTATATCAATATCATTATTGATAAATTCTAATAAGTCTTGATTTAAATTATCAATATTAGAACCAGCTTTAACATACTCAAATGGATTAGATAAAATATCAAGTTCATTTGCGTCTAGCTCTAGTATTTTGTTTTCAAACCTCTCTTTGTTAAATCTATATCCAATTAAAGTTAGAGGTATAAATAGCCCTAATGAAAAATATAAATTAGTATTCTCATTAAATAGAAAAAATCCTGATGCTAAATAGTTAATAAATATTAAAACACAAACTATTAAAAAGTGGTTTTTTACGAGCCCTTTATTTTGATACTTGTGTATTATACCCGCAATTATTTTTGAGGGTATTAAAATGAAAAAAATAAAAATCACCATTAATAAAGTTGATTTATTTTCATGTACAAGTTGAGAATAGTTTATAAAGTATGCGCCAATTATTATAGGGGAGACAAAAGATGTGAAAAGTATTCTGCTTTTTGAGTTTAAATCTGTAGATGATGATTTACTGAATTTTGTGTGAACTAATGTAGACAGAATAAATGTTAAAATAAATGGGATTACAACTAGGAGTGCAATCCAAAATTTAGTATAAAATTCTCCTATAAAGGCATTTATATCTGGAGATATCAATCTTAATAAATAAACTGATAATATTGACGAGAATAATAATGAAATGAGAATTAAACTATCACTTGATAAATTTTCCTTGTCAAAACTGAAAGTTTTAGATTTAAAATTTTTGAATCCAAAACTTAAAACAATAAAAACAAATAAAATTAATCCAATTAATATAGCAACTGCTCTAGAAACATCTTCAATTTTATTAACTCTAAATTCTTCATAATGCCGAATGAATTTAGGGACTAATTCTGATCTATTTACTGTGTTTAAATCTATTGTTGAATAAAGTAAATTCTCTTCTAAAGTTTTTATTAATCTGACATTTAAATTATAGATCTGTTCAGTTTTATAATGGTTGATTAATTTTTTCCAATCATCTGATAATAATTCATTGTTTTTAAATCTATTTAATCCATCTTCCCCTAGTATTTTAAATAATTCATGAGTTTTAATAATATACGAATTTGTTTCAGAATTTAAATAATCATCACCCACAGCAAACAGATTTTCGTTAAATGGGTGAATATTTAATAGAAAGTATTGGAAACTATTTTTTAAAAGTCCTTTATTAATTGGATCAGATTCATTTATAATTTTATCGATTAGATTTTCAAGCAATAATTCTTGTGGATCATCAAGATTATTATAATCATCATGAAAACCTCCTATAGATGAATATGAAGGTATTATGAAGTTTAAATTGTCTTTTGCTATTTCTTTGGAAATATTATAGTTTAACTTTATAATGTCTAATTGTTTACTTAAGGATGATTTAAGATCATTATCAAAATATTCTCGATTTATATCATTCTCGATTTCATCAATATATTTCTTAAATAATTCCAACTCATGAAATCCATTTTGTTTACTTGATGAGTAAAACGAGAATACTGACAGTTCTTCAATTTTAGTTATTTCTTTTTCACTTTTATTTTTTTCTTTAGAAATAAATGTTAAAGTAAAAACGAAACTTATGATAAAGACAATTTTCATATTAAATGATTAAAAATTTAATTTAAATCTTAATAAATTTAAATTAAAAATCTATATATTGTTGATTATTTAAAATTAAAAATAAAGATGGGAATCAATTTAGAAAAAGGGAGTTCTATAAATTTAGACAAACAGACTAGCGGTATAAATAATCTTCACATAGGCTTAGGATGGGATGAACATGACAATAACAGTGAAGTAATTGATTGTGATGTATCTGTTTTTATGATTGACGAAAACAATAAGATCCCAGGAGACGGTTATTTCATTTTTTATAATAATTTGAAAAGTTCGGACGGCTCAGTTGTTCATCAAGGAGATAACAGAACAGGAGAAGGTGATGGAGACGATGAAGTAATTAATATTGATTTGACCAAAGTTGATTCTTCAGTGGTTCAAATGATTTTTGTTGTTACTATCCATGATGCTGATAAAAAAAATCAATCTTTTTCTTCAATTAAAAATGCATTCTTAAGGATAGTTGATTTAAATACAAGTGATGAAATTTGTAATTATCAATTAGCGGAACAATTTTCAGATGCAGATTCAATTCAAATTGGAAGAATGTATAGAGATAACGAATCTTGGGTTTTTGAAGCATTAGATCAAGGTTTTCAAGGTGGATTATCTACTTTATTAGGAATGTATAATTAAAAAAATAATAAATATGAGTGCATTTAATTTATCAAAAGGTTCTTCTTTTAATTTATCAAAAGCTGCTCCAGGTATAAAGATTGCTGGTGTTGGTTTAGGTTGGAAAGAAAATGAAGACCCTACAGGTCCTGTTTTTGATTTGGACGTTTCAGCTTTTTGTTTAGGTGAAGATGGTCAAATTCCTGAAATGACAGATTTAGTTTTTTACGGATCTGAATTAAAAAACGAATATGAAGGTGAAGATGGTGAAAGACCTTATTCAACGGATGGCGCTGTACTGGGTGCTATTGATGAAATTGGGGGGGGAGATGATGATGATGATGATGATGGAGATCAAGAAGACATGAGGATTTATTTTGATAATGTCGCTGACAATATCAAAACAATAATGATAGTTGTAACCATTACTAAATATCCCCATGATGAGCAAAAAGATAAACGTACTCTTGATTTAGATATGAGTCAGGTAACTGGTACTTATTGTAGAATTTGGGATGAATCTAACGACACAGAACTTTGTAGATATACTTTAAGTGATGATTTCGGAAATGAAGACGCTGTTGAAATTGGGAAATTCGAAAGAGATTCCTCTGGTGAATGGAATTTTACTGCTATTGGCAATGGCATGGTTGGAGGTTTAATGTCATTAATTAAGAAATACGCTAAAAGATTTTAAAAATGGCAAAAAAGGATAGTAAAAAAGGGTTTTCGTTAGATAAATCTTCGGAACAATCAAAATTTTCTTTAAATAAAACTTCCTCAAATGAAAAAGATTTGGCAAAAGGCTTTGTTCTCGATAAATCAGGAAGCAGTACTTCAAAAAAAGAAGATAGTTCACCTATTTACAAGTCTAGTGATAAATTAAATGCACCTAAACAAAAGTCAGATAACACAAAATCAACTCACAAAGAAAAGGTAATTGAGGATTCTAAAATTGGATCAAATCCTAAATCAAATGATTATAAAGATATTTCGAAAACTAAGTTGTCCCCAACAGTATCTGATAGTAAAAAGAAAAATAGTTTAACTAAAAAAATTATAGCTGTTGCCTCAATATTTATAGTGCTTTTAGTTTTTTATTTATCTCAAACATCTGAATTAAAACAAGATGCAAAACCATTATCAAATTCCACTTCAAAAACTGATCAAAGCATTAAATTAATGCCAAATAAATCGGATTACTTAGACTCTGATCAAGATGGGCAATCTGATGATGCTGAAATATCTCAAAGCACTGATCCTAACGATAATAATAGCTTTTATGATGACTCTGACAGTGACGGTTTGAGTGATGCATTCGAAGTTGAATATGGTTTTGATCCTAACAATATCGATGATTCATCATTAGATGAAGATAATGATGGTTTAACACTTTATCAAGAGATGATAATTGGGACAAATCCAAAAGACTCTGATACAGATAAAGATGGACAATTAGATGGTGGAGAAGTTGTAAATAATAGTAGTCCAATAGATATTGAAAGCAAATTTGAAGATTCTGATAATGATGGTTTAAGTAATACTTTTGAAATTAATAATGGGCTTAATCCCAATAAGAAAGACGATATTAATTCAGATTTAGATAGCGATGGTTTAACTCTTTACAATGAAATGATTAAAGGGTCTAGTCCAAATTCTTTTGATAATAATCAAAATCAATTAGAAGAATCAAATTTTAGTTCAGGACAAAATGAAATCATAATAGTTAATTCTGATGAAAACACTCCTCAGCTTGAAACAAATTCAAATAACAAAAATAAATCAGTTAAGAATGAAATTGTTGAAAAGCAAAATAATAATACGTTTAGGGCTGGTATAAATTCAGCTGATTTTGGTGAGATTAGATTCAATTTTGGTTATGAAATCATTTATTTTGATTTTAATTCATATGATTTTAATAATACTGAAGCCCTAGATTTATTATTAGATTTTTTAAAAACCAACTCTTTTAATTTAGAATTAGTAGGTTACACAGACTCAATAGGAGATGAACAAGCAAACATAATTATCTCCGAATTAAGAGCTAAAGCAGTGAGTGATTATTTGATTGAAGAGGGAATTGATTCAAAAAGGATAACCTTAATGGCAAAGGGTGAATCTAACCCAAAATACTCTAATGATACAAGCTCTGAAAGAGAGAGAAACCGAAGGGTAGACTTAATTATAAAAAAATAGGGTATGGGTATATTAATACCAATCATAATAATAATACTTTGTTGTATTGTTATCTGGAAAGCTAGTGATGGGTTTGAGGCTTCCTCAGAGTATTTGGGAAGAAATTTGTCTGAAGGTGTTAGAGGGGCGACTATCAATGCCATTGCTAGTTCAATGCCAGAGCTTTTCACAACAATATTTTTTCTTATTTTTTTAAAAGATACCGAAGGTTTTTCAGGAGGAATAGGAACGACTGCTGGTAGTGCAATTTTTAATGGGATGATAATTCCAGCTTTAGTAATTTTAGTTGTTCTTTTTAGTGGTGTAACTAAATCAATTGAAGTCTCTAAAAAAGTTATTTTAAGAGATGGATTATCCTTAATTATAGCCGAATTAATTTTAATTTTTTCAATAAGTGGTAATACCCTTTATTGGTGGCATGGATTAATATTAATGGCGACATATGCAGCATATATAATTTATATGTTCAAATCAATGAAGGAAGAAGATACAAATGAGGAATCTGAAGAATCCGTTGACGATGATGAAGAAAGTGAAAGTCCAGGATTATTAAAAGCTCTATTTACATTGAATTTGGAAGCTGTTTTTGTAGGTGAAAAAGAAATAAATGGGAAAAGAGCTTGGAGTTTATTAATAACATCAATGATGGTTATAGGTTTAGCTTGTTTAACATTGGTTGCTGCTTGTGAAATGATTGGTTCAGAAACATATATTTTTCCTTTTGTTGGTCAACTTAATGGTTTAAATATTCCAATTATGTTTGTTGCTGTAATATTAGCTTCAGCTGCTACAAGTGTTCCAGATACTATAATTTCTATGAAAGACGCTAAAAAAGGAAATTATAATGATGCTATTTCTAATGCTTTAGGGAGTAATATTTTTGATATTTGTTTTGCACTAGGGTTTCCACTTTTTATGTATTGTATTGTTTATGGACCAATACACATGAATCCAGAAACAATAAGATTCAGTACTGAGTTGAGAGTTCTGTTATTAATATTAACTATAATTGCTTTTTTCATATACTATATTGGTAAAAATATGACTAGATTAAAAGCAGTTTTATTAATTGGACTCTACTTATTCTTTACTGCATATATTGTTTCTTTGAATGCAAATTATCAATGGGCTAATTCTCTATCTGATTTAATTTCAAAATTCCCTGTCTTTTCATGAAAATAATTTCATAAATGAGATATCTTTTTTTTTTGCTATTAATTTCATGCGTTGAAAATTCTAAAACGCATAAAATCAATAATGTCAAAACTAATATAATTGATAGCGTAGTCATAGATCAATCCTCAAAAGCTTCTAAAATAGAGTATGAAAATTTAGAGAGAAGAGTATCTAAGTTTGGTCACTCAATAAATACACTATCAAACGAAGCATTTCCAGTTTTGTCTAAAAATGAGAGATTTTTGTACTTCACAGGATTAGATAGGTCAGGTTTTTTTGATTTTAAATTAGATTTTATAAACCAAAAAAACGCCGGTGGTGAAGATCTTTTTTATTCAGAAAGATCTAAATCAAATTCTTGGATTGATGCTAGACCAATTAAATTTTTAAACACAAATGCACATGAAAGTATTTCTCAAGTTATGGGAGATACTTTTTTACTTTCTGCTAATTACAAAGAAAATTTAGGTTTTATTGATAAAGATGGTATAAATACATCTGATATATTTTTAGCAGTCAAGCAAAAGGATAGTTTCAAAATTATTCATTTTGAGGAACCAATTAATTCTCTTTTTACTGAGTCAGATGCTTTTTTATTTAAAAATGTAATTTTATTTGTTTCTGATCGTCCAGGTAGAGTAGGCGATTATCATAAAAAAGGATGGAATTGGAACGGTTCAATGTGGGGGAATACTGATATTTGGATTTCTTTTTTAACAGATCAATTTAACTGGAGTGTGCCTAAAAATTTAGGTGATATTATTAATACAGCAGGTGCTGAAAGAACACCATTTTTATCTGAAGATGGTCTTAATTTATATATAAGTTCTAATGGATATGAAGTTGATAAAACTGATTTAGATATTTATAAGTTTACAAGAGACAATATAGATGATTGGTTCAATTGGAAAGGTCCTATTAGTATTCAAGATGTAAATACAGATAGTGATGAATTTGGTTATATTTTAGATTCTAATGATAATGCTTATTTTACAAGAGGTGTTAAGCTAGATTTTGAAAGGACTAATTCATACCAAACTGGTGGTAATGGTATTTATGAAACTAATTTCAGAACAAACTACGATGTTTTTGGAGCTCAAATAGGCTCATACGACAATAATTTTCAAACAGATATTTACAAGGCTACTAATTCAAGTTCTGATTATATTATTTCAGATTTTTTCTTTGATACAAACAAACATGAAATTTTAAAAAATGAAATTTATCTATTAGATGACTTAGTTGATTATATAAATATTAATAATCCTGGAGTTATAATTATAAATGGATATACAGATAATGTGGGAAGCGAATCTTATAATGACAAATTATCTTTATTAAGAGCTCAAAGTGTTAAAGACTTTCTTTTATCTAAGGGTATAACTAGCAACATTAAAATTAACGGTTTTGGAGAGAAAAATCCAATAACTAATAACTCAAATTCTGAAAAAAGAAAGCAAAATCGAAGGGTTGAGATTGTTTTGTCAGATTAGTTTAAACTAGTTTACAAATAGAAAAAATATATAAAAGAGAGTATTATTAAAATTGGAACTACAATTTTCAAAAAACTCTTAAGTATTTTAAAAGCTATATAAGCTATTATAAAGCATATTGAGCCTATAATCAAAGTTGTTGTTGTCATTTCGTTAATTCTTTATATAATTAGCTCTATTTAATAAATTAACCCTTTCTATTTGATCATTTAAGATGTTAATTCTATCATTAAGTGATACTGTATTCAAATTATAATCATTTATTAGGGTGTTAATAGAGTCTATTTTGTTAAAGCTTGTTTGATCATTTGTTTTTAAATATTCTATTTTATTTGCAGTGTCAGTTAAAAATATATTCATTGAATCTATTTTTTTTCTTTCTAATGCAATATTCTCTAACAAAATTTTACCCTCTTTATTTGAATTAAAATATTGCTCACCATATGAATCTTCTAGACCCTTATATAATTGCCTTAGTTCATTAAAACCACTAATAAAATATCCTTGATTGTATCCTACTTTTATAACCTGAGGTTCTTCCTTTATTTTTACACCTCCCGCAAATTCACTTGGTATTGATCCAATAGGATGATATCCCGTAGATTCAATATAAATATAATCTTCTATGTAAGCTAATGAAGAATCATCAATTTTCAAGCCTACAGCCATATGCTTAGCTTCTTCATATATAAATAAACATGTGTCATAACCTGCTAGATAAAGAAGTTTAGCTAGAAGTACAGATTTATCTGAGCAATCACCATTATTAAACAAAAGGGTTTCCAAAGGATATTTTTGAGGAGCTGCTTCTTTGTAAGGTATTGATTGAACAAAACTCACTAAAACTTGAACAATATCAAATTGAATACCTGTTTCCCTTTCTTTTAATTTATTTAAAATATCTTCCAAGACTTCTATATCGTAGTCGTCTTGAAAAAACATATCATAAAATTCTTGATTAAAGTCCTTTTCACTACTGTTAGCTTCTACCTGAAGTGTTTTAGGTAAGTCATTTAAATACGATGTTTCTTCTTTATCTATGTCAATATTTATTGTATAGGTGTGTTTAAAAAGCTCGAAAGAATGACCTTCATTATTCTCGTTGTTAGAAATATTTTCTTCTGACTCTAACAATGGAATTTCAGGCACAAAAAAATCATTTAAGAAATAATCTTCATTTGATTTACAACTATTTAAAGAGATAAAAAGAATTAGTAAAAAAGTATTTCTCATTTTTTTGGTAGTGGAGGAGGTGATTTTACACTATTGATTTTTTTAGGTAGTGGAGGAGGTGATTTTACACTATTGGTTTTTTTAGGTAATGGAGGAGGTGATTTTAAGCTGTTGGTTTTATTTGGTAATGGAGGTGGTGATTTTATAATGTTGTTTTTTTTTGGCTGTGTTGTAGCTGGGTTTATACTTTTATTTTTATTAGGTATCGGAGTAATTACCTTTGCTATAGTATTTTTTTTAATTGGAGGTGGTGGTGGAGGTGGAGGTGTTGAAACATTTTTCTTGTTTTCTACTACAGGTTTGATATTTGATATTTTAGACTTATTATTTACAGCTAAAGGTGGTGGTGGTGGTGGTGGTGGTGAAAAACTTTTTTTATCCGAATTGGTTGAAACTAACTTGTAACCGCTTTCTTTTTTGGTAGGAATATTTAGTTTACTTGAATTGTTTTTATTTCTAACATCTTTATTGGTATTGTCAGTATTTAATAAAATATTTTTTTCAACTTGATTATTCTCACAATAATTTAAAGATTTAAGGTTAACAATGTTGCTCTTTAAATAGTTTAAAACCTCATCAAATTCATCTTGAAAAAAATAAATATTATTATAATTAGACTTTAATTTATTAATTAAATTATCTGATGAAATATTACCAAATAAAACAATCCCTAAATCGGCGTTATTAACTTTTTTTGATTTTATGAAGTGGCTTATTAGTTGAAAATCTTTTGAATCTGAATCAAAACTTATTTTATGATCTACAAACGCCATCTTTATTTTAACATCAGCCGAACTTCCATCAGAAAGTTTAGCACCTCTCACATAAAATTCTCTTTTATCTGATTTAGTATATTGTTCAGCTAGACTTATTAATGAATTAATTTCACTCTCAATTTTGACTCTTGATCCTGTTCTTTGAATTATTTGATCAAAAATTAATTCAGCAATTACTTTATCTCTTGGATTTATTGCTAAACCTAAACCTATATCTGAAAGTTTTGGGGATTTAGAAATTAAATCATCATAAAGATTAATATATAGATTGCTCTCAATTCCTGTTAAAGTTAAATAGTTTTTATGAGCTGCAGTTTTTCTTTTTAAATCTAAAAAGTTAACTAATAGTATATCAAGTCTGTAAATTGAGTAATTTTTAAATTCATTTTTGAATAAATTATCTAAAAAAATAATCTCAAACTCTTCTATATCTGAATCACATAAAAAAATCAAGTTTATCTCATCTTTTAAATCTTTTAAAGATTTGTCAACTAAAAGTATATCTTTTAAAAATGAGTTTAATATTGTTTCTAATCCATAGACTAGAAGCTCCTTAAATTTGTATTTATTATTATCAATAAAAGTAAATTCTGAAGACGTATTCTTTATAATATTAAAATATCCTTTATATGAATCATCATAATTAGATTCGTATCTAAGTTTTGCTTTTTCTCCAATTATAAACTCTTGTTTGTTAGAAAAAAAATAAAGAGGTGTTATTGGATTTGACTCATAATTATATAGTCTAAATTCACTTTTATTTTGCGAAAAATAAATTTGAATAAAACTCTTAGATAATTTTAATACAATATCAATTTTCATTATTCAGATGAAATTTTCTTTAATATTACTTTCTCGAAGAAATTCATCGCTTCCATAATAATTATTGGAGCTACAAAATCAAAACCTTCGTTTTTTTGAGCCATTTTGTATTCAGGAGAAAGTCTAATATAGTCAGAGATATTCATTTTTTTAAACCCTTCAATAAAGTCTTCTTTTGTAGCTTTTAAATCAAAGTGAGTAGTTGCTACTTGAAAATACATTTGAGCAAATTCAGCAAATCGAGGACATGGTATGTCTGAGTTTTGAGGTTGTAATAAAAATTTTCCACCTATGTTTTGTATCATTTCTGGGGTTATCGAATCGTCAGATTTTAGATGTATATCGCTTCCATCAGACTTAGCAATAATAAAACCTTCCTCTCCAATTAATTCCAGAGGAACGCTTGTGTTATCTGCTACATATAAGTTTTTAGAAATTGCAGACGCCGCTAAACCTTTCGCAACTTCATATTTCACATCTTTATTATGGTCTTTTCTTGAAACAAACTCTGGCTTTCCTCCTAGATGCTTTTTGGCTTCATCAATTCCACCAAATCCTTTAATAAATAAGTCAAAATAGTAGCCCTGACTCGCACCTGGGTTTATAGCTGCTAGCCAATCCATTATTCTTGACCCTTTCCCAGTAAATTTAAGTATTACTTCAGGAGATGACCATCTTTGTGGTTTATCAGGAGACTTATCAAGCTCTAATTTAATTTTTTTAGCAATTTGCCCTGCGTAAAAAACAATAATCCCTGTAACATATAAATTGACAGCAACCATCTCTTTACATTTAGTTCCTAGTTCTCTGTAGAAATCATCAAACTCATTTTCTTCAAGTCTATCTACAAGCTGTTCAAAATAGTAAGGGGCCGTGTTTTGTGTATATTTATTTTCACCTTTGTTTAAACCTTCAATTTTAACATTTTTCTTATTTAAAAGATCTATTATAACTTGTTTGAAGTTTTTAGAGTATCTCGTAGCTTGGGCTACTCTTTGAGCAGCAAACCTAATAGAACTCTGTTTAACCATAGCCATATTTTGACCATCTAAACTAGTTAGAGCAATTATGTCAGATGTACTTCCTCCAATATCAAAACAAATAGTTAAAACATTTGGATTTGTATTTGTATTTGTTGATTCTGTATTTATTAAATAATTTGCTACAGCCTCAGATTCCGTTAATGATGTTTTATTACTTAAATCAATTTTTTTGAAATTAAAGGATATTGGTGCGTCTTCATAATTTATATCCTTTGTATTTTTAAATTGATTATTTTTTTCTTCTTCTTCCCCCCAACTATTAGAGACTTTAGGCTCTGGTTTAGTGTCAGAGCCCCAAGCATTTTCAGAAGTATTTCCCCATCCATCACTATTTGATGCTTCTTTTTCGCCCCAGCTGTTACTTTCGCTTGAACTTCCATTGCTGTCTACACCCCATCCAGCTTCATTTTTTTGTTCGATATTCCCAAACTTTTCAGAAATTATAAGCTGAGATTCATTTGTTAATGGACTTACATATTTTAGACTTTGCCAGATATGACTATAATCACTTATTAAAGTTTGACCCATAGCAGATGGATAAGACCAACGTAATGTTTCTGGTTTATAGCCTAAATCAAACATATCAGCATAAACTTGAAGCAGCAAAGAACTTAAGTATGCTTTTCGATATGAAGAATCCATTTCTTTGGTAGTTTCACTCTTATTCCATTTCATGCTATGAATAAGAGTTGCCTGTCCAATGCTATTATCAGAATCTCCAAAATTCAAAAGATATGTACTTTCTGTACTATCTTCTATAGGTAAGTTTTTTTCAAAACATGGAAATCCACCCTTGACTGCTTCTGATGAGATAGCTTCAATTCTCTCGCCTTTAGGATTATTGATTCTATTTTTGTCGTGAATTGCTAAAACAGATTTAATTTCATTACTCTGAATCTCATCATTTTGAAAATAGAACACTTCATCTTCTCCAGCAGGATTTATATCATTGTTTTTGAAACTATAATCATCCGACGAAAATAATGATGTTCTTCGATTTTTAAATTGAAATCCTTTGGCTTCACCATCACCAACTCTATAAGCAATTGCTGTATTTGTACTTCCAAAATCAAAACCAAGATGTGCTGCCTCTAATTGATCATGGTCGCTTTTAATTCTAATAGGATCTTTAGGGCGAGAACCATATTCTATAACAACATATCCAACGAGTTGGTTTGACAACAAAATTTGAAATCCTTTAAATGGATTTTTACTCTCATAAATCTCATATTCATATTTAGATCCCTTTACTTGTTGGGTTTGGGCAATTTTTAAATTAGAATATTCCACTTTCATTTCTCCATTCTGAGCAATTAATTCAAATTCGTTGTCATTCTCGTTTGAAATTATATCATAATTTTCAGAATTTAAATCAGCACAAAATGGTATGGCTTGCCACCTCGGTGAATTGTGAGGCATTTCAGAATAAATAAAATATCGATTCCAGTTTTTACTAACAAAATTTGGCCAAATTAAAATGTCTTTATTGGAAATATCTTCAAGTGTAGTTTTATATGTTATTGGTATTGTAGCTAATTTCTTAGTTTCAGAAAAAATATCTAGCTTTACTTTAAGGTTATCTCCAATTGCATTAGGATCATAAATTGCTGTTAATCTAGACTTTACACTTGAATCTGAATTAAGTCCTAAAATTGTACCTAAACTTTTGCCAAATAATTTTATGGCTTTTGGAGTTAGGGGCAAAGTAAAGAACCTATATTCATTAGGTTCACTTGCAACAACAGCTTTTAACAGCATTAGTGGTTTGTTCTCTAAAAAATTTGGATTACCTCCATCATCGATGCATGCTATTTTTGTTTCTTTAGGTAATAATAATTCTTTTGGATCAAATGATATTCCATTTATTTCATCTGTTGAAATAACACCATCAATACCATAGAAATTTGTTGAGAAGTTTAAGGCTAAATTAAAAGGAGCTTTAAATAGATTTATTTGAGGGATTTCATCATTTTCAAAAGCAGGAATGTTATTATCTTTTAAGTATAACTCTATATTTTTTATCCATTCATCTAATCCTCCACTAATATTAGAATAATAGCTTAAATCAACTAAGTTTGTTTGTGTATAGTAGTTTAGAATTTTATTTAAGTTATTATGTATGTGTTTTACATAACTATATAATTTATTTAAATTTTGAGGATCTATTTTTTTTAGTTTTAAAGGATCAGCAAAAACCCCAAGATTTCCTTTATCTGATTTGACTTCTTTAATGTATGGAGCATTTTCACCTGTTAAATTATAAGCTGCAGATGTAAAAAGAAGAGAATCTGGGCTTGTACCTCCAATAACAACTTTTTTTCCATCGGATTTAGTATATAAAATAACATCTATAAATGGTTTAGAGTCTGGTACATTAGGGTCAGACCATAAAGGTTTTCTTTCAAAAAGCATATTACCAAATGACCCTTTAGGTTCATACATGTTAATTGTAGAACTTGTTGGTTCTCCATCAGAGTATGTAAGCGAAATTCTTTTTACGGTTATTTTCTCTTGATTTAAGGCAATACATGAAATCAGACCTTTCCATTCATCAATAAGTTGCTTGTAGAATTCAATTAAACTGTTGCCACTCATCTTTTGATCAGAAACATTGTCAAAAGCATTTCTAAACATATTTGCTCGAGCAAAAACAGTAGGCATTCCAGATATTACTGAACCTATATTTGAAGATCCTTCTCCTTCTCCAATAGAGGGTGTAATAATCTGCTTTGTAAAAGTTTCAATATTTCCTATTTTTTCCCAGCTATACTCAGATGCAGGTGGGTTTGAAGACGATTTTATTACTAGTGATACTAATGACATAATTTAAATTTTTTGAGATTTTTTTACAGCATTATAAATATGAGCTAGGAATTTTTCATTTGTGTCTGAACAATTTTGCTCTGCTTTAGGTTCAACCTCTGGATCAATTAGAGTATCAACAAATGCTTCATAAGTACTTCCTCCAATTCCTGCAAAGGAACCTGCCTTTTCCCAGTGATACTCTTTTTCTTCAAAAAGCTTGCCTATGTCTAATTTATTGAGCTCTTTAAGTGATTGAGTATATGCGTTTTCGTTTAAAATTAGCTTACCCGTAACAGTACTTTTTATTTGATACAACCACCCTGAAGTAAAGTTATTGTTATCAAAAGAATATCCAAAAGATTT
>Ga0233451_10001734_pt1 | contig 20625 bp, 18 predicted proteins | sample 011ome_29_FD_183052 | JGI IMG/M metagenome (GOLD analysis project Ga0233451, IMG submission 183052) | Coastal salt marsh microbial communities from the Groves Creek Marsh, Skidaway Island, Georgia - 011504CT (spades assembly) | ecosystem: Environmental > Aquatic > Marine > Intertidal zone >... | reverse complement strand
TACAAATTTCTTTAATTCTTTAATTACATCCGGATTGTGGTTATTACTCAGTCCACCTAAAGACTTCCACCATTCAGCCCGAGTTTTAAATAAATTCTTAATATAATCCTCTTTCAAATAATAAATTGGTGCAAACATTGTTTCAAAGTTGTTTCAAATGTAGTTTTCAAGAGCGTTTCAATTTTTTATAAAAATATTATATTTTAAAAAGCATTTAAATACAATTTGCCATATTACATTTGACAACTTGGTTACAAATTTAATCGCCAATGATTTCCATGTACTCTTCTAAATCTAGTCCATATGACTCACATAATCGTAATAATCTTGTAGGATTTAACACATAGGTAGCTAGCTCTTGTGCAAAAGGTTGACACTTGATTTTCATCGCATCATAATCCAATGTACCAACAATTTTCAATACATTTGGGTTTTGCCCAAGATAATATGTTGAAACATATTGAATGTTTTCTCTAATTAATTCAATTGCATCTTCATTTGTATTAGATGAAAGCATTTCTAACTCGCTTTTAGGAATTTTATGAAAATGCTTTTTAATAATATGTACTGCATTTGAATTTTGACACAAAAACCAAAAATTGATTTTTTCTGTATGTTGTTCTAAAATGTGTATTGCATTTGGATTTTCAGACAATGATCCCCAATATACTTTGTCTAAATTTTTTTCTAAAATGCGAATTGCATTTGGATTTTCAGACAATGATCTCCAATCTACCTTATCCAAATTTTTTTCTAAAAAGTGTATTGCGTTTGGATTTTTTGATAACCCTTTCCAATCAATTAATTGTGGATATTTCTCTAAAAATGATATCAAATGCGGATGCCTGGACAGAATGTATTTTTGGAAATTAGATATTTCTGCAATCCTACCTTCGTTTATAATTTTTTCCAAATATTTTTCGATTAATTCTGAGGCATTAATATTTTCAAAGAATCGATGTGTGTAAAATAAAGATGAATTATCTTTGCTTTTTAATAATTCATCTATATCTTTATCTTTAAGCAAGTGTATTGCATTTCGATTCATTAAAAGCCATAAATAATTTATTTTTTCTAGATATTTTTCTAACAACTGAATTACATTGGGGTTTCCCGATAAACGATTAAAATTCAAATGTTCTACATAGTTTTCTAAAAATTGTGAATCCGAAAAGCCGGAAGATATAACATCCCATAGACAAGGTTGTAGTCTGCCTTTTATAATAAGTTTTTTAATATAATTACATGCTTTTGGATTGTAAAACATAGAATTTGTAAGTCCGTACATCAAATATTTTTCAAAATTAATGTCTATGTTTCTATTTTGGTGTATACTTTGCCAAAAATCTTTTACTCTATGATTTTCCGGTGGCGAAGTTTTAAGCAATTCATTAACATGTTGTGTATTTAATTCATAAATTGGTTTGAACATTATATTATTGTTTTAGACATATACTAACAAAAATGTGATTCAATTTTAAAATAATACAAATCTTAATCCTTATCTTTAACATTCTTTTTTCATTTTTATAAAAAATTGAATATAGTATTTGAACTTATACGTATAGTATTAAAATAATCAAGAATGTTGGGTAAACCTGTTTATCAATTTCAATTGGACTTTAACTTGGAGTCCGAAGAGTTAGAATATCTTTATTTCATTTCTGGAATGTGTTCCAATCCAGAATGTGTTGACGTATTGGAACAACATGTTGCGAACCACGCCTGGGACTGGGTCCGTTTAGCTGGAAATCCAAATGCAGTTCACTTGTTAGCCAAATATATACAACACACATATATACAAAATCGTCAATCTTCGACATATCTTTGGATGCATTTCTCTAAAAACCCAAATGCGATAAAAGTTTTGAAAAAGAACTTGAAAAACATAGACTGGCGTTATGTATCTGAAAATCCAAACGTTTGTCAAATGTTAAACAGTTTAACAAAAAATAAGGTGAATTGGACGATACTTTCCGCTAATCCAAACGCAGTTCCATTTTTAGAACAGAATTTAGATGAAATAGATTGGAATGCATTATGTTGGAATCCATCTGCCGTTCATTTACTCGAAAAGAATTTAGATAAAATAAACTGGAAAAGTCTGGCTAACAATCCAGAAGCAGTTCATTTGATGGAAAAGTTTTTGGAAGAAGAGACCAATTTGTCACCAATAGATTATGTTATAATATGGAAAAATTTGTCTTCAAATCCAAAAGCAATACATTTGTTGGAAAAAAACATAGATAAGATATGTTGGAACAATCTGTCTAAAAATCCAAATGCGGTTCATTTATTGGAAAAAAACATAGACAAAATAGATGGGAAAAATTTGTGTAAAAATCCAAATGCGGTTCATATATTAGAAGCAAATCCACATATGATAAATTGGATTGAATTAGCTGACAATCCGAACGCGGTTTATTTATTGAAAAACAAAGCAAAAACTGGCTCATCAAAAGGAGATTTCTACTATCGTTTAGGAAGAAATCCAAATATAAAAGAAATAGTTTGTAAACTAGATTATGAAGCAATGAAATTAAAGTGCCAACCTTTTGCACAAGAGTTGGCTACATACGTATTGAATCCGACGCGATTGTTAAAACTATGTGACGCATACAACCTTGATTTAGAGGAGTATATGGAATTGTTGGGCGATGAATAATATAAAAGAGTTGTCAAATATAGTATAACCATTTGTCTTTAAATACTTATTTAAATAATTAATATAAAATTGAACCATTTTTTCATTAATGCAAGAATACATTAATCTTATTAAGACAAAATGTTCGAACCAATATATAATAACGCAATTAACATTTATATTTCCAATAATATTGATGACGTTACTCAATGCATACCTTATCATAGTTTCATAAAAGGGTTGTGTATAAATCCAAATGCAATTGAACTTGTAAAGAATATAGATTCAAGATTATGGGATTTAGACTATTTGTGTCAAAACCCTAATGCAATTGAATTATTAGAGATTTATTTGAAAGAAAATAAAAATGCCGAACGAGATATTAATTGGGAAATGCTTTCTTCAAATCAGAATGCAATTCATATTTTAGAAAAAAATTTAAATAAGGTGAATTGGAGTGAGTTGTCTTTGAATCCAAATGCAATTCATATTTTAGAAAAAAATTTAAATAAGGTGAATTGGGATAAGTTGTCTTTAAATCCAAATGCTATTCATATTTTAGAAAAAAATTTAAATAAGGTGAATTGGGATAAGTTGTCTTTAAATCCAAATGCGATTCATATTTTAGAAAAAAATTTGAAGAATGTATGTTGGTTTAATTTATCTTTAAATCCAAATGCGATTCATATTTTAGAAAAAAATTTGAAAAATGTATGTTGGATGAATTTGTCTTGTAATCCAAATGCAATTCATATTTTAGAGAAATACTTAAAAAGAGTCGATTGGCGGGAGTTGTCTTCTAATCCAAATGCAATTCATATTTTAGAAAAAAATTTAGACAAGGTATATTGGAGATTAATCATGCGTAACCCAAATGCCATTCATTTATTAGAAAACAATTGGGATAAAGTTTATTGGACATCGGGATTAACAAGAAATCCAAATGCAGTTGAAATAATTAAAAAAATGTTAGAACAAGAATATGACGGAATGCATTTTTATTGGAGGTCTTTAGGAATGAATCCAAATGTAAAAAAAATAGTTTGTAAACTAGATTATGAAGCAATGAAATTAAAGTGTCAGCCTTTTGCACAAGAGTTGGCTACATACGTGTTAAATCCTACACGTCTGTTACGATTATGTGACACATATGGACTAGATTTAGAAGAGTATATGGAGTTTCTGGGTGATGAATAAGTTTAAAGGGTTGTCAAATATAGTATAACCATTTGTCTTTAAATACTTATTTAAATAATTAATATAAAATTGAACCATTTTTTCATTACTACGAAAATCACATTAAAATATCAAGACAAAATGTTCGAACCAATTTATTGTTTAGATGATGAACACATTAATTCATTGTTTAATGGAAGCGTATTTGACATTTACAATTTTTGGCAAGGATTGCACGACAATAAGTATGTAAATATTGATTTTGAAAAACACTTTCATTATGATATGTTGAAAAATTCATATGACAACCCAAATGTGTGTAAATATTTTAAAAAACTTATAAAAGTAGATGATATCGACTGGCCTAATAAATGGAGATATTTTTCAAATACATTTGCTGATTTGGAATTTTTGGAAGAACATGTGGATAAACTGGATTTCGACCGTTTGTCAATGAATCCATATGCAGTTCCATTATTAGAAAAATATCCCGAAAAAATACATTATGGGTATTTGCTTGGAAATCCAAATGCAACTCATTTATTAAAAAATATGGATATTGATGAAATATTATCAAATTCAAAAAATAACGAAAATCATGAGTACTATTTTTATAAAAATGATAATGCAATCGATTTGATAGAACAATATCTTGAAAACAAAATAAACAACGGGCGAATCGACGAAATAAAAAAATACAACACGTTTTTGTTGTCGTTAAACATTAAGTTGGTTCCATTTTTAGAAAAGTATCCAGAATTAATTGATTGGGGACACTTATCTCGTAACCCATGTGCGATTCATTTGCTTAAAAATAATATGGATAAAATAAGCTGGGAAAAATTGTCGGCAAACCCAAATGCGATTGAGTTAATAGAAGGAAATTTAGATAAGGTTGTATTTAGCGATTTATGCATGAATCATAATGCAGTACATATTATTAAAAAATATGCTAATACACCAAATTCTATGAGTAATGATGATTTACTTTATTTGAGCATGAATAGAAGCGAAGATGCAATCGAATTGATTAAAGAAAAAATCAAACATGTGTGTCCATATCATATTGGAACAAATCCAAATGTGTTGAAAATTGTCGGCAAACTGGATTACGATGCAATGAAAACAAAATGTCAACCTTTTGCACAAGAGTTGGCTACATACGTATTGAATCCGACGCGCTTGTTACGCTTGTGTGACTCATATGGTCTCGATTTGGAAGAGTATATGGAATTGTTGGGTGATGAATAATATAAAAGAGTTGTCAAATATAGTATAACCATTTGTCTTTAAATACTTATTTAAATAATTAATATAAAATTGAACCATTTTTTCATTAATACAAGAATACATAATCTTATAAAGTCAAAATGTTCGAACCAATTTATGAATTAAATATCGACCAAGTCAGCAATTTGTTTAATAGAAGTGATATGCCTTTTTGGGAGTCAATATCAAGCAATCATCATATTTCTTTAAAATATGAAAAATATCCAAGACTAAATCCAATAACCTTGATGAAAAATCCAAGGGCAAATTATTATGTAAGAAAAATAATGGCACACCGCTTAGATTATGACAAATACGATATGTGGTGGAATAGAATTGCAGAATATTCGTCAGATTTAAAATTTATAGAAACTCATATTAATGCATTAGATAGTGTGCGTTTGTCTGCAAACCCAAATGCAATTCCATTATTGGAAAAATATCCAGAAAAAATACATTGGCCAACATTGCTCGGCAATAAGAATGCAGTTCATTTATTGAAAGACAAAGACATTCGTGAAATATTGGTATCTTCAGAAATATTAGTATCTTCAGGAATTAATTATAAATTTTATGAAAGCAACTTTTATAACAACGAAAATGCAAGCGAACTAATTGAAAAATATTTAGAATTTTTAATAAAAAACAACATTATAAAAGGCAATAAAATGAAGTATGACATGCGTTGGACAAATGCAAATACCAAGTTACTGTCTTTAAATCAAAATATGGTGTCCTTTTTGGAAAAACATCCAGAATTAATTAATTGGCACAATCTATCATTAAATCCAAATGCAATTCATTTATTAGAACAAAATTTAAAAAAAGTGAATTGGCTTAATTTATCTGAAAATCCAAATGCAGTTAGTATTTTTGAAAAACATGTAAACAATATGACGTTTGACGATAAAATATGGGAAAATTTATCTAAAAATCCGAGTGCAATTCATTTGTTAGAACAGCATCTTGATAAAATTAACTTTTATCAATTATGTAAGAATAAAAATGCTATACATTTGATAAAAAAATATATCCATAAAATGACTGATAGTCAAAAGTTTTGGCTTAGTGTTCATGACAGCGTAGAAGCGATTGATTTGATTAAAGAAAATATAAGACATGTAAACTTGTATAGTTTAGCAAAAAATCCAAACGTGTTAAATTTAATTGGAACAAAACTGAATTATGAAGCGATGAAACAGAAATGCCAGCCTTTTGCACAGGAGTTGGCGATGTATGTATTGAATCCTACACGTCTGTTACGCTTGTGTGACTCATATGGTCTCGATTTGGAAGAGTATATGGAGTTTCTGGGCGATTAAGTTGTTAAATATAGTATAACAAATAGTTCTTAAATACTTTTTAATAAATATATTATTTTTTTTTATTCATGGTACAATGACACCAGTCCTCTTTAATTGTTCCAAGCAAGCATCTACGGTCTCAGGTGTGAAACTCGCACCCCATACCCGATCCAACAGCATCTTAATGCACTTCTTGGGTGTAGTGCTGTTGTTTACCAGCTTAGCAAACTTGGGCCAGTCGACTTCGACGTCTTCTGCCTCTTCTGATGCCACTTCTCGGTAGCATTCTTCACATGTATATGTTCCACATGCATACTTCATTACGTGAATCGAACTGCACTTGAAGCAGTTTGCATAGGTGCATTCTCTAATTTGTTCAAGAGTGGTCATTTTAGTAATTTGAATATTACTTGAATACTTAAATCCAATTCAATTTTTTATAAAATAGATAAAAATGTATGCAACTAAAAATTTGTTCAAACTGTGAATTTATGAACAACAAAAGAAAAAACAAATATATTTTATGATTTTATTGTTTGTTAGTATCTATTTATTCCAATTCGCTTTCAATCATTTCTTGGTATTTCTTGAAAGCCATAGTCCATAAATCTGGACTGGTTTTTGCATTTCTAGTATAGTGAATCTCTATTTGCTCAAAAGTAATGGCTAAGTCCATCATGGCGCGCGGAATCTCGGTTTTAACCAAATATAGAAGCTCTTTGTCGGTTTTGTTGATTTTAAATACGGCTTCTAAATGACGCATGATGTCACACACGAGACTGTATGCTTCATGACGATACTCTCTATGGTCACGTGGCCATCTTTCAGTGTCTTTTTTCAATACAATTAGCCTTGTAATGTAATAGTACAACTTTCTGATTTTGGGAAATTGACGCTTGGAAAATTCGCTGGGAATGTTGAAAAGTGGTGGAACATATTTCGCAAGATGATGGAAATAACACATGTCGACATCTGGATTCACCAATCTACCGTCTTTCACTTGTCTTGGAGTGTCTTTGTATTTTCTAATTTGTTCGGGAACATTGTTTTCATCTGGGTCTGTTTCACGTTCCTTCTTGCGTTCTTCCTCGCGTTTCTTTTCTTTTCTGCCGAAAGCATTTGCAAACAATCTGTCCATGAACAATTTGTTGCTAGTTTCCAATGATTTAGGCATTTCTGGTTTAGGTTCTTCTGGTTTAGGTTCTTCTGGTTTAGGTTCTTCTGGTTTAGGTTCTTCTGGTTTAGGTTCTTCTGGTTTAGGTTCTTCTGGTTTAGGTTCGATTTTGGAAGCAATGCGTTTGCTACGTCTAGTGGCAACTTCAATGAGTGGTTCTTTAATGGTCTTCTTAGCAACAACGGTGTTAGCAACAACGGTCTTCTTAGCAACGGTCTTCTTAGCAACTGGAACAACAGGGGCAACAATAGGGGCAGAACGAGTAACGCGTCTAGTATTCATCTTTAAAGTGAGTGGTTAATTGATATTTAATCTACTACAAACTAACAACCAACATATTAATTCAATTTTTCTTGTTTTCCTCGTAAAATGCATGCAACTAAAAATTTGTTGAAATGGTGAATTTATGAGTTACAAAAGAAAAAATATATTTGAAAACTATTTAAGAACATTACAATTACTTATATTTACGTACAAAGAAGACGTTCGTTCCGCACAACAACATATTTTGATAATTCTTTTGCAAATGGCTCGTTTCTGATTCGCATTGATGCAAAATCTAATCTGCAAATAATTTGAGTAACATTTTTGTTTGTACCCAATAGATACCATCCAGCTTTATCAAGTTTATCTAAATTATTTCTAAGCAAGTCAATTGCATTTGGGTTTATTGGCAATGTATCCCACCGTATTTTATGAAAATTGTTTTCTAATATATCTATTGCATTAGGGTTTAAAGATAAACAAAACCAATCCGCATATATTAAATCTTCTTTTAATAAACGAGTTGCAGACGGATTTCGAGACAGTAAATACGAAAACTTTTTAACTATATCCCAATGTTCTTTTAACAAATGAATTGCATTTGGATTCCATGCTATATATTGCCAAGATATTTTGGACATATTTTGTTCTAACAAATGAATCGCATTTGGATTTGATGATAACGTCTCCCAATCTACTTTATCCATATTTTGTTCTAACAAATGAATTGCATTTGGATTTTCAGATAAGCCTCTCCACCACACTTTATCTAGATTTTCTGCCAAAATATCAATTGCATTTGGATTTAAAGACAAACATTTCCAACCAAGTTTGTCAAGTTTATCCAAGTTAGATTTTAACAATGAAAGTATTCGCGGATCTGTATGATTCGCAAATGATGTCCAGTTAATGTCATTTTTCGAATTATTAAAAAGACTCTTAATTTGTTCAAACAAATTTGAAAATAATTCACTCAATGTAAATGAATTGTTATTTGTGTTTGACAAATGTTTATTTTCCAAATAAAATTTTAACAATTCGAAGCCATTGGGATTTGACGATAGCCTGTCCCAGCTTATTTTATTTAAATGACGTTTTAATATATGAATTGCATTTCGATTATATGACAACTCTTTCCAATGTATGTATTTTTCATTTTTTTGTAAAATGTGAGTTGCGTATGGATTACCAGACAATGAGTATCCGCACAAGAATTTTTTAAAACAGATTTGTTCTAATAATGCAATTGCTTCTGGAGTATGATTTGCACATAGTCCTTCTATTAAATATGGATAATGATTATATGTGTCAGGGTTAATAATGTATATTGGTTCAAACGACATTGCACAAAAGTGTAAATTTTACATTAATTAGATTTTCATTTCAATTTTTTTTAACGAAAAAATAAATATATTTGAAAACTATTTAAGAACATTACAATTACTTATATTTACGTCACTTTTACTAAAGAATGGTATTCCATATCGTTAAAATAACTCGATTCGCAGTTTTCTTCCCATATATATCCTTTTGGTGCAACCACCCATTTTTTGCCCACAGGTGCAGTTGGATCTTCGTCCCACAATGTCCAAGGGTCATCTACTCCGTCGCATTGAATCAATGTACTAAAATCATCGTCAAAACCAGCATACAATGACACTGCTATTGGGTCGTTTTTTAACATTTGCTTACCTTCTACTTCTATTTGACACGGATATGTCATTTCTTCATGATCTTTGACACACACTCTACGATTAGGTTCGCGAACATAGAATTCTTCCAATTCTTCATCTGTCATAAATATGAGTCCGTATCTCGACACAACTGCTGTTTCTGGCACGAATTCGCGTGGTTCTGGATACAACACGTATTTGGAATCAAAATCAGGTTCTACATCAGAATCAGAAACGGAATCGGAATCAGAATCAATATATTGATTTGTTACTGATTTAGACGTCATAGAACGAGTAACGCGCTTAGCATCAATATTAACCTTGGAATCAGCATTATTTTTAGCTACAATAGCTCTCATTGCGGAACGAGTAACACGAGAAGACATATTTAAAGTTGCTTGTTAATAGATATGAATCTGCTAACAACTAACAAGTAAAAAAGAAATTCAATTTTTTACAAAATCTAGAACATTTCGGAAAATACTGTAAAAAATTGAAATTCTTTAAATATAATTTAACCTAAAATATACAATCTATCTAAAATGTTTGCGAATAATACATTGATGAAAACGATATCTCATTGAAACAACTTATTGAAGATTATAAAAGTTGCTTAAATCAAAATGATGGATATTGTTTTCTAAAAGTGTTATCGGTACATGACAGGCGACATTTTTTAAGAGCAATTGCACTAGACCAAGAATTGTTGTCTTATTGTTACTCAAAAAACAATTAAAACAGATGCTTATGAATTGGATAGTTCGGAGGATGAAATTTGACGTTCATAAAAATCATATATATTATAAATTAAACGACACTAACTAACAACGAAATAACTAATTTTAAATGCGTTTAATCCCAAAATCTAGGACATTTAGGAAAGATTTAAACCATATATGTCTTAAAAGCGTACACTAAAGAATATACATCACCCATATCCAAATATGTTTCAATTAAACTAACAAATAAATTTACGCCTCTTTTTTGTTTGAATGATTCAGTCCAAACCGTATGTTCGGTTGATTCGAGTATGTGTTTCACTTGAATACACATTTGAATGGCAATGGATGTGTTACAAAAGGTCATCGATGAATTTGTTTCTCTAAAAATGTCAAGTGTGTTGATTAAAGATTTGTACTGATTTTCGACTTTATCATTTTTTGCATGCGAACATCGGTTGTATGATTCAACTAACACTTGCATAAAATTGTTCAATCTTTCTTCCACTCTTTCTTGTTTGTTAGTTTGTTTATCCTTTTTGCTTTTTGCAAAAACATTTTGAATACTAGTTGATGCGAATTTTTGCATCAAAATGGTATAGGCTTCATTGATGCGTTGCATTTTTACAGTTGAACCATTTTCCTTGTCTGGGTGATATTTGAGTGCTAATTTATTCCTAGCGCGTTTCAATTCTGCCAAGTTGACACATTGTCTAAGTCCCAGTTCGGCGTAACATTCATCTTCTGTAAATACCATTTGCGTTTGATTCTATTTTAATATAGTTGTAAATAGAATCAATTTTATAAAAAAACAAAAGGAATTAATTAAGAGTTTCAATTTTTTCCAAATGTGTGTGCAAAAGTGGTAACTAAAAATGCCCCCCTACATGCATGTAGGTACATATATGAGTGTCATTTTCGCCCATGTAGGGTCAGTGTAGGGTCGCAATTTTTAGTTCCGTCCATTTTATATGAAAAGCAAAAAAAATTGAAATACTTGGTGCGTATATGTGAAAGGTAGATTAAGTAATCTAAGAACCGCTATCAAAGTAACAAGTTATAATGTCCGCTATTGTCGAAATGTCAACTAATGCTATTCCATCGTTCAATGCTTCGTTCACTGTGACCGAATTATTGATGAAGACTTTGGAAAATTGTGCAAAAGAATTGGCAAGTCGTTGCGTCAATGAATTGGCCAGTCGCCATGGATTTGATGCAAACCAGGAAATCAAGCTTCTAGGTTTGGAAAATTTATCACTCATTCGCAAGCAGATGGCTAAGAAGGGTGTTAAGGCTTCCAAGGAGAAGGTTTCCAAGGAAAAGGTATTGAAGGAAAAGAAGAGTTCTTTCCCAATGCCTTTTGTAGGTAATGCTGTGAATACAACTGGTTGCATGGGCCTGGCCTACAACCGCGGTTTATTCACTCAATGCACTAAGAAACGTATGGATAACGGATCTTATTGCAAGGGTTGCCAAAGTGAGGCAGATAAGAACGCATCTGGATGCCCTGATTGCGGAACCGTTGAAAGTCGTTTAGCCACTGGCTTATACGAATTCAAGGATTCCAAGGGACGCAGTCCAGTTTCTTATCTAAAGGTGCTAGAAAAGCTTAAGTTGAGTGTCGATGCAGCACTCACTGAAGCAGGTAAGTTAAATATCGAGATTCCAGAAGAACATTTTACTGCTTTGGTTTCCAAGAAGGCTACTGGTAGCCGTGGACGCCCAAAGAAGACCGGTGCCGTTACCGCTAACGGAGTGGAGGATTTGTTTGCCAAGCTTTCGAGTGATGCAGACACTGACGGAGAGGAGGAGAAGCCAAAGAAGAAATCTAAGCTTTCTGACGAGGAGAAGGAAGCTAAGAAGAAACTTTTGGAGGAGGAACGTGCTGCCAAGAAGAAGGAACGTGAGGAGAAATTAGCTATCGAGAAGAAGATTCGCGAGGAGAAGAAGGCAGCAGAAGCAGCAGCAGAAAAGAAGGCCCGCGAGGAGAAGAAGGCAGCAGAAAAGGCCGAGAAGGAAGCCAAGAAGGCAGCAGAAAAGGCCGAGAAGGAAGCTAAGAAGGCAGCAAAGGGCAAGAAGGAAACGGCTGTAGCACCAACTGTAGCACCAGTACCTGCTACTAAATCGACTGCTACCGCAAATGCGACTGAAACAACCGAGAAAAAGTCAGTCGTTCGCGTGCAAATCGATGGTGTCGCTTATTTGAAGTCAAAGGATAACATCTTGTACGATCCTAGCACTTACCAACCACTAGGTGAATGGAATCCAGAAACACAGAAAATCGACTTCTTTGAGGAAGAGGACGACGAAGAAGAGGAAGAGGAGAATTACGATTAAGCAGGTAAATAAACTAACAACAACTAACAAAAATATAAAAATGTAATCCGAAAATTAATTATAGGTGCAAACACCTTTTTTCTTTTGCATCTTTCTTTTTATTTGTCACTCATTTCTTCAATTTGTCACTCATTTCTGGAAATGAGAGCATAGATGCCTTAAACCTAGATACACATATACATTAAACCTAGACTTGTAGAATATAACCCAGATACTTAGATACACAGAATTCCCAGATATCCCAGTCTCCGACTTGTACGGTACAACTGTCACTCATTTCTGCAATTTGTCACTCATTTCTGGAAATGAGTAGCTTCCAAACGGACTAAAGGGGACAATTGAATATTCGCGTGGCTGTATGTCTTGGGCTACCGTGTGTGTAAAACCTAGAAACCCAGATTGCCCCCAGACACAGTGCACTATATATTTTCCCAACCACCTTTTGCGAAAATATATATTAATTATTTTGCCTATTTAAGACCGCCTTAAGTACTTTTCATATATTATTTATTTTGCACCGCCTTAAGTACTTTAAATATATTATTTATTTGCACCGCCTTAAGTACTTTAAATATATTATTTATCCCATCCCAAACACTTTGCAATCACTACTCGTTTCATGATTGTCTTCAATATCTTTCCATAGTTGTTAGTTGCTTCCCCATCTGTACCCCCCGACATTGAATTTCCAACAATGTTTAAATATTTTTCATTGTTTCGAGAATCCGATTCTTTGCAACCCGGATGCAATTCTGCCCATTCATTTATCTTTTTAAAATTCTTATGCGATATATGCTTTACCGCCTTTAGCAACTTATCCTTCGACTCTTGGTCCTTACACCAAACATCATTGTCTTTCACATACAACACTTCACGTTTCAAATCCGAACAATGAATTGGTCTACACGACTCTTTAATTTTATCCAATGCATTCACAATTATTTTTGACATACCTTCGGCATAACCCAGCCTCCCAGTTTCTTCCAAATCCTGGAATGTGATTTCCACTTGATCCACAAAATCCATAATATTCATCGCATCTTTGCATGTTTCATTTAAAAAGAAATTCAAATTGAATTTTGGTTTATTCATGTTAGTTATGGTTGCATTTCCAATGTTCGTATTTCCTACATTTTGAACCTGTTTATGAGACAAATCAACAATACTTTGATGTTGCATACTTGCCAAATCAAGAAATGTTTTGTTTTGATGCATCAACATCTCTTTGAATTCAGAATTTTCTTTAATCAAATTCACAATTAAATTATGTGTTTGATCGCTGTTAGTTGTTTTTTTAAAACACTTATTGCAATGTTTCCACAAACCAGAACGAGATTTAAATGATTTATCACATTTTCCGCACTCAAATACTTCTGATTCACTCAAATTAAGATTTTCTGGATTTTGTTGAATTTTAATGAATTGTGTTTCCAAATTAACACAAAAACTGTGTTTCTTGCTATTTAAATGTGTATTGAAATTATGCTTTCTATTCGTGCTATAATCACAAAAGGTACATGCATATTTCAATGTTATTTTTTGCTGATTTTTATTTTCGACAATTTCCATAATTAAGAGATAGAAAAAGTTTTAAATCATTTTAATAGATATTTGTTTGCATTTTTGATGTTAAAATAATGTGTGCATATTTTTCTTAAAAATTGCTTAAAACTGCTTATTTGTGTTTCCAAAATAAGCAAAAATTAACAGCATCTCAAATAAAATTGTACATTTTGAATATATCTGACTATACATGGTAACAAAAAATATTATAAATTTCAAGTGCTTAAAAATTGCTTATTTTTGTTTCCAAAATGTTTCCAAATGTTTCCATTTTAAGCAATTTTCAAAAATGTCCAAAAATTGTTGAAAAATTTTATGGTAACACTTTTTTTCACTCATTTTCGAAATTTAGAGCATTATGGTCACAACCACTTTTTCGCAATTTTTTTCCAAAAGTATTTTTGGTTTTTCATTTTTGGACATTTTTAAAAATGTCCATTTTTCAAAACCTGCGCGACTTTTTGGAAAATTTTTGCTACCAAATATATATTAATACTTTTTAAACTTAAGGAAATGCAGTTACAGCCTTTCGCAACTTTTGTTAGCATAATTGGTCACAATATTTTTTGTTAGTTTGTTGCTTAAAAATTGCTTAAACCTGCTTATTTGTGTTTCCAAAAATAAGCAAAAATTAACAACGTCTGCCAATAACGAGTTATATTTTTTGCTACAAGACGATTTATGGTAACAAAAAATATGGTAATTTTCAAGTGCTTAAAAATTGCTTATTTTTGTTTCCAAAATGTTTCCAAATGTTTCCATTTTAAGCAATTTTCAAAAATGTCCAAAAATTGTTGAAAAAATTTTATGGTAACACTTTTTTTCACTCATTTTCGAAATTTAGAGCATTATGGTCACAGCCACTTTTTCGCAATTTTTTTCCAAAAGTATTTTTGACTTTTCATTTTTGGACATTTTTAAAAATGTCCATTTTTCAAAACCTGCGCGACTTTTTGGAAAATTTTTGCTACCAAATATATATTATTACTTTTTGAACTTAAGGAAATGCAGTTACAACCTTTCGCAACTTTTGTTAGCATATTCAATTAAATAAAATACAAAATATCGATGAATTAAATGCACGTATTTTATATTAGTCTTTCATCTATTCTTTCAATATTTGTTAGTTCATTCTGTTTCCAAAACTCTCAAATTGTTTGATTTTCTTTTGTCGACAAGAATCGGACGCTTATATAGGCCTGGCTTTCCGCTGGTCGACATGTTGCCGGCCTTAAGTAGCTAATTTATATATTTAATTAAACAACTTAAGGAAACATCCCGGCAATTTTGATTTAAACACATTTCGCATAATTATCCATGGACGAAGAAGATTACTGGAAAATTGTGGACGAATCTAACAATCATTACAGCATTGTGAATGACATCTTTTTGGACACATTTTCATTCACTTTTGAAGCCAAAGACATACACATCGACAATGTTAATGTACTTCTTTCGTGCATGACTAATTATGAAACGGCTTTGCATAAATACCCGACACACCTTTTAATCATGAAAGATGTTGTTGTTAGTCCTATTTTATCTGGTGATGAAGCCACTTTTGAATTTGTTATAACTAACAAATCTTTTATTATTCGTTACTGGAATCTTTGTTACGTGCTTTGTTATCTCACCTACATTGTTTAACATTTGTTAGTTCGATTTTCATTCGAAATAAAAAATTGAAATACTTTAATACCATTTGTTAGTTAGTATCTACTCTAGTGAAGCAAAAATGTCCAAACATCTTATCATCAAGTGCGTTGAAAGTGAATATACTCATGAATTTATGGCCAATGTCTTTTGGAAACTCGATATTGCCAAAGTCAAGAGTATTACACTCATTCCTTATGTTAAAAATAATAATGTATTTCATCATGCATACATTACTATTGAGTCTTGGTGCGAAACAGAAGCGAGTTACAATTTCGTCAAACGGCTGAATGATACTAACAAAGAAGCGCGTCTTGTTTACTTAGACGACAATTGGTGGGTAGTCGAACACTCTCCAAATGATTTCGAATTTCAAGCAGGAAATTACACGACTACTTTCGCCAACCATTATTACGAAAAAGGGCTAAATTTAGATGCAGATTTGGAATCCGATTCAGATACCGAAGATTATGCGCCCATTTGTGGCATTTACGGCGAACATTACACGGTACAAGGTGCTAAAAATCGGTTGCGAGATGTGAATGTCGAATGGGGCGATGCAATTTTGGTGGGCGACGAAAGCCAAGTTCAATTATGTGAATACGAAATGAATCATCTCGAAATTGAATTGCAACTGCATAATGCAGTCAATAATAGTGTGCATGTGACTACTAGATGGGCGCCCGTTTATCCGGAGGTTGGCTGTCGGCGCGAAATTAACGCTTAATTTGCAGGTAATTGTAATCCAACACTTAATTAACATTTGTTTTTTCTTTCGCAATAAAATTGAAACGCTTTTATACCTTTTTGCAGTCATAAAATATCAATATGACTCAAATTAATAACCACTTTTTAGGCAATGTTCGTGCCAGTTTAGTGCATATTAAGTTATTTCCGAATGACAACCATCGTCTCGTCGAACTGATTAACTTTGTTTGCTATTTGGAAGACCATTTGGCGACAGAATTGACTTATAGGACGCGCAGATTACGCATGTTTGTACAAATGTTGAAGGACGAAATTCAAAAATTCAAGACACAGGTACAATCGGACTCGACTTTAGACCAAGAATTGGTTCCAATATTTGTGCAACACGCTGGCATTGTGATTCTTATTATTAATACACTTGTAAACTATTACGACAACAATTAGTTCTTTTTTGTCACTCATTTCTGCGATTTGTCACTCATTTCTGGATATGAGTGGCGAAACTAATGGGCGTGTCTTGGTGTGTCGCCGTGTGTCACTGTGTGTCGCGATGTGTCGCAAACTCTGGGTTCAACTGGGTAGCCTAGGTGTGGCACAGTGCTACAGTACCTACAAAAAATTGAAAAATTTTCCAACAATTTTTTGCACACATATTTCTCATGTCAAAAATGAATTGCAAATTTAGAAACGAAACAACTGCGAACGGTTTCGACTTTAGTGTCATGAAGTCGGGTTTGCAAAAATATATTCGCAGAGGAAACGAAGACAAAGCGCTACGGTGCTTAGAAGAGATGGATAGATTCGCGGAAATGGGACACGAAGGCGAAAGATTGCGAACGAATATGCTTCATAGATTGCAAATCATCTTTTTAGAGGATATCGGCATCGGAAATTATTATTTGTGGGAACATTTATGTAAATGGTTTAACATACTTTTTGAAGAAAGAAAGAAAACAGAACGAAATCGCGCTGTTGAAATTACGACACTTGAATTAATGGTAAGAAATATGTGTAAAAGTAAGAAAACACGGGCTGCCAGTTTTATGAATGGTATTTGCGCTTTAAGATCGGAAGACGCACATACTGGCTATTTTTATGAATTGGAAGAGAAATCGCTAGACGACTATTTAAGTGATTTGGATGCGTTTCTGACACAAAAATCGTGGAAAAGTATGGTTGTTTTGAAGAAGATATTTACTATTTGTATTGAAGAAACGAAGAAATTCAAATTGTTAGAGGATTTAATGGAGAAATTTGTTAGTTTGAAGTGGTGTAAAATGTGGAAAAAAGACTTGTTGAAGCTGTCGGAAGGATTTTGCTTGTATTTCGTACCTTTAGCTAAATATCTGTACGGAACCGAAGAATTGCAACTAGATTTAGAGTGTGTAGAATTCGGTGGCGTTTGGCCGTGCAGAGGTGCGTTTGAAATCGACGAATATGTGTTAGACAAACATGTAAAGGCAAAACACGTGAAACATAAAACGACTGCATATTTTGCTTCGGAAAGTTCTATTGTTATGCCAGAGGTGTTTAGATTGCCGGAAAAGATGAAGGAAATCTATTTGTGGATTCGATGTGGTAAAATACAAGAACAAATGCCTATAATGAAAGATAAAGAAACAATTAAAAAGGTGAAAAAAGTAAAACGTGTAGAATTAGTTGAAATAACAGACATTCGTTTGGAAAGTGAACTGGAATTCGTCACTCGTATTCAACTTGTTACGGGAAATGCAAAGACAGATACTTATTATGCTACTTTTGCGGGCGAATTAATGTTTGTTAAAGGTCCGTTTAAGACTGATAAACCTATTTTGGATTTTATCGCGATTCAAGAAGAAAAGAAGAATTTAGGAATGCCTTTTATTGAAGATATACATTGTTTGCAATTAATTCCCGATAGATGGATAGAAGGAACGCCATTAGGACAGCGAAATAGTTTAGATAGAACAAAACCGTGGCCATTTATGGTATGTAAATCTTTATACGAATTGAGCGAAATTAAGACGAAAATGCATTCGAGTGTGTTATGGCCGTCAACGGAAGTGGTTGATACAAAAACGTGTATTGATATAGATGTGTATAAATTGCAAGGTCAGCATTTGTTAGATTATTTAACGGCAGTTGCGTTTAGATTGTCGCGAAATATTGGTGATTTGGCGGATAGAAATTTTATGGTAAAAGGCGAAAGAGTGTATTCGATTGATGAGGAATATACGAGTGACAAAATAGTATTAAATTCGCATTTTAAAGGTAAAAAATATAACTTTGTAAAAGAGAAATATGTAGAAAATCGCGGGTCGTTGAGTGAATGGACTACAGCTATTTTAGACGTTGAATTTATTATTTAAATAATTGTAAAAAATTGAAACGCTTTTTAACCATTTTTTAGATTGTACAATTATTATAAGCGTAGCAAAGATGTACGAAACTGTTATTAAAACGTATGCGGTAGCATGTACTGCTGTATTTACATTTCTAATCTTTACACTTAGAGCTAACAATCCATCAGATGAATATGTAAGCATTGTAATGGTTGCAATTATGTCTTGGTTGGCTTATCATTACCCATTTCTATTCGCGGTTATAATGGCTGTAATCACCCTTTTGTTTACAATGTGCGTTTTCGTGTGTTTAATATATATTAAACATAATCCAGAACCAAAAATAGTATTAGAAAAATATTATTAAAAATTACATATGTACATTTGGTTTGTAATAATTAATAAATAGTGTTTCTTCATTAAGTCTTTCTAAAAGCAATAGTAACAATTTGAATTCTTTTTTAATACTCATTTTTGTGTATGTAATTGGCTATATTTTTCTGAATCTTCTAAGATCATTAAATCAGTCATTAATATTTAAATTTTTTATAATTTGTTAGTTTGTTTATTGGGCAGTTGTGTTTGCATAACTGAGTATTTCATTACTAATAACTCGCTTTGCATCTTGTACATAATTTACGTATTTTTCCAATGAATTTGGGTCAGCCATTTTATCTAATTGATTTTTTTCATTTTTGAAGCCATTCATTTCAAATTTGAACACATTGACAGGCTTTGTTTGGCCGATTCTATGGCATCTGGCAATGGCTTGGTCTTCTACGCATGGATTCCAATGAGGAGATACAAAGTAGATTTCCGAAAAGTGGCGTTGTAAATTGAGTCCTTCACAACCGGTTTGGATTTGAATGATTAATGCGTCTGCTGGGTCGGCAAGATTCGCCAAGTTTTTGCCACCGGAATTACGTCCGTCATAAGTGACTACCTTTTCGAAACCGTTTTCCTTCAACCGATACGCAATAGCATCTATTTCCTTTTGGAAATGACAGAATATAATCTTACCTTTGCCATTGTTTTTGCGACGAACTAACAAATCAATAATAGCGTCGAGTTTGCTGGTATAATTGAGTGATTCCATATCACTCGTTTCAATCAAGCCATACGAATGGAATGTTTCCATGCTTTGACGCATTAAATTCGGTAAAATGCAGGATTGTTTAGCGCGCAACAGTGCAGTTAGTGTACCACCGGCACCAAAGAGTTGCGCAATGCGTTTGGCTTTGGATTTAGACACATGGCACTGATTTGGCAACAAAGCGTGAATCTCTTCGGAAAGAAGCATTTCCTTCTGATTGGTCCATGGAACAACACAAGTTTCCTTGGAAACCGGTGGCAAATTGATACCAACTTGCTCTTTGGTGCGACGCAACACGAAATTCTTGCCGATCGTCCGTCGGTTCGCCGGGTTGATGTAATATTCGGCTTTGATTCCGGCGGCGGCACACAACGAGTAAAAGTCGTGTTTGCGGTTCTGTACAGGGGTGCCAGTCACTAACCAACGCACACGGGCCCTAATTTGACGGCAATTTTCGAAACGCCTGGTGTTGGAATTGCGCAAATGATGTGCTTCGTCGAAAATCACGCGATTCCAGCCAATGTTTTTGAGTAGACAATTGGGGCTACACAATGTATTGTATGTTGTCAACACTATTTTCGCACTGTTTACCTCTTCTTGAGTAACCTGCGACTTATGAGGGCCATAATACAACAAAGCATTGTGTCCTGATGCCTTTAGAATCTCGGTATGCCACTGCTGAATGAGTACGGGTGGCACTACAATCAAAGTACGTGGCAGGAAATTT
>Ga0233451_10001709_pt1 | contig 20752 bp, 13 predicted proteins | sample 011ome_29_FD_183052 | JGI IMG/M metagenome (GOLD analysis project Ga0233451, IMG submission 183052) | Coastal salt marsh microbial communities from the Groves Creek Marsh, Skidaway Island, Georgia - 011504CT (spades assembly) | ecosystem: Environmental > Aquatic > Marine > Intertidal zone >... | reverse complement strand
CAGTCGAGAGCGTGACGGAGAGCCACGCGTTGCCGTGCGCCACCTCAAGATTTCCCTGGGAGTCCGGGATCTGCGCGCACAGCTCCAAGCGCGCCTTGTCGATCTCGGTCGCCTCATCCGCGACGATCACCACGACTCCGCCCGACTCACCGAGTGCGCAGGTGACCGCCGTGGCGACGATTCCCTCCTCGACCGGCTCACTCGAACTCTCCGTGCACGCAATCCCCGCCGCCTCGAGCTTGGGCACGACATCATTGACCGACAGCGGCCCGTCCGAGCCGCCACATGCCGTGAGCAAGAACGCGGCTGCCACTACGGGGATGACTCGGCTCAACATGCGTCGAGGCTAGCGCAGCGCACTCCGTGCGCGACGCTACGAGGCCCGCACGCCGGTCGGATCTCCGACGCCGGAGATGCACATCCCGAAGTGACGCACCTTGCCGCCTGCAGGGATCGTGCCGCCCCAGGTCGGAGCTTTGACGACGACGGCCGGTCCCACCTGGGTGACCGCGCCGCTCCATGACTGGGTGATCGTCGTCCCTGGCGCCAACGTGAAGCCCCCGGTCCATGTGGCCACCGACTTCTTCGTCGGATTGGAGACCTCGAGCGTGTAGCACGCTCCGCTCTGCCACCTCGAGTCCACCGTGAACCGTGCCGTGAGCCCGGTGGGAGCGGGAGTCGGCGTGGGCGTGGGTGTCGGCGTGGGCGTGGGTGTCGGCGTGGGCGTGGGTGTCGGCGTCGGGGTCGGTGTGGGAGTCGGCGTAGGCGTTGGAGTCGGAGTCGGAGTCGGTGTGGGTGTCGGCGTGGGCGCTGCCGCATTTCGCGTCGCGCAGTATCCGAAGTTGGTCGGACTTCCCGCCTTGACCATGTGATTCCACGCGGCACCGCCCACGCTCACCGTGCCGTCGGGCTGGGTCGTGCGTACCCCGTTCCACAGGTCCGTCACGGTGATGTCGCGCGGCAGGTCGACGCGCCAGTGCTTCTCCGTCATCGATGACGTGGTCACGACGACATCCGTGCAGTAGCCCACGCCCCAGTCGCTGGTCACGATGGTGGTGGTGACGATTCCTTCGGTCATGCCGGGCATCGTCGGAGTGGGAGTCGGAGTGGGGGTGGGGGTAGGTGTCGGAGTGGGTGTGGGTGCCGGAGTCGGTGTCGGTGTCGGTGTGGGCGTCGTCGAGGCGCCCATGAGATCGCGGAGCAGCGCCATCTTGTCGGCGTGCACGGTGCGCCAGTCGTCGGTGAGCACGCCGCCCGTGTCCCCGGAGTTGGGATTCCATGCCCAGAAGGTCCAGCTCATGCCGCGGGCCTTGAGGTAGGCCGTGAACTGGTTGATCCAGCGTCCCTCCAGCGTCGTGGGAGACACGCTCTTGGCCCCGAACTCTCCGATGAAGATGGGCGCGATGCCCTGCTCGTGGATGTAGCCGAAGCCCTTCTGCCAGCGGTCCGCGAGTGCGGCCGCCATGTCGGGACTGGAGAACCACGGCTGCGCGAAGACGCCCGGCCCGTATTCGTGCGGCGAGTAGACGAGTCGGTTCGGCACCGCCAGGCGCACGGGATGGTTGCGCACGCCTTCGAGGTTGCCGCCCCACCAGTGAGTGGCGAGTTGCTGACCGCCGGCGACCGGACCTTCGATGCCCTCGACCACGACGAGGACGTCGGGATTGCGTGCGAGTACGGCGTTGCCGGCGCGCTCGGCGGCGCGGCGCCAGTCGGTCGCAGTCCCGGTGCCCCAGGTCGCGGGACCGTGCGGCTCATTCTTGAGGTCGAAGGCCACGACGTGATCGACGTCGGCGTACCGCGTCGCGAGCATCTCCCAGCTGGCAACCCAGTCGGCCTCGGTGAAGCCGGCCTGGCCGTACCAGAGGCCGTCCATGAAGCCGTCGTTCGCCTGGGAGTGGTTGTCGAGGATGACCATGAGCCCGAGGCGACCGGCCTCGGCGATAACGGCGTCCATCACCTGGATCGGGGTCTTGCCCTGCAGGTCCGCGTTGCGCCCGCCGGAGTAGTCGATGCCCGTCGTCGTGGTGCCCCGCATGGCCTGGAGGGAGAAGGGGATGCGGATCGTGTTGAAGCCGAGGTCGTCGATCTGCTGGAGCATGTCGCGGTAGTCGCGCGTCCACAGTCCGTGGGGAGCCTGATTGGACGTCTCGAGTCCGAACCAGTTGACGCCCTGCCAGATGACCGTGTCGCCCTCGGCGTCGACGATGCGATTGCCGAAGGTGCTCAGTGGATAGGCCACATCTGTCGCGGGCGCCGTCGGAGTGGGCGTGGGAGTCGGAGTAGGCGTCGGCGTCGGACTGGGTGTAGGTGTCGGCGTTGCCGTGTCCGACGAGTCGAGGATGACGTCGGAGCAGGAGTAGAACGCCTCGGGCGAGTCGCTGCGCTGCCAGACGGTGTAGAGGATGTGCCGACCCTGGCGTGCGGGCATGTCGACGCGCATCGTCGTGGTCGCCTCGAGGGGCCGGAAGCCGGTGTCGTGCACGAGCTCGAGATCCGCCCAGCGCAGCGGCTTCGTGGGATCGAAGCCGGCACGCGTGACATACACGCGGAAGTAGCGCGTCGCATGGGGAGCCGTGGACTCCCAGGTCAGCGTGTACTTCCCATCGGTATCCGGCCGCAGTTCAGTGGCCTTCCACTGCGTGGAGGGAGTATCGAAGGCGGAGTACTTGCCGCGTCCGGCACTGCAGAGCTGGCCGTCGGCGATGAGAGCCTGGTGGTTGCCATTGGCGGCCGGCTGGTTGACCTCGGTCCAGTCGTAGAGCGCCTGGGGATTGGCCTGCCATGCCGCCGCGCACATGGGCGCGCTGCGATCGCCGTGGAAGCACTCCCAGATGCGTGAGGCCGGCAGCGAGAGCGACCCGTGGGCCGATGCGGGCGCCGCGATCACCACGCCGGTGACGGTCGCCGCGGCGGCGGCGACGAGGGCGGTGACGAGTGCGGTGATGCGGCGCGGGGTGCGCATGTGTCCTCCGGGAAGGGGCTCGTACGGCGGGGGGATGCCGGGCGTCCACCATCCGGGTGATGCCGGACACGACGCGCGACGGCGTGGCAAACGCGCACCCGGGATGCGCGTTTGGGGTGCCTCGGGACATCGCCCGGAAACCGCGACACGTAGTGGGACGGCGTACTAATGTCGCGGCAGCACGAGACCCTCTAGGGAAGGACCCCCCCGATGCCCGCTCGACGTACCGCCTCGCTCCTCTCCGCTTCCGCCGTGGCGCTCTCTGCCCTCTCAGCGATCCCGGCAGCGAGCGCCAGCCCGGCCCCCACGGTCAGGTTCGTGTCCGAGGACTACTGCCTCGGCGACTGGAAGTACAACGGCTGGCCCAAGAACTACTGCGTGATCGACCAGGACCAGGCGCATGTCTGGGTCAACTTCACCAACAACACCGATCGTGAGGTGCGGTACTTCACCATGAGCGGGGACGGCATCGAGTGGTTCCGCTCCAATGTCGTGGCGCCAGGCAGGCACTTCCGAGTCTGGGGGTACAACCAGGGGGGCACCGACATCGTCGGCCACATCGCCTGGTGCGCGACGAAGAAATACACGAGCAATTGCGCGGGAGAGCTCAAGGCTGACGTGAAGTGGAAGAACCCGGCGATCGGGTGGCCCTGGATGCAGGTCAACGGAGACAAGCACGGCTTCAAGGCCATGGAGAGGTACACCTTCGAGGACGCCTACGGGGACGCGGGCGTCAAGGGCGTGGCCAAGTTCAAGGCCCAGCGGCTCACGGACATGTCCACGGGCACCAAGCGCTTCGAGGTCGACTTCACGCTCGCCGCGCCGCCCGCCGGGTAGCCCGCCGCACCCCATAGACTCACCCCGTGGCGCGCGGCGACGGCAGGCTCACCCACGAGCTCTTCCCTGAGGATCGCGCGCCCCAGGACGCCTGCGGGGTCTTCGGCGTGTGGGCTCCCGGCGAGGACGTCGCCAAGCTCACCTACTTCGGTCTCTATGCCCTGCAGCATCGCGGTCAGGAGTCCGCCGGCATCGCCGTGAGCGATGGCCACCGCATCGTCGTCTACAAGGACATGGGGCTGGTCTCGCAGGTCTTCACCGAGGCGAGCCTGGAGTCCCTCGACGGCCATCTCGCGATCGGGCACACGCGCTACTCCACGACCGGATCGAGCTGCTGGGACAACGCGCAGCCCACCTTCCGTGCCACCGCGACCGGTCACCTCGCGATCGCGCACAACGGCAACCTCACCAACACCCCGGAGCTCGCTGAGCGCGTCGCCGCACTCGAGACCGATCGCGGTGAGCTGCCGCTCGGTACGCCGAAGCCCACGCGGGCGACCTCGGACACCGAGCTCGTGACCGCACTCATCGCCGCGCACCCCGACGTCTCGCTCGAGGTCGCCGCGATGGCCGAGCTGCCCAAGCTGCAGGGCGCCTACTCCCTCGTCTTCATGGACGACACGACGCTGTACGCCGCCCGCGATCCCCAGGGGATCCGCCCGCTCGTGCTCGGCCGTCTCGAGCGCGGGTGGGTCGTCGCCAGCGAGACGGCGGCCCTCGACATCGTCGGTGCGTCGTACGTTCGCGAGATCGAGCCCGGCGAGCTCATTGCCATCGATGAGCATGGCCTGCGCGCGCACTGCTTCGCCAAGCCCGAGCCCAAGGGCTGCCTCTTCGAGTTCGTCTACCTCGCTCGGCCTGACACCACCATCTCCGAGCGCAGCGTGCAGGCGACCCGCGTCGACATCGGCAAGCGCCTCGCGCGCGAGTATCCCGCCGAGGCCGACCTCGTCATCCCGGTGCCGGAGTCCGGGCGATACGCCGCCATCGGCTACGCGCAGGAGTCCGGCATTCCCTTCGCCGAGGGCCTGGTCAAGAACGCCTACGTCGGACGCACCTTCATCCAGCCGTCGCAGACGATCCGCCAGCTCGGCATCCGTCTCAAGCTCAATCCCCTGCGCGAGGTCATCGCCGACCAGCGCCTCGTCGTCGTCGACGACTCGATCGTGCGCGGCAACACTCAGCGCGCGCTCGTGCGCATGCTGCGCGAGGCCGGGGCTCGCGAGGTGCACGTGCGCATCTCCTCCCCGCCGGTGAAGTGGCCCTGCTTCTACGGCATCGACTTCGCCTCGCGCGCCGAGCTCATCGCCAACGGTCTCTCGGTCGAGGAGATCTGCCGCTCGATCGGTGCCGACTCGCTCGGCTACGTCTCCCTCGATCAGCTTGTCGAGGCGACCACGCTGCCCAAGCAGGACTTCTGCCGCGCGTGCTTCGACGGTGTCTATCCCGTGCCGATCCCCGAGCCCGAGGTGATGGGCAAGCACCTGCTCGAGGGCCTGGAGAAGCGCGTGTCCTCCACCACGCACATCGACGCGCTGCAGCATCCCTGATGGTCAGCTACTCCGACGCGGGCGTCGACGTCGAGGCCGGGGAGCGCGCCGTCGCCCTCATGCGCGATGCCATCGCGCGCGCGACGCGCCCCGAGGTCGTCGGCGGCTTCGGTGGATTCGCCGGCCTCTTCGATGCCTCAGCACTCAAGGGCTTCACGCGCCCCCTGCTCGCCACCTCCACGGACGGTGTCGGCACCAAGGTCGCCGTCGCCCAGGCGATGGACATCCACGACACCATCGGCCAGGACCTCGTCGCCATGGTGATCGACGACATCGTCGTGTGCGGTGCGGAGCCCCTCTTCATGACCGACTACATCGCGACCGGACGCGTGGTCCCCGAGCGTGTCGCGGCGATCGTCGCGGGCATCGCGCGCGGCTGCGAGATCGCCGGGTGCGCGCTGGTCGGCGGTGAGACCGCCGAGCATCCCGGCCTGCTCGAGCCCGACGAGTACGACGTTGCCGGCGCCGGCACGGGAGTCGTCGAGGCGGATCGTCTCCTCGGCCCGGACCGCGTCCGCGCTGGCGACGTGGCGATCGCCATGGCTTCATCGGGCCTGCACTCCAACGGCTACTCGCTCGCGCGGCGCGTCCTCCTCGGCGACGGTGGCCCCGGCCTCACGGCGTACGTCGACGATCTCGGACGCACCGTGGGCGAGGAGATGCTCGAGCCCACGCGCATCTACGCGCAGGACTGCCTCGACCTCACGGACAACGTGGACGTGCATGCCTTCAGCCACATCACCGGCGGCGGCATCGCGGCCAACCTCGCGCGGGTGCTGCCCGCGCACCTCGCGATCGACGTCGATCGCTCGACGTGGACACCGCCCGCGATCTTCAGCGTCATCGCCGGTCTCGGTGTCGAGCGCGCGGAGATGGAGCGCACCTTCAACATGGGCATGGGCATGGTCGCGATCGTCGATGCGACCGCCGCGGGCGATGCCATGGCGCGGCTGCGCGATCGCGGCGTGCCGTCGTGGCCGTGCGGTGTCGTACGTGACCGGCGCGAGGGCGAGTCAGGCGATGCCGAGGCCAAGGGCGGTGGCGGGGGTGCCGCCCTCGTCCTCGGCGAGCACCCGGCCTAGCGCTTGGCCACCACGCAGGCCTGAGGAGTCCAGGTGCTCATGCCGCCGCTGGCGTCTTCGGCCATCACCCGATAGCAGGCCCGCGTCCCCGGCCTGACCTTCGAGAACGTCTTCTTGGTCACGTTGCCCACGTCACGGGGGCGCCATGCTCCGGAGCCCTTCCTGATCTCGACGACGTAGCCCGTGACGCTCGGCGATACCGAGGCCACCCACGTGAGCACGACCTTGCCGCGCTTCTTCGCCGTGGCGGTGAAGCTCGTGGGCGGCTCCGGGGGCCCCACGGGATCGGCACTGGGGATCACGACGTTGCTCACCGCCGGATCACCCGCACCGGAGTTGTTGATCGCCCGCACGGTGAAGAAGTACTCGGTGTCATTGGTGAGGCCGCGGACCCGGCATTCGGTCGTGTCGGGGGCCGTCGTGCACAGGATGTCTCCCGGAGTGGAGATCAACTGGTAGCCGGTGATCGCCGAGGAGCCTGCACTCGCGGGGGCCTGCCAGGTCACGGTGGCCTCGCCATCGCCCGCGGTGGCGACCACATCGCGCGGTTCGGAGGGAGATACCGCGGCCGCACCGGGTACGACGGCGCTGCTCGGCGCCGACGCAAGCCCGGCACCGACGGCGTTGCTCGCCGTGACGTCGAAGACATAACGCGTGCCGTTGGTGAGACCGAGGACGGTGCAGGTGAGTGCCCCGGCGGTCTGGCAGGTCCTCCCACCCGGTGTGGCGGTCACGGTGTAACCGGTCACGGCCGACGTGCCGGGATCTGTCGGCGGGCGCCAGGTCACCGTCGCTTGGGCATCCCCGGCCGTCGCCGTCACATCCGTGGGCTTGCCGGGCGGGCGTGGATCGGTCTCATGGGAGGACAGCGCCTTCACCGCGCTCCCAGGCCTCGATGTCCAGATGACGCGGGGACGCGACGTCGCGGTGACGTTGGTCGGCACGAAGGTGCCCGGGGTGCGGATGCTCGCCTCGCCGTCCAGTGCCTCGACGTCGGCACCAGCCGGGTCCGCCCACAGGGCCTGGGCGGAGGAGAAGCTGCTCTGGATAAGCCGCAGGAGCGCACCTCCCTGGTTCGGCTGGGTGGTCGCGACAGCGAGGGCCACGTTGCCGGATGCGTTGCCGGAGAGATCGATCTCGACCAGCTGGGCGTCCCCCAGCGTGACCGTCGCCGTGCGAGATACGGCAGGCGCGAACTGCTGGGCCAGCGACTTGACGAAGTAGACCTGGCCGACGCGCTCGACCCAGGCGACGACGTCTCCTGGCGAGGTGGTCGTCACGTGGATCTGCTCGGGTGGGGCGAGGGCGGGGGTCGAGTTGCTGGCCAACTCAGCGTGGAAGGAGAGAGTCCTCCGGCGGTACTCCAGGGTCGTCTCCGTACCCCAGGCGACGGAGTAGCAGGCGCACGTGGGCGCACCGAGGGCCAGGGCCCAGTTGCCAAAGCGCAGTGTGGAGCGCGGCTCCAGGTTGGTGGTGGCACCCCACTGCGCCAACTGTTCGCCCTGAGCAGCTCCCCGTGTTGCGATCCGCAGCGCAGACAAGCTCGTGCCGCGCGGCGTCGTGACGAAGCCGAGGACGGCCGCTCCCGTGTCACCCACCTGAACCTGGACGGGACGGCCAACGCCAACGCGGGCGCTGTCGGTCGCAGCGTCCTCGAACCAGATCTCGTCGACGGGCTGCAGACTCCCCCTCCAGTAGGTGCGCGACAGCACGTACTCGCGAGGCTCCTGGCCACTCGCCCACGCCACGGTGAAGGTGAACTGACCGTTGACGGTGGCAGCGTCGATGCCCACAAACGATGAGCAGGACACGCCTCGGTCGATCACGGTGACGCGCTGAGGGAGCACTGTGCTCCATACCTTGAAGGCGACGTTGCCTGGCATTGAGGAGTCACACCAGGCCACGGCAACCAAGTTGCCGCTCACGGCGACCGCGGGCGTCACCGCGTCTACGTTGCCACCCAGCTCCGCGATGGTGAGGATGTCGACGAGGCCCCAGCCCGAGGGAGAGGCACTCAGGTCCGCTGAGCGCATGATCGCCAGGCTGCGATTGAGGGCGACGAGAGCGGCGGCACTGTCACCCTCGACGTCCATCCCCACGATCCTGGAAGACGCCTGCCCAGGAAGGACGTCCGTCGGCGGCGACCAGTAGGACTCCGCGGCGGAGGCACTGGCCCCGGAGAGCAGGGAAGCGGCGATCGCGATGGTGCTCGCAAGGGCGATCATGTGAAGGCGCATGGGCCCATCGTGGGGGTGTACACCTGCACGGGGAGTGAATCAGGCGAATCTGGGGTTCTGCTACCCCGCGTGACCTAGCGGGCCTCGGACTCCTCGTCCTCGTCCGCATCGCCGTCGTAGTACTTCGCGTAGGGGTCGACCGCGTACGGGTCCTCGACGGGCTCGTCGATCTCGACCTCATCGGCCCCGTCGATCTCGTGGTGCTCGCCCGTGGCGAGCTCGGCCTGGAGACGCTCGAGGTCGGTCTGAGGACCGCCGTACTTCAATGCACGGGCGACCTTCGTCTGCTTCGCCTTAGCGCGACCGCGTCCCATGTTCGGACTCCTCGAGGTGCCCTGTCGTGAAATGCCTCGTGCGGCTGCTTCTGGGCGCCGCATCGACCGTAGGAAGGGTACCCCGGGGCCTGCTCCCCCCGCATGGCGAGGGGTCCATGCCCCCTAGCGGCCGACGTCGAAGGTGCGGAACGCCGGGCCGCCCGCGGCCATGCGCTCCTCGGCCTCCTCGGCGGCGGCCGCCTCGGGCAGGATCCCCTCCGCCCGGGCCCTCCCGAGCACCCTCAGGGTCGTGTCGTAGACCCCGGCGACGCGGGCCCTCGCCCGGTCCATGTCGAAGCCGGGGATCTCCTCCGCCGCCTGCACGACGCCCCCGCAGTTGACCAGGTAGTCGGGTGCGTAGAGGATCCCGCGCTCATCGAGCATGACGGCTACCTCGGGGCTCGCGAGCTGATTGTTGGCCGCCCCGCACACGGCGGCGGCGCGCAGGCGCTGCGCGACCTCGGGTGTCAGCGCGTGGCCGAGGGCGTTGGGGGAGTAGATGTCCAGCTCCCGGTCGAGGATCTCGTCGGTCGACGCCACGATCTCGACGTCCACGTCGATCTTGGCCAGTGCCTCCGGCGAGGGATCCGTGATGATGACGCGCGCGCCCTCTTCCGCGACCAGGTGCCGCGCGAGACGTGCCCCCACCTTGCCGGCGCCGCTGATCCCGACGACGCGTCCCTCGAGCGAGTCACTGCCCCACAGGTGCTGCGCGACCGCGCGCATCGCCTGCTGCATGCCGTACGCCGTGAGGATCCCCGTGTCTCCGGATCCGCCGTGCTCCGGTGAGCGACCGGTCGTCCAGGGGTTGGTCTCGTAGATCACGTCGAGGTCCGCCACGGTCGTGCCGACATCACCGGCGGTGATGTAGCGGCCCTGCAGGGTCGCGATGAAGGCGCCCATCGCGCGGAAGAGCTCCGGTGTCTTGTCCTTCGCCGGATCGCCCCAGATCACGGCCTTGCCCCCGCCGTGGTCGAGTCCGGCGAGCGCGTTCTTGTAGCTCATCGCCTTCGACAGCAGCAGCGCGTCCGCGATCATCGCCTGCTCGTCGGCGTACGGGCGCATGCGACACCCGCCGAGCGATGGTCCCAGCGCCGTCGAGTGGATGGCGACCATGGCGCGCAGCCCGGTCGCGGGGTCATGGCCGAAGACGACCTGCTCGTGCTCCTCGCTGATCACGCCTCCACCGTAGCGAGGGGCTCCGCGAGTCACCTCCCCCGAGGCGCGGGCTCGATGATGATGCGGTCGGAGCGGATCGAGCCGTCCTCGGTCGCGACATAGATGTAGGCCTTCTTGTTGCCCTTGCGTTGCCACGTGAAGGTGCCGTCGTCCCTCACCTTGATGCGCGCGAGTCCCTGGAAGTATTCGGCCTGGCCGGGGAACTTCAGCCACGGACGCAGGATGCTGCCCGCAGCGATGCCCTCGGAGGTGCCGTTGACCACCAGCCCCTTCTTGCCGCGCACCTGAGTGCGCTTGCCCGTGATCGCGATGCTGCCCATGTCCTCGGGGGTCACGGCGTTGCTGGGCTCGCTCGGCGCCGACCATCCGGCCTGGGTGAGTGCTTCGACGGTGAAGGTGTACGTCGTGCCGTTGACGAGGCCCTTCACCGTGCAGGTGAGCGCGGGACTCACCGCGAGGCATCCGGCGCCCCCGGGATTGGCGGTGACCCAGTAGCGGGTGACGGCGTACGTCCCCGTTGTCGCGGGGGCCGTCCACCGCACATTGGCCGAGGCATTGCCCGCGGTCGCGATGACCGTGCGCGGCGCGCTCGCGAAGGCACCCGGGAGCGCGGGCTGCGGCTGCACCTCGGGTCCGGGCACGGGCCCGGGCGCCGGGAGCGCGGGCTCCGGCGGTGCCGGGGCGGGATCGGGGCCGGGTGCAGGAGCGGGCGGGTCCGGGGGGATCACCGGCGCCACGAGCGGCGACTCGGGCACGTAGCCGGGGGAGGCCGCCGATGGAGCGCCCTGCCCGGCAGCCGAGACGGCGCTCACGCGGAAGGCGTACGTCGTGCCGTTGGTCAGACCGTCGACCGTGGCCGCGGTCGTGCGCGAGCCGGTGTTCGCGATGACCGTCGTCCACGTGAGCCCATCCGTCGTCACCTCGACCGCGTAGCCCGTCACAGGTCGGTCGCCCTCGCTGGCGGGAGGGGCCCACACCAGCCGGACCCGCGCGTCACCTGGCTCGCCCGCCGGTCGCCCGGGTGCACTCGGCAACGCTGCGGAGGGAGTGATCGGTGCTGACGTGGCCGAGGCCTCGCCGACGCCCGCGCCGTTGATGGCGAAGACGCGATAGACGTACGCCGTGCCGTTGGTCACGCCGAGATCGCTGGCCTGCACCGCAGCGGATCCGGTGTTGCGGCTGCGCGTGTCCCACGTGAGGCCGCCATCCGTGGAGCGATCGATGCGATAGCCGAGGATGCCGGCCGCAGCTGCATTGGCCGGGGGCGCCCACGACAACTCGATCGCGTTGTCTCCGGGGATGCCGGTGGGTTGCCCGGGAGCCAGCGGCGGTCGCAGGATGGGCGTCGCGGTCACCTCGGCGGAGGCGACGCCGCGACCGACATCGTTGACTGCGGTGACTCGGAAGGCGTACTCGCGGCCGTTGATCAGCCCCACGATGAGGGCGGCGCGCTCGCGAGGATCCTGGTCCTGGACCTCCCGCCAGGTGCGTCCCGCGTCGGCCGACTGCTCGACGACGTACCCCGTGACGGGGGCTCCGCCATCGGTCTGCGGTGCCTGCCAAGTGAGCTGCACCGATCCTTCGCCAGCGTCAGCCGCGAGTGCGCGGGGTGCGCTCGGCACGCGGACCGGTTGCTCGACGGCGCCGAGCGTGGGCGAGGCGGTGACCCTCGCATTGCCCACCTGGTCGACGGCGGTCGTCGTGCGCTGTCCTGCCCTGAGGGCGGGGGAGTCGACGAGCGGTGCGCGCGTGAGCATCGGGCTGCCGGCATCGGGTGCGGGGCCGCCGTTGCTGCCGAGATCGGTGAGCTGCGGATCGGCGATGATGTCGCCCGCGGCGATCGGCACGTTGACGCTGGTGGCTGTCGTGTGGATCACGTGGGACACCTGGGTCAACGCGGCGGCCGGCGGCGACGCCCACACGTCGCGGGCCCCGTCACCGGAGTTGCCCCAGATGATCGAATTGACGACGCTCGAGGCGACGTTGGCGCCTGCGCGCAGGCCGCGGCCGATCGAGATGCCCGCGCCCTCGGCGGTGGTCGCCGCGTTGCCGGTGACTGTCGCGAACTCCATCTGAAGCGGGCCGATCGGCACGTCAACGCCGCCCGCGAGGCGCGCGGCGTTGTCGACGATCGTGGAGTTGACCACGCGCGTCGGCGACGCGGTGATGGCGCGGATGCCCCCGCCCTCGCCCTCTGGTGCCCGGTTGCCCGACAGGGTCGACCCGTCGAGCCGGATGCGGTAGGCCTCCGCGGGTGCGTCGTCTTGCTCGAGGGCGTAGACGCCGCCCCCGTCTCCCTCCAGGGCTCTGTTGTCGCTCACGCGGCTCGCGAGGAGCGCCGTGAGACCCATCTCCGCTGCGATGCCGCCGCCGGAGAACGCCGCCGTGTTGGCGCGCACGATGCTCGTGTCGAGTGTGAGCACGGCGGCATTGTTGGTGCTGAAGGCGTTGAGGCCACCCCCGTCGCCAACCCGGGTGGAGTTGAAGTTGACCCCGCTGCGCTTGATGGCGACCACATCCACGTCGTTCGCGAAGATGCCGCCACCGGTCCGCTCGGCGACGTTGGCGAGGACGCCGGTCTGCGTCACGGTGAGCTCGGCGAGCCGCTCCGCGAAGATGCCGCCGCCGTGGAGGACGCGCGAGACGTTGTAGGCGATGCTGGATCCGGTGACGGTGACCTCAGTGTTCTCGTCGGCGGGGAAGAAGGGCTGTGAGAGGTAGAGCGCACCGCCGCACTCCGCGGAGTTGCTCCAGAAGATCGAGTCACTGATCTCGATGCTGCCTGCCTGCAGGCTGGCTGCCCCTGCCCGCGGGATGCCGAGCAGGTAGCCATCGACCCGCTCGCAGCGCGAGCGCGCATTGAGATCCCGGTCGGAGTGGACGGCCTGGTTGCGGTGGAACGACGAGCTCCGCAGAGCGATCGTGTCGGCGCTGATCACGACCGGCGCTTCCGTCTGCGCGAGTGTGTCCGCGACGTAGAGGTAGTCGATCTCGACGCTGCCCATCTCGTCGGCGCGCACGGCCACTCCGGTGGAGACGACTCCGGGCGCGAATCCCTCCTGTCGCGCGCCCGTGATGGTGACATTGCTGATGCGCACATCATCCCGGGTCTGTTGGTTGCCGGCGAAGCGCAGCACGGAGTTCGCATCCTCCATCAGCGGGTTGACGAACTCGATGTTCGCGATCGTCGTCACGGACGGAGTCGCGGCCTTCATATCGAAGTAGAGGCCTTCCCCATTGGGGTCCATCGTGATGGTGTGGCCGCCACCGTCGAGGGTCACGCTGATGTCGCGTGCCTCGGGTCCCGGACCCGGATTCCGCCCATCGGGGAAGAGCCTGAGATCTGCGGTGATGCAGATGATCGTGCCATCGGCGGCGCTGGTGAAGGCGCTTCGGAGTTCGAGGCCGGTGGCGACGCGCACGGCCGCGGGATTCGCGCAGCCGTCGACGGCGCGAGGCGCCACTGCGGCATGCGCGCTCATGCTGCTGATGCCGGTGAGGGATGCTGCGGCGAGCGTTCCCGTGGTGATCATGCCGGCGATGCGTCTCATGGTGGCCTCCTCGTGTCGCGCCGACAGTACGGGCGAAGCGCCGCGACGCCGGCGCGGAGGAATCCAAGTGGGGGACTAGCACCCCAGGGAGTACGCCGACGTGCTCGTGCCCGGGAGCCGTCCGTCGATTCCGCCCGGTCGGCCGGTGTCCCAGGTAGGGTCGCGGCATGCTGCGGCGCGGAGGACTCGCAGTTGTGGCGTGCCTGGCCCTGCTCGCGCCGGTCGCCCCGGCCATCGCAGCAACACCGGCAACTACCCCCGCGACATCCCCGTCATCCTTCCCGTCGTCTGCGGCCCCCGCGCGTCCGGCCGTCGCGCTCACGCTGCGCCCCTGCCCCACCGACCTCACCGGCTGGCGCTGCTCCACCCTCACCGTTCCGCGCGACTGGTTCGGCACCAGCGATCTCACCGCGCGCATCCCTCTCGCTGTGATGCCCGCGCGCGGTGAGCGCATCGGCGCCCTGACCTTCAACCCCGGCGGTCCGGGCGGCTCCGGGATCGAGGCCGCGAGTCGGTGGTACGCCGCACTGCCCGAGCGGATGAAGGATTCCTTCGACTTCGTCGCCTGGGATCCGCGCGGTGTCGGCGGGAGCACGCCCAAGCTCACCGGATGCCGCACGAAGTCCACCCGCGCCTACTACGACCGTCCGGCGACAGGCCCTGTCGACTGGCTGGCCTTCACGCGCGATGTCGCGTCCTCAACCGGCCCCGAGCTCCAGCGCTGCTGGGAGGCCAATCCCGACGTCGCGCCGTACCTCGGCACCGACTACGTCGTCGAGGATCTCGAGGCGATGCGCGTGGCTCTGGGCTACGACCAGTGGTCCTTCCTGGGCATGAGCTACGGCTCGCGCATCGGCTACCGCTACGCGCGCGCCTACCCCGCCAGCCTGCGCGCACTCGTCATGGACGGGGCCTGGGATCCGAACGCCACGCTCGCGACCTGGGCCGCTGCGGACTCCTGGGCCTTCACCTACGCGCAGTCGGTCTTCAGCTCGCTCTTCGACGATCGCCTCGCCGCGCGCTTCGCCCGTGTCCTCAAGGCGCTCAACGCCCGCACCGTCGTCATCGACGGGCGCACCCGCACGCGCTGGGATCTCACGCCCGCGCTGCTCGGCGACATCTCATCGCAGTCGGCGTACGACGACATCCGCGCGATGATCGACACGACGTACGACGCGCTCTTCCGCACGACGTCGCCCGCACAGGAGCGCCGTGCCGGTCTCGCCTTCACACGCCTTGCCCGCGATGCCGAGAAGACCGATCCCTACACGCTCAACATGGTGATGTGCGCCGATATGTCCGGCCGTCCCACGCTCGAGGAGACCGCGCGGTACGCCGAGTCGGCGTATGTCAACAGCTCCGTCCTCGCCTCACTCGTCACGGTGATCAAGGGCACGACGTGCGAGGGTCTGCCCGACGCGATCGAGCGCCCGTATCCGCCCATTGAGGAGGAGATCGCGCTCGTCACGCCCCCGGTCGTGCTCAATGCCCTCGGTGACACACGCACGCCCTGGCTCGGGGCGCGCACCATGGCGAGCTACTTCACCGGATCGTCATTCATCACCTACAACGGCACCCAGCACGTCATCTATCGCAAGCTTCGCTCGGCCTGCCTCAACGTGCCGGTCACCACCTACTTCATGACCCTCACCGTGCCCGCGTCCACGACGTGCACCTATGCCCCGCTGAGGCAGCCATGACAGCCCGCTTCCTGGCCGGAGTCCTCGCTGCCGCCCTCGCCCTCGGCGTCCCGGCATCGGTGTCCGCAGCTCCCCGCGAGACCGCCGCACCCGTGCCGGTCGAACGAGGCAGCATCACCTGGGGCACCTGCACGGACGACTCCATGACGTCCGGAGGCTGGGAGTGCGGCACCCTCACCGTGCCACTGGACTGGGACGACCTCGCCAATCCCGCCGACGCCGAGATCTCCTTCGGCATCCTGCGATCGACCGCACCCGATCGGCTCGGGGCCTTCACCTTCAACCCCGGCGGCCCCGGGGGCGCGGGTCTCGGTCTCTCCGAATACGTCCGCGCAGTACTCCCCGACGAGATCTCGACGCGCTTCGACATCGTGGCGTGGGATCCACGCGGCGTGGGCGAGTCGACCCCGCACCTGCGCGGCTGCGCGCCCCAGCCGGACTTCCCGCCCCTGCCCGACACCGGTCCGGTCGACTGGGAAGCCACCGTGCGCGAGTACGTCGACTCCGTTGAGCCACTGCGCCGTGAATGCTTCGAGACCAACGCCGACATCGCCCCCTACCTCGGCACCTACTACGTCATCCGCGACCTCGAGGCCCTGCGCATCGCGCTCGGAGAGGAACGGTGGACCTACTGGGGCATGAGCTACGGCACGCGCATCGGCCTGCGCTACGCGCGCGAGTACCCCACGCGCTTCCGCGCCTTCCTCCTCGATGGATCCGTCGCGCCCAACGAGACGATGCTCACCCGATCCGGTCAGACGGCGTACAAGTACGGCCACGTCAACGCGACATTCACCGCGGCCATGGGCGAAGGGATGACGGCGAAGTACGGCCGCGTCGTGCGCGCTCTCAACGAGCGCACCGTGACGATCGACGGCACGACGTACACGCGCTGGCAGATCTTCCCCCGCGTCTACGGCAGCCTGGGCAACCAGGCGCGCTATCCCGCGGTGCGCAAGGTGATCGACGACGTGTACGCCGCGCTCTTCGGCACCGGTGCGAGCGCACGCCGGCTTGACCGCAATCTCGCGCTGCTCGAGGAAGTCGATCCGGATAGCCAGGGCTACTTCATCGACTTCGTCAACTGCGCCGACGTGCACACCTGGCCGACCGTCGACGAGGTCGTCGACGTCGTGAGCACCGCCGCGCGCGTGAGCTCGATGACCGGCGCGATGGATGCCCTGGGCCGCAGCACGCACTGCTTCGGCCTCACGCCCGGCTTCGCGCCGCGATGGACGCAGCTCACACGACCGCTCGCCCTGCCCACGCCGCCGATCGTCATCCAGTCGTACGGCGATCCGGCCACCGCGTGGATCGGCGGCCGCCAGATGTCGGAGTACTTCACCGGCGCGGCGTTCCTGTCCTACACGGGCACCGCTCACGTGTCCTACATGCGCACTCCCTCGGCCTGCATCAACGACCGGGCCACGCGCTACCTGCTCACGCAGAGCGTGCCGCGCTCGGCCACCTGCGCGTATGAGCCAACGCCCCCGCCGGAGCCCTGATCGGGTCTAGCGTGCGGACATGGCGCGCTATCGCACCACCTTCAATCCCGCGACGGGCGAGCACATCCAGTACGTCGTGACCGGCCGCGAGTCGGGTGGCGCCGTCGTGCGCTATCGCTGGACCTCCGATCCCGGCGGCACGATCGTCGACCACACCCATCCCGGATCGACGGAGATCTTCACCATCCTCGAGGGCACCTGCGACTTCACGATCGGCGGGAAGTCGATCACGCTCGGCCCGGGCGAGACCGGCATCGTGCCGCCCGGGGTCATCCACTCCGAGGCCAACCGCAGCGGCGTCCTCGTGCGCGGGATCGTCGAGCTGCAGCCCGCTGCCAAGACCGCCGAGCTGCATGATGCACTCGCGGGCATCGGCAGCGATCTCTCGCACAAGCCCAACGGCGCCCCGAAGTCGCTGCTCCAGCTCGGCGCGACCTTCTGGTACTTCCGCGATGACATCCGCGCGACCGCGCCGCCGATCTGGCTGCAAAACCTCTTCCTGCCGATCCTCTCCGGCCTCGCCAAGGCACGCGGCGTGCTCCCCGAGCGCCCCGAGTGGGATTCGCGCCTGCCCGATGATGCCCCTGATCCCGCGCCCCTCTTCGACGAGTCGGCGTACGCCGCGCAGCTCATCCAGGCCGGCTACGACTTCCCGATCGCCGATCCGCGACCGCGTCGCTAACCCGACATCCCCTCGAGCGTCGCGCGCACGAGCGGGCCCAGCGTCGGCAGGTGGTAGCCGCCCTCCTGCAGGGCCACCGTCGGCAGGCCGAGCGACCCGAGCACCTCGCCCGCTGCCCGATAACCGTCGACGGTGATCTGCAGCGGGCTCTCCGGATCGTCCGCGGCCGCATCGACACCGAGCGAGACAACCAGTGCGCTCGCGCCGTACGCCGCCACCCGATCTGCGAGCGTGCGCACGGAGTCCAGCCACGGGCCGTCGTGCGTGCCGGGAGCCAACGGGATGTTCACGTTGAGCCCCGCGCCGTCGCCGATCCCGGTCTCCTCGGCGTATCCGGCGTAGTGGGGGAACCAACCCGCACCGGGATCGACGTGCAGCGACGCGTAGAGCACGTCATGGCGCGCGTAGAAGATGTCCTGCGTGCCATTGCCGTGGTGCGCATCGATGTCCACGATCGCCACCCGCGCGTGCCCCGCGCGGCGCAGCGCCTCCGCCGCGATCGCCGCGTTGTTGAGATAGCAGGATCCGCCGTACGCCGACCGCGTCACATGGTGCCCCGGCGGCCGCGTGAGGCCGTAGATGAGTCCGTCGCCCACGACATCGACGCAGGTGAGCGCCACATCGGCTGCACCGCGCGCCGCCTCCCACGTGCCCGGGCCGATGAGCGTCATCGTGTCGTAGCCGTAGACGCCCGCGGCTCCATGCACCGCGGCCGGCTCCCGCAGCGGGAGGTCGCCGAGCATGCCGGGAGTGGGGAAGAGGTAGGGCACGACGCGGTCCGCGCCGTACTCGCCCCAGCGATCCCACACCGTGCGAAGGTGCTCCACGAGCGCGGCATCGTGCACCGCGAGCAACGCCTCGTCGTCGTGCGCGACCGCCTCGATCGTCGGCCAGTCCGCGAGCGCAGCCTCGATCGCGTCCACGCGCTCGGGCACCTCCGTGCCGGGCGTGCGCATGCCGAGCCAGATCTCCGCGCCCGGCACGTGGCGACGCGCCTCAGCGGAGCGGACCACGCGAATCACGCCCTCACCTTCCCACGGCCTGACAGGATGCCGGGGTGCGTGTCGCAGATCTCGGCATGGTCATCGGCCCCTTCCCCAGCGGTCCCACCGCGAGCATCGTCGACGTCCCCGGCGTCGGTGTCGGCCACGCCACCGTCGTCTACGACGAGACACCCCCTCCGCAGGGTCGCGGCATCGCGCGCACCGGCGTCACCGTCGTCGATCCGGGCGGCGACTGCCTCACCGATCCCGTGCCCGCCGGGGTCGCCGTGCTCAACGGCGCGGGCGAGCTCACCGGGCGCTCCCAGATCGAGGAGTGGGGGTACGCCGAGACGCCCGTCTTCCTCACCTCCACGATGCAGCTGGGTCGCGTCTACGACGCCGCGTGCCAATTGCTCATGGCGGATGCCGTCAGTGAAGACGCCGCTACGCCCAGCGGCGTCACCACCTTCGGCGACGTGATCATCCCTGTCGTCGGGGAGTGCGACGACTCCTGGCTGTCGGATCCGCGTGCGATGCACGTCACGCTCGACGACGTGCGCATCGCGCTCGAGGGCGCGCGTGCAGGCGGGGAGTTCGCCCAGGGCGCGGTCGGCGCCGGGACGGGCATGTCGTGCCTGGGTTGGAAGGGCGGCATCGGCTCCGCCTCGCGCGTCCTGCCCGACGGCCACGTCGTGGGTGTGCTCCTGCTCACCAACTTCGGCAGTGCCGAGCGGCTCACGATCGGCGGCGTCGACGTCGGACGCCGGCTCGATCGCTCCGGACTGATCGAACCGCCGCCCGCGGGATCCTGCATCGGCATCGTGATCACCGACGCACCCCTCGACTCCGCCGCCTGCACCCGCCTTGCGCGCCGCGTCGGCCTCGGTCTCGCGCGCACCGGCTCGGTCGCGCACCACGGATCCGGTGAGATCTTCGTCGCGATGGCCAACGGCCTGCGCCGTTGCGGCTGTGGCGGCCCGGCGATCACCGGCAAGGCACTCGACACCTACTTCGGCGCCGTCGTCGATGCGACCGAGGAGGCCGTGATCGCCTCCCTCATCCATGCGACGACCACGACCGGCTACCAGGGCCGCACGATCCAGGCCCTGCCGCTCGACGAGGTGCGGGGGATGCTCCCGTGATCCGCGACTCCATCCCCCTCTCCGACGGCGAGCACCTGTCCGTCACGCTCTTCATCCCCTCCGCTACGCCCGCGCCCTGCATCCTCGAGGCACTGCCCTACCGCAAGGACGACATGACGTCGGGCTGGCGCCCGGAGTACCAGCGCTTCTGCGACGACTTCGGCTTCGCCGTCGCGCGCATCGACGTCCGCGGCACCGGCAGCAGCAGCGGCCGCGCGACGGACGAGTACCCCGAGGCGGAGCAGCGCGATCTCGCCGAGGCGATCTCCTGGCTCGCTGCGCAGCCATGGTGCAGCGGGAGCGTCGGCATGTTCGGTACGTCGTACGGCGGCTTCAACTCCTTCCAACTCGCCTGCGAGCGCCCCGAACGCCTCGGCGCGATCATCCCCATCTACGCCACCGACGATCGCTACACCGACGATGTCCACTACATGGGCGGCGCGCTCAAGTGGATCGACCAGGTGGACTATTGCGCCTACATGGCCCCGATGAACGCGCTTCCCCCTGTGCCTGCCATCTGGGAGGAGTCCCGTACCCCCGACGACCCGGACTGGCGCACCGAGTGGATGCGCCGCATCGACGAGCACGAGCCCTGGCTCCTCACGTGGATGGCGCACCCGCACGATGACGACTACTGGCGGCACGGGTCGGTGCGTCTCGGCCCCGACGGCGAGGGCTACGCCCGTATCGACATCCCCACGATGATCATCGCGGGCTGGGCCGATGGCTATCGCAACACCACCTTCCGCACCCTCGAGCGACTCAATGCGCCCACGCGACTGCTCGCAGGGCCCTGGGCGCATGCCGCACCGACCTCCAGCGCTCCCGGCCCGCGCATCGACCACGTTCCGCAGATGGCGGCGTTCTTCGCCGAGCACCTCGGCACCCCGCCCGGTGCCCCGGACTCGCTCCCGCAGTGGTCGCTGCCCCACACCTGGTACTGCCGCTACTCGCACGCCCCCGATCCCGTGCTCGACCTCGTCCCGGGCGAGTGGCGTGCCGACACCTGGCCATCACCCCGCTCC
>Ga0233451_10001679_pt1 | contig 20908 bp, 17 predicted proteins | sample 011ome_29_FD_183052 | JGI IMG/M metagenome (GOLD analysis project Ga0233451, IMG submission 183052) | Coastal salt marsh microbial communities from the Groves Creek Marsh, Skidaway Island, Georgia - 011504CT (spades assembly) | ecosystem: Environmental > Aquatic > Marine > Intertidal zone >... | reverse complement strand
AAAAACCAAAAGACCACGTTGAACTCTCTGGGAAAATCACCAACCCAAATTCTGATAAAATTACAATTTCTAACCCAGACAATGGCTACAAAAAAGAGATAGCCGTCAACGAAGATGGTTCGTTTTCGGACACCCTTAAGGTTGAAGAAGGGCGCTATCGCTTTTATGATGGTAATGAAGTAGGTGTCGTTTTTTTAAAAAATGGCAATTCAACTTCTTTTACGCTTGACACTAAGGAATTTGACGAAACTTTAAAATTTAAAGGAGATGATGCCGACAAAAGCAATGTTTTAATTGCATATGCTTTGCTTCAAGAAAAACATCTTTCTAATGATTTGTTTGATAAAAATCCAAAAGCCTTTCAAGATGCTTTTAATGCTTTAGAAAAGGATTTTCAAGATTTAAAATCCAGCTATACATCAATAGACACCTCATATTTTGAGATTGATAATTCCAATTTCAAAAAAATGAAAGTAGCCTACACAAAGTTTTACGAAGATCGACAAGCTTTGAGAAGAGAATTGGCAAAAGGAACGCCTTCTCCTACTTTTGAGAATTTTGAAAATTTTAAGGGAGGTACTTCATCTTTAAAAGACTTTAGAGGAAAGTATGTCTATATTGATGTTTGGGCAACATGGTGTGGGCCTTGTAAAGTTGAAATCCCATTTTTGAAAGAACTAGAACAAAGATTTCATGGGCGCAACATTGAGTTTATCAGTATTTCTGTTGATGATGAAAGACGAAGTGGAACTATGGAAAAAGCGCACAAAGCATGGAAAACTATGGTTGCTGAGAAAAATTTATCAGGGGTTCAACTTTTTACTGGAAGTGGATGGAAAGCCGATTTTATTCAAGCCTATAAAATCGATGGTATTCCAAGATTTATTCTCATTGATCCAAAAGGCAATATAGTTGATCCTGATGCAACAAGACCTTCCAGTTCAAGAATTACAGAGCTATTAGAAGAATTGGGAGTTTAGTTCAAAAAATCTGTTAGTTTAATTTTATTTACATTTTCGTGTGAAGCATGTACTACTGCTTTTCCGTTTTTGATGATTAAAAGCTGTGGTGACTGATGAACAACATCAAACTGTTGTGCAACGGCATTTGAAATTTCACGATAGCGGAGTAAGTCTAAAAAATAAGCCGTAAAATCAACTTCTGAAAAACTATAACCTGATTTAAATTCGTTTAGTACAAAACGACTCACACTACAACGTGTGGAATGTTTAAAAATAAGTTGTGGCGTCAAAAAAGAGGCTTCAACTATAGTGTTGAGTTGATCAATATTTTCAAGTTTTGGTCCAGGCCAATTGTTTGAATTATTGCTTAAAAAGGAATCAAATAATCCCATAATTTTTCTTTACATTTTAAAATTATGACTAAACGTCAGGTTTTTAGTTAAAATAGTGTCAATTTGTCGCATGTATTCAAATGGTAAGGTAATTGAATAATCTTATAAAAAAATAACCCATTATGAACTTTGACAATTATACAATAAAAACACAACAAGCGCTACAACACGCACAACAAATTGCACAAGAATTTGATCATCAACAAATTGAAAATGAGCACCTATACAAAGGAATGCAAGCCGTTGATCAAAATGTAATTCCATATTTACTAAAAAAGCTTGATGTCAATTCAACACTTTTAAATCAAATTATTGATAAAGAAATAGAACGTTTTCCAAAAGTAAGCGGCTCGGATCAAATGTTGTCGAGAACATTAGTTAAAACATTGGGAGATGCCGTTGCTATTTCAAAAAAAACAGGAGGAGAATACGTTTCCATTGAAGATATTTTCCTTGCTTTATTTAAATCTAAAAGTAAAATCTCACAAATTCTAAAAGATCAAGGTGTTACTGAAAAAGACTTGGAAGCTTGTATAACAGAACTAAGAAAAGGACAAAATGTAACCTCCAAAAGTCAAGAAGACACCTACAATGCCTTAAATAAATATGCCAAAAATCTCAACCAAATGGCCCGTGATAATCGTTTGGATCCTGTGATTGGGCGTGATGAAGAAATTCGAAGAATTCTCCAGATATTATCGAGAAGAACAAAAAATAATCCCATATTAGTTGGTGAACCAGGCACTGGAAAAACAGCAATTGCAGAAGGACTTGCACACAGAATAATTACAGGGGATGTTCCTGAAAATTTAAAAGACAAACAAGTATTCGCTTTGGATATGGGAGCACTTATTGCAGGTGCAAAATACAAAGGCGAATTTGAAGAACGACTTAAATCTGTAATCAAAGAAGTAACACAAGACTCTGGTGATGTGGTGCTTTTTATAGACGAAATACATACACTAGTTGGAGCTGGTGGTGGCGAAGGTGCTATGGATGCAGCAAATATTTTAAAACCAGCATTGGCGCGTGGCGAACTTCGAGCTATTGGTGCGACTACGCTAGACGAATATCAAAAGTATTTTGAAAAAGATAAAGCATTAGAACGCCGTTTTCAAAAAGTTATGGTTGATGAACCCGACGAAGAAAGTGCAATTTCAATTTTGAGAGGGATTAAAGAAAAATATGAAACCCACCACAAAGTTCGTATCAAAGATGAAGCGATTATTGGGGCTGTAAAGCTATCTACAAGATATATTAGCAATCGTTTTTTACCAGATAAAGCCATTGATTTAATGGACGAGGCCGCTTCAAAATTACGAATGGAAATCAATTCTAAACCTGAAGAATTGGATGTGTTGGATCGAAAAGTTATGCAATTAGAAATTGAAATTGAAGCCATAAAACGTGAAAAAGATGATGTTAAACTCAAAGCACTAAGTGCAGATTTAGCCAATATCAAAGAAGAAAGAAACACTTTAGAAGCACAATGGCGCAGCGAAAAAGAAATGGTAGATTCAATTCAAAGCGCAAAATCTGATATTGAAATCTTGAAAATAGAAGCAGAACGTGCTGAGCGCGATGGCGATTATGGAAAAGTTGCAGAATTGCGCTATGGAAAAATCAAAGACGCACAAGCTCATCTTGAAGACTTACAACAAAAGCTAATTGAAAATCAGAAATCTGCACTTATTAAAGAGGAAGTGACCTACGAAGATATTGCAGAAGTGATTGCAAAATGGACAGGAATTCCAGTCACAAAAATGATTGAGACTGAACGAGAAAAACTTTTAAAACTAGAAGAAGAACTTCATAAGAGAGTCGTTGGTCAAGAAGAAGCTGTTGCTGCAGTTAGTGACGCTGTAAGACGTAGTAGAGCTGGTCTACAAAATCCAAAAAAACCAACAGGAACATTTTTATTTTTGGGAACTACAGGAGTTGGAAAAACAGAGTTGGCAAAAACTTTAGCCGCCTATTTATTTGATGATGAAAATGCGCTTACAAGAATAGATATGAGTGAATATCAAGAACGACACGCTGTTAGTAGACTTATTGGTGCGCCTCCAGGATATGTAGGCTACGACGAAGGTGGACAACTTACTGAAGCTGTAAGAAGAAAACCCTACTCTGTAGTATTGTTAGATGAAATTGAAAAAGCACATCCCGATACATTTAATATTTTATTGCAAGTGTTAGATGAGGGACGACTTACAGATAATAAAGGCCGTGTGGCAGATTTCAAAAACACAATCATCATTATGACTTCAAATATTGGAAGTGATATTATTCAACATAAATTTGAAGAATATGGCAATGATTCTTCAGCAATGGAATCTGCAAAAATTGAGGTTATTGCACTACTGAAAAAAATGGTACGCCCAGAGTTTTTAAATCGAATAGATGATACTATTTTATTTAGCCCACTAAGCGAAGAACACATAGAATCCATTGTTGAGCTACAGTTGAAACGTTTAGCTAAAACTTTGCAAGAACAGGATGTTATTTTTGATTCAAGCCCAGAAGCAATAAGTTATCTAGCAAAAAAAGGGTATCAACCCGAATATGGCGCAAGACCAGTAAAAAGAGTCATACAAAAAGAAGTGCTGAATGCTTTGAGTAAAGAACTTCTTTCTGGTGCAATTAATTCAAACAGTATTATTTTGATGGATGCTTTTGATAATGGTTTAGTATTTAGAAATCAAAATGAAAAAATTCCAAAAGAACTGTAACAAATTACGATTTTAATCGTTAAATAAGTGTTGGTTAGTTAGTTAAAAAAGCAGTGCTTTGTGTAGAAAATATGCTAGTACTGCTTTTTTCTATTTTAAAAAAAGTTGAAAAAGCATTGAGATACCCACTAAATATTTGATTAGTTTTGAACTGAAATGAAAAAGTCTGTAAACATACTCAATAGAAAAGCACGGTTTTCGTATGAAATATTAGATACGTATACGGCTGGTATTGTACTTACTGGAACAGAAATTAAATCTATCAGGGCAAGCAAAGCATCTATTGCAGAAAGTTTTTGTGAGTTTAACGAACAAGGAGAATTATTTGCTATTAATATGACCGTTCAAGAATATGATTATGGCAATCATTTTAATCATAAACCAAAAGCAGAGCGCAAACTTTTACTTAATAAAAAAGAATTGAGAAAACTCGAAAAAGAAGTCAAAAACACAGGTTTGACCGTTATCCCTCTGAAACTTTTTATTAATGAAAAAGGCTTTGCAAAACTTCAAATTGCTTTAGCCAAAGGAAAAAAACTTTTTGACAAACGAGACACCATCAAGGACCGAGAAAACAAAAGAAACCTAGACCGTATCAAAAAGAATTTTAAATCCTAAGATTTCATAAACATTATGAATAAATTTTTTCAAATTTTATTCCTTTTAATTACAACTATTGTACAAAGTCAAGTTACTGGAACTGTTAAAGACACTAGCGGGCAATCACTCCCCTATGTTAATATTTTTATTGAAAATACATATAATGGAACAACTTCTAATGAAGATGGGTATTTTGAATTAAACATCTCAAAAACAGGAAGTTACACAATTGTATTTCAATTTTTAGGCTATAAAACACAACTAAAAAAATTAGAAATCAATCAATTCCCCCATGTCATTGATGTGGTTTTAAAAGAAGAAAATATCAACCTCAACGAAGTTGTTATTAACGCCAAAGAAAATCCAGCAAACCGAATCATAAAAGCTGCAATTGCAAAACGACAACTCCACTTAGAAAAGCTTAATGCATATACTGCGGATTTTTATTCAAAAGGGATTATTCGAATTGTAGATGCACCTGAAAATTTTATGGGGCAAGATATTGGTGATTTTGATGGTGCTCTGGATTCAACGCGAACGGGTATTTTGTATCTCTCCGAAACCATGTCTAAAATAAAATATTTAAAACCAGAACTTTTTGAAACTGTTACAGCTTCAAAGGTTAGTGGCAACTCTACTGGCATCAGCTTTAATTCTGCAATGGATGTCGATTTTAATTTATATAACAATACTGTCAATATAAATAATGATATTATTTCTCCTATTGCCGATTATGCCTTTAATTATTACAGATACAAATTAGAAGGAGAGTTTTATGATGATGAAGGCCACTTGATCCATAAAATAAACATCATACCAAAACGAGAAAATGACCGTGTTTTTTCGGGAAGTATTTTTATTGTAGAAGATACATGGGCACTTTATGGTATTGATATACAAGTTAAAGGAAGCCAGATTCAAGTTCTGCCTGCAGATACAATTCGAATTCGCCAAAACTTAACCTATGATAAGACCGAAGACCAGTGGTTAGTTCGTGCACAAACCATCGATTTTGGTTACAGTTTTCTTGGATTTAAGGGCGATGGAAGTTTTGTTGCGAATTATACAAATTATGATCTTAAACCTGAGCTATCAAATCAAAATAATAAAAATGAAATTTTGGTTTTTGAAAAAGATGCCAATAAAAAAGAAGTTGAATTTTGGAACAATAAACGACCAGTCCCACTTACCACTGAAGAATTAAAAGACTACATCCGTCGCGATAGTTTAGAAACTTTAAGAAGTTCAAAAACCTATCTAGACTCTATTGACAACAATAACAATAAATTTGATATAGCTAATTTATTGACAGGTTACACTTTTAAAAATTCGTACAAAAAAAGGAACTTTAGTATTTCAGGGCCTTTGGAGGGTGTGCATTTTAATACTGTACAAGGCTATAATGTTTCTTTGGATGCAAATTTTACAAAACGTTATAACGATTATAAAAATTTTGTTTCTATTGATGGAAATCTAAACTATAGTGTAGAAACGAAACGCTTACGTGGTACTTTGGGCGGACGCTATAAATTTAATGCCATTAACAATGCAACGGCATGGGCAAATTTTGGCGTAAAAACACAGCAATTTAATCGGACAAACCCAATTTCTAATTTTCATAATGACATCAGTAGTTTATTTTTTGAGAGTAACTTTATGAAAATTTATGACAAACAATTTGCCGAAATTGGATATGCTCAAGAAATTTTTAATGGTTTACGATTTTTGAGTCAAATTGCTTATGAAAATCGAAAAGCATTGTTTAATACTTCCGATGAAGTGATTAACCCTCAAGACAATATAGAATACACGAGTAATAATCCTTTAGCGCCAAATGGTTTTGGTACTGCACCATTTAGAAATCATAATTTGATTCGATTGGATTTTGGATTAGGTATACGTTTTGGAGAAAAATATATGAGCTACCCAGACCTAAAATTTAATATAAGTAATTCGGATTATCCACAACTGTATTTCAACTATTCAAAAGGCTTCAATGCTAGTTTATCAGATTACAATTTTGATCATTTAAACGTACGCCTTAGACAACATATAAACTTAAAAACTACTGGTATTTTAAAATATAATTTTTCTGCAGGTACGTTTTTTGAGAACAAGGATTTAGCTTTTACAGATTATAAACATTTTAATGGCAACCTAACTCATGTAAACACTAAAGGAAATTACCTTTCAAGTTTCAAAAACATGGGGTATTATGATTTTAGTACTTCAAATAATTATTTTGAATACCATCTTGAACATGATTTTAAAGGGTATATTTTGGGTAAAATTCCTTGGATAAATACTTTGAACTTAAATTTAATCGTTGGAGCTCATGGTGTAGGAATTAAAAATGAAAGCCCCTATAAAGAATTCAATATTGTGCTGGGCAATATAGGATGGAAAAAATATCGTTTTTTACGGGTCGATTATGTACGTTCGTATGTAAATGGTGTCGTAGATGATGCCCTAATGTTTGGCCTTAGCTTCTAAGATTTATTCTCTAGCATAGGGACAAATTTGAAATGCCCTAATTCATGCTTTTCAAAGTTTTTTGGACTTGTTCTTACAAAAAGGGTCATCACTTGTTCTTGTTCACCAACTGGGATCACCAATCGCCCTCCCACTTTCAACTGTGCCAACAAAGGTTTTGGTACAAAAGGGGCTCCAGCCGTAACAATAATACGATCAAAAGGGGCTTCTTCTTTCAAGCCTTGATATCCATCACCAAAAATTAAGCGTTTAGCAACATATCCAATTTTGGGTAAAAATAAACTGGTTTTTTTGAATAACTCCAATTGCCTTTCAATACTATAAACTTCTGCACCCAAAAGACATAAAACAGCCGTTTGGTAACCACTTCCTGTACCAATCTCTAACACTTTATGTTGCACTTCCACTTCCAAAAGTTCTGTTTGAAAAGCAACAGTATAGGGCTGAGAAATGGTTTGACCTGCTGCAATTGGAAATGCTTTGTCCTGATAGGCGTGGTCTAAAAAACTAGAATCCATAAACAAATGTCGAGGGACTTTACCAATAGCTTCCAAAACCAGCTCATTTTTTATCCCTTTTTTAGTTAATGTATCAACTAATTTTTGACGAAGCCCTTTATGTTTATATGAATCAATCAAAGTGCAGAAATTTATAATTTCAAAATTAAGTAAAGATTATTGAGATTAAAATCAAAACAAGAAAAGAATTTCAAAAATTAAGGTTTTAACTCAAATTTGAGAGTTATACCATTAAAATATTTAATTTTGTTGAAAATTAATTAAGATGCTAAAAGTAGGTGTACTAGGTGCTGGTCATTTAGGAAAAATTCATTTAAAACTTCTTCAACAATCTGAAAAATACGACTTAGTTGGTTTTTTTGACCCTGATATCGCCAACGGACAAAGAGTCGCAGAAGAATTTAATTACCACTATTTTGAAAATTTAGACGATTTAATTGATGCAGTAGACGTTGTAGACATCGTAACTCCTACCCTATCACACTACAATTGTGCTATAAAAGCCATTACAAAAGGGAAGCATATTTTTATTGAAAAGCCAATTACAAACAGTGTTGAAGAAGCCGAACAAATTCGACTATTGGTGTCTGAAAATAATTTACGTGGACAGGTTGGACATGTAGAACGCTTTAATCCTGCTTTCAAGGCCATAAAATCGGAAATTAAATCTCCAATGTTTATTGAAACACATCGTTTGGCAGAATTTAACCCTCGTGGAACAGATGTTCCTGTAGTTCTTGATCTTATGATTCATGATATCGATATTATTTTGAGTGTTGTAAACTCTCCTGTGCGAAACATAAATGCAAGTGGTGTTTCAGTCATCAGTGAAACCCCAGATATTGCCAATGCACGTATCGAATTTGAAAATGGCTGTGTTGCAAATTTGACCGCCAGCAGAATCTCTCTTAAAAATATGCGTAAAAGCCGCTTTTTTCAAAAAGATGCCTACATCAGAGTTGATTTTTTAGAGAAAAAAGTAGAAGTTGTAAAAATGAAAGACGCTCCAAAATACCCTGGAGATTTTGACATGATTTTACAAAACGCAGAAGGCATCAAAAAACAGATTTATTTTGAAAACCCAGAAATAGCACCAAACAATGCTATTTTGGAAGAACTTGAAACTTTTGCTGAAGCAATTACAACAGATACAAAACCAATTGTAACACTTAGAGACGGTACAAATGCACTAAAAGTTGCCTATCAAATTATAGATTGTTTTAAAAATTAAACTATGAAAAATATAGCAGTTATTGGAGCGGGAACTATGGGAAATGGCATAGCCCATACTTTTGCACAAAATGGTTATAGAGTACAATTGATTGATGTCAATGAGACTGCATTGTCCAATGCCATTCAAACCATAACTAAGAATTTGGATAGAATGGTTCAAAAAGAAGTGATTTCTGAAGCTAAAAAAGCTCAAACATTAGATAATATTACTGCATTTTCAAACATCGTTGAAGGTGTTGAATATGCAAGCCTTGTTGTTGAAGCAGCAACTGAAAATGAAGCCCTTAAACTAAGTATTTTTAAAACTTTAGATGAAGCTTGTCCAGAAGACACCATTTTGGCAACCAATACTTCGTCAATATCAATTACCAAAATTGCCTCTGTAACTTCACGACCAAATCAAGTCATTGGAATGCACTTTATGAATCCAGTGCCAATCATGCCCTTGATAGAAATCATAAATGGTTATAATACTGAAAAAGAAGTTACTGATTTTATTGTGGAGCTGACCAAAAAAATTGGAAAAACCCCCGTACTTGCCAACGACTTTCCAGGATTTGTAGCCAATCGAATTTTAATGCCAATGATAAATGAAGCAATAGAAACGCTACAGTGTGGGGTAAGTGGTGTTGTAGAAATCGATACCATTATGAAATTAGGCATGGCGCACCCAATGGGGCCATTGGAACTTGCAGATTTTATTGGGCTAGACGTTTGCTTGTCTATTCTTGAAGTGATGTATGACGGATTTAAAAACCCAAAATATGCTCCTAATCCATTGCTAGTCAATATGGTACGAGCAGGAAAACTTGGTAAGAAAACCGGCGAAGGATTTTATAACTATTCAACAGAAAGAAAAGCGGTAGTTCCTTCCGCTCAATTTCTTTAATATTGTACCCCAAAAATCTAGAGACCTATGGCACACATAAAACCATTTTGTGCAGTTCGCCCAAATGCAAATATTGCCTCTGAGTTTAGTAGTTTGTCTGCTCAATTTTACTCAAAAGAAGAATTGGATGAACTGCTAAAAAATAAGCCCTTTTCGTTTGTTCAAATTCTTAAATCAAGTTTAATTAAACTTCAAGATAAATCTCTAGAAGAACGCTATAAAAGCGTAAAAAAGAGCTATGAAAATTTTAAAAATGAAGGCCATTTGATTCAAGACTCAAGTCCTGCATTTTATATTTATGAAATTGATGGACATGAAAACAACTATTGTGGAATAATTGCAGCAGCAAGCGTTGAAGATTATAAAAATAACGTCATCAAAAAGCATGAAAACACCATTGAAAGTCGAGAGAAAACATTTAAAAACTACTTGAAAACTACAGGCTTCAATGCAGAACCTGTGCTTTTGACATACAAAAACTCCAGTACTATTTCGAGTGTTATTGATGAACTTAAAAACAGCAAACCAACGGTAGAATTTTCAATTGAAACAAAAGAAAAACACCGACTTTGGAAAATTGAAAACAAGAAAAAAATAGAGAAAATTCAAAGCTTATTTGAAAAAATTCCATCACTTTACATCGCCGATGGGCATCACAGATCTGCATCATCTGTTTTATTGTCAGAGGAAAACAAGGATTTAAAAAACAACCCCAATGCTTCAGATTATTTTATGGCATTTTTAATTCCAGAAAATGAACTTAAAATTTTAGAATACAACAGAGTTGTTACCGATTTAAATGGATACTCTAGTAAAGAATTTTTAGAAGCTCTTGAACAACATTTTAATATCTCCCCGCAAGACAATGGAAAAACATCAGAAAAAAAGCATTCCTTTAGCATGTACTTAAAGGGCCAATTTTATTGTGTATCTTTGCAAAACAGTACCACTTTCGAAAATTCTCCACTCTATCAGCTCGATACATACATCTTGCAAGAACTCATTTTAAAGCCAATTTTGGGTATTACAGATGTGAGAAATAATATACGACTTGACTATTCTTATGAAAACGATGATATGCAATGGATTAAAAAAAATATAGACAATAACAATTATGCTGTAGGTTTTGGGTTACAACCAATTAAGATTGGTCAGCTAAAATCTATTGCAGATGCACAACTTGTAATGCCTCCAAAAAGCACCTATATTTTTCCGAAACTTAGAAGTGGAATAACAATTTATGAGCTTTAAAAATGGGAATTAAAGAACGCTTAGTTGAATTAAAATCTTCGTTACCAAAAGCAGTAACTCTGGTGGCAGTTTCAAAAACAAAACCTGTAACTGATTTAATGCAAGCATATGACGCAGGACAACGTATTTTTGGGGAAAATAAGGTTCAAGAAATGGCCGAAAAATACCAACAAATGCCCAAAGATATTCAATGGCATATGATTGGACATTTGCAACGCAATAAGGTCAAATATATGGCTGAATTTGTGGAGTTGATTCATGGTGTGGATAGTTTGAAGTTATTAACTGAAATTAATAAACAAGCCAAAAAACATAACCGTGTGATCAACTGTCTTTTACAAATTAAAATTGCCACAGAGGAAACAAAATTTGGACTAACTAAAGAAGAAGCAATTGCTCTACTCCATTCAGATCAATTTCAAGATTTAAAGCACATTCATATTTCTGGTGTTATGGGTATGGCAAGCTTTACAAGTGAAACCAATCAAATAAAAACAGAATTTGAGTATTTAAAAAATACATTCGATACACTAAAAAAAATTCAGCATGAAATGGAAATTATCTCAATGGGAATGAGTGGCGATTATCCACTTGCCATACGTTGTGGGAGTACCATGGTTCGTGTTGGAAGTCATATTTTTGGCGCAAGAAATTATAACTAAATAAAGAAGATTTACGCAATTCTCGACATAGAAACCACTGGTGGTAAGTATAATGAAGAAGGGATTACAGAAATTGCCATCTATAGACATGATGGTCATAAAATTACAGATCAATTTATTAGTCTTGTTAATCCAGAGCGACCAATTCAACCCTATGTGGTAAGTCTTACTGGAATTTCTAATAAAATGCTTCACCAGGCACCAAAATTTTATGAGGTTGCAAAACGTATTATCGAAATTACAGAAGGTTGTATTATTGTAGCCCACAATGCAAAATTTGATTATCGGATTTTAAAACTTGAATTTAGTCGACTTGGCTACAATTTTGAATGTAAAAATCTCTGTACCGTTGAACTTTCAAAACAGTTGATTCCTGACCTTCCCTCCTACAGTTTAGGAAAACTGGTGCGTTCTTTGGGGATTCCAATTAGCGATAGACATCGTGCTTCGGGTGATGCTCTAGCAACCACAAAATTATTTGAATTATTACTAAATAAAGACATTGAAAAAACCATTGTAAAAACTTATGTACGCCTAGAACCAAAGCGACAGCTGGAACCAAAATTGAACGATATAATTCAGTCTTTGGCCTCTGTAACTGGAGTTTATTATATGCACAACGAGGATGGTGATATCATTTACATAGGGAAAAGTAAGAATATTAAAAATAGAATCAATCAACATTTTGTGGGACAAACCCCTAAATCAAAAAAATTACAACTAGAAGTCGCTAGCGTAACCTACGAAAAAACGGGAAGTGAATTGCTTGCACTTTTAAAAGAAAGCGCAGAAATAAAGCATCATAAACCAAAATATAACCGTGCGTTGCGTCGTACTATTTTTACTCATGGTTTGTTCAGTTTTACAGATGAAAAGGGTTACCTTAACCTAAAAATTGAAAAAATTAAAGGAAATGTAAAACCTATTACCACATTTTCAAATATTCAAAGTGGAAAGAGTTTTATGAATAAAGTCGTTGAAAAATATAATTTATGTCAAAAATTATGTGGATTATATAAATCAAAAAATGGGTGTTTTAGCTACACTATAAATGAATGTGAGGGCGCATGTGTTGGCGAAGAAATAACTGAAAATTATAATTCTAAGGTACAACAGCTTATAGAAAAGCATAGTTTTAAATCAAAAAGCATGATTGTTGTTGATTATGGTAGAGCTGTTGACGAGCGTAGTGCAATTTGGGTAGAAGATGGAGTTATAAGAGGGTTTACGTATTTTAATTTAAATTTTCAAATTACAAATATTGATGTTTTGTCTACCCTAATTACGCCATTAGAACATAACAAAGATGCACAACATATTTTACAAAGTTATTTGAGGCAAAATAAAAGATTAAAAGTCATTTCCCTAGAAGACTAAACTTTTTTAGTACTTTTGAATTATGTCTAATCAAAAACCAACAACACCTTGGAAAAATAAGCTTCATGAAATTATATATGAGGCCGATACTCCAGCAGGAAAATTATTTGACGTTGTTTTACTTTTTGTTATTCTTCTGAGCATTGTCCTTGTCATGCTCGAAAGTGTAGATGAGATTGGTACAACGTATTTTAGTATTTTAGACAGTCTAGAGTGGGTAATTACCATATTATTCACCTTGGAATATATTGCTAGAATTGTATGTGTAAAAAATCCAAAGGCCTATATTTTTAGCTTTTATGGCATTATTGATTTTCTATCAACAATTCCAAAATACATTTCATTAATTATTGTAGGAACACATTCGTTGGTCATCATTCGTGCACTGCGATTATTGCGTGTATTTCGTATTTTAAAACTAACAAGGTATACAAGCGAAAGCACAAATTTTGGTAGAGCGCTCAGACGCAGTCGAGTAAAAATTGCTGTTTTTCTTTCCTTTGTGCTTGTCTTATGTGTGATTTTAGGAACTGTTATGTATTTGGTGGAAGGCGACAAAGACAGCGGATTTACAAGCATTCCTAGGAGTGTGTATTGGGCTATTGTAACGCTCACCACCGTTGGATATGGCGATATTGCACCTATCAGTTCGTTGGGCCAATTTATTGCTTCATTAATCATGATATTGGGTTATGGAATCATCGCAATACCTACTGGGATAATCACTTCTGAAATGACAAGATCTCAACGCAATAATATTCCAAAAAATACACAATCGTGTACCAATTGTATGGAATCTTACCATTCAGATAATGCTCATTTTTGTCATAAATGTGGAGAGCGTTTAAATCATGAATAACACATTAATTTCCATTGTAGGGCCTACCGGAATAGGCAAAACAGCATTGAGCTTGGAAATTGCAAAACATTTTCAAACCGAAATCATTTCAGCAGATTCTCGTCAATTTTTTAAAGAAATTCCTATTGGCACAGCAGCACCAAAACCTGAAGAATTACAAACAATAAAACATCATTTTATTCATAATAAATCAATTACAGAATCTTACAGCGTTGGTGATTTTGAAAAAGAGGCCATTGATTGCATCACTTCAATTCACAAAAAAAAACCTATTGTTGTAATGGTTGGAGGCTCTGGGCTTTATGTGAATGCTGTACTTAATGGGTTGGATGAATTTCCAGAGATTGATCCAAAAATTAGAGAAAAATTGAATGTTGAGCTATCAAATAATGGTATAGAGAAACTTCAAGAAGAGTTAAAAATTTTAGACCAAAAATCTTATAATAGTATTGATTTGAATAATTCACACAGAGTGATTCGTGCTTTGGAAATCTGTAAAGGAACGGGGCAGCCTTTCAGTAGTTTATTAAATAAAAATAAAGTCAAACGGGATTTTAAAACTATAAATATTGGTCTTACCGCAGAACGTTCAGTTATTTATGATAGAATTAATAAACGTGTAGACCTAATGCTAAAACAAGGGCTTTTGGAAGAAGTAAAATCTGTATTTGAATATAAAGACTTGAATGCACTAAATACGGTAGGTTACAAAGAAATATTTCAATATCTAGAGGGCAATTGTAGCTTAGAATTTGCTGTAGATGAAATCAAAAAAAACACAAGACGTTTTGCTAAAAGACAACAAACTTGGTTTAAAAAACAAGAACACACAAAGTGGTTCGATTTCAATGAACCATATTCAAAAATTATTGAATATATAGCAACTGAACTCTAGCTACTCATTGATGACCAAACGAAAACCCTCCCCATGAATGTTTAGAATTTCTACTTTTGGATCGTGTTTTAAATACTTTCTAAGTTTGGCAATATAGACATCCATACTCCTTGAAGTAAAATAATTATCATCTCGCCAAATTTTAGTCAGTGCAATTTCCCTTGGCATTAAGTCATTAATATGAAGTGCCAAAAGTCGAAGCAACTGATTTTCTTTTGGTGAGAGCTTAATTTGTGTGTTGTCGTGATGTGTTAAAAACCTAAGTTTTGAGTTGAGTTTAAAGCTCCCAATTTCGAATTCAAATTGATTACTATCGGCCACACTTTCCACTGTTTTTCTTTGAATTATAGCTTGAATTTTAAGAAGTAAAACCTCGCTATCAAACGGTTTATTCAAATAGTCATCTGCACCAACTTTATACCCTTTTAGCATATCTTCTTTCAATGCTTTTGCAGTTAAGAAAATGATAGGTATATCCTTATCTTTTTCTCTAATTTCTTGAGCGAGAGTAAAGCCATCTTTGTATGGCATCATAACATCTAAAATACAAAGATGAAAGTCAGATCTTTTAAATTTCTCGTAACCCTCCATGCCATTTTTGGCAAGAACAACGTCGTAGTTGTTGATGGTTAAGTATTCTCTGAGGACGGTACCAAAATTTGGATCGTCTTCAACTAGTAAAATGCGTTTTGTGGTTTCCATGACTTTATGCTATTAATGGTAATTTTATTATAAAGGTACTACCTTTTCCTTTTTCACTTTCAACAGTGACTGTTCCTTGATGATTTTCTACAATTCTTTTGACATTGGAGAGTCCAAGTCCATGTCCTTTTACGTTGTGTACATCTCCCGTATGTTCTCTGTAAAATTCTTCAAAAATACGTTTTTGTACCGCTTTGCTCATTCCTATTCCTTGGTCTTTTACGAGCATCACAATATTATTACCTACATTTTCTGTAGTGATGTCTATTTTTGGAGAATTCTCTGAATATTTAACCGCATTATCCAAAACATTTACAATTACATTGGTAAAATATGTACTATTGGCCAAAATTGATGATTTTGAGGCCTTAAAATGAGTTTTTATATATCCTTTTTGATCATTAACAATTAGCTCTATATGAGTAATCGCATCTAAAATTAGATCATGTAATTTTAAACGATCTTTACTGATTATCAATTGTTTTTTCTGCAATTGTGAGATGCGCAAAACATTCTCTACTTGAGCATTCATTCTTTTATTTTCTTCTTTTATCATCGAAAGGTAATTTTTTACCTTATCGGCATGTTGAAATATTTTGGGATTTTTTATGGCATCCAAAGCAAGATTAATTGTAGCAATAGGCGTTTTAAATTCATGCGTCATATTGTTGATGAAATCAGATTTCATCTGCGATATTTTTCGTTGCTGAATCAATTGATACAACGCGCTAGTGTAGGCAATGATAATAATCACTGTGAAAAGAATTGATAAGGAAGTCATCCCTATGATAGAAGACATTATAAAGCGTTTTCGCCTGGGAAAATTAATATATAATCCATATTCACTTTCTCCATTTTCATCCAAAAAAATAGGGACTCCAATTGTGGGAATAAGAGTAGCTTCAAAACTTTTGGACTGAACACTCGTAGGATCATTATTTTTTAAAATAGCGTATTCGTAAGCGATGTCAATGTTATTCTCTTTTAGTTTGTTGTCCAAAAGACGTTCAATCATTTGGTTGGAAACACGTTCCTCAATTGGTGTGTTTTGAATTTCAGCCTTATACTGTGCTTCAAAAGCTGCTTTTTGAAGACGATCCATATTCAAAACTTTAGTTAAGGAATATTCCAAATTTGGCATATTTAGGCCATCTATGCCCGTGGTGTATGTTTGCTGAACTGTTTTACCTTTTAATTTTTTAAAGTTGACACTATCTATACCGTTATTTTGAGCATTTGGAATGGTGTAATTTTCTTCTTTTACACCTGTATCATAAACTACAATTTGATTGATGTTTTTGTTTTGTTTATACACCCGTATACTTCGAATAGCGCTTGTATCTGGCTCTTGCCCTCGAGCAATCATTGCATTGAGTGCGGTTACATATTTGTTGTATTCTATATCTGTAACCTGATTGGACGCATAACTAAGGACTTTCTTTACATTAAATGCAAATTGATCTTCCTTTGTTTCAATTGAATAATTAATGTAATAGGCCTGAACAAAAATAATCCCAATCAGAGAAAGACTCATTAGCATAACCAATATTGAAAATAACTTCTTGTTCATGAGGTAAAATTACATTTTTTAAGAACGCTTTAAGTTAGTTTTAACTAATTATTAACCAAAATGTTAAAATTTATAATTTAAAGTGAATTTTTAAGAATTTTTTTGTTGATTTTAACCGCCTCATTTTTAGTCTTATTGATATCTACATTGTGAATAACAAAATCAGATTTTTCAATCTTTTTGGCATCAGACCATTGGTTTTGTATAATGGAAAGCACCTCATCATAAGATTTATTATCGCGTAACATTACACGGTCTATTCGAGTTTGTTGTGGTGCCGTAATAGTTAGTATAAAATCAAATTGATTCTGAGCATCAATTTCAAATAAAATGGCCACTTCTTTTACAACATAAGGATGAGTTTGAAGTGACAACCAGGTATCAAAATGTGCTGCAACTTCTGGATGAACAATAGCATTGAGCGCATTCAGTTTTTTGTTGTCTTTAAAGACGATTTGTGCAATGTATGAGCGGTTTAGACCATTCTTGAGATATGCTTTTTCACCAAACAGTTCAATAATCTTTGATTTTATTTTTTCAGAGCTTTGCATCAACACTTTGGCCTCGTGGTCAGCATTATATACTGGTACTCCAAGAGCCGTAAACATTTTTGCAACCGTTGTTTTACCGCTTCCAATACCACCAGTAAGTCCTAAAATTTTAGTCATTTTTTTTCGTAATTACATATTCAAGACTATTGATTTGCAATTCAGCAGTTTTTACTGATTTTGGATATGATATCAATTTTGGAATCATCACATTAGACGATTTATCTAAAGCATTGTAATCGCACTCTATTCTAAAATCATTGCGATCAATAGAATTATAGGCGCTCAAACTTGTGTAAAAAACAACTGGAATTTCTTTAGGAAAAACTGAAAGTGTTAGGTGTTCAGGCAAATTTACCAATTGTACAGGAACCGCTATTTTTCCTTCAGTAAATTTATTTACCTTTCCATAGACCTGAACTTTTGTTTTTGAAAACTTTAAATACTTAGGATAATTTGAAACGTCCAAGTCTACATTGATTTCAATATCCTTTTTCAATGCATTTAATGTTATCTTCTTTGTCGATATTTTATTAATGTCTTCCAAGTATTGTTTTGGACCAACAATAGCAATAGAATCAGGTTGAGATTTTAGGGGAGTTTCCAAATCATAACCAACAACAAAGTTGGGCGCAATATTTATAAAAACTGGAACTTTTTTTATAAATTCAGTGGCATATTTAAAAGTTAATAAAGCAGGGCGAATAGACTCTAATGTAGTATTACTACCGAAAAGCTGTGCAATTTCAGAACGATAATTGTTTTCACTCCAATAGTACGCATTTTCATCTTTTTGAAGAGTAGAAAAATCTATTTTTAGAAGCCGTTTTTGAAAGGCAATTTTTAAAAGATTAAACCCACTGGTGGTTATTGTAACCTCTACTTTAGGGAGCGGATCTTGGATGAGTAATTCTTGTGGCGGTAATTTTGAAGGCTGAAGTTCAAACTCTAAAGTGTGCATTCTTGGGCTTGATAATTTTGAAAGCATAGAAATAACAAATGCTAATGCCAAAAACAACAAAAAAACATTGAGTCGTTTTGCACGGATATTCTGTTTTATTTGTTTGATGAAATTTCGCATCAGGATGTTATAAAAAATAAATTAGGAAATAATTCTTCTACAGATTTTCTTGATAAAAAAAGTTTAATTTTAGCTTTTAAAAATCCCCATCCATAACCCAAAAATTGAATCAAAATGGCTGGAATTGTTAAAATAGTGGCTAATATATCCAGAGTAGATTTGAATGCTAAAACTAATGCTATTATAAAATATAATCCATAACTATACAGTCCAAATTTTATGCCCATTAGAAATAAAATCAAACTAAAAATTAATCCAAACATAAAAATTGTAGGGAACCAATATGTGATTTTTTTGGTATGAGGGTGCCATTTATTAAGAATTGGGCGGACTTGGCCAAACTTGTAAACTTGAACAAAAAACCGTTCAAAAGATAAGCGACGCTTGTGATACACAAAGGCCTGTGGAATAAGACATAACTTATAGCCCATCGCTTTTAGTCGAATAGACAAATCGGGATCCTCACCAGGGTGTATATTTCCAAAACCACCAGATGCACAAAAGGCCTCTTTTGAAATCCCCATATTAAAACTTCGAGGTTCATAGCCTTCTATTTCTTTTTCTCCACCTCTTATCCCACCTGTTGTCCATACCGAAGTCATCGAAAAATTAATGGCTTTTTGAAGTTCTGTAAAATTATCTTGAGCGGCATCAGGTCCACCAAAACAATCCACATAATTAGAATTTAAAAAGGACATAACTTCTGTTAAATACTGTTTTGGCAAGATACAATCGGAGTCCAAAATGATAAAATAATTACCTTTTGCGCGTTTCATACCATAATTTCTAGAATGACCTGGACCAGTGTTGTTTTTATAAAAATAACTGATATTCAGCTGATTAGAAAAGTGTTCTGTAATCAATCTTGAATCTAGACTAGAGCCGTCTTCTACAATGACAATTTCGAAAGTCTTTGGCGCGTCTAGTGCACAAAAACTTTCTAACAACTCACGCACCTCCTCTGGACGGTTATAGACAGGGATGATAAAAGAAAAATCACTTGAAATCATATACACAAATTTACACAATGCTTTTGAATTATTTGTTTTAAAATAGGGTATAAAAAAACCCCGCCGAAGCGAGGTTTTTAAATGTATTAATCAAAAAATTAATTTTTAAGAATACGTATGGTTTCAACAGAGTTATCTATAGAAACTTGTACGAAATAAGCACCGGTTTGCATTGCAGATAAATCTACAGTACAATCTCTAGTATTTGGTGTTTGACGTTTCACCACTTGCCCAAGCATATTGTAAACAGTAATATAGTCTACTTCTTTTTGAGCTTTTATGGTCAATACATCATTTACTGGATTTGGGAAGTAAGTAAATTGTTTTAAAGTTTGATCATCAACACTTAAAGGGGTCATGGTCCATGACAAGGTATAATCTCCACTTGCTGTTGAATAACCTGACTGAATCCAATAGACAGTTTGATCTGCACCGGTATTGTTTACCCAAGTCTCCGTCTGAGTATCCGGATCATCTCTACAAACAATCAGCTGATCTCCAGGACATGTATCCCCATATCTTAATGAGTGTTTAGAGTCGTAAGAATTAGAGGTTTGCCCTATGCTTAAAGTCGCACCAGCTGGTACTTGAATAGAATAAATAACATCTTTTGCAGAAGTACTACTCAAACAGTCTAAAATAAAGTCATTACTGGCAAGGGCCGTTGAACCTGTTATGGGGCTTGTCAAAGAGGCCAAATCAATAACTCCCGAACAATTGTCATTTGCAGGTGGCGGTGGCGGTGTACCTACACAAATATCAAAGCTTGTGTTTTGACCTGCAGTAGAAGTGTAAGTATAGACCTGAACATAATAGGTATTCCCAATTGTTAGCCCGGTAGTCTCACTTGTATTTGAATCAGAACATTTGATAGGATCACCCAGGGTATTACAATCCCCTGCATAAAGGGCGTGATATATATCGGTAGCAGAGCCAGATACATTTGATAATGAAACGACATGAGATTCTGATGTTGCAACAAAACTATACCACACATCATCGTCTGCATGAGCAAACATCGAGCAGGTATTTGTAGATCCAGAATCTGTAGCAAATTCAACAGAGCCAGAAGTAACCGTTCCACATGCTAAATCTGAATTAACAGTTAGAGCAATAGCGCCAGAACAATCATCATTC
>Ga0233451_10001654_pt1 | contig 21084 bp, 20 predicted proteins | sample 011ome_29_FD_183052 | JGI IMG/M metagenome (GOLD analysis project Ga0233451, IMG submission 183052) | Coastal salt marsh microbial communities from the Groves Creek Marsh, Skidaway Island, Georgia - 011504CT (spades assembly) | ecosystem: Environmental > Aquatic > Marine > Intertidal zone >... | reverse complement strand
CAACTGGCTCCTCCTCAGATGCAGCAACAGGTTCTTCCTCAGATGCAGCAACTGGCTCCTCCTCAGATGCAGCAACTGGCTCCTCCTCAGATGCAGCAACTGGCTCTTCCTCAGATGCAGCAACTGGCTCTTCCTCAGATGCAGCAACTGGCTCCTCCTCAGATGCAGCAACTGGCTCCTCCTCAGATGCAGAAACTGGTTCCTCCTCAGATGCAGCAACAGGTTCTTCCTCAGTTGCAGAAACAGGTTCTTCCTCAGGTTCAGTAACTTGCTTAACCGATGAACCAGAAATGACTTGTTCTAACGACTTGCTAGCCTCTTTAATCGTCTCGTCAGTTAAATCATTTAATGATATAGGCGATGATAGAGATTGTATGTCATCATTTATCTCTACGCCCGTAATAGTTGCATCCACAGGAGTAGATTGTTTTACAATAATTTTAAATGTATTATCGGTCATATTATACAGACTAGTTATATATAATGCATACAAAATTATTAAATTATTTACTAAATACTTTGTCGCTAGCTCTGCGTTTTTGAGAACGCTTATGTTTTGACCTATATGTTATTTTTTGCGATTTATTATTGTCATCAATTTGTTTAGAACTACGTATAGTAGTTTTTGTAGCCTTATGTTTTTTCCTCGTTTTCTTGCCTCCTTTTATGTTTATTTTTGAACCGGTAAGATATGAATATGTATCACCATGGGTCTTGTATATATCATAGTTATTTAATACACCGACATCTCCCGTGTCAAAATAAGTAATAAGTTTGGTTAACAAATTTGCACCATCAGATACTTTGTCACTGAAATTGCGTTCAATTCCAAACTGAGCAAATTTATCTCGCCATGAATGTTGCAAAAATAGCCTTTCAAAATAGTTTGTTATCACTGTACTGATATTATCTATATCATACTGTTTATTATGATCAGTCTGGTTCTCTTGCCATTTGCTAATTTCACTTTTATTTACATTCATTATGTTAAGCAACGAACTGTATATATCATTAATTTGCGTTAATGTAACTTGGGAAGAAGATCGTGTTGAATTTACATTGTTCATTATTTTTGTTAATATGGTTAGAATTACCCTAAGTTTTTGCTTTATAGTATCGATTACTGCGAATTGTTGCATTTCAATTTCTAAATTCCTTTTTTTTTCATTTTCAATTTGTTCGCCAATAGCTAATTGATGTATTTTGGTTTGACGTTCTTTTTGAGATAATTTTGGAATAACTGGTTGGGTAGATGGTTCAATATTGCTAGCTGTATCATGCCATGTATCATCGCCCCATATATCTGGTTCATCTGAACTATATTCATAGTCATTGTTTGTCTTCTGAGCAATTTTTAATCTAGATTTATCCTCTTCCGTATCCTGTTTTGCTTTCATGCGTGCTTGTTGTTCCTTCGCAGCTTCTTGAATAGCAGCATCCCGAACAGCCTTAATACGTGCAGCTTCAATCTTGTCAGCAGCATCCTGTTTAGCTTTCAGGCGTGCTTGTTGTTCCTTCGCAGCTTCTTGAATAGCAGCATCCCGAACAGCCTTAATACGTGCAGCTTCAATCTTGTCAGCAGCATCCTGTTTAGCTTTCAGGCGTGCTTGTTGTTCCTTCGCAACTTCTTGAATGGCAGCATCCCGAACAGCCTTAATACGTGCAGCTTCATCTCTAACCGTTTTTTTATCTAATTGCATTTGCGCAGCTTTATCGGCTACTGTTTTTGCAATAGATTGTAAATTTAATGCATTCATGTTAATTTCGCTATATATTAGCATTCCATCTGCACATATGTCAACGTTGGTAGATTTATTGGCTTTAATAATATCAATTAATTTCAGATTATTATCACGATCAGGCTTAATAATAAATCGTATATATTGGTTTTGTTTTAAATCAATATTCATAAGTTTATTAACAATAGAAGATTGACTTATAGGCAATAGATCATCCACTGGCAGTTTTTCATCGATATCTTTGATTTCAACATTGAATATCTGATAGTCGATATTAATGTCGTTTATACAAGGTTCCAGGTCGATATATAGAATTTCCTTACGAGATATGGGTTTGTTTGCAGTAATGTTTAATACATCTTCCATAGTTTTGACTGTTCCGGCAATATTAGTAAGATTTTCCATATAGATATAGTATGTAAAGACTAAAAAATTGAATAACTAATACAAAATATAATAAAGTTAACAAGTAAATTAAGTCGATTAATAAAATCATGAATTATCAAGTGGAAGCTCCTAAGAGGAATACTAAGGCATTGGTATTTGATGTGGAAACAACCGGATTGTTGCCACGAAAGCCGAGGGGGTCGACAAGTCCTATTCCAATATCAGCATATCCTCATATTATTCAGTTAAGCTTTGTAATATATGATATTAATAACAAAAAGTTGATCCGGTCGTATAATTCGTATGTGAAATTGAAAGGGGATGTAGTGATCGGCGAGTATGTATCTAAACTAACAGGAATAACTAACGATATTTGCAACGATAAAGGAGACAATATAATTAACGTATTGAAGGCGTTGTATGATGCATATACAGAATGCGACGTAGTAGTTGCACATAATATTGATTTCGATGAGAAGATGACTTTGATTGAGATCGAACGAAACCGCGAACAGCTAGTTAGTGTAGTGCCAGAATGTATGACATTGTTTAACAAGTTATATGAACAGGTAAATGGAGTAGACCGATATTGCACAATGCGTAAGGGTACAGCATTGTGTAATATAATTGGACCATCGAACGGATCAGGTAGACCGCCTACTGCGAAATGGCCAAAATTAGCAGAGTTGTATGCAAAATTATTCAATGGCGAAGTAGTGGATGGTATGCACAATTCCATGGTCGACGTGTTGGCGTGCATTAGGTGTTATTTACAAATGAGACATAATTATGACCCGGGATACTTGACATTGGAGTAAATCAAGATCAAAAAAATCAAAATCAAAATCAAAAAAAAATCATTGCAAATGTATGTATTGTATTTTTTATGCAGAGCACATTTCACATATTTCATCATCTTCTTCGATAACTGTGGTTGATATTTTCTTTTCCGGTTCAATCGTAAATTGTTGTGCCTGATGTCTAGCGCGACGTCTTAGGTAATACATTCCCGTTTTTAACCCCTTACTCCACGAATGAAAGTGCATAGATGTTAGATTAGAATAGGTGGGGTCTTCTAACCATAGATTGAGGCTTTGACTTTGACAAATAAACGCACCTCGATCAGCAGCCATATCAATAATGCTACGCATAGGAAGTTCCCATACCGTCTTATATTTATCCTTGATCTCTTGTGGAATAATATCAATATTTTGAACACTACCATTGTTAGCAACAATTGCATTCTTGATTTTTTCGTTCCAAATGTCTAGTTTAATTAGATCATTCATTAAATACTTGTTGGCGAGGATAAATTCACCAGCAATGGTACGTCGATTATAAATATTACTGGTAATTGGTTCAATGCATTCATTGTATCCCAATATCTGTGAAGTAGACGCAGTAGGCATAGGTGCAACTAGTAGCGAATTACGAATGCCATATCGTTTAATGTCTTCCTTTAACTCATGCCAGTCATATCTATCGGAAGGATCAATATCCCACATATCAAATTGTAGTATGCCTTCACTGGCCGGAGATCCATTAAACGTTTTATATGGACCGTCTTGCTTAGCAGTGATACATGATTGGCTTAATGCTGCGTGGTAAATCGTTTCAAAAATATTCTTATTAATTTGTCTAGCAGCTTCGCTAGTGAATGTAACGTTCATCATCATGAATACATCGGCTAGACCTTGTACACCAATACCAATAGGTCTATGACGCATATTACTCCTCTTAGTTTTTTCAGTAGGATAAAAATTCACATCAATTACCTTATTCAGATTGTACGTAACTGTCATGGCGACTGAATGTAACTTCTCATAATCAAATAGTTTGTTGTCAGGGTCATTTGGATCATCCTTGACAAATGCCGGTAGAGCAATACTAGCTAGGTTACAAACAGCCGTTTCATCTTGATCGGAATATTCTGTAATTTCGCAGCAAAGGTTAGATGATTTGATGGTGCCAAGATTTTTCTGGTTACATTTGTTATTAACGGCATCTTTGTATAAGAGATAAGGAGTTCCTGTCTCCATTTGCGCATCTAATACGCGAAACCACAAATCTCTCGCCTTTATGGTTTGTCTACCCTTTCCAGATTTCTCATAAAATGTATACAACTTTTCAAACTCATGACCATAAACATCAGACAATCCAGGACATTCGTCTGGACACATTAATGTCCATTCGCCATTTGCCTTAACGCGCTCCATAAACAAATCGGGGGTCCATAATGCATAGAACAAGTCTCTTGCTTTCAGATCTTCCTCGCCATGGTTTTTCCTCAATTCTAAGAACATCTCAATATCTGCATGCCATGGTTCCAAGTAGATAGCAAAACTACCGTTACGCTTTCCGCCACCTTGATCGACATATTTTGCAGTATGATTAAAAACGCGTAGCATGGGAACGATGCCATTGGATTCGCCATTTGTTCCACGAATATGACTACCGGACGCACGAACATTATGAATATGTAAACCGATACCACCAGCCCATTTTGAAATAAGTGCACAATCTTTCAGAGTATTGTAGATACCATCGATACTATCATTCTCCATTGCAATCAAATAACAAGAAGATAGTTGTGGGTGTGGAGTGCCAGCATTAAAAAGAGTAGGAGTTGCATGCGTGAAGTATTTTTGTGACATTAATTCGTAGGTTTCAACAATTCTCCCATAATTATCACCATGAATGCCAATAGCGACACGTAGCCATAAATGTTGTACACGTTCAACAATTTTTTTATCAATTCGCATCAAGTAGGCTCTTTCCAACGTTTTAAACCCAAAATAATCAATCAAATATTCGCGGGTATAATCGATGATGCTGTCCAGCTGATTTACAGTGATGTTAGTAAAGCCTTCAACTGGTTCGTCATATTTGATAATGGTATTATACAATTCCTCCGAAATAAGGGGGGAATGTTCACCATGTTTGTCCTTGTACATATACAACTTCTTCATTGTATCAGAAAAACAGGAACATGTGTTTTTCATATGGTTCGAAACAATGATACGACCAGCGAGTGCACTATAATCGGGGTGTACTGATGACATGGACGCACATTGTTCAGCAGAGAGTTCATCAATTTTTGTGGTAGATATATTATTATACAATTGGTCGATTACCTTCATGACCAATGCCGTGTAATTTATTTTTATGTTTGCTTCTAGACCAATGGTCTTAATTCGGTTTAATATTTTATCAAATGAAACGATTTCTTGCTTGCCTGACCGCTTTGTTACATACATTTCATCATCAATATTGTCAATTTGTTGGTTAGACGTGAAGCTAGACATATTACTAAGTAATGATATATATTACTATCTATATCATTTTCTAAACTAAAAATCCAATTTGACCAGACAAATTTTTTTCGTTTCCTGTATATTTTGTATTACATGTGCGCCTGATATATCGGTAGTTGGTGTTGGCGTTTTTGGAACGCGTTTCTTTGCAGCGCGATGTTCATATCCGTCCACGCGTTCTGATGTTATTATGTTCCATACATTTTGTATCTTGGGAGCTGCTTTTTCAAACCATTTGCGATTGCGTTCAACGAGGACACACGAAAATTCATCAACATACCAGTAAATGGTAGTGAATAATACTAGATTTGTTTTGTAAGCTTCTTCTCTTGCACCGGCAATCCATTCATGTATTTTGTTATGTTCAATTTCTACGGATAGCGGCATATATACATAAATCGGTTCAATATTCGTATCCATGTCGCGTTTTATAAAGTGCAATATAATGCCTTTGTGTTCAGATGCCGCATCTGTATAGAATTCTTGTTCACTTGAATATTCTTTCATTCGGGTTTCAACAAAATCGCATTTGTCTAAGTTGCATGTTTCCATTTGTATCTGTGTTTGTATCCAATATTCTTCCTTTGGTATGCCAGTGATTTCACGATTTACGATGTTTTTTATTTCGAGCATTCGACCGAAACGATCACTTGTTGGGTCTATGTTAATTCCGTCAGGCGACGCACCTACACACGAAATGTCCGGGTGTTGAATACATCCGAATTCGCCAATTTTAGTTTGATACATCATTTCATATAACATTACAGTAACCGGTTCATATTTTACACCCCAGTGCATAGGAGAATTTATATTGAAATGTCTAGTTTCACCTGGACCAGCTTCGATAGATTTACATTTTTCATATATCAAACTATTTATTTGTGATTGGCTTCCAAATACTTTCCATAAATTACTGGCTGTAATCAGACCATTTCTAAACTGATACCATTCCGGAGTGCGTTGTTCTGGTTGAGGTATAGCTTGTAACCTTGTGATTTGTTGTGTCAAATCGTCAATGTCATCTGACATCATAGGTTGTATGGTGTTTACTGTATAGGGTATTGAACGTTGGGGTAATCCGCAATACATTGAATACGTTTCCATCACACCTTCTACTAATTCGATTAACTCATCGTATTCTTCGTCATCATTGCATAAGTCAGCTAGTTCCCATTCTAGGTACAGTGTATCAGCAACATGTTTGCAAACATCTGAATAAAACGAGGGGTTTGATAATTTAATTAGATTATTGCAAAAACATTCATCAATTAAATCATATGCGTCATCTATAATTTCAGCAATATCTTCACTAGTCAGATCTTCGAATGTAAAAATGTAAAATTCGCTATCTTCGCTAGATGTCTCGGATACCTGCGCACTGACTTCCGTGTCGCTCGAATAGGAAGAAGATGTATAATAGACATCTGTTTCGGTTTCGGTTTCTGTTTCTGTTTCGGTTTCTGTTTCGATTATTGCATTTGTTAATTCCATTTCCATTATATATAATAAAATATTGCCTCTATATATTTTATCATATACACCTTGTCTGTACAAATTCAATTTTGCATATGGTCAATAGGTTTGATCTTTTTCTGAATTGCGTTTCGGGGTTAACGACTTCAAGGTTGAAACACGCTTGCTGTCAATAATCCGTAGAGTAAAGTTGTGAGTTGCTTGGTTAAAATGGAGAGCCGGAATTGCTACAATTTCATTCTTCTCCTTGTTATAAGTCACCTCTTTGGTTTTTTTAAGCTTGTTCTTTTCGAGACATTCAACAAAGAATGATTTTAATAGTTTGATGTCCTTCGCAGGATACCCGTGCTCCTTGCCATAACGCTCTGCAAATTGATGAAGTTTCTGGATTTTAACAGTTTTGTCAATCTTATTCCATGTTTCAAGTTTGTTGCTTATTTTTTCCTTTTCTAGTAGTCGATCGAGCATATCATAATGGTTATTGTTTTGGTATGTATGGCTTACTTTCTTGTTATTAGTTGCCTCTGCATTGATAGGCGCGTTGTTACTGATATCATTTGTGAACATAATATTGTTCTAACTCTTTATATTATATCAACGATAGTGTTTATCTTCTTTTATTATAGTCTTTAATATTTGTTGCGTACATATTTCTATATTTTACGCTGTATAGTAAGTATATGGACGAGATCAAAAGAATAAGTGTAAATATGCCGGATGAGGTTGGTAATAATGTGTCACTGGGGTCCGGTTGTTATACAAAACATATACTAGTAGATATGACACCCAAAAAAGAAAGACGAGATAAATGCGAAGATTATGACGATTATGATAATATGGAAGATGAAAAGGAAAAGAAGGTTCCACGTAAACGAATGATAACAAGTAGTTCTGAATGGGATTTCACCGAGGCAGATTTGGATAATACGAAGCAGTTGGATTATATCAGACAGATTTACAACAATAACATTGATCCATGCAATGACGCAACCTGTAAGATAATATTAAAACAATTGAAATATAAGTTGTCGGGGTATCGTAATCAAGATTTGTTAAAAAAAATATATTCAGAGGCCGATTTTATTACTATGTCAAGAGTATTACAATTATTAACCGAGTGTGATAATAAATGTTATTATTGTAATTGTTATACCAAGGTTCTCTATGAATATGTTAGGGAACCACTACAATGGTCACTTGAACGTATTGACAATTCCGTAGGACATAATCACAACAATGTTACTATTGCTTGTTTAAATTGTAATTTACGGAGGAGAACAATGAACCAAGAACGATATGTATTTACAAAACAATTATCGTTGGTAAAAAAAGAATAACTTTGTTCAAAACATATAAACCGGTTGTAATAATACAATATACACCATGGAACAAATCTCAAATCATAATAATGTATATGACAAGTTAAACTATTTCCATAGATCGGGTAAAATACCACATATAATATTGTATGGTTATCATGGTACTGGTAAAAAAACGATTTTAAATTGGTTTATCAACAAAATATACAATGACGAGAAGACTACAATTAAGAAGAACGTCATGTCAGTGAATTGTGCACACGGCAAAGGGATTAAATTTATACGCGAGGAGTTGAAATTCTTCGCGAAGACGAATATTCAATCAAACAATGGATCAACCTTTAAATCAATCATCCTGTTGAACGCTGATTATCTAACGATAGATGCCCAATCGGCACTCAGGCGTTGCATTGAATTATTTAGTCATAACACGCGTTTCTTTATCGTAGTTGAGAACAAAGACAAATTATTAAAGCCAATTGTATCGAGGTTTTGCGAGATATACATACCCGAATATATAGAGGGGCATACAGTAAAGAACCTACATGTACATTTTTCTCATTCTACCCAAGAAAATGGGAATAGTGTAGATTTAAACTGGATACACCGCCAATTGGTTGATATACGCGGAGACGAGGTGACCCATAAAGATCTCATAGAAACAGCAAATGATCTATACGAGAACGGGTGTTCTGGTTTAGATTTAATCGATTGTGTAAAGGGGTCCGACCTGTTCGATGCAAAGAACAGGTCACTTATAGTTACATGTTTTAATATAATCAAATCAGAATATCGTTGTGAGAACCTATTAATGTTATATATGTTGGATTATATGTATTTACGTTCAAATAAGGATATAAAAAGTGTTTTAGCATTATAATTAGGAATGGACGACTTTGTATTGTCAAATTTGCAAGAATCAAGAAATGAATGGTGTAGTCGTTTAGTTAGTACGTTTACCCCACTGATATTGGGTGGAGTGAAATCAATCTTTAACGAGGCATGGAAGTTGTGTCTAGAAAATGATGAAGCTGCAAAATATTTGATGACTTTCCAAAATCTCTTATCGCGTGTTCCAAAATGGAACAATGAGATAGTAGAGGACGAGCGAAAGCGTATAATTGAGCGTAGTGGATGCAATTATTTAGAAGATCTCATTACCTGTGTTCATATCATTCAATTGAAGGTACTTACTTGTATACGCGTTGGAAACAAACAAAAGAAGATCGACATCTCAATACCAAAATTGGATAGCTTTATTCACAAGGTATACATTAATGTTGCACGAAAGTTGTATGCAAATGTCTATTTGTTCGATAAGAATGTGACGCCATTACATCAGCAGAAAAATACACGTGAAATCGAGAACATTATACAAGAGTGTATATTAATTTCCATACGCGATAGTATACCAACTGAGGCAATTATTCGTGCATATATGGATGAAAGTGTTGAACAGGAAGAAGAGGTAACCATTGAAAAGATCGAAGAACCTGATCCCGAGCCCGAACAGGTTGTTGAACCGACGGATGAAACAAAACCTACTGTATCTTCTGATGAGAAACCGCCTGAGAATGTTATTACAAAGGAAGAGGATATCCCGTCTGTGGTTCCTGCTATTCAAAATATAGATACCGAAGATGTTATAACAAAGCTGTCATTTAATGATTTAGATACGGTGTTAGATGAAACCAACAATGTGCGGAAAATCGACGCTCCTAAGAGTATTGATCGATTAGAAGAGATTAGCACGTCACGAGCAATTCAGCGCAAATTAGAGGAAGATGCTATGGACGATGACGACGAGGATCGCATTAAGATACATGGTGATACAATCGATTTAAGTGGCTTTGATGTTCTAGACAAGGAAACCAGCGTAAAACCAGTAGCCGACGCTTTTGTATTAAATGATGTCGAAGAATTATTTTAGTTAGTCGCCTAGCGAACTAGAAATCCCATTTAGGAATATGCGTATAGATAAATATATAAAAATCATCATCTTTTATATATTTTTGAGAACAATGGAAAAAATGTTTATGTTAGCATTGTTGATAACGTTCTTGTTTTGTTCAATGAAAATCATCGATATGAAATATGTATCAAAGGAATGGAAGCCACTTAAAACTGTTATCAGAGATGCAGTGGTAGTATTATTAGCGAGTATATCTTCCCTCTTTGTATTTAATGTCTCGAATGGAACAATGACTGATTTTTTCAATATTGTCACTGATAACAAAGTCTTAAACCCCGCTGCTACCGAGGTATTTACAGGGGATCCTGGGTTTTAAACCCCTTGGTATCCAGTATCATATCGACCGTAATCACAATTTACTTGGGATACTGTCTTCGGTTTATTAAATATATTGGTAAAACCAAAGTTACTAAGGGATTTGAGAACCTCGTCGTCATATGTTTCATAATACTGTGTAACATTTCGGGCAAGTACAAACAGTGATAACTTCTTATCATCAGATACGATGGAATAAGCATAAAGATTATTGAGTAATGGACCAATCTCTATTACCCAATAAGGAGCTACCCGAGGCACACCGTCCAGAGATACTGATAGTTCTCCTCCGACGTTTCCTTGCTTATAGAATGCAGATCCGGCGATTTGTCCCACACTTCCGTCTTTGTTAATTTGACTATTCAATATATCGACTGTTGAACCAGATAATGTATAGTCAGCAACTGCACATGAACAATCTCCCTGGAATGTTGTGTCAAATTTGTTTAGATATACCTGGTACCAACGACCAGCGTATTGTGTTAGATCCAAATCTTTTACTGGCGAATAATCACTACTAACTGCGATTGTGAAGTAAAGTGCAACAATTAGAAACCTGAACATGGTTATAATAAAGAAGTACATCATTATATTTCTATATTCTTTTCGGTATAGTTATGCCATCGCGGACAATGTAATGCGTGCTACAATAATTATCGTGAAAAAAACGTAAAGAGACATACCTATGAAATACAAATGAAGATTATCTATTGTTTGTTGTTACTAGTGAACGTCTGTTATTCATATAATTACAATAAACTATTGTTTACTAATCGTTGGTATGTAATTGGACGAACGGAGACATTTGCCATGAACAGACCAAAACAGGTTATCATAAACAATACGCCTATTTCGGTTTGGAAAGATGCGGAAGGTTTTAGTGGTATACATGATGTATGTCCTCATCGGGGTGCATCCTTATCAAAGGGACGTTTCGATACAACTATGAATTGTGTGGTATGTCCATATCATACGTTTAAGTTCAATTCCACTGGTAGGATGGTTCAAACACCGGGACAAGTTACTAGTAGACAAAACTCAACCTATAATGCTCGTACAGATGTACCATTTTATAACATAATCGCACATCAAGGATGGTTATTTTTACAAGATACCCCGATTTATGATGTAAAACCCGGTGATATTATCAAAGCATTGGATTGGATTGAGCCAGAAACGATGGACATTACATTCCGTTATGTAAGTATAGAGAAGGATTTCAATACAGATGCGAGGACTGTTACAGAAAATTCATTAGATATCCTCCATATATCAGAAGTGCATACATTTGGCAATCGTAAACGTCCATTACCAATATCGGAACGCATTGAACGAAATGTTCATACAGGTAGGACCAAAGCTATATACGAATATAGTTCAGGTGACAATTCTATTGCAAAGAAAATATTTGGTATAAACACACTAGTTGTAGAAAACGAGTATATTTTGCCCCACTATACAATTGCTCGTGTCAAATTTGGAAAGTTTGTAAATACAGTAGTGACATCTGCTCTTCCCATTAACAAGACTAAAACGAGACTGTTTGTTAAAGTATACCGTAACAACTGGGTGTTTGATGATCCTATATTGAATAAAATATTCGATAATATAACCCGCAGTATAATGAAAAAAACGCTATGCGAAGACCAAACTGTGTTAGAGAGTATTGATTTTTCAAATCGTGAAGGGAACTTTATAACGAAGTACGACGAATTAACTCGTATGTATCGCGCGGATTATGCTAACTACATGGGAGAACTTATAGATAATACAGACTAACTAACTAACTACCTAGTTTATTTGGTAAACTCAGGTATGCCATGAACTACATGAATGTTCTCGGGTAGGTTATCTTGTTCGATGAATTCAGCAACATCATCTGCAATATATAATGTATATTGTACATCAGCATTACTGACTAAACATTTACTGGTCCATTTATCCAATTTTAACACTTCATTCAATCCACGTATACGCCCATTTACACCTAGATGATTTGGTGGGCGTTTACCAGGCTTTCCGTTAGTATGTTTAATTCTCCATTCACATGACAATGCATTCTTGTGGTCTACAAACCCGGTTAACAATGCATAAATTTCCCATCCTCCTCCTCTCCCATGGGTATAAACAGCTCCACCTGTGATTTCTTCGTTATGTTGTCTAAGTCGGCGATATGGATTGTTGGTAGATCCGTTATAGGTCAAATGGCTATATCGAGGTTGTTTATTGCGCAAAATATAACAGTACCATTGTTGTGGTAGTGGTTCTGCTACATCTATACTTTCGGACATGTCAAATATGTAAGATATAGATTATGCAACATAATTATTACTGAATGTATACACAAAACGATGTGTAATATACCGGTCCTCATTATGAGTAAATGTTAAGTGTAAACTGCACTTAACATTTTGTCTAGGTTCTCCTTATTCTTCATTTATGCACAACATGGCAATTCGTCGATATTCATACATTCCTGGTCAATAGTATTATTAGGATTGGTATATAAAAACTGTTTAAAATAACTATGATTAAGCTGTTCTTGTGGTGTATGATCATGTACGGTTCTCGCAGCCATTTTATATAACTTGAAATTTGGGTATCGTTCTTCGCCGTTCTTTTTATATAATACGTTTTTCCCTCGATCATCCATGCACCAACGATAAACCGTTTTCTGTAAATCGTCATATTGTACATAACGTACATCGTCGGGTATAATAAAATCATAAATAGAACAACCTAGGCGACATAAATCAAAACTATAATTAGGTTCAATTATGGGTTTTGTTTCATCGATATAAGGTTCGCAGTTATACTGGGTGGCCGCATCTCCGCCAGGGCCGAAACTGTCGCTGCACATAGTCTTTCCCTTATATTTATAGATACTACGTCCGAAATCGATTAATTTGAATATTTTACCATATGTCGGGACTTTGTATACCAGGTTCTCGTACTTATAATATAAAAATGGTTTATCAGTGACAATGTACATGATATTGTTGGTATGCAAGTCGTTATGTGTGAAGTGAAACATCTTTTGATATGCTACCAACATCATAATTACTTGAAATAAGGCAGAGGCAGCAGTATCTTCATTAAGTGCACGGGTTGAGAACAACTCATCCAATGTTCCACTACATTGTTCCAAACATATTAATTGTACTGGGAAGTTATTTATATATCCATATTGCGTATCCTCCATTTCGGTAGATAGACTATCGTCACTTTCATCACAAGATCGGGTATCTGTTTCCCAACTCTCGTCGTCATCTGAATGAGAAGAAGGTTCTTCGTCCGAACTATCATTACAGTCGCTATCCTCTTCTGAACTAGACGAACTATGTGATACACTATTTGTAGATGTATGTGGTGTATTGGATATGCTTGCATTATCATACACTATTTCTGTATCTGTTAACGACCCAATTTGAGTAAGATCATCTGATACTAGGCAATCCGACAATGAAATCGCACTGATATTATGGGGATTTGATGATGAGATCCTTAGTCTGGCACGGTTTGCACGAGAACTTTCTGCGAAATAAGACTGGGTATCATGATCACATACTGTAAATAATTTGTCAATGTTCTCATTGAAATAAGAAGACGTCATTAAATACTCCATATCGTCAACAACATTCATTTTGTATTTGTCTTGAATACCAACAAAACTGCCATAGAAGTCTATGCCATGCATAAATTTATACTCGTGTAGTATTTTACTAGTAAGATAGTAAAAGAAGCAATCTGTGTATGCGGCATTATTATAATCATCAATCTTAGGAAATCCATTAGCGTTATAGTGAGGAAGCTTATAAATGTTATCCCCATCCTTTGTATATTTCCCAATCATATACCGTATAGGATCTAACAATGGAGAATACTTAATGAACACGGGCATATTGTGTATTGTGCTATTGCTGATATCCTTCACTTGATCCATTGATACCATATGTAGATTGTGGTCCAATTGAATTGAATTATAGTTTGTTTCAGACAATGTAAAAAAACGATTGTATATGGGATTGTAGTTCTGGATTTCTTTCAGACGAAAAGGATTATATTCATTCGCTATGTCATCGGCGGAAGATATGTAGGTTTTTTCTAAATTATGTAAGTCAATATCATTACTCTCAGTGTGATTTATCGAAAATATGGGCATACTTGGCATTTTATGTGCAAAACAATATAAGTGTTTCTTATAAATTTTTTCTTCGTTTTAAACTAATCATTTAGCACGTTTGATTGGATATAGAAATATCGGCATTATAAGTATACATAATAGCAATGACATTAGAATTGAAAAAATTTAATATGCGCGAGATTACATTTAAGCCCGACGAGAATAAAGGACCTGTAATTGTTATGATTGGACGTCGTGATACAGGTAAATCGTTCTTAGTGAGAGACTTGTTATATTATCATCAAGATATTCCGATTGGAACCGTTATTTCAGGGACAGAAGCCGGAAACGGGTTTTATGCAGCTCATGTTCCTAAATTATTCATTCATGAGGAATACAATAGTGTTCTCATAGAGAATGTATTACGACGTCAAAAGACTGTACTAAAACAAGTGAATAAAGAAATTGAAATGTATCGAAAAACAACAATTGATCCACGTGCTTTCGTTATATTAGATGATTGTTTATATGATCAATCCTGGACACGTGATAAAATGATGCGATTACTTTTTATGAATGGGCGTCACTGGAAGGTCATGTTAATTATTACTATGCAATATCCACTAGGTATTCCACCAAATTTAAGAACAAATATTGATTATGTATTCATTCTAAGAGAACCCTATCTCACAAACAGAAAACGCATATGGGAGAACTACGCTAGTATGTTTCCAACATTAGAGGCATTCTGTGGAGTAATGGACCAAACAACTGAGAATTACGAATGTTTGGTTATAAACAACAATGCGAAGTCGAACAAACTGAATGACCAAATATTTTGGTATAAAGCAGAGAAGCATCCTGATTTCAAATTGGGCTCACAAGAATTTTGGGAAATTTCTAAGAATATGGGGTCGGACGACGAGGACGAATATGATCCTAGCAAAGCGAAGAAGCGTTCTGGACCAGCGATCAATGTAAAAAAAAGTAAATGGTAATAATATTGTAATGTAACATCGTTCGTTATACGCGTGAACAATTATGGATCATGTAGTGTCTCATCTGTTTCTTCATATTCTACATCGATCCATTGTATTTCACGCTGATTGACAACTCCTCTTACTTGAACATCATCGATAGGTCGTCTTCTTGTCGGTACTAACGGTATACGAGGAATTATTCTAGGCGGTTGTGATATGTTGGCATTGAACATAATAGTAATCAAATCGTCTACTGTTACCTGTTCTTCTGCTATATTGGGATCGTTGTTTTCGTCGACAACACTTTCTGGATTGTTTTCCTGATCATCCTCGTCATCCTCGTCATCCTCGTCATCCTCGTCATCCTCGTCATCCTCATCATCCTCATCATCCTCATCATCCTGATGATATTCAGCTTCCATCATGTTAATATCAACAGTACGCGGAACAATTGATATATGGGAACTGATATACGGTGGTTGAGCGACACTGTTATAATTTTCTACGTGCTGGTCATATTGCATATGGGCGACATTGTAAGCGACACCTCCTTTAAACTTGCCATTCATTTTAATTATTTTTCGTCCAAATGCTGGATTGAAACTATAAAATGCATTTAGACGTTGATATAAGAGACGAGATGCTCGACGTTTAACGCTTATGTCTAGTGAATAACTCATTTCTAGATATAACCGTAGATAGGGTTTGAGTATATCTAGTAAGACTTCTCTTGGAAAATGCCTATCTACTCGAATTCGGTTATCAAGTGAAAGCATGTCATGTACGTATTCCATTAGTACATCTTCATCTTCATGTTGAACACATTGTCGAATATACGTGTCTCTAATCAAAGCCTTGTTGTATTCCTGAAAGTCGGTTAGATTGAAGTTATGGAGAAAGAATTGATATAACAAAGTGGGGGTTTTAATTAATCGCGATCTTACTTGGAAATAAATATTGTATAAATCAGAGATAGTAAACGGCATATTGTTATATGGATTTTTTGACGGGAGTGGTTCTGAACTAAAATAAGGCGAGTTGGACAAAGCAGTTTCGATAATTTTATTTAGATCTGTGATCGTGAACAAATAACGTTGTTTATTTTGCAAAATAGTAATTACATTGGGATGAGTAGCATTAAGTTTGTTTAAATATAAATCGGTTTCAATGCGTAGAGGAGCCCTTTTGAGCTTATAAATATATGCAAGTCTAGACAATGCGCCATAATGTCTTAGTGCCTGCATATACAAGTTTTTTACCTCTTCTTTGATTGGTTCAGCTGTATACGTGTTATCATGTATCATTTTAAAGAAGTCAAATTTGGTTAACATATTTGGGGTCGTATCAGTTTTTGTTAGTTTTATTTTAAATAGCATAATGTCAATCAAATTACACTTAGTGCTTGCATGAATAATGCCATTAGATTTAATGGTATTATCTAGATCTAGTTTAAAATACTCGGATTTGCGGTTCACCGTCAGGTTTGACCTGAGATCAAAGTTAAACTGGGCATCGTCGGATGCATTTAGTTTATGAGCAATGTATGAAAATGTATTCATTTTGATGTGTGTTTTACAATATATTTAACTACTAATATGACTTCAATTTTTCGACATTTTTACTCCTTATCTGTACCATTATCGTCGACCTTGGCATCTGAAAATACCTCGTCGCGTAGCTGAGCCGCATCGGCAGGATCAGTAGTTACTGCATCTCTGCTTTCAAAATCAACAGTTTCCTTTACCCCGACTAGGTTGCCCTCCTCGTCCATAGTTTGAGTAAGGACGTTACCACTGCTGTTAGCCTTTTCAATATTCTCCATAATGGCCTTCTTCTTGGTCTCACGAATGCGCTCCTCAAACTCCTTTTTCGCCATCTCTTCGTTTTTAATCTTTTCCTTATGAAGTGCATTGAGTTCCTCCTCCAAATGTTCAACTCTACCAGTCTTGTATGCATCGGGGTCCCAAGGAACCCACACACCTACGGGTCCAACATAAATGTCATGATTGGGGTCCAATTCGCGTAGCTTCTTGCACTTCTCCTCAGCCTCATCCTGAGTGGCAAAAGATCCGCGAATTTTTACACCACGTACGGAAGTCTGGAATGCATGCTCTCGGTTGAATGTTTCATTTAGCTTGTCCTCCTGCTTATCTAGGAAATTCTTATAGTCGTCTTCAATGCCGCTCTTCTTCAATTTATCACTCTCCTCCTTGACAAACTCATTGAAATCGTCGATGAGCGTTTCGACCTTCAAGCTATACTTGAATGCGATAAAATGAATAAACTCAAAGTATCTCTCCATAGATTTAGAGAATTCCCAGTTTTTTATGAATTGATTAAATAGATAGACCTCTCTCTTCTTTAAGATTTTATCTGGTGAAACAAATGACATGCATGTAAATTTCTGTCCTGCGATCGGGGCATCTTCATCGCACAAGTCAACGTACTTGGAATTAGGCGTACCATCAGTGTTCAACTTCTGTTCAAAGCTAGACATATTTAGTAATATAATTAGTTTATGGTGTATTGTTTAAGTATCTTCAATTAAATAATATTTACTAGATATTATAGCATTTTTTTATTTATTTAGCAAATAGTTGTTAAGTATCTCCATATAATTAAATAGAGTAAGCCTATTTTTTTTTGTTACAATATATTATAATCATGCTTGATTTAAACGAGTTAGTAAAACGCGCAATAAAGTACCTCATTGAGGGCCTGGTTGTGGCACTTGCCGCATTTGCCATCCCCAAGAAGCAGCTTAATGTTGAGGAGATTGTTATTATCGCCCTTACTGCTGCTGCCACATTCAGCATCCTTGATGTGTTCATCCCTTCCATGGGAAGCAGTGCCCGTGGTGGTGCCGGTTTCGGCATAGGTGCCAACCTGGTGGGTGGCTTAAAGATGGTCGCATAAACAACGGCATAGCAATATAATGTTACATTTTGATTATAGATACATGTTATAATCAAAACATTCAATGAAATACATACAAAATAAAAGCATTGATAAAAAATTGAATTAAACAATATCGTGTGGCATATTGTACTAATAAATGGATCATACCACTCCGACCATGCCTGAACTAGACATTTCCGACTTTCTAACTCCCATCGACGAACCTTCACATAATCAAAACGGCCACCGTTATGATAAATCAAAGGGTTACCGTCAGCAAGTTGAGTATGGAGCAAAAAAATATATTAAACCCTGACGTACGGGAACGAAAAGCCAACAAATCCCGACAAAGGGTAATCGCAAACATAGATAAACGACTAACCAGTTTTACTTACTAATTTAAAAAAAGTGCCTACTAAGTCATTTGGATAATGATAAACAAAGTTGGAATGACGGTAATTATGAAGACATGATAATTGTATGATTAAATGCCCGACAATACGATGTTTACTATCTGGACAAACTATTTGACAATTATAACGATCTGTTGCAATTGTCAAGAAATATAATTAACAAAAATATTATGCATCATAATAAGGATTATCGTGTATTTTCATTCCACAGTATTCTTGTGGTTTTTTCTTATAGTCGATTGGATTATGGATATCGGCTTCTTTTGCGTTATCTAGTAAAAATTTAAAATTCGTCCAAAATTCACTTTTATGTCCGATTGATTTTGTCATGATATGAGCGAGTTCATGTATTGCAACGAATGTCAATGTATTATCATCGATGAGTGCATCATTGTCATGTTTTTTCTTGTTCAAACAGAATGCAACTTTTTCGCCTTTATTTTCACTATATGCAGTGTAGCTACTCGTAGGTAATGTCTCCATTATTTTATTAGGATTGAACCCGTCCACTAACCGTTTAACACAGTTCTTGTCGGTATGTTTTTTTTCCATATATTCAACAAGTGTTTTGCATTTGTTTGTAACCGTTGCCAATAAATCAGCCGCCTCTTTTATGCGTTTCCGTTCGCGAACACAATATTTATTTCCATCAACAGAAGACACTATGCATTTCAATTGAAAACTTTCAGCATTGTCATAATATGTGTAACCTGATATACCCAGTATCAAGAAAATGATCGTATACCCTAAAATATCGTCTTTGGTCATATGATGTATATAATATTGATGATTTATTATTATTGCCAATATTATAAATATGTTACTGCTGCATTATGAATAATTTAATTCGAAGCAGCACCTAGTTCAAGAGCAACACGTCCAGTGTCGGCCTCGATCGTGCTTTGGTTCCATGGTCCAACGTCGGACTTGGGGACGATAGGATCAGAACGCAGTTGTAAGTTAGCATTGCGAAGAGATTGTCCAATGGTATCAAGACCGATGTGGTAACCGGCTTGAAGTAAATCAGGCATCATAACATCACCCTCCTTGGCAGGGGAAGGATTTAACTCGGACCACTTGCTGTTTGCATCCTTGGGTAATAAATCAGCAGGATTGGCCACCGGTTGTAGTGCATATCCAGCATCAGCCTTGGCTGCGGCAGGTGCCACCGCGGGCTCCGCGGCGGGTGCAGCCTCTTCGGCAGAAGGCACAGCCTCGGCACCATTTCCGTCCTGCATGGTATCCATAAAACTGACCTTTTCGCCAGAATAGCTCAAAAGTCCCCATACAAGAACCATAAATATGATAACGACAAGAACAAACTCCTTTGTAAAAAACTTTGCGAGACCACGTTGAATATCCTTAAACATTGGTTTATATAAACGCCTGATAAAATTTTTCTTATGAATTTGATTAAATGTGCTAAAATATATTACAATGTGGCGATTATACTCTATTCATCATCCTCATTATCTAAATCTAGATCACTTTCGTAACTATCGTCGCTATCGTCGATATCATCCAACATGTATTTGTTTTTGATATTCTTCGCTTCTAAATAAGAAGCTAGTGCTAAATCTCGGGCATATTTTGCCTTCTTTCTAGCCTCCCTATAAATTTCATAATATACATCATTTCGTTTTTTCAATGTAATTTGATCGTTTTCGGGCAATTCTTCTAAATTAAATGTAACTTCTTCCATATCATCTGATTGTTGATTGAAGTTGATATCATCATCTTTCATATTTGTATCAATTCTCTCTTCATCCGTTTTATTCATGTTGTCATCATTTGTGACATTATTTACAGTTATTCCTAAATCTAAATCATCTTTTTCTTGTTCTTTGTATTCTGCTACATTATCAACAATAGGTTCTGGTGATTGTTCAGATACAGCTGAAATATCTAAATCATTCGACGGAAAAACATTGTCTCTGGTTACGGTCTCTTCAATAACAATATCGGTATCATCAAGTAAAGTCGTATCAAGTATGCCATTTGAAAGATCGTCAATTGCAATAGGATTTCCCACATTTTCTATGGTAATTGTTGGCTGTTTATCAACCGATACATCTGGTTCAATATTATCAGTGTCCGGACCAAGTTCTTGTTTAACTACAACAACGGCGTCAGGTTCTTGTTCGGGTTCAG
>Ga0233451_10001652_pt1 | contig 21118 bp, 21 predicted proteins | sample 011ome_29_FD_183052 | JGI IMG/M metagenome (GOLD analysis project Ga0233451, IMG submission 183052) | Coastal salt marsh microbial communities from the Groves Creek Marsh, Skidaway Island, Georgia - 011504CT (spades assembly) | ecosystem: Environmental > Aquatic > Marine > Intertidal zone >... | reverse complement strand
GGCGCAGGCGCGGAGTTGGTGGTGTCGCGGGCGGCGGCGTAGGCGCCGAGTGCCGGCGGGGCGATGAGGAAGATCGCGAGGACCGGCAGCAGGAGCAGCCACGCCGCGCGCGGACCGCCGGAGCCGTGCCCGTGGCCGTCGTCATGCTCATGCGGCTCGTCGTGGGGAGTCTCCTCGTCGGCGGCGGCACGCCCCTTGCGGAAGACATCGATGAGCGCGAGTACGCCGAGGACCACGAGGGTGCCGCCGGAGAGCAGGAGCCACATCCGCATGCCCTCCTGGACGTAGTTGAGATAGGTGCCGCCCAGCGTGATCCGCAGGACCGCTCCCCCAACCAGGATCAAGACAATGGCCTGCACGTCGCGTCTCATGTGAGCAACCACCACCCGACGAGCATGCTGAAGATCACCGCGAGCACGAAGGTCGCCGGAGCGAACCGCGTCGCAAACCTGCTGCCGAAGGTGCCCGCCTGCAGCGAGATGAGCTTGAGGTCGACCATGGGGCCGACGACGAGGAAGGCCAACTTGGCCGTGAGCGAGAACTCCGTGAGGCTCGCGGCGACGAAGGCATCGGCCTCGGAGCAGATGCTGAGCAGGACGGCCAGGCCCGCGAGGACGAGCACGGACAGGATCGGCTGATCCGCGACCGCGCTGAGCCACTGCTGCGGCACGAGCACGTTGAGTGCGGCGGCGAAGAGGCCGCCGATGACGAGGAATCCACCGGCATGGAGGAAGTCGTGCGTCGCGGTGAGCCGGAAGGTGTGCCAGGAGTTGGATCCCACGAGATGGTCGCGCGGTCCGATGCGCAGCCACTGGGCCTTGCCGAAGCGCAGCCACAGCCATCCCATGATCACCGCGGTCGCCAGTGAGGCGATGAATCGGGCGACGACCATCATCGGCTCGCCGGGGAAGGCGACGAAGGTCGAGGCCAGCACGATCGGATTGATGGCCGGGGCCGAGAGCAGGAAGGCCAGGGCCGCGGCCGGAGCGACCCCACGCGACATGAGACCGTTGGCGACGGGGACCGACGCACACTCGCATCCCGGCAGCACAGCTCCGGCGGCGCCCGCGACCGGGACGGCGAGCGCCGGGTTCTTGGGCAGCGCTCGCTTCCAGAAGGAGGCCGGGACGAACGCCGCGATCGCACCGGAGAGCACGACGCCCAGGACGAGGAAGGGCAGCGCCTGCACCACGATGGACACGAAGATCGTCGCCCCGGTCTGCAGGGCCGGATCGTCGAAGAGGCCCACCAGCCACCGCTGACCGACGATGAGCAGGAGCAGTCCGAGCGCGAGGATCTCCAGGCTGCCGGGTCGGTAGCCCCTGGCTTCCTTGACCGGCGCGCTCACGCTTCCTCCACCGGATTGGGCACCGCTCCACCGTAACGGCGATCGCGCGCGGCGTAGATCTCACACGCCTGCCAGAGGTGCCGGCGATCGAAGTCGGGCCAGAGCGTGTCGAGGAAGACCATCTCGGCGTACGCCGACTCCCACAGCAGGAAGTTGCTCGTGCGCTGCTCGCCACTGGAGCGCACGAAGAGGTCGACGTCCGGCATGTCCGGCTCATAGAGATGCCGCGCGATCATGCGCTCATCGACCCTGTCGGGATCGATACGGCCCTCGGCGACACCGCGCGCGATGGCTGCCGCCGCATCGGCGATCTCTGCGCGGCCGCCGTAGTTGACGCACATCGTGAGGGTGAGTACATCATTGTCGCGGGTCATCTCCTCGGCGTACTCGAGCTCCTTGATGACGCTCTTCCACAGCCGCTTCGGCCGGCCCGCCCAGCGCACGCGCACGCCCATAGCGCTCATCTCATCGCGGCGACGATGGACGACATCGCGGTTGAAGCCCATGAGGAAGCGCACCTCGTCGGGCGAGCGCTTCCAGTTCTCCGTGGAGAAGGCGTAGGCCGAGAGATGGCGGATTCCCAGCTCGATCGCCCCGTGGACGCAGTCAAGGAGGGCAAACTCACCCGCCTCGTGGCCCGCGGTGCGCGGCAGGCCCCGCTCCTTGGCCCAGCGTCCGTTGCCGTCCATGACGACGGCGACGTGCCGGGGCACGAGGTCCGCGGGGATCGCCGGCGGCGTCGCCCCGCTGGCATGCGGGGTCGGAGCGGCGTACGTCGGCACTCCCCCATCTTGGCACTCGGGGCAGTCCGTCCCGGGACCTCGCCCACAGCGGGTCTGGCTCGCTCGTGGGGCAGGCGCGCGCGTCTAGCCGCGATCGACGAGCGGCAGTGAGCGAAGTCCGCGCTCGATGTGCCAGGTCACCAGCGCGGCCGCGAGCCCACTCGCCTCGCGGCGGTGCCGCACGTCACTGGCATCGGCCGTCGCCCAGTCCCCCGACAGCAGGGCCCCGAGCAGTGCCAGCGTCTGGGGAGCCGGGCGCGCGCTGCCCGGAGTGCGGCACTCATCGCACAGGGCGCCGCCGCCGCTCACGGCGAAGGCGCGGTGCGGGCCGGGATCGCCGCAGCGCGCGCACTCGGAGAACGACGGCGACCAGCCAGCGATGGCGAGCGACCGCACGAGGAAGGCGTCGAGAACGAGTGAAGGGTCGTGCGTACCTGAGACGAGGGTGCGCAGCCCCCCGACGAGGAGGAGGTACTGCTGCACGGCGGGCTCGCGCTCGATCGGGGTCAGTCGCTCCGCCGCCTCGAGCATGGCCGTCCCGGTGGTCCAGCGGGGATAGTCGGCGGAGAGCGTCGCGCCGTGCGCGCCGAGGGACTCGACCTGCGTCACCGTGTCAAGCGAGCGGCCCTCGTGCAGTTGGACGTCGATGTGGCCGAAGGGCTCCAGGCGCGCCCCGAAGCGACTGCCCGTGCGCCGCACTCCCTTGGCGACCGCGCGCACGCGGCCGTGGGCTCGGGTGAGGAGGGTGACGATGCGATCGGCCTCACCCAGGCGCTGGGTGCGCAGGACGATGGCTTCGTCGCGGTACGTCGGCACGCGGCCATCCTCGCAGGACTAGAAGCCCAGGCGGCGCAGCTGGCGCGGGTCGCGCTGCCAGTCCTTGGCCACCTTGACCCGCAGGTCGAGGAATACGGGTGTGCCGAGCAGCGCTTCGATACCGCGACGGGACTTGGTCCCCACGTCCTTCAGTCGCGAGCCGCCCTTGCCGATGATGATCGCCTTCTGACTATCGCGCTCGACGTAGACGATCGCGTGGATGTCGAGCAGCGGCCGGTCCTCGGGCCGGTCCTCGCGCATCTCCATCTCGTCGACCACGACCGCGAGCGAATGCGGCAGCTCGTCGGAGAGGCCCTCGAGGGCGGCTTCGCGGATGAGCTCGGCGACGAGTGTCTCCTCCGGCTCGTCGGTGGCCTCGCCATCGGGATAGAGCGCGGGGCCCTCGGGCAGCTGGGCCACGAAGAGATCGGTGAGCAGGCCGACGTTGTCCCCGGTCACGGCCGACACGGGGATGATCTCGGCCCACTCCATGTGCGCGCGCTCGCCGAGCTGCGCGGCCTCGGCGAGCCTCTCGGCGACCTGGGCGGGTGAGGCGGCATCGGTCTTGGTGACGATGGCAAACGTTGTGCGTCCCCCGCCCCGGCGCGCCTTGGCCAGCTCGCTCGCGATGTAGGCATCGCCGGGCCCGACCTTCTCCGTCGCAGGCAGGCACAGCGCCGCGACATCCACGGTCGACCAGGCTTCGCGCACAAGGTCGTTGAGCCGCTCGCCGAGGAGGGTCTTGGGCTTGTGCAGTCCGGGAGTGTCGAGGACCACGAGCTGGGCGTCGGGCCTGGTCACGATGCCACGCACGACATGCCGCGTGGTTTGCGGGCGCTTGGACGTGATCGCCACCTTGGTGCCCACGAGGGCATTGGTCAGCGTCGACTTGCCCGCATTGGGCCGGCCGACGAGGCAGGCAAGGCCGGATCGATGTTCGCCCGTGATGTGCTCAGTCATGATGCGCTCCTGCCCTCGGCGATGCCGAGCAGTCCGAGGCCGACGATGACGAGGGCGCACCCGACGACGCCGAGCGGGCCGAGGACCTCGCCCAGCACGAAGACGCCCAGCAGTGTCGCGAAGACCGGCTCCGCGAGGTTGAGGGTCGCGATGTGGCCGGGCTGGAGGGCGCGGAAGCCCATGCCGAAGAGGACGTAGGCCAGCGTCGTCGTGGCGAGCCCGAGCCACAGGATGAGCAGGACCGACGACCATGACATCCACCAGGTGCCGGACATCAGGAAGACGGGCACGAGCAGGATGCCGGAGACCGCGAAGGACGCGGCGAGCACATGCGTCGGCTGCTCTCCCTCGCGTGCGAAGCGGACGCCGAAGACGGTGTAGAAGGCGTACGAGGCGCCCGCGAGGAGTCCGAAGACGATGCCCAGGACATCGCGGCCTTCCCCGGCACCGACGGTGAGCAGGGTGACGCCCGTGATCGCGAGGGTCGTCGAGGCCAGCCACACGTAACCCGGCGCGCCCTCGCGCATGATCCAGCCGAGGATGCCCGCCATGAAGGGCGTGAGCGCCAGGCTGGCCAGCGTGCCCACGGCGACACCCGTGCGCGCCATCGCGAAGAAGAAGAACACCTGGTACGCCGCGACCGTGGCCCCCATCGCCCAGATGATCGGGCGTCGCCACAGACGCAGGAGCGCGGCGCGACCCTCGGGAGTGCGCGAGGCCCACGCGACCAGGCCGGCGGCGCCGACCATGAGTCGTGCGGCGGCAGCACCCGCGGCGGGGGCGGCGGGCTGCAGGAGGGCGCGCGCCGTCCCCGACGTGCCGAAGAGGGCCGCCGACCCGAGGACTGCTCCCGCCGCGACTCGGCGCTCGGATGCCGTCGCGATCGTCGTACTCATGCGCCAGCGGCCAGTGTGGCCACGACGGTGCCGTCGGGAGCGCACAGGTGCACGGTCACGTCCGCTCCGCCCAGGTCGGCGAGGGCACGCCGACCCTCATCGTCCGCAGGATCCACACCCAAGACGACAGCAGCCTCGGCGCCGCGCGCGCCCGCCGCGACGGCCTGAGCCACCGCGAGCTGCAGTGCGCTCAGAGACAGCGAGGACAGGGAGACATCTGCCGCGGCATAGGTGCGCCCCGTCTCATCGCGCACGGCCGCTCCGCGCGGAGCGCCCACGCGTCCGCGCGCACCCCGCGCCAGCGTCACGAGCTTGGCGTCCTCGGCGGACAGCGGGTCAGTCGTCATCGCGGTCCTCCGCTGCGCCATCGGCACGGGAGGCCTCGTCGTCGGACACGGCACGCACGGCGAGGACGCTACCGATGCGATTGCGTCGGCCCATACCCTGCTCCGCCGTGAGGGACCATCCGTCGATATCGATGGTGGCGCCCGGGATCGGCACGCGCCCGAGCCGCTTCGCCATGAGGCCGAGGACAGTATCCACGCCTTCGTCCTCGGACTCCACATCCACGTCGATGAGGTCCGCGAAGTCGTCGACGTGCATGCGTGCGCTCACCCGGACGGCGCCATCCTCGAGCTTGGTCACCTCCGGAGCGGCGGTGTCGTACTCATCGGCGATCTCGCCCACGATCTCCTCGAGGACATCCTCGATGGTGACCAGGCCCGCCGTGCCGCCGTACTCGTCTACGCAGATCGCCATGTGCGTGCGTGCGGCCTGCATGTCCTTGAGGAGCTCATCGACCTGCTTGCTGTCCGGCACCATGAAGGCCGGGCGCATGAGCGACTCGACGGTCTCGGTCTGCTCCGCATCGCGCCGGTCGAAGACCCGACGCACCACGTCCTTGAGGTAGACGATGCCGATCACGTCATCGGAGTTTTCCCCGATGACGGGGATGCGCGAGAAGCCCGAGCGCAGTCCGAGCGAGAGCGCCTGGCGCAGGGTCTTGTGGCGCTCGATGTAGATCATCTCGGTGCGCGGCACCATGACCTCGCGCGCGAAGGTGTCGCCGAGCTCGAAGACCGAGTGGATCATCTGCCGCTCGTCATCCTCGATGAGGTCCTCGGCCTCCGCGATGTCGACGAGCTCACGCAGCTCGGCCTGCGTGGCGAAGGGGCCCTCGCGGTAGCCGCGCCCGGGCGTGAGCGCATTGCCCAGCACGATGAGGAGCGTGGCGAGCGGACCGAGGATGCCCGCGAAGAGGCTGGCCGCGCCAGCGGAGCGCAGGGCGATGCGATCGGCGTGCTGACGGCCGAGGGTGCGAGCCGCGACCCCGAGCACGACGTAGTTGACGATCACCATGATCGTGACGACGACGAGCAGGGCCAGCCACACGGGCCAGCCACGATCCTCTTGCAGATTGGCGATGCCGACGTAGGACACGAGGGCGATGGCCGTCACGGAGGCGACGGTGGAGAGGAAGAGCAGGACGTTGACGTAGCGGGGACGGTCGGAGACGACATCGAGCAGTCGTGCGCTCCCCCGCACCCCCTCACGCTGCAGCTCCTCCACACGACCTCGTGAGACTCGGCCGATCGCGGTCTCCGCCATGACGAGGAGCGCGGCCACGACGACGAGCAGGATGGCGATGATGACGAGCCACAGGTCGGTGCTCACGGCGCCACCTCCAGCCACCCCTGGAGCAGCTCGGCCTGCAGGGCGAACATCCGCTCATGCTCCTCGGGCTCGGCGTGATCGTGGCCGAGCAGATGGAGCACCCCGTGGGTGAGCAGGAGGGCCATCTCCACCTGGGCGGGATGCCCGGCCGCGTCGCCCTGGCGCTCGGCCACGACGGGACAGAGCACGATGTCGCCCAGGATCCCCTGGACGCGAGGGCCGGCAGGATCGCCCGCGGTTAGATCGTCCATGGGGAAGGACAGGACGTCGGTCGGTCCCGGCTCGTCCATCCACTCCACGTGCAGGCGGGCCATCTCCTCCTCGTCGACGAGGCGGATAGACAGCTCCGCGTCGGGGTCGAGATGGAGACGATCGAGCAGGTACGCCGCCTGCGCCTCGAGGCGTGCGAGGTCCACCCAGTCCACGCCGGAGGCGTCATCGATGTCGATCGACACGGCTCACGCCCTGCGCGGGCCGCGGTGCGGTGCGGTGGCGCGCAGCCCCACGGTCGCGTCATAGCGGCCGTAGGCATCGACGATCTGCCCGACGAGTCGATGGCGCACGACGTCAGCCGAGGTGAGCGTGCAGAAGGCCACGTCATCGATGCCGCTGAGGATGTCCTGGACAACGGCAAGTCCTGAGGTCGCCGACGGGGGCAGATCGACCTGCGTCACGTCGCCGGTGACGACCATCGTCGAGCCGAAGCCGAGTCGCGTGAGGAACATCTTCATCTGCTCGGCTGTCGTGTTCTGCGCCTCGTCCAGGATGATGAAGGCGTCGTTGAGCGTGCGCCCGCGCATGTAGGCAAGGGGCGCGATCTCGATCGTGCCCCCGGTGATGAGCCTCGGGATCGAGTCCGGATCGAGCATGTCGTGCAGGGCGTCGTAGAGCGGCCGGAGATAGGGGTCGATCTTCTCCGAGAGGGTGCCGGGCAGGAAGCCCAGGCGCTCACCGGCCTCGACGGCGGGGCGGGTGAGGATGATCCGCGTGACCTTCTTGGCCTGGAGCGCCTGCACCGCCTTGGCGACCGCGAGATAGGTCTTGCCCGTGCCCGCGGGTCCGATGCCGAAGGTCACGGTGTGCGTGTCGATCGCCTCGACGTAGCGCTTCTGGTTGAGCGACTTCGCGCGGATGGTGCGACCGCGCGAACTCAGGATGTTGGTGGACAGCACCTCGGCGGGTCGCGTGCCCGCACGGAGCAGCGCGACGCTGCGCTCGACGGATTCGGTCGTGAGGCTCTGTCCGGTGCGGAGCACCGCGAGCATCTCGGCGACGAGGATCTCCACGAGTCCGACGTCCTCCGCTGAACCGGAGACGCGGAACTCATTGCCGCGGACGTGGATGTCGGCCTCGGGGAATGAGGTCTCCATGACGCGCAGCAACTCATCCCCCGGGCCGAGGAGGGCGACCATCGGCTGGGATGCCGGGACGGTGATGGTGGCCTGAGAGGAGGTGCTCATGTGGGGGTGATCCTACCTTCAGCCGGGAGGCCAGCCGAGTGGGCGACCACCCAGGACATGGAGGTGGGCATGGCCCACGGACTGGCCGCCCTCCAGACCGGTGTTGGCCACGAGGCGATGCCCGGAGACAGCCACGCCCTCCTGGCGGGCCACCTGCGCGGCCAGCGCGAGGAGCTCTGCGGCCAGGGCAGGGTCGGACTCGGCCACGGACGGGACGTCGTCGTGGTGCTCCGTGGGGATCACCAGGACGTGGACGGGTGCCTTCGGGTCGATGTCGCGGAAGGCGAGGGCATGGTCGCTGCGCGCGACGATGTCCGCCGGGATCTCCCCGGCGACGATGCGGCAGAAGAGGCAGTCGGTCACGCGCTCATCCTGACACCGTCATGGCGGCCCGCCACCCGCGGTCACGACGGGGCTCCCCAGCGTGGAGTTCGCGCGAGGACCACGGCAGCGCCCACGGGACCCGCGGTGGAGGTGCGCAGGACGCTCGGTCCTAGTCGCGCGAGACGTGCACCATGAGCGACGAGGTAGTCGCGTTCGGCGTCCGAGAGACCACCTTCCGGTCCCACGACGAGCACGATGTCGCCTCGATCCGGCATCTCCATGCCCGCGATCGGATCCTGCGCCGACTCATCGAGGCAGAGCACGAGCAGGGCATAGGAGAGCCACGGGCCGAGGTTTGCAGTGGAGTGCAGCGACGGCACCTCGGGGATGCGGGTACGCCGCGACTGCTTGGCCGACGCGCGTGCCGTCGCTCGCCACTTGTCAACACCGCGCTCAGCGCGCTCGCCCGACCAACGCGTCACGCAGTGCTCCGCTGACCAGGGCACGATCACATCGACGCCCACCTCCGTCATCGCGGCGACGGCCTGCTCGCCGCGGTCTCCCTTGGCGAGGGCCTGGATGACGATGATGCGCGGCGCGGGCTCCGGCTCCTGCACGACGCGATCGACCACGACCTCGAGCCGTTCACGCGTTGCCGAGCGTACGACCCCTTCGAGTCGTCGCCCTTGACCGTCGACGAGGTCGACACGCTCCCCCGGGCGCAGGCGGACCACCTGGGTCGCGTGACGAGCCTCGTCACCCGTGACCGCGACCACACCTGCATCGTCCGGCTCGGCGTCGGGATCGACGAAGAAGACGGGGGCGGCCATGCCTGCGCGTCCGCTCTGCCGTCAGCGTCCGCTGAAGGCGCCGCGCAGACGCGAGAAGAACCCGCCCGTCTCGTCCTCGGCGGACTGCTGGGCGGCGCGCAGGGTCACGCCCTCCTCGCCACGTGCCAGCGCGAGGCTCCGGAGGTAGCCCTCCTGCTCCTCGTCGAGACGTGTCGGAGTGCGCACATCGAGCTGGATGTGGAGGTCTCCGCGCCCTGATCCGCGCAGGTGCGGAACGCCGCGACCGCGCAGGGTGAGTACGGCGCCGGGCTGCGTGCCGGGACGCACCTCGACCTGCTCGGTGCCATCGAGCGTCTCCAACTCGATCCCGGTCCCCAGCGCGGCAGCGGTCATGGGCACCTCCACGGTGCACACGAGATCATCCCCGCGGCGTTCGAAGACCGGATGCTCCGTCTGCACGATCTCGACGTAGAGATCACCGGGATCGCCCCCGCCGGGACCGACCTCGCCCTGCCCCGCGAGCTGGATCCGCGTGCCGGTGTCGACGCCGGGAGGGATGCGCACGCCAATCGTCGTGCGCGTGCGGACGCGCCCGTCTCCGGCGCACTCGACGCACGGATGCGGGATCGTCGTGCCGAAGCCCTGGCACTGAGGGCACGGCCGGGCGGTCATCACCTGACCGAGGAAGGACCTCTGGACGTTCTGGATCTCGCCGTGCCCCTTGCACATCGGGCACGTGGCGAGCTGGGTGTCGGGTGCGGTCCCCGCCCCGTGGCACGCCTCGCAGCGCACCGCGGTGTCGACCTGGACCTCGCGCGTCGCGCCGGTCATCGCCTCGGCTAGGTCGACCTGCAGTCGAATGAGCGCGTCCTGACCTCGCCGCATCCGCGGCCGCGGGCCGCGGCGCTGGCCACCGCCGAAGAAGGCATCCATGATGTCGCCGAAGTCGAACGTCGCTCCGAAGCCGCCGCCACCGGCGCGCAGCGGGTCCCCGCCGAGGTCGTACATCTGGCGCTTCTCCGGATCGCTGAGCACCTCGTACGCCGCCGTGACCTCCTTGAAGCGATCGACGCTCGCGGGGTCGGGATTGACGTCGGGATGCAACTCGCGCGCGAGCTGACGATAGGCGCGCTTGATCTCGTCGGGGCTCGCATCGCGCGAGACGCCCAGCAGGGCGTAGTAGTCAGTAGCCACGTTGTCGGGTCTCGTCTGCTCTCGTCGCTAGTTGTCGTCAAGGATTCGGCTGAGGTATGGCGCCACCGCACGCACCGAGGCGATCGTGCCGGGGTAGTCCATATGCGTCGGGCCGACGACACCCACACCGGCGACCACCGAGTCGCCGCGACCGTATCCCGTGGCCACGAGGCTCGTGCCCTGGAGATCCTCGACCGGGTTCTCGTGACCGATGCGCACGGTCATGTCACCGGAGACCTCGCCCAGCAGTCGCAGCAGGACCACCTGCTCCTCGAGCGCCTCGAGGACCGGCTCGAGGCTGATCGAGAAGGAGTCGCGGTAGCGCGCGAGATTGGCCGTGCCGCCGAGGACCACGCGCTGCTCGACCGTGTCGGCTGTCGCCTCCATCAGGCTCGCGATGACCGTCGCGACCGACGGGCGCAACTGCGGATCCATGGCCTCGACAAGGGGCGCGAGCTGGTCGCCGAGATCCGCGCATCGCTCGCCGAGGGCACTGGCGACCAGTCGGGAACGCAGCGTCGCGACATCGTCCTCCGACATCGCCGCGGGCAGGTCGATGGAGCGCTGCTCCACACGTCCGGTGTCGGCGATGAGCACGAGGAGGAGGCGCGTCTCACTCAGGCGCACGAGTTCGATGTGGAGCACGGTGGACTGCACGAGAGAGGGGTACTGCACGAGTGCGACCTGGCGCGTGAGCTGCGCGAGCAGGCGCACACTGCGCGCCATGACGTCATCGAGATCGACAGCACCGGCGAGGAAGTCCGAGATCGCACGCCGCTCGGCCGACGACAGCGGCTTCACCCCGGAGAGACGATCGACGAAGGCGCGGTAGCCGAGATCGGTGGGGATGCGCCCCGCACTTGTGTGCGGCTGGGCGATGTATCCCTCGTCCTCGAGCACGGCCATGTCGTTGCGGATCGTCGCCGAGGAGACCCCGAGAGCGTGGCGCTCCACGAGGGCCTTGCTGCCCACGGGCTCGCGCGTGGAGACGTAGTCCTCCACGATGGCCCGGAGCACGGCGAGGCGCCGATCCTCGAGCATCGCCACCTCCCGGGCTACGAGCGCCGACACTGGCACTCCCCTTGTCCGAGTGCCAATCCTACGCCCTCGGGCAGCATGGGGCGCGCCGACGAGGAGGTTCGCATGACGCAGCCCACACCCGAGGAGCCGCTGGGGACACCCCCCATGAGCGGTCCCCTGCCTACCGGCCCGGCGTACCCGGGGCCACCGCCGCCCGGCTATACCTCGCCGCCGCCCCCCGCACCGGCGCCGCCACCCATGCCGCAGGGCTGGCCGGCGGAGGCGCTCGTGTACGTCGATCCGCTCGCCAAGTCGCGGCTCACCGCAGGGCTGCTCGGCATCTTCCTCGGCGCACTCGGCGTGCATCGTTTCTATCTGGGCTACACGAGCATCGGCGTGCTGCAGATCCTCGTCACGATCGCCACGTGCGGCATCGGTGGCTTCTGGGGGATCATCGAGGGGATCCTCATCCTCAGCGGCAGCGGCATCAAGACCGACGCCGAAGGCAGACCCCTTCGCCCGTAGTCGTCGCTACACCCTCAGTCGCCACTGCGACCGGAGTCGTCAGGGAGTGAGACGTCGTACGACGGCGTCGGCGAGGAGCCGCCCGTCGGAGGTGAGGGCCACGCGGTCGCCGACGACCTCGACGAGGCCTTCCTCGACCAGGAGCGCGATCTCGTCCTCAGGAAGCCCCGTCCGCGCGATCCCGTCGCGCATGCGCAGGCCGAGCATGACGCGCTCGAGTGCGCGCCCGGAGGCATCGACCCGCTCCTCGCCCGCCACCGGCGCGGTGCCTTCGGCGAGCGCGCGCGCATAGGACGCGGGGTGCTTGAGATTCCACCAGCGTCGGCCGTCGAGGTGCCCGTGAGCCCCCGGGCCTGCACCCCACCAGTCGGCGTCGCTCCAGTAGCCGATGTTGTGCCGGCATTCGCCACCCGGTCGGGACCAGTTGGAGACCTCGTACCACTGCAGGCCGGCATCGCCGGCCAGCGAGTCGATGATCCGGTAGCGATCGGCAGCCACATCATCGTCCGGAGCGGGGAGCTCGCCGCGCCGCACGCGCGCCGCGAGGCGGGTGCCATCCTCGACGATGAGCGAGTAGGCCGAGAGGTGATCCACTCCCGCGTCGAGCACCGCGCGCACCGAGGCGGCCAGGTCGTCATCGGTCTCGCCCGGGGTGGCATAGATGAGGTCCGCGCTCACATGCCCGAAGCCCGCTGCGAGAGCCTCGGCGATCGCCTCGAGCGAGCGACCTGGAGTGTGGGTGCGCTCGAGGACTGCGAGCACATGCGGCGCGAGACTCTGCACGCCGAAGGACACGCGCGTGAAGCCTCCCGCGCGAAGCTCCTCGAGCGCCGCGAGCGACACGGAGTCGGGGTTGGCCTCCGTGGTGACCTCGGCCCCGGCTTCGATCCCGAACTCCTCATCGATGGCCTTGACGATGCGCACGAGAGCCGTGGCACCCAGGAGAGTCGGGGTGCCTCCGCCGACGAAGACGGTCGACACGGGCCGCTCGTCCACGATCTGGCGCCGGGCCCCGCGGATCTCCTGGATGACAGTGTCCGCATACGTCGACCTGCTCACGCCCGGGCCCAGTTCCTCGGCCGTGTAGGTGTTGAAGTCGCAGTAGCCGCAGCGTGTCGCGCAGAAGGGCACGTGGACGTAGAAGCCGAGGGGGCGGGGCGACACCCGGTCATTGTGCTCCGCATGACTCCCCTTCACCGTCGCGGGCGGCGTACCCTGGCGTCAGGAAGTCCGACTCCACGCCGAGGAGGCCCCATGTCGACGACTCCGCCACCCCCACCCCCCGTGCCGTCCGCCGGTCAGCAGCCGATGTCGGACGCCGATGCCCGCCTGTGGGCGATGCTCGGCCAGTTGTCCGGGATCATCCTGGGCTTCATCGGCCCGCTCATCGTCATGCTCGTCTTCGGTCCCCGCAATGCCTTCGTCAAGAAGGAGTCGACCGAGGCGCTCAACTTCCAGATCACCGTGCTCATCGCCTACCTGGTGAGTCTCGTGCTCATGCTCGTGGTGATCGGGATCTTCCTCTTCCTCGCCGTGTGGATCCTGTCGATCGTCTTCTGCGTCATTGCCGGTGTGAAGAACAACCAGGGCGTCGAATACCGCTACCCGATCAACATCAGGTTCGTGAAGTGATGCGCCGCGCACTCGCCGCGACAGCACTGGCTGCCGCTCTCATCTCCCTGTCCGCATGCGGTTCGCAGCAGGCCGCGGAGAACATGGTCAACGATGCCCTCGGTGGCAGCGCCTCGGTCGACATGGGCGAGGACGGAGAGGTGCGCGTCGATACGAGCGACGGCAGCTTCGAGGTGGGCACCCGAGAGTTCCCCGAGGGGTGGCCCGCCGACCTGGAGCTCATCCCCGGCTTCGAGCTCGCCTCGGCTGCATCCACGCCCGAAGGACTCAGTGCGCAGATGATCGCCGAGAGCGACCAGTCCGCCGCGGTCGATGCCTACGTCAAGGATCTGCAGGCCAATCGCGGATGGGCGGTCGATCCGAGCGTGCCCCCGGGCGGAGCCAACGGCATGTGGGCCCTCACCAAGGAGGGCAAGGTCGCAACGATCTTCTCCGCGGCCAGCGGGGGTCAGACGATCGTGGTCCTCAGCATCACCGACCGCTGAGCACTACTTCTTGGCGGCGGTCTCCTCGCCGGTGGAGAGTGCCGCGATGAAGGCCTCCTGAGGCACTTCCACGCGACCGACCATCTTCATGCGCTTTTTGCCTTCCTTCTGCTTCTCGAGCAGTTTGCGCTTGCGCGTGATGTCGCCGCCGTAGCACTTGGCGAGCACGTCCTTGCGAATCGCGCGCACGGTCTCGCGCGCGATGACGCGTGACCCGATCGCCGCCTGGATCGGCACCTCGAACTGCTGCCTCGGGATGAGCTCGCGGAGCTTGGCCGTCATCGCGACGCCGTAGGCGTACGCCTTGTCCTTGTGCACGATGGCACTGAAGGCGTCGACCGTGTCACCGTGCAGCAGGATGTCGACCTTGACGAGGTCCGCCGCCTGCTCCCCGCTGGGCTCGTAGTCCAGTGAGGCGTAGCCCTTGGTGCGCGACTTCAACTGGTCGAAGAAGTCGAAGACGATCTCGGCGAGAGGGAGTGTGTAGCGCAACTCGACGCGATCCTGGCTGAGGTAGTCCATGCCGAGGAGGACGCCGCGTCGCGTCTGGCAGAGCTCCATGATCGTGCCGACGAAGTCCGACGGCGCCAGGATCGTGGAGCGCACCACGGGCTCGTAAACCTCCGCCACCTTGCCCGTGGGGAACTCCGACGGGTTCGTCACGATCACCTCGGCGCCGTCATCCCTGATCACCCGGTAGACGACATTGGGCGCGGTGGAGATGAGGTCGAGGTTGAACTCGCGCTCGAGTCGCTCGCGGACGATCTCCAGGTGGAGCAGCCCGAGGAATCCGCAGCGGAAGCCGAAGCCGAGGGCCACCGATGTCTCCGGCTCGTAGACGAGCGCCGCGTCATTGAGCTTGAGTTTGTCGAGGGCGTCGCGCAGGGCCGGGTAGTCGGAGCCGTCGATCGGGTAGAGACCCGAGAACACCATCGGCTTGGGATCGCGGTAGCCACCCAGGGCCTCGACGGCTCCCTTGTTGGCGAGGGTGACCGTGTCGCCCACGCGCGACTGGCGCACATCCTTGACGCCGGTGATGAGGTAGCCGACCTCCCCCACTCCCAGGCCCTCGGCGGGCACGGGCTCGGGAGAGATGACACCGATCTCGAGCAGGTCATGGATCGCGCGCGTCGACATCATCTGGATGCGCTCGCGCGTCGACACATGTCCGTCGATGACACGGACGTAGGTGACAACGCCGCGGTAGGTGTCGTAGACGGAGTCGAAGATCAGCGCGCGCACCGGCGCATCGGGATTTCCGATGGGCGCGGGCACCTCGCGGACGACCACCTCGAGGAGTTCGGCGACACCCTCACCGGTCTTGGCCGACACCTTGAGTACGTCGTCGGGCGAGCAGCCGATGATGTGGGCGAGCTCGGCCGCGTACTTCTCGGGCTGGGCCGCAGGCAGGTCGATCTTGTTGAGCACCGGGATGATCTGGAGGTCGTTCTCGAGAGCCAGGTAGAGGTTGGCCAGCGTCTGGGCCTCGATGCCCTGCGCCGCGTCGACGAGGAGCACCGCTCCCTCGCAGGCGGCCAGGCTGCGAGACACCTCGTAGGTGAAGTCGACGTGGCCGGGGGTATCGATCAGATTGAGGACGTAGTCCTGGCCGTCCAAGGCGCGATAGGGCAGGCGGACCGCCTGGGACTTGATCGTGATGCCCCGCTCGCGCTCGATATCCATCCGGTCGAGGTACTGGGCCCGCATCTGCCGGGCATCGACGACCCCGGTGATCTGGAGCATCCGGTCGGCAAGGGTGGACTTGCCGTGGTCGATGTGGGCGATGATGCAGAAATTGCGGATCACCGCCGGATCGGTCCGGCCGGGCTTGGGGGCGGGCACCTGAGCATCCTGTCACGGCCGGCCACGAGGGGCAGGCCGCCATCCGCCCCCTGCTCCAGCCCTGCGGCCTCCCTGGCCAGGGCGATTTGGGTCCCGGGAGGCCGCCGGGTACCCTTGGTCCTCGGCCCAGCCGGAGATGGCAGGGGCGACGGCATTCGAGAGGCAGAGGCTTACCCGTGGCGAACATCAAGTCGCAGATCAAGCGCAACCGCACCAACGAGAAGGCGCGCCTGCGCAACAAGTCCGTGAAGTCCTCCCTCAAGACCCACGTGCGCAAGTTCCGCGATGCCGCGGACGCGGGCGACACCGCCAAGGCAGAGGAGCTCGCCCGCGAGGCGTGCCGCCAGCTCGACAAGGCCGTGAGCAAGGGCGTCATCCACGCCAACCAGGCGGCCAACCGCAAGTCGTCGATCGCCAAGCGCGCCGCGGCTCTCTAACCCCAGACTTCCTCGAAGCCCCCGACTGAGGTCGGGGGCTTCGTCGTGTGCGGGCCGGCGTCGGGCCCCTAGGTGTCCGACCGCGAGGCCGTGCGCACGACGAAGGACTCCATGTCGTGCAGCTTCTGGTCCACGTCGCGGGAATCGCCTTCGCGCAGTCCGCCCTTGACCGCGACGTCGAGGTCGGCGAGTCCGACGACCGCCAGGGCGAGGCGGTCCGCACGCCACCTCTTCGCCCGAGTGCGGGCGTTGCGCAACTGCCAGTCGAAGCGGATGCCCGTCTCCTGCATCGCCTCGGCCTCGCTCATCGTCGGCGGGAGCCCCTGGACTCGGACCAGCGAGCGCAGGCCGGTGCCGAGCATGGCCGTGACGGCGGGCCCGACTCCCGCGCGCCCCGAGGACTCGGCCATCCAGCGCAGGTCCCGCAGCGCGTCGACGGGGCGCCGATCCCAGACGGCGTCGGAGACGCGATAGCCCTGCACATCGGCGACCCCCACGAAGTAGCGTGCGACCGCCTCCTCGTCGATGGGTCCGGTCTCCACGTCGCTGCACAGTTGTGTGAGGGCTCCGAGGAGCAGCGCGACATCGTGGCCGATCGACTCGTACAGGGCATGGATCGCCCCCGGCGTGGCCTTGCGTCCGCGTCGGCGCACCTCGGCTGCGAGGTAGTCCTCCGTCTGGCGCCCCTTCTTCAGTGCCGCACACGAGACGTCCTTGGCGCCTGCGGAGCGGAGCGCGGTGAGGTACTTCTTCCCCTTCACCCCTCCCGGATGCGCGATGACGAGGGCGACACCCGGGGGCGGATCGGCGATCGCCGCGTCGAGGACCCGCCACAGTGCATCGTCGATCTGATCGGCCTCCGTGACGATGATGAGCGCCGGCTCGTCGAAGAGGGTCGGCCCGAGGGCCTCGGCAAGTGCCGCGACCGCGGACTCGTCGGCCGCCGACACGGTGCGGCGGTCGGGGTCGGCCCCCTCGCGTGCGCGCGCCTCGGCGCGCGCCTCCTCGATCGCCTGCTTCACGAGGACCTCTTCGGATCCCGTGATCAAGGTGATGGGCAGGCTCACGCGGGTCAGCATGCCACGTGGCCCCTACCCCGGAGCGGTGCGCTGCGTGACCACCCCGAGTCGGGCACCCCCGTCGGCCCCAGGGCCGGACACGATCGCCACATCCCCTGCCAGGTCCGTGCGCGCGACGAGGGCCCCGGCGTACTCCCAGGCCTGGAGCGTCTCGGGGGCCGGGTGCCCGTAGCGGTTGCCTTCTCCCACGCTCACGATCGCGATGCGGCCCGCGGTCCACGCCGCGAGTGCGGGGTCTTGGAAGCGGGATCCGTGGTGGGCGACCTTGACGATGTCGACCCCGGGCCCCGCGATCGAGGTCCGCAGCGCCACCTGAGCGGCGACCTCGACGTCGCCGAGGAGCAGGATGCGGACATCGCGCACCTCGACGAGGAGCACGACGCTGGCGTTGTTGGGTGCGGACTCGGGGCCACGGATGATCCGCTGCGGCCAGAGGACCGTGAGGGAGATGCCGTCGACATCGATGCGCTGCCCGGCGACAGCAGCCGTGATCGGGATCCCGGCGAGCCAGCGCTCAACCTTGTCGACCTGCTCCAGCGGCTCGCGCAGCGGCGAGGTGAGCGCGGCAGCGACCGCGCGCCCCTCGAGCACTCCGGGCACGCCGTCGACGTGATCGGCGTGATGATGGGAGAGCACGAGGAGGTCAACACGGCCCACCCCCGCATCGCCGAGGCAGCGGTCGACCGCCAACGGATCCGGTCCCGCGTCGATCACCACCGCGCCACCGGACTCCCCTCGGATGACGAAGGCATCACCCTGACCGACATCGCAGGCGAGCACCAGCCACTCGGGGGGCGGCCATCCCGCACGCTCCGGCAATCGCAGGGCGAAGACGGCGATCGTCGCGAGGATGAGGGCACCCAGGGCTGCGAGGCGCGGCTGCCGCTCGTGGCGCCCACGATGCCTACGGATCGCGTGGACGCACGCGAGCGCCACCAGCCCCGCGAGCAGCGCGCCCGGGAGTCCGCCGGGCCACGGGAGCGTCGCCGCGGGCCACGACGCCGTCGTCTGGGCCACCCAGGCAATCCAGGCGGCAAAGGGCTCGGCGCATCGAGCCAGCACTGTCGCCAGCGGCGGCGCGAAGGTCCCCACGACGGCCGCGAGGAGCCCGAGCACCGTCACCGGCGCGACCGCGGGCGCGACCAGGAGGTTGGCGGGGACCGAGACCAGGCTGAGCCCATCGCCGAAGGCAGCGATGAGCGGCAGCGTGGCGACCTGCGCGGCCACTGTGAGCGCCAGCGCTGCCACGATCGCCTCACGGGCACGCCCTCCCTGACCCCACCGGGACATCAGGGGGCCGGCGAGCAGGATGAGGCCACCGGTGGCGGTGACGGAGAGCGCGAAGCCCCAGGACGACGCCAGCGGCGGCGAGAGTACGACGAGCACCACCACGGCGAAGGCAAGCGCATGCACTCCCGCCCGACGTGTCCCGGTGAGGATGGCCAGCAGGGCTACGACGGCCATCACCGAGGCGCGCAGCACGCTCGGCTGGGGACCGACGATCACGACGAAGGCACCGAGAGCGAGCCCCGCCGCGGCGACGCGCAGGATGAGTCCCAGGCCGGCGAGCGTCGCCACGACCAGCACGGCGCCCACCACGATGGAGGTGTTGCCACCTGAGACGGCTGTGAGGTGCGACAGCCCGGCGATGCGCATGTCGTCCGCGAGCTCCGGGGGCTGTGCGGTCTCATCCCCGACAGCCAATCCCTCGACCAGGGCGGCGGCCGGCGCAGGCGCACCGGCCAGCGAGACCCTCAAAGCTGCGCGCACCGCGCTGGCCGCCGATCCCAGAGGGCCGGGCTCCTCGACGATCTCTACGCGCTCGACATCGATGAGTGCAGCCAGGCCGCGCAGCGGATCACCCGCGCGGACGGTGCCCGTGACACGGACTCGCGCGCCGATGGGCGGTGCCTCCTCAGGAGACATTCGCAGCATCACGGGGGCACCGAGGGACCATGCGCCACTGGCGCTCCGCACGGACTCCGCGTGGGCCCGCACATCGAGCATCGGGCCGCCGAATCCCGCGCGCATGCGCATGTCGCCGATGACGGCCGCTTCCACGACGGCCCGGGATCCGACATCCGCGAGCGGCTCCGAGATCACAGTGGCGGCGTACGACGCGGAGGACAGCATCGCCGCGATGATCACGGCGGCGAGGGCCGCGACATCACGTCGACGGCGACGCAGCGCGGCGGTGAGGGTGACTCCTCCGGCGACCGCCAGCGCGAGTTCTCCCCGGATCACCAAGTCGGGATCGAGCCCGTGGGTGAGGCCGAGAGTGCCTGCGAGCGTCAAGATCCACGCGGCGAGTGCGCCCGGGATCAGCCCACTCATCCGACGCTCACGAGAGGACGCAGCTGGTCCATGAGCGCATCCCCGATCCCGCTCACCTCTCCGAGCACTTCGATGTCGGTGAAGGCCCCGTTGTCCTCGCGCCATTGCACGATGCGCTGCGCGAGGACCGGACCGATTCCCGGCAGCGACTCGAGCTCCACGGCGGTCGCCGCGTTGAGATCGACCAGGCCATCGCTTGAGGTCCCCGCGGAGCCGCCCGCCCCGTCCGTGACCTCCGGATCACCCGTGCGGCCGGTCCGGATGCCCACGGCCACCTGCTCGCCATCCACGAGGAGGCGCGCGAGGTTGAGATCGCCGAGCGAGGCTCCGGCCCGAACTCCCCCGGCAGCCTCGAGGGCATCGACCACGCGCGCGCCAGCAGGCAGGGTGACGACTCCCGGACGCTCGACGCGACCACGCACGTGGACGGTGACCTCGCCGAGGGCCTGCGGAGAGTCCGTCGTGCTTGCCGAGGCGACCGGGTCCGGGATCGTCACGATCGGCCGTGTGCGCCCCTGCCACCACCAGTACGCCACGACCAGCAGCAGCGCGCCCACGAGCATCGCGAGGGCGCGCAGGGCGCGCGGGCTCCAAGGCACCCGGTGACGCTAGGGAGGCCGGCGCGACGAGGATCGACGTCGACGTGACCCGGTGGATGAGCCGCCCGAGGCGCCCCTGTGGACGCTAGTCGAGGACGGGCGAGACCACGGAGGCGACGATCCCGGGTCCGGTGTGCGCACCCACGACCGCACCGAGCGGACAGACGACGATCCGGCTGTGCGGGAGCGCCTCCTCCAAGGTGGCGGCGAGCGCGTGAGCACGCTCAGCCGCGTCCAGGTGCTGGACGGCGATCTCGACGGTGCGTCCGAGCGTGGCGGCGAGGGTGAGCTCGGTGAGCCGGGCGAGCGCCTTGGACGTCGTGCGCACGCGCTCCAGCGGCATCACCTCGCCGTCCAGGATCTGCAGGATCGGCTTGACCTGGAGCGCCTGGCCCACGGCAGCCCGCGTCGCGCCGATGCGGCCACCGCGGCGCAGGTATTCGAGGGTGTCGACGTAGAAGAGCGAGGTGGAGGCACGTGCCCGGCGCTCGATGAGATCCGCGACCTTCTCGGCCGAGGCCCCCTCGTGGGCCCGTCGCGCTCCCGCGAGCACGGCGAATCCGAGTCCCATGCCGACGGTGCGGCTGTCCACGACGTGGACCGGGATGTCGACCTCCTTGGCGGCGAGTTCCGCTGACTCGTAGGTGGCTGACATGCGTGAGGAGAGCGTGGCGCACACGACCGCCTCCGCGCCGTGCTGGGCCGCGCTCGCGAAGGCCTGACGGAAGCGCTCGGGAGACGGTCGGCTGGTCGTCACCGGCTGCCACGCGCGGAGCGCCTCGGCGATCCGGGCTGGACTCGCCTGGTCGTCGGTCTCGTCGTACGGGCGCCCGCCCACGATGACCTGCACCGGCACGACATCGATGGACGTGCCCGAGAGCAACTCGGCGGGCAGGTAGGCCGTGGAGTCGGTGACGACG
>Ga0233451_10001635_pt1 | contig 21201 bp, 26 predicted proteins | sample 011ome_29_FD_183052 | JGI IMG/M metagenome (GOLD analysis project Ga0233451, IMG submission 183052) | Coastal salt marsh microbial communities from the Groves Creek Marsh, Skidaway Island, Georgia - 011504CT (spades assembly) | ecosystem: Environmental > Aquatic > Marine > Intertidal zone >... | reverse complement strand
TGTTTTCTTTGAGGCATAAACAACACCCGTCCCCAATATAACAACTAGGAATGCTTTAAATTTATTTTCAAAAAAGGGTGACCATAAATTTTTAGAAGCCGTTTTATGCTTTTTCTTTTTTAAAGCCTCTTTAATCTTTTGGTAAAAAGCTGCATCGTGATCAGGGATTTTATTTTCAACTTTTTTACTATCATCCAACCATGCTTTCTTTAGTAAACGTGCTTCTAGTCTAGACTTTGAATCCATCCCACGTACACTGATACCTTGAAGTGTATCTATCCAGTTCTGTAATATTTTTTGATCTTTATTTTTCAATTTTTTTACTCATCAATCTCTAAACACACCTCTAGAAAAGGCTTAAATTTTTTTCTACACTGACTCATAAACTCCCTTGTGGCACCATAGGATCTTCCAATAATTAATCGGATTTGTTCAGTATTAAAACCTTTTAAAATATATTCCACAACTTCCGCATGCCTAGGTTCATTATCACGAAATATTCGAAGTTGCTCTTGCACACAATCACTTTTTGTTTGGTTTTTCTCAACTGATGCAGCCTCATAAGATTGATCTCTCCCTTCATCAAGGGGAACCTCTTTATTTTTAATCAGCACCCTGCCTAGGTCATTAATCATATTTCTTAAAACTTGATACATCCAGGTTCTTGCATACTCAATATTTCTAATTGAATTTGATTTCATACAAAGTTTTTCAATAATAAATTTTTGAACTAGGTCACGTGCATCTTCATAACTTATCCCTCTTGTCATCGCAAACGCAATAAACTCTTTTCTAAAGCCATGCTTTTCAAAGTGCTCCAAAGCCTCATTTTCTTGGCCATCTATGAGTAATTGAATAATTTCAGTTGCCTGATGATTTTTTGATGACTTGTCTTTTATCATTTACCCCCCTGCTAGTAAATTTACTCTGGTTTATCTATTAATCATAGGCTTGTTGTCTTAATAATCCCCTCACATAGTTCTTTCGCTTTTAATTTGGCTGCTACGTAGCCATTCAAACTAAATTCATCAGATGGGATATCGAAAAATATTTTATGAGGATTGGTTACCTCAATCTTTATTGTATTAAAGTATGCCATTAATGAGTCAAATATCTTTCCTTGAATAAAGTTTCCGAAATAAGCTACTTTAAGTGTTGCTATATCAAATACGCCGATTAAGTCGGTGTTTATAATAGATGGATCTTCCCCTTCAGCCTGAGGAAAATTTACCCTTAAGTCGACCCTATTCCCTTTAAAATTATATAAACGATCTTTATTTTCTTTTTGAGTAGATATGTTTGTTGCTAGGATATCTTTATCACAGTTACCCGCAATCTTTATCCAGCCAAACCGATGACCATGCACAATTTTTCCATGGGTGCTATAACGCACTATATCCTTGAACTTGTCTACCTCCCAATCTTCATATATATTTTCTTCTTCTTTTTGTTCTGCTTTCGCTAATTGAAAATTCTTCTCAAAACTCATGGCTGAGGAAATATTGTTTAGTAAAACTGTCATCATTAAAGTTAAAATAATTTTTTTCATTTTTTCTCTCATTTTTTATTCGGTGGCTAGGTTTTCGCACTAGCCCAGCGGCAGAAGAAGAACAGGAGGAGGAAATTCCTCTGCAATTAATTTATATTTTTTGTCCTGAGGTAATCACAATTTTTTTATTTTTTGAATGAATTAAATAACAATCCAAGTAATTTTTAACTTCCAAATATATTGAATCACCTAAGATGCTTTGAATATTATTTAAAGAAGATTGGTTAAATGTTCGTAAATATTCCCTAAGACCTATTTCCTTCTTTGCACCAAAAGTTATTAAAATTTCTTGAATTTTTTGTGGTAATTCTTTTGTTTGGAAGTTATTCAGATCGTTAGTCATAATTTTCCTTTATTAATTTCAAAGGTAGACGATAAAAAATCACATTGTCAGGATATTTTTTATAGAAATTTTATTTGTGTTATCTTTGATGTATTGTAAAAATCGCAAAACATTATGCTCGAATCACTAGAATTACTCGTTAGCCAATTAGCAGGATGGATGTGGGGGGCGCCACTATTAATACTTCTGTTTGGCACGCATATATATTTAACATTTCAACTCAGAGGCATTCAATTTAGAACGCTTCCACTTGCATTTAAAATCATTTTTAGTAAATCAGATCAAGATGGAGATATTTCACATTTTTCAACATTGATGACAGCGCTTGCCGCAACCGTTGGTATCGGAAATATTGTAGGCGTGGCAACCGCAATAACATTAGGTGGGCCAGGCGCTATCTTCTGGATGTGGTTAACAGCCCTTTTTGGCATGTCGACAAAATATTCAGAAGCCCTCTTAGCCGTTAAGTATCGTGAAAAAGGTCCGAATGGCATGAGAGGTGGTCCTATGTATTATATTGCTAAGGGTGCCGGACTTCCATGGTTAGGGTCAGTATTTGCAGTATGCACTTTTCTAGCTGCATTTGGTGCCGGCAATATGGTACAAGCAAATGCAACGGCATCAATATTTTTAAATGTTTTTGATATTCCAACTATGTGGACTGGAGGCATATTAGCCATACTAGCAGGGTTAGTTATTGTTGGAGGTATTAAATCAATTGGTAAGTTTGCTTCATTTTTTGTCCCTTTTATGATCTTGCTTTATATCAGTACAGTCTTAATTGTTTTGATATATAGATTTGAAGAGATACCCAATGCTTTTGCTTTAATTTTTAATCATGCATTCAATGGTCATGCAGCAACCGGCGGATTTGTAGGTGCAACACTTGCTGCTGCAATTCGTTTTGGTGTTGCTCGAGGTTTGTTTTCTAATGAAGCTGGACTAGGTTCAGCTCCAATTGTGGCAGCTGCCGCTAAAACAAATGATCCTGTTAGACAGGCATTAGTAAGTATGACAGGAACATTCATTGATACCATTATTGTTTGTACCCTCACAGCACTTGTAATTTTAACGACAGATGTTTGGACAGAAGGAATCAGTGCTGCCGATTTAACAGCAAGAAGCATTGCTGCGACGTTAGGTAATACAGGAGCTACAATTGTTGCAGTTTGTTCTGCACTTTTTGCTTTTTCGACACTAATTGGTTGGAGTTACTATGGTGAAAAAGCGATTGAATATTTGTTTGGTTCAAGGGTCGTTAATTTTTATAAAATCATTTTTTCAATTCTGATTTTTGTAGGAGCTACCATGAGCTTGGCATTTGTTTGGAATTTTTCAGATGTCATGAATGGCATGATGGTGATCCCAAATTTAATTGGAATATTATTGCTCGTTAAAATTCTTAAGTCAGAAACAAAAAGATATTTTGATTAATCATCAAAATTTGATAACGCCTTTTGATAAATCAACTTCCTTCAAAAAGCTCAATAAACCAAAAATTAAAAAAGCCATTGCTAAAATAAACAAGAGCGTAATTAATTGATCTAAATTGAAAAGGACCTCTGTGGCGATAAAAATCATAGCTATAAGCACACAAATCAATAAGGCTGAAACCGTAGTAAGTGCGATTGCCCAGTGCGTCCATTTTGACCTTCTGATTAAAAACTCTATTTCTTTCTTATGTTCCATATTAAGCTTTTTAGAACCTTCGTTGAGAATCCTGTATCGGTCAACAATTCTTGAGAGCCTTGTCGACATTACGGCTAATATCGCACCTATCCCCGTCAATAAAAATGCAGGTGCAACAGCAAGTTGAATGACGGTAGCTATTTCTTTGAATTCAATCATATTTTCTCTTTAAAATTTTATTTTAACATTCAAACAAATACTTTTATGCCTTGTTGAAAGTAAATTTTTGTTTGGAAAACCCAATCTCCACTTTATCCTTCGCATTGAAATCACCTGCTAAAATCTTTTTAGCTAATGGGTTTTCAATTTCAGCTTGAATCGCTCTTTTTAATGGCCTTGCTCCGAAGGCAGGATCAAATCCAGCCTCAGCAATTTTTTTAATTGCCTCAGCATTAACCTCAAAATCCATTTCCATAGCCAATAACCTTTCACGAAGTTTTTCTAATTGAATTTTCGCAATAGATTGAATATTTTTAGCTTCAAGTGAATGGAAGACAACAATTTCATTTATCCTATTAATGAATTCTGGTTTAAAGTAATTTTTAACTTCGCCCATCACTGCAAGCTTGAGAACTTGGTAATCTTCATCTGCCTTTGCCTGAATCATTTGAGATGCAAGATTGGATGTCATAATAATTACAGTATTTTTAAAGTCCACAGTTCTTCCTTGACCATCAGTCAATCGACCGTCATCCAAAACTTGCAATAAAACGTTAAAAACATCTGGATGAGCTTTTTCCACCTCATCAAGTAAGATAACACTGTATGGTTTTCTTCTCACCGCTTCAGTTAAATAACCTCCCTCATCATAACCAACATATCCAGGAGGCGCTCCAATAAGTTTTGCTACAGAGTGTTTTTCCATAAATTCACTCATGTCAATCCTAATTAAATGATCTTCTGAGTCGAATAAGAATTCTGCCAAAGCTTTGGTTAACTCTGTTTTACCTACCCCTGTAGGTCCCAGAAACAAGAATGAGCCATAAGGTTGATTGGGATCACTTAACCCTGATCTTGAGCGAAGGATTGCGTCAGAAATTGTAGTGACAGCTTCATTCTGACCCACAACGCGCTGGTGAAGTTTTTCTTCAATATTCAAAAGCCTATCTCGATCACCTTGAAGCATTTTAGAAACTGGAATACCTGTAGCACGACTCACAACCTCTGCAATCTCATCAGCACCGACTTCAGTAATGAGCATTCTAGGTTTTCTTTGCTCAATATTTTCATTCTTTGAAGCCTCTTTGAGTTGAGTTTCTAACTCTGGCAACTCACCGTATTGTATTTCAGACACTGCTTGCCAATCACCAGCTCGGTTTGCACGATCCATTCTTAGCTTTGCCTGCTCAATCTTTTCCTTAATATCATGTGTGCCGCTCAATAGAATTTTCTCAGACTTCCATACGGCTTCTAAGTCATTAAACTCTCTTTCGCTTTCTTTGATATCCTGCTCAATTGATTTCAAACGTTTTTTTGAAGCTTCATCTTTTTCTTTTCTTACCGCTTCTTTTTCAATTTTTAGTTGAATCAATCTACGCTCAAGTTTATCTAATACCTCAGGTTTTGAATCAATCTCAATTTTTACTCGAGAAGCAGCTTCGTCAATAAGATCTATAGCTTTATCAGGAAGAAATCTATCGGTAATATACCTTTGCGACAATTCAGCCGCTGCAACGATAGCAGGATCAGTAATTTCCACGTTATGATGAATTTCATACTTCTCTTGAAGCCCTCTTAAGATTGCAATCGTTGCTTCAATAGTGGGTTCTTGAACAATCACTTTTTGAAATCTTCTTTCTAGAGCTGCATCCTTCTCAACATACTGTCGATATTCATTTAGCGTGGTTGCCCCCATACAATGAAGTTCACCTCTTGCTAAAGCTGGCTTGAGCATATTTCCAGCATCCATTGCTCCTTCAGCTTTACCAGCACCTACCATCGTATGAATTTCATCAATAAATAGTATTACATTGCCATCTTCCATAGCGATTTCTTTAAGTACGGCTTTTAACCGCTCTTCAAATTCTCCTCTATACTTTGCTCCCGCTAATAAAGAAGCCATATCAAGTGACAATATTTTTTTATTTTTAAGGGATTCTGGTACCTCATTATTAATTATTCTTTGCGCCAGGCCTTCGACAATGGCAGTTTTACCCACACCTGGCTCGCCAATAAGCACAGGATTATTCTTAGTCCTTCTTTGAAGTACTTGCATTGCTCTTCTTATCTCATCATCTCTACCAATCACTGGGTCAAGATTGCCTTGCCTTGCCCTATCCGTTAAATCAAGTGTATATTTCTTTAATGCTTCCCGTTGACCATCTGCGCTTTGAGAATTTATCTTATCGCTTCCTCTTACTGACATAATCGATTTTTTAAGTGATTCTTTTTCACAGCCATGCTGCTTTAATAACTTACCAGCAGAGTTTTTATCATCAATTAAGGCAAGCAGGAACATCTCTATAGAAATATAATCATCTCCCTGTTTTAGAGCTAATTTCTCAGTGAGATTTAGAAGATTATTTAAATCTCTGGATACCCCAATTTCACCATTCTTTGAATCAACTTTAGGAAGGTTTTTAATAGCATCATTTAGAGATTTTTTTAAATCTTGCGTTTTACAACCAGCAGAAGAAAGAAGTGATATTTCATCTCCATCTGTTTTCTCTAACAATGCACTTAAAAGATGAATTGGTTCAATAGAACTATTATCATTTATATTTGCTAAAGACTGAGCATCAGCAATTGCCTGTTGAAATTTAGTTGTCAGTTTGTCAAAACGCATATATTTTTGTGCTCCTTATAATTTATATTCTTACTTTATATATTGTGATTTTTCTTTAAATTACAAGTTTTTAAAATACTAATAAAATTAAATAAATATAAAATGGCGTATTTAGTTGACCGTGATCAGTTGGAAGTGATGTGATAAAATTGATCTAACCTGCAGAATTAAAGTTAAATCACTTTTGATGATTGCACATGAGTATCCGCAGGCTAGTATGTTAAGTTGACCTTTATACTTATCAAAGAGTTCATTATCCTGAATATAAATTAGGTTATAATTACCTATCAAATTTATCAAAAACTTTTAAGGAAGCTTAATGAAGAAAATTATTTTATCCCTAGCTCTGCTTGGATTTATGAGCAGTGCATTTGCTGATGAAGAGTTCTATGGAAAAATTGAAAGTATGCCTGAAAATTCATTCGAAGGAGAGTGGGTGATTGATGGAAAAACCTACCAAGTAACAAGTGAAACAGAGATTGATGAGGATGATGGTAATGCCAAAGTAGGCGCTTGTGTTGAAGTCGAAATTGATGGTGGCGAAAAAGACTCTGGGGCAGTTGAAGAGATAGAAGTAAAAAAATATAGCTTCTTATGTAGTTTCTATAAATTTATTGACTAAAAGTTAGATTTTATAAAAAAAGGAAAAGAAATGTTATTTCACTTAGACTTTCGAGTTGAATACTCTGCTGAAATGTCACAGAATGATCTCTTTGATATATGGTCAGAAGAGGCTGAAGCTGCGGTAGGTGCAAAAAAAGCTGGTGTGGTAGTTGATCTTTGGAAAGCAGTTGGTGATAGACGTGTAATTGCTATAGTCAATGTTGAGAGCATGGATATGCTTGATCAAATATTACTTGATCTACCAATAATGAAACGTATGGGTCAGCATGTAAAGGTGGAAGTAACAGCATTAAGAACTTACGAGAGTTTTGCCGAGGACGTAAATAAGCGTCTAGCTAAATAGTTTTATTTAAACTTGTTCCAAAAATGGAATGAAAACTTTTTAAAAAAAAGTACATTTAAAATAATTGGGAAAGCGACACCTAGTACAATCGTAAGAATTATCCACTGAATATCACCTACGCCCATCAAACGCATTTTCGGTTCGTATAGTCCAACAATCAATACCAACATACCAGCACAGTAGATGGAATTCACTATAGTGTTCGTATATTTATTCATTATAAAATTATAATAAATCTTTAAAGCTAGAAATTCCCCACAAATTTTTTGTGGGGAATTAATGCTCACTTTTTTTATTTAAAAAGTACCTGTCATGCCAAAGATTACTGCCCTACCACCTAATGGTGTTTTATCTTTAAGAATTGAGGTGCTATCTCTCTGCTCAGTATCTAGCAGATTTGTACCTTTAACTGAAAGTGTAATATTGGCTTCTACTGGCAGCGCATAACTTACATAAGCAGATAAATCGGTGTAATCATCAGTCTTTAATTCCTCTGCTGCAAGCTTATCTTGCTCAAAAACATGAACAACATCAACGCCCGCATTTAATCTATTCCATTCATATTGCAGCCCTGTACCTAATCTCATCGCTGGAATTAATGGTAAATTACCGCCATCCCTATTTTTGGCACGAACGTAATCACCCCAAACATCAACAGTATAATTTGTGTTTAATTTTTTACTTCCCTCAAATTCATACCCAAAAAATTCTGCTGGAACACTTTGGTATTGATAGACAGGCAGCGCTTCAAGTTCCTCTTCCCCATCATGCTCATGCTCATGATATTGAACTGTACCTGTATTAATTTCGGCAATGTAGTCATTAAAACGTGTATAGAATGGGCTAAAGGATAACTTAGTATCCCCATCCTGCCATGCTATGGTTGTATCAATTCCATTAGATTTCTCTTTCTTCAAATTTCTATCACCTTGCTCAATTGTTTCTGTTACATGATGTTCTCCATAAATATAGAGCTCATTCATTGCAGGTGCCCTCTGAGTGTGATTTAAATTAACCGCCAACGACCAATTTGAACTTAGATTAAAAACAGTTCCAATCGACGCGTTAGTAGTATAAAAGTCTTCTTCAGATGCATTAAAACTTGTAGACCCTTCCTCTCCAGTACATTCAAGTTCACCACCGACTTCTGCGACCTGTGAACAACCATCATCACTGGTAAAGCTATTAGCGTCATACTTAGTATAGCCCTGCCTAAAACCAAAACTCACAGTTTGGTTATTGATATTAAAGTCTTCAAGAAAATATATGGCGATATCTTTATTTTGATTATTTGCAATCAAAGGCGCTCCATTATCTTTGGAAAACCTTCCTTGGCCTGCATCAATTCCAACCACACCTGGTGAATTAAAAAATGAATGTGCAAATTCTATTTTTCCATCAAATTGCTTATCAAGATAATCAGTTCCAATAGATCCATCTTCCTCTACTTCTTTGTGATAATAATCAGAGTAGCTAAACGCAAACTTAAAATTATCAATATTATTCGCAATATCTTTTCTTTCTAATTTAAAGTCATATTTATCCACGTCCATATCGATATAAGCACCGTCTTCAAGGGGAATACCATATTCCATTTGATGATTTGAATATGACAAACCTGTATAGCCTTGATCGTTTATTTTAGATACCCCAACTGAACCACCGTGACTTTCAACATAAGAGTTAGTTAATGTACCATCACCATATTGGTCTCTTGAAACTTCATCATCTGATTCAGCCAATTCTTTGGATACTGAAAAACCTGGAATTTTTAAATTTTTGCTCGAGCGATCATAACCATCCACATGAATCATGAAGTCGTTGATACCATAATCAATTAAAAACGAACCTGCTTGCTCGTTATTAGCCCCACCTGTACCAAGATCATAGGCACCCATAAGACCCTCATAATAATCACTATGAATTCTGTTATCGATGATATTGATAACACCACCAGTAGCTCCGCCACCATATATGACAGCTGCAGGTCCCCTTACAATCTCTATTTGCTCTGCTGATAATGTATCAATGGCAACACTGTGATCTCCTGATAGAGCTGAAACATCATTAATTTGAAGACCATTATTTAACATTAGAGCTCGGTTATTGTTCATACCTCGGATTACTGGTCTTCCGATAGCATCACCATAACCAGAATTTGTAACGCCTGGGGTACCCTTTAATGTTGCGCCTAGGGATGAATCCCTAACCCGACTTAACTCTTCACCATTGTAAATTCGAATGGGTTTTACCATTTCATCATTTGACAACTTTAATGGATTGGCAGTGACTGGAACTTGTTCTAATTGAACATGCCCTACTCCATCTGCATAAACGCTCATACTTAAAATTGGTAGAGCGTATAAAAAATTTTTTAAACGCACAGCATTTCTCCTAAAATTTAATTTAATTTAACTTCTTTAAATGAATTTTTAGGTTTTTTTAAGGAGCTCGAGATTGATAAGCGACAAGGCCAAGAGAAAATGAATCTCTTACTAAATAATTGTCAATAATTTGATATGATTGATCGAAAGAAAAATCAAAACCAGATGAAAGATTTGTTGTTTTAGCTGAATGATCTGTGACTACAAATGTACAATCTTCACATTCAATTAAATTTTGACTATGAACATCATCATGGTGAACATCATCATGGTGAACATCATCATGGTGAACATCATCATGGTGAACATCATCATGGTGAACATCATCATGGTGAACATCATCATGATATTGATGCTCAATATCATGTGTGAAGCCTATTTGGATGTTCGCTAATAGACTTAAAAGTACAAAAATTAATGAAAGATTTTTCTTCATAACCATTTATTATATTGTAAAACCACCTATTATTAAAGTAGACAAGCACAATTATCATGAAAGAACGTTCTTTTATAAACTTAAAATTTTAATATTTAAATTTCATAGATTGATTATATGGCCGAATTGATATACAAAAAAAATCCTCAAAGCTTAAAGACTTTATTTTTTACCGAAATGTGGGAAAGATTTAGTTATTATGGCATGCGAGCTTTATTAGTATTGTATTTAGTAGGCTCTCAAAACTATAGTGAGTCTGAAGCACTGCATATATATGCTGTATACACAGGCCTGGTTTACCTTACTCCAATAATTGGGGGTTATCTTGCTGATCGATTTCTTGGATCTCAAAGGGCTATTTTCATTGGCGGCTTAACCATGATGATTGGTCATTTCCTAATGGCATTCCCCGAACACTTATATTTAGCAATTGGTATGTTAATTATTGGTAATGGTTATTTCAAACCAAACATAAGCACACTTTTAGGCCGTCTATATAAAACAAATGATGTAAGGCGGGATAGTGGTTTTAGTATTTTTTATGTGGGCATAAATTTGGGTGCATTTTTAGCTCCATTAATTGTTGGTTATGTTGGAGAAACTATTAATTGGCATTATGGATTTGCGATTGCAGGATTTGGGATGCTAGCTGGACTCATTCAATTTTACATCGGGCAAAATAAGATAATCAAAGAAGACATGACATTGCAATCTAAAACACTAAATCTAAAAGACTGGAGTTTAATTTCATTCATATCAGTCATTAATATTCCGCTTATCTTGGTTATTCTTTATATGAATCAGCTTTTTAATAATTACTTCTTTGAAATATTAGCAATCACTCTCATGTTGGTTGCTTACTATTTATTTACCAAAAGAAAACAAGATATAAACTCTAAAGATGATTTAAGAAAAATTATTTATATTGGAATTCTTTCTGTTTTTGTCATATTTTTTTGGGTAGGATTTGAACAAGCAGGCGGATCTTTAACATTATTTGCCAATAATTCCGTCGATAGAGATTTCTTTGGTTTTATTATCCCAGCTTCATTTTTTCAATCAATAAATCCACTGATTATCATTTTGATTGGACCTATGGTTGCTAATTTTTGGTTAAGAGTTGATCAGAGCAAAAGAAGTATTAATACTTCTCAGAAAATGGGGTTAGGCTTGCTTCTTCTTGCCAGTGGTTTTTTCCTAATCATGCTTGTCAATAATTCAAATGAAACATCGATTAGTCTCTGGTGGCTGGTAGGTGTCTATTTTTTACATACTTTAGGTGAGCTGTGTCTCTCACCCATTGGCTTATCTATGGTATCCAAAGTCTCCCCAAAAAAAATTGCCTCTCTTTTGATGGGCTTTTGGTTCCTTTCCTCAGCAGTAGCTAACTTTATGGCAGGCAAGTTACCTTCCATATTACAAACAAATGATATTGATTTATTTACCTTCCTGACAGTCTCATCACTTTTAGCTGGTGTAATTTTAATTTGCATCTCATCATTTATGGAAAGATTAATAAAGTGAAATTAATTATTTGCCTACTTGCATTATTTTTTTCAAATCTTAGTTCTGCTAAAGAATGGGTTTTTGATGCCATTCTTAATGATGAGATAGTTGGTCAACATAGTTTTATATATGAAGATAATAAAACTATAAGTAAAGCAAATTTTAAATTTGGGTTTCTTTTGATGGATTTCTTATATCAGCATAATTCAATAGAAACTTGGGATAAAAACTGTCTAAAAAGTATCTCAAGTGAAACCGACGATGACGGAAATTTATATCAAGTTACCGGCCAATTGGTTGCTGATGGTTTTTTTGTAACCTCCAATCAAGAAAGTAAATTACTTCCACAATGCATAATGACTTTTGCTTACGGAAATCCCGAAATCCTCAATCAAAAAAAACTCATGAACTCACAAAATGGTGAATTCCTTGATATTGAAGTGAAATTTATAAGAGAAGAAAATTTCATTCTTCGAGGTGAAAAGATACTTACTGATTTATGGCAAATAAGTGCAGAAAGTAACAACGGTGATATGTTGATTAATCTTTGGTACGATAAAGATATGCAGTGGGTTGGGTTAAAAACCTCTACGCCTATTGGTGATATGTATTATCAACTTCGGTAAAATAATTAGAAAAATTTTAATAACAAAAAAAAATGAATATCATCTTTGCTTACCTGCATTTTATTTTTATAGGTCTTTTGATATATGGGTCTATTATCACCTTTGGTGATATTTCAACTAATGCAAGTCTGTCAGGAATTTTTGCTCCCATATTAGCTTGGTTCTCTGGAACTGGTCTTCGTGCATCATTAAATAATGAAAATGAGAATTTAAAAAAAAGTAGTGTTTTTATGGCCATTATTCTTTCATCTTTAAGTTATTTTTGGGTAAATTCTTCAGGTTACTGGTTTGATATAGGCAATTTAGAAATCTCAGGGAAAAACTTGTTAATCATTAGTTTCTTGATAGGATTTGTATTTACTTCAAAAGAAATTTCTATATTACTCAATGAAAAGAAATAATCTACTCCAAGCCTCTGTTATTTTTAATGTTCTGTTGATTTTTTTAATTTCTATATATGGGAGAATACTAGAAAGTATTTTCTTTAGCATTATTAATCATAAAGATATGGAAATCTTTATCGGATCATCTTTTATATTGGGATTTACAATTATATGGTTGATTTTAAATAGGAAAATAAAAAATCATAAACCATTTTTATATGCTTTTTTTATATGTTTCTTTGTAATGCTTTTTTCACAAAGTTTTATTATCAAACCAGTAGAAAAAATACATCTCGTGTTGTTTTCTTACCTCGGACTTTTTTGTTTTTATTATACGAACTTAACAAAAGCAATTATTATATGCTTAATTATTTCATTGGCTGATGAAGTATTGCAATACTTTCTACCTAATAGATATTTTGGATGGAGTGATGTATTAGTAAACTCTTACGCGTCAATTGTTACCATACTAATTTTCAGATTTACAAAAAAGATAAAATAAATGCGTAATTTTATATTAATTTTTTTAATTTCCTTTACATACAACTTATTTGGTGCCTCTTTATCAGTAACTGATGGTGGTGAGGGCCTTCTCATAAGAATAGTTAATGAAAAAAAATCAATCTGGATTGATACAGGCAGTTTAAATAAAATTCGTCAAAATTTAAATAAAACAAAAAAAAATAATGAACCTTTACCATCCGATATTTTTTTAACGCACCTTCATCCTGATCATGCTTCAGGAATCTTTGAGTTGGTTGAAAAAAATCCTGAGGTTATTATTTACGACAACTGTATGCCAAATATTGATGTAAAAGACGGTGAATTAATTAGGTGGACGGATAAATTTATATCCTCACATAAAAAGAGAATATGTGTAAACAGTAAATCAAAATTTTATTTTAAAGATATGTCAATTGACATCCTATGGCCAACAGGAATTTTTGAATCCAAGAATCACAATTTATATTCATTAGTTTTAAAAGTATCTAAAAATAACAAAAGTGTTTTAATAATGGGTGATGTTCCAAAGAGTGTTGAAAAAAAAATTATTAAAAATTTAAGTTTTAAGCTAAGTGATATTGATGTTTTAGTTGTTGGTCATCACGGTTCAGATTCAGCAAGTTCTGAAGATTTTCTTAAGCTAATATCTCCAAAGATTGCTGTCGTATCAGTTGATAAGCAAAATGTGCGTGGTTACCCAAGTAAGAAAGCATTGGAAAGGATAAACAGAAATTCAGATCAATTATGGATAACTGGAAGAGATGGTGACTTTAAATTTTATTTTTGAAGAATCTACTCTACTTTCCTACAAGTCCCATTAAATGTTTTCTCAAATGAGTAAAATTCTTTTTCTTTGTCTTCAGTTACATCCCTTCTATTAAATTCATGATTCAAGCTCAATTTACTATTTATCAAATCAATTTTTACAATATCAATTTTGGTAGTTTGAATTTTGTAACCTTCAATAAAAGAACTTGTTATAAATCTTCTTGATCCATCAATTCTTTCATTCGTTTTAGAAAAACTTCTTTCAAGATTGTAATCATCAGTAATATCGATATTGTTATCAAACCATTCTCCGTCAATCCTCATACCATTTTCAAACACTTCAGCACTGATAATTTTTTTTGAAATCCTTTCTGAGCTTTTGTCATCTGTTGTAAATTTTTTCTCTTCACCGTTACAAAGCAATCTGAATTCTTGAGCTACGACAATGCAAGGGAAAAGTAAAATCAAATAGAGGAGAATTTTTTTTATTGTATGCATAAACTAAAAAGTGCGGTCTTCTTTTTTACAGGTTGCTTTAAATTTGTATGTTGTTTGTTTTTTCAATGAACTCTTATTTACAATGCTCTCTGTTTCTTCTAATTTGTTTTGAATGAGATCAACGTCTAGATTAAATTGAGAAATAGATGAATCTTTACTAAATCCACTATCAACAATTTTATGCGAAGCATTAATAGCATTTGGTGATAATTTATAGTTTACACTTATGCTAATATCTTCATGAGGTGGTCTTTTTGGAGAGGAGAATTCTTTATTGCTAAATAAGTATCTCCTACCTGAGTTAATACCAATGTACTCCATTGAATTTTCTTTAATTTTTAAAAGGACTGACTCGTACTCAACAACATTAATTTTCTTATCATCAAAACCCCTAAACTCTCTGCTACCCTCACAAATTAAGGTTAAATCATCTGCAAAAATGTAAGATGAAAAAGATGTAAGTAATAATAAAAGTATTCTCATATGATAATTTTTGTCATTTCTTTAATGACCCTAAAAAATATTTTTAATTCCTGATATTTATTACTTTTGACTTGGGTGAATTTAAGTCCCACAAAATGTTTGGTAATTAGAAATAGGTTTAATGTTGATTTTTCGGAAGACTTCATTTGAAGAAGATAATGAAAAAGGGTTTTGAAGAGCAGAAAGAAATGAAAAGAAAGGTTCCATATCCCCATTTTCTGCAGCTAATAACGCCTCTTCGACAATCTGATTATATGGAATTATTACCGGATTTTTTTCTTTCATTAATTCATACGCTAATTTTATAGTCTTATTATTTCTTGATAACCTTTCACACCATAACTTATGCCATTCTTTAAAACCTGAGGTCTTGTATATTTTATTTTCAGCCAAGTTTTCATATGTTAGGTCACGAAAAGTGGTTGTAAAATCGGCTTTTGAATTTTCCATCCACTGGAAAAGTTTTTGTATTAATTGAAAATCACTTTCTTCAGGATTAAATAAACCAAGTTTTGGTCGCATTTCATTAATCCAAGCATTATCAAATTTAGCAGCATATCGATTTATTGAAATTTCAGCCAATTTCAATGCCTCATCTTGATTTTTATTCAACAGTGGCAAAAGACTTTCTGCAAACTTTACTAAATTCCAGTGAGCAATGTGTGCTTGATTACCATATTTATAACGTCCATAGCTATCTATTGAGCTAAACACCCTATTCATTGAAAAAATATCCATAAAGGCACAAGGACCGTAATCAATTGTTTCTCCGCTAATTGCCATATTGTCTGTATTCATCACTCCATGAATAAAACCTACGCCCATCCAAGAGGCAATGAGTTTAGCTTGGCGTGAAATTGTAGCCTCAAGAAAACTTAAATATGGGTTTTCTTGATCTTTAAGCTCAGGGTGATGGCGTTCTATTGCATAATCAGCAAGGGCTTTAAGTTCCTCATGGCCAAGCATCTTTCTAGCATACTCAAACGTACCAACTCTAATATGGCTTGATGCAACCCTCGTTAAAATCGCACCATCCATTAAATCTAAACGCATTATTGATTCACCCGTTGATACAACAGCTAAGCTTCTTGTTGTTGGAATATTAAGATGATGCATCGCCTCACTGATAATATACTCTCTTAGCATTGGGGATAAGGCAGCACGTCCGTCTCCATTTCTTGAGTATGGTGTTTGCCCAGATCCTTTAAACTGAATGTCGTAGCGTTCTTTATTTGGTGAAATATGTTCACCAATAAGATGAGCGCGCCCATCACCGAGGATAGAAAAATGGCCAAACTGATGGCCTGCATATGCTTGGGAAATTGTCTTTACATTACCAGGTAAATTATTACCAGAAAATAGTTGAGCAAGGAGCTCTTTATCTTCGAAGGGAAGGTTGATGCCCAAAGACTTTGCTAATTTTTCATTAAAAATAATTACTCTTGGTTTTTTGACTGGAGTTGGTTTGATATTGGTATAGAATTGCTTGGGCAAGTTAGCATAACTATTTTCTAAATTCCAAGAATCCAAGATGCTAGTCATAATAAATTTATAACTCTAAATCTTGATTATCAATGAATTCATTTGCCTTATGTTGCTGAGCAATCCAGTTCTCAATTACTGCATAACTCCATAAAGTTACCCTATCATTAACTTTTAAAGGGGCAGGAAACCTATTTTCTTTAATCCATTGCCGGAGCGTTTTTTTATCAATTTTAAGAGAGCTGATTATGTCATCAACGCTAATATATTTTTCATTCATAATTAAAATCTTAACAAAAATTCACAAATTAGACTTGTGTCATTTTATGAGTTTGTTAGTATATTTATCGTTTAATGAATTTACATGAAAGAAAGAAAATGTTTAAATTTTTTATTGCACTTCTAATAGCTTTTTCATCTGCATTTGCTTCTGCTCATTGTGATCATGAAAAAAAGGATTCAGATAAAAAAGTTGAAAAAGAAGCTGAAAATATAACTTCAGAGCAAGTAAAGCTTCAGTACGAAGATCCAAAAAAATATTATCCTAAAAAGTAATTTTATTAAAAGTTTTATACAGTTGTACTATTTAGTAGTTTAATTAATCAAAATTTTAAAAAGGAAAAATGATGAAAAAATTATTTGCTTTGCTTGCAGTTGCATTACTTCTTGCAGGTTGCTATGCAAAAGAACCAGAAAAAGCATTTCACCCAACCGATGATGTTAATGCAAGCTCTCAAGGTGGTAAAGGCTTTGAAAGTGATGGTTCTGAAGTTGATTTTGGCTTGGATGAAGAGCCAGCTAAAGTTCAATACGAAGATCCAAAAAAATATTATCCTAAGAAGTAATTTAGGTATATTAGATTTTTTGAAAAAGGGCCTATTAGGCCCTTTTTTATTGTTAAATCACAAATTTTTTTTGTAAAATTTGGTGGAGCTGGGGGGAATCGAACCCCCGTCCGCAAGCCCTCTGCAGGCAGTTCTACATACTTAGCTATGTTGTTTATATTTAACTTTTACTTCACCAACAAGCAAGCAAATGTAAAAGCGAGTTACCTTAAGTTTAAGAAATTACTAAGTAACCCAATAATTCCCGAGTCTCTCTTTATGACGCTGTAACCTGAGCGAGTGACCTATCAGGACAGCGTTTAGCTGGAATTAAGCAGCTAAAGCGTAGTTATCGTCATTTGCGATTACTGTTTTTCTAGTTTATTAACGAGGTACCTAGAAGCCTCGGTATGCACTGATCTGTTTTGTAACCCACGTCGAAACCGGGTCAGCCCCAAACAAGAGTCTATTATACTACTTTCCCTTATTTGTTGCGCTGAGAATCTGTTTTCTCTCCCTATTCCAATCTTTTTCTTTCTCGGCTTGTCTTTTATCGTATTGTTTTTTACCTTTAGCTAGACCAATTTCACACTTAATTTTTCCTTTGCTAAAGTGCATATCTAATGGCACGAGAGTAAAGCCTGAACGCTCAACTTTGCCAATTAGTTTGGCGATCTCATCATGGTTTAATAATAATTTACGAGTACGGATATTATCTGGATTGATATGAGACGACGCACTACCAAGCGGAGTAATATGACAACCTAATAGAAAAATTTCTCCTTTTTGAATAATTACGTAAGCCTCTTTAATATTGACCCTATTGTCTCTTATTGCTTTTACTTCCCATCCCTCCAGGACGATTCCTGCTTCGTATTTATCCTCAACAAAGTAATCATGGTAGGCTTTTTTATTTTGTATAATACTCATTAGATATGCTTAATTTTTTATCTTTTAATTGTACGCTATAAGTAATATTATCACCTCATGGTATCCATCAAAAAAAGTGCATTGGTTTTATACTCAAGAGAAGAAATGTTTAACTTAGTTGATAGTGTTGAAGACTACCCTGATTTTCTTCCTTGGTGCGGTGGGACTGAGGTTTTAACAAAAACAAGCAAAGTCACAAAGGCTTCAATTAAAATCAATTTTCGTGGTGTAAGACAGACATTCACAACAGAAAATAATAAGAATGCCCCTGAGAAAATGATTATTAAATTAATCAATGGACCATTCAAGGAATTGAGTGGTGAATGGAGATTTCTAGAACTCGACAAAGATGCATGTCGTATAGAGCTAGAACTGCACTATCAATTTAGTAATATTATTTTAGAAAAATTAATATCTCCTGTGTTTAATATTATTGCTAATACATTTATTGATAATTTTGTAAAAGAAGCAAACAGAAGAAATGGCGTCTGATCATATTGTTGTTGAGGTAGCTTATGCGACACCAAAAAAACAACTAATTATTCCTGTCAAAGTATCCAAAGGGACAAACATAAAACAAGCAATAGAGAGGTCGGGTATTCAAAAAGAATTTGATGATATAGATTTAAATATTAATCATGTAGGAATTTTTGGCAAAAAAACTTCGCTTAATCATGTTTTAGATGAAAAAGATCGAGTTGAGATTTATAGGCCATTGATCATTGACCCCAAAGAACAAAGAAGAAGAAAAGCAGCTGATAAAAAGAAAAAAGTAAAAGAAAGTAATTAATTTAAAATTATGATCGATTTTTACAGGTGATTCTGTATAATTTCCTTTTGCGCGATAAGGAAAACTAAATATGCGTCTGCCAAACAAAGCATTAACATTTGATGATGTTCTTCTTGTTCCGAATCACTCAAACGTTCTTCCAAAAGACGTCTCATTACAAACAAAATTAACCAAAAATATAAGCCTTAATATTCCAGTTATTTCAGCTGCCATGGATACTGTGACAGAAGCAAATATGGCAATTGCAGTTGCTGAGCAAGGTGGTATTGGAGTTATTCATAAAAATTTAACACCCCAAAGGCAAGCTAATCGAGTGGACAAGGTAAAACGTTTTGAGTCAGGAGTCGTCAACGACCCAATCACCATTGATCCGAACATGTCTGTAGAAGAGGTGATACAAATAACCCAAAAAAATAAAATATCAGGATTACCTGTAATAGAAAATAATAAGATTGTTGGCATTGTGACTAATCGAGATTTAAGGTTTGAAACCAACCTGACCCAACCTATAAAAAAGGTCATGACACCTAGAGATAGGCTTGTTACCGTCAAAGAAGGTGCAAGTAAAGAAGAAATTACAAAACTTCTTCATCAGCATCGGATAGAGCGTTTACTTGTTATAGATAATACTGATGAGTTAAAAGGCCTAATCACCGTCAAAGATATTCAAAAATCAACTGATCATCCCTTCGCATGTAAAGATGAGCAGGGTCGATTAAGAGTGGGTGCAGCTATTGGTGTTGCAAATGATACTGAATTAAGAACTGAATTGTTAGTGGATGCTGGAGTGGATTTATTAATTGTAGATACGGCTCATGGTCACTCACAAGGTGTTTTAGATCGTATTAAGTGGATTAAAAAACATTATCCACAAGTTGACGTTATAGGTGGGAATATCGCAACTTCAGATGCTGCATTAGCAATGGTTGATTATGGTGCTGATGGAGTGAAGGTTGGAATAGGTCCTGGGTCAATTTGCACAACAAGAATTGTTGCGGGTGTTGGTGTTCCTCAAATTACTGCAATCAATGAAGTTTATAAGGCTTTAAAGAGAAAAAATATACCTTTCATAGCCGACGGTGGCATAAGATTCTCAGGTGATATCGCTAAAGCGATTGCTGCCGGTGCAAGCTCAGTTATGCTAGGAAGTATGTTTGCAGGGACAGAAGAAGCGCCTGGTGAGGTTGAATTATTTCAAGGAAGATCATATAAATCTTATAGAGGTATGGGTTCAATTGGAGCAATGCAAAAAGGTTCGAGTGACAGGTACTTTCAAGATAGTGAAAATAACTCAGATAAACTAGTACCCGAGGGTATTGAAGGGCGGGTTCCATTTAAAGGAACTGTGGTTAATGTGATTCATCAACTCATGGGTGGGCTCCGGGCATCCATGGGGTATGTGGGTGTGGATACGATTTCAGCTATGCATAAAAAAGCAAATTTCATTGAAATAACTAATGCGGGCATGAAAGAATCACATATTCATGATGTTCAAATCACAAAAGAAGCACCAAATTATCGAGTTGACTAAATTCGCGCTCTAAAAAAACTTACGAATTAACTATAAATGGATAAAATTTTAATCATTGATTTTGGTTCTCAATATACTCAACTTATTGCAAGAAGAGTAAGAGAGCTTTGTGTGTATTGTGAAATTATTCCCCACGATGCGAAAATAGAAAAAATTAGTGCCTTCTGCCCTACTGGAATTATTTTATCTGGAGGACCTAACTCAGTCTATGAAAACGAAACTCCAAATGTCAGTCCTGCTATTTTTGAATTAGAGATTCCTATTTTAGGTATTTGTTATGGCATGCAGACAATGGTAAATCAATTAGGTGGAGAAGTTGTCAACAGCAATAAAAGAGAATTTGGATATGCTGAAATAAGAGCTCATGGTCATTCTGATTTATTAAAAGGCATTGAAGACAAAAGAAATAAAGATGGACATGGCCTGCTAGACGTATGGATGAGCCATGGAGATAAAGTAAATAAACTTCCCACAGGATTTGAAATCATTTGCAGCAATTCGTCAACTCCGATTGCTGGCATTGCAAATAAATCTAAACATTTTTATGGGCTTCAGTTTCATCCAGAAGTAACTCATACAAAAAAGGGATATGAAATAATCAAAAGCTTTGTTTTCAATATTTGTCAATGTAAAGCTGAGTGGAATATGCCAAATTATATTGATAGTACAGTAAAAAAGATTCAAGAAATGGTGGGCTCGGACGAAGTTATATTAGGACTATCA
>Ga0233451_10001624_pt1 | contig 21286 bp, 24 predicted proteins | sample 011ome_29_FD_183052 | JGI IMG/M metagenome (GOLD analysis project Ga0233451, IMG submission 183052) | Coastal salt marsh microbial communities from the Groves Creek Marsh, Skidaway Island, Georgia - 011504CT (spades assembly) | ecosystem: Environmental > Aquatic > Marine > Intertidal zone >... | reverse complement strand
AACCTCTTCCCAAGAAGCCTTTTCAAATTTTCCATTATATTTAATAAATGGTGTGTCTAGTCTTTGATTTGAAAGTCCATCACACGCATATCTAGTTTTATCTGAAATCCATTCTTCATTAATGTCCTCGTTTATTAATGGTAATACTCTCTTTACTTCCCACCCGTACGTATCAACTCTTATATTTGATCCAACAGCATCCATTACATCAATAGATTCTGTTTTCTTAAGTTCCCACGGTCTTGCTTCAAAAACATACGGTTTAGAGGTTAGTGCACCAACCGGACAAAGATCTATAACATTTCCAGATAACTCTGATTGAATTGATTGTTCTAAATAAGTGGTTATTTGCATATCCTCACCTCTACCAATTGCCCCGAGTTCTGGTACTCCAGCTATTTCAGTTGCAAATCGAATACATCTAGTGCAATGAATACATCTTGTCATTTGAGTTTTGATTAATGGCCCCATATTTTTATCAGGCACAGATCTTTTATTCTCTTTAAATCTGGATTTATCAATTCCATAATACATAGATTGATCTTGTAGATCACATTCACCACCCTGGTCACAGACAGGACAATCTAGAGGATGATTGGCTAACAAAAATTCCATTACTCCCTTTCTTGATTTTTCAATTTTAGGAGTGTTAGTTTTTATAACCATACCGTCAGCTGCTGGCATAGCGCAAGATGCAATAGGTTTTGGTGATTTTTCCATTTCAACTAAGCACATTCTGCAATTACCAGCTATTGATAATTTTTCGTGATAACAGAATCTTGGAATCTCAACTCCTGCTTTTTCACAAGCTTGTAAGACTGTAAGACCCTCTTCTACTTCCACCTCAATTTCATTTACTTTTAATTTAAGCATTTTTATCCAATAAATGTTGATCAACTAAATAAGGAATATTTTTCTCTTTTTTAATAATTGGATCAAACTTGTTTCTTTTTTTAATTTCATCAGAAAAATGCCTTAATAAACCTTGTACTGGCCAAGAAGAGCCCTCTCCAAAGGCACAAATTGTATGTCCCTCAATTTGTTTTGTTACATCCATTAACATATCAACTTCATCTCTCGAAGCTTCACCCTGAGCCATTCTCTCTAACATTCTCCACATCCATCCAGAGCCTTCTCTACAAGGAGTACATTGACCACAGCTTTCGTGTTTATAAAATCTAGCAATTCTTGCCATACATTTAATTATGTCTTGATCTTTATTAATGACAACAATTCCAGCTGTTCCTAAGCCACTTTTTTCTGCCATTAATGAATCGAAATCCATCGTAATTGTATCACAAGTTTTTTTTGGCAATAAAGGCATTGAAGATCCACCCGGTATTACAGCTTGTAGATTATCCCAGCCACCTATGACACCACCAGCATGATTTTCTATTAAATCTTTCAATGGTACACCCATTTCTTCTTCAACATTGCATGGATTATTTACATTTCCTGAAATACAAAAAATTTTGGTACCAGTGTTCTTTGGTTTTCCTAATTTAGAAAACCACTCTCCACCTCTTCTTAAAATTGTTGGGACAACAGCGATAGTTTCAACATTATTAATAATCGTTGGGCAACCATATAATCCTATTAATGCTGGAAATGGTGGTTTTAACCTAGGTTGACCTTTTTTACCTTCTAAACTCTCAAGTAAAGCTGTTTCTTCACCACAAATATATGCCCCAGCACCATAGTGAATAAAGATATCAAAATCCCAGCCTGTACCAGAAGCATTTTTTCCAATTACATTATTTTTATAAGCTTCATCTATAGCTTTTTGAAGTTTTTGACCTTCATTATAATATTCTCCACGAATATAAACATAACAAACATGTGCGTTAACAGCATATGAAGCTATTAAACAACCTTCTATTAATTTATGAGGTTCAAATCTTAAAATATCTCTATCTTTACAAGTTCCAGGTTCAGACTCATCAGCATTAATAACTAAATAATGTGGCCTTGAACCAACTTCTTTTGGTGCAAAAGACCACTTAAGTCCAGTTGGAAAACCAGCACCACCTCTGCCTCTTAATTCTGAAAGTTTAATTTCATTTATTATCCAATCTCTACCCTTGTTACAAAGTTCTTTAGTATTAGACCAATCTCCTCTTTTTCTTGCAGACTCAAAGTCAGCACCTAAATCATTATATAAATTTTTAAATATTCTATCTTTATCGTTAAGCATTTTTTACATCCAAAAGTGTTTTTCGATTATTTTCGGGCTCTGAATTTAATCTTCCTCTATAAGAGCCTGGCTCAGGTTTTTTTCCAGAGGTAAGTTGTTCTAATATCTTTAAAGCTTTTTCCTTATCAAGATCTTCATAATAATCGTCATTAATTTGCATCATTGGAGCATTGATACATGCACCTAAGCATTCAACTTCCATCCAAGAACAATTTTTCTCTTTAATAAATTCATTTTCATTTTCTGAAATCTTTTCCTTACAAGCTTCGACTAATTTATAAGCACCCCTGATCATACAAGGTGTAGTAGTACATACTTGTACGAAATTTTTACCAACAGGAGTTAAATTATACATTGTATAAAACGTGGCTACTTCATAAACTTTTACATAAGGCATGTTCAAAATTTTACCTATATGTTTCATGGCTGATAAAGGAATCCAATTATCATTTTGTTTTTGTGCTAAATATAATAAAGACATAACAGCACTTTGCTGTTTACCGTCTGGATACTTTTGAATAATTTTATTTGCCTCATCTAAATTTTCTTTGGTGAATTCAAATTTTTCTGGCTGTTCTTTTGAAATTTTTCTTAATGTCATCTATCAACCTCTCCAAAAACTATATCTAGAGAACCTAAGACTGCAGGTACATCAGCTAGCATATGACCTTTAATTAAATAATCCATTGATTGTAAATGAGAGAAACCAGGTGCTCTAATTTTACATTTATAGGGTTTGCTTGTTCCGTCTGAAATTAAATAAACTCCAAACTCACCTTTTGGTGCTTCAACAGCTGTGTAAATTTCATCTTTTGGAACTCTGTACCCTTCAGTAAATAATTTAAAATGATGAATTAGAGCTTCCATAGATTGTTTTAATTCTTTTTTAGGTGGAGGACTTATCTTGCCATCTAAAGATTTGATTGGACCTTTTTCCATTTTTTGAAGACATTGCTTGATAATAGAAACACTTTCTTTCATTTCTTCAATCCTGCATAAATATCGGTCATAACAATCACCATTTTTTCCAACAGGGATTTTAAAATCCAATTGTTCATAACAATCATATGGTTGAGATTTTCTTAGATCCCATGGGACACCTGAACCTCTAATCATTACTCCAGTGAAAGAATAGTCTAGTGCGTCTTCTTTTGTTACAACACCTATATCTACATTTCTTTGTTTAAAAATTCTATTATCTGTAAGAAGATTTTCTAAATCATTAATTATTTTAGGAAATGTTTCACAGAATTTAAAAATATCTTCCTCTAAACCAGATGGAAGATCTTGATGAACTCCACCTGCTCTAAAATAATTTGCATGTAGCCTTGAACCAGAGGCTCTCTCATAAAATGTCATTAATGTTTCACGCTCTTCAAATCCCCACAAAGATGGCGTAAGTGCACCAACATCTAGAGCTTGTGTAGTGACATTTAATATGTGGCTTAATATTCTCCCAATCTCACAAAAAATTACTCTTATATATTGAGCTCTAATAGGTACCTCTATGTTTAAAATTTTTTCAATAGCTAATGCAAAAGCGTGTTCTTGATTCATTGGAGCTACATAATCTAACCTATCAAAATAAGGTACTGCCTGCATATATGTTTTATTTTCTATAAGTTTTTCAGTCCCTCTATGAAGTAAACCAATATGTGGATCTGCTTTTTCAACAACTTCGCCATCTAATTCCAAAATTAATCTTAAAACACCATGCGCAGCTGGATGTTGTGGACCAAAGTTTAGATTTAAGTTTTTAATTTTTTTTGTCATTACTATCTGTTTGTTCTTTAATATATTTTGTTCCCTCCCAAGGACTCTCGTAATCAAAATTTCTATAATTCTGTTCTAATTTAACTGGTTCGTTAATTACTTTTTTTTGTTCCTCGCTATATCTAACCTCAGTGTGACCTGTTAAAGGAAAGTCTTTTCTTAATGGATGACCTTCAAACCCATAATCAGTTAAAATTCTTCTTAAATCTGGATGATCTTTGAAATTTATTCCATACATATCAAAAACTTCTCTCTCCATCCAATTTGCTGCTGGAAAAATATTTGTTAATGAACTTATGACTTCATTTTCATTAATACTATAACTTAAAACTATTCTTTGATTAAACTCATGACTTAATAACAAGTAAACAATTTTAAATCTTTGTGTTTCTTCTGGATAATCAACTGCAGTAATATCAATTAGTTGTTTAAATTTTGTATCTTTATTGGTTTTTAGAAAAAGAATGACATCAATTAAATCTTCTTTGTCAATTTCCAAATAAAGTTGGTTGTGTAAAATCTTAGAATTATCAATTTTTGTATTTAATTCTGAGTTAATTTTTTTTTCTAGTTCAATTAGTGTGTTCATTTAATTATCTATTGAAAGAACCTTTGTTTCTAATTTTTTTTTGTAATTGAAGTATCCCATAAAGCAATGCTTCGGCTGATGGGGGGCATCCTGGAACATATACATCTACAGGTACAATTCGATCACATCCTCTTACAACAGAGTAAGAATAATGATAATAGCCTCCTCCATTTGCACAACTTCCCATTGAAATTACATATCTTGGTTCTGGCATTTGGTCATAAACTTTCCTTAAAGCTGGAGCCATTTTATTTGTAAGTGTTCCAGCAACTATCATCACATCAGATTGTCTTGGCGATCCACGTGGGGCAGCACCAAATCTTTCTAAATCATATCTTGGCATTGCTGTTTGCATCATTTCAACTGCACAACAAGCCAAACCAAAAGTCATCCAGTGCAATGAACCAGATCTTGACCAATTAATTAAATTATCAAGTGAGGTTGTAATAAAACCATTTTTACTGAAATCTTCGGCTAATTGTTTAAATTCATCAGGGACTTGTTCTAATTTATTATTCATAAGATTAATTTATTCCCAATCTAAAGCACCTTTTTTCCATTCATAAATGAAACCAATTGTAAGTATGAATAAAAAAATCATCATTGATACAAAACCTAATAAACCAATGTTACCAAGTGAAATCGCCCATGGAAAAAGAAATGCAATTTCTAAATCAAATATAATAAAAAGAATTGCTACAAGATAAAATCTCACATCAAACTCCATTCTTGAATCTTCAAAAGGTTCAAAACCACATTCATATGCTGATAATTTTTCTGGATCTGGGTTTTTTGGTGAAAGAATAAAATTTACAACAACAAAAGCACAGCTTAAACCTAGGGCAATTATTAAGAAAAGTATAATTGGTAAATATTCTTGTAAAAATTCTGGAAACATAGTGAGTTATATATCAGTTTTTAATGAGTGATGAAGTGTAGTTAGGTCACATTATGGTAAATATACACAACTTATAATGCTCTATTTTAAAGGAAAAATTATATTATGAAAGTGGCGGGAGTGAAGGGACTCGAACCCTCGACCTATCGCGTGACAGGCGATCGCTCTAACCAACTGAGCTACACCCCCACTTAAATTATTTTGGTGGGCAGTAAAGGACTCGAACCTTTGACCCCCTCGGTGTAAACGAGATGCTCTACCAACTGAGCTAACCGCCCCAAAATATCGGTACTATTACATCAACGTGACTACAAAGTAAATTATTTATTATTGAATACTAGCTTGAGATTTATCGTCTTTTTTACTTAAATCTACCTCAACCCACTCAGTTCTTTTTAGCTCTTTGGTTAGAGCGATCTTTAGAACTTGATCGGCAAATTCTACTGGAGTTATTTTTATTTCATCAATAATTTTTTTTGGCATATCAATTAAGTCTTTTTCATTTTCTTTCGGAATAATTGCCTCTTTAATACCTGCTCTATGAGCTGCTAATAATTTTTCTTTAAGGCCACCAATTGGGAGTACCTGACCAGTGATTGTAACTTCACCTGTCATTGCAATGTCTCGTCTAACTGGAATATTTGTTAATGATGAAACTATTGATGTGACCATACCTATACCAGCTGATGGTCCATCTTTAGGAGTGGCCCCTTCAGGAACGTGAATATGAAAATCTTTTTTCTCAAACAAAGGCGGAATAATTCCGTATTCTAAACATTTAGATCTAACAAATGATTTTGCAGCTTTGACAGACTCTTGCATTACATCACCTAATTTACCTGTTATTTGCATTCTGCCTTTACCAGGCATTGTTACAGTTTCAATTTTTAAAATCTCACCACCATATTCAGTCCAAGCTAAACCTGTTACAATTCCAACTTTATCTTTAGGCTCTAATTCACCAAATTTATATTTGGCAACACCTAAAAAATCTGAAAGATTATCTTTATTTATTTCAACCTTGTCTTTTTCACCAGCCACAACCTTTTTAACAACTTTTCTTGCAAGTTTTGAAATTTCTCTTTCTAAATTTCTAACACCAGATTCTTTGGTGTAACTTCTGATTACTTCTTGGATAACGTTATCTTCAAGTTTCATCTCATTTTCTTTAACACCATTATCTTTTATTTGTTTTGGCAACAAATATTTATTGGCAATACTAATTTTCTCATCTTCAGTGTAACCAGCTAATCTTATAACTTCCATTCTATCTAGTAATGGAGGAAGTATATTTAGAGTGTTTGCTGTTGTTACGAACATTACATCTGATAAATCATAATCAACTTCTAAATAGTGATCATTAAAAGTAGTGTTTTGCTCTGGATCCAGAGCTTCTAATAAAGCTGATGAAGGATCTCCTCGGTAATCATTTCCAATTTTATCAATCTCATCTAGTAAAATTAAAGGATTTTTTGTGCCTGCTTTTTTCATCATTTGGATAATTTTACCTGGAAGGGAGCCAATGTAAGTTCTTCTATGACCACGTATCTCAGCTTCATCTCTCATTCCACCAACAGACATTCTCACAAATTCTCTGTTTGTTGCTTTTGCAATAGATTTTCCTAAAGAAGTTTTTCCTACACCAGGAGGACCAACTAAACATAATATTGGGCCTTTAATTTTTTCCATTCTTTTTTGAACTGCCAAAAATTCAATAATTCTCTCTTTAATTTTTTCCAATCCATAGTGATCTTTATCGAGAACATCTAAAGCTTTAGCTAAATCAATAGCTACCTCACTTTTTTTATGCCAAGGTAGTTCTATCATCCAATCAAGGTAATTTCTTACAACAGTAGCCTCAGCAGACATTGGACTCATATTTTTTAATTTCTTTAATTCCTGAAGACATTTTTTTTCTACATCTTTAGGCATCTTAGCTTTTAGAATTGATTTGTTTAAACTTGTATTCTCATCTTTGCCATCTTCAATTTCGCCAAGTTCTTTTTGAATAGCTTTAAGCTGTTCATTTAAATAATATTCTCTTTGAGTTTTTTCCATTTGAGTTTTAACTCGACCTCGAATTCTTTTTTCAACACCAATGATACTGGTTTCATTTTCCATAATCTTAATTATGGAGTTCAATCTCTTTTTTACATCAACAGTTTCAAATATTTGTTGTTTTTCAGAAATCGTTGCTGTTAAGTGAGACGCTATATTATCAGCTATCTGAGAAGGATCTTTGAGCTGTTTTATTGTATTAATTGTTTCAGTTGAAACTTTCTTATTTATTGAAGTAAGTTTTTCTAATCTTCTGATAGCTGTGGCTGCTAACGGATAAAGGTCTTCGTCTTTAACAACAACATCATTGTATGGGGTATATTCACATGTGATAAATTTTTCATTATCCTTGAAATCTAATATTTTAACTCTTTTTACACCCTCAACCAAAACTTTAACTGTTCCATCAGGTAGTTTTAAAAGCTGTAAGATGCTTCCTTCACATCCATACATAAAGACATCTGTCTTTTTTGGATCGTCTATTTCAGAATTTTTTTGAGTTACTAAGATGATTTTCTTATCTTTTTTCATTACCTCATTTAAAGCAGAGATAGATTTATCTCTCCCAACAAACAAAGGTATTACCATACTTGGAAAGACAACTATGTCTCTTAAAGGTAATAATGGTAATGAAATTTTAACATCCATACATTAAATATGGATATTAAATTAGAATTTGCAATAGCTTTTTGGAAGTTATTAGAGTTATTAAGCCGCTGATGTTTTATTATTTTTAGTTTTAGTCTCACCTTTTGAATGGACTAAAATTGGCTGAGTATGACCTTTTACAGCTGACGCATCAACAATTACCTCTTCAATGTTATCTTGACTAGGTAAATCAAACATAGTTTTTAATAAAATATTTTCTAAGATTGACCTCAAACCTCTAGCACCAGTTTTTTTACTAATTGCTTTTTGAGCAATTTCCTTCAGTGCATTTTCTTTAAATGTTAACTTAGCACCATCAAGTTTGAATAATTCTTGATATTGTTTTGTTAAAGAATTTTTAGGCTCTTGTAAAATTTTGATTAGAGATTTTTCATCTAGATCTTCCAAAGTTGCAATCATTGGCAGTCTTCCTATAAATTCAGGTATCAATCCATATTTTAACATATCTTCGGGCTCTAGACTTTTCATCCATTCACCAGTTTTTTTATCTTGTGTGTTTTTAACATCAGCTCCAAATCCTATAGATGTTCCTTTGTCTCTTTGAGAAATAATTTTATCTAAACCAGCAAAAGCACCACCACAAATGAATAAAATATTTGTTGTATCAACCTGTAAAAATTCTTGTTGAGGATGTTTTCTTCCACCTTGAGGAGGAACACTGGCAACTGTTCCTTCCATTATCTTTAGTAAAGCTTGTTGAACACCTTCACCAGAAACATCTCTAGTAATAGATGGATTCTCTGATTTTCTACTAATTTTATCAACCTCATCTATATAAACTATTCCTCTTTGGGCTTTCTCTACATTATAATCAGCTGCCTGAAGTAATTTTAAAATTATATTCTCAACATCTTCACCTACATAACCAGCTTCTGTTAAAGTAGTCGCATCAGCCATTGTGAAAGGAACATCCAAAATTCTAGCAAGTGTTTGTGCTAATAAAGTTTTTCCACAACCTGTAGGACCAACTAAAAGAATATTTGATTTAGCAAGTTCTACATTTTTACTTGTTTTACTTTCATAATTTAATCTTTTGTAATGGTTATGAACTGCTACTGATAAAACTTTTTTAGCATGCGCTTGGCCAATTACATAATCATCTAAAACAGTACAAATTTCTTTTGGTGAAGGAAGTCCATCTTGGTGTTTTACAAATGTATCTTTATTTTCCTCCTTAATAATATCCATACAAAGTTCAACACATTCATCACAAATAAATACAGTTGGTCCAGCTATAAGCTTTCTAACTTCATGCTGACTTTTGCCACAAAATGAGCAATACAAAATATTTTTATTATTTGTGTTCATAAACTTTAAAACGAATCAATTTCATTACTTTATTATAAGAGACTCATTGATATCAAGTTTCAAATTAACTGACTTCAATATATTGTGTATTAGGATCTTTTTTCTACAACTTCGTCTATCAAACCAAAGGATTTTGCCGTTTCAGATGTCATAAAGTTATCTCTTTCTAGAGCATTTTTTATTTCATCTACACTTTTACCAGTATGTTTAGAATAGATTTCATTTAATCTTTTTTTTAATGAAAGAACTTCATTTGCATGGATTTCTATATCTGTTGCTTGGCCTTGGAACCCAGCTGAAGGCTGGTGGACCATAATTCTAGAATTTGGTAATGAAAATCTTTTACCCTTTGCGCCTGCTGCAAGAAGAAAGGAGCCCATCGACGCTGCTTGTCCTATACATAACGTGCTAATCTCTGGTTTAATGTATTGCATTGTATCATAGATCCCAAGCCCAGCTGTTACTAATCCTCCAGGGCTATTAATATATAAATAAATTTCTTTTTTTGGATCTTCGGCTTCTAGAAATAAAAGTTGAGCAGTAACTAAAGATGCAACATTATCATTGATTTGACCTGTTAGGAAAATAATTCTCTCTTTAAGAAGTCTAGAGTAAATATCATAAGCTCTTTCACCTTTGCTAGATTGTTCAACAACCATTGGTACAAGATTGCTCATATGTTCAGAAATTTTGCTCATAAAATTGATTCGAGTTGTTTATACAACTTCAGATTACTTTTTACTAACTTTTTTTGAAGAAGTTTTTGCTTTTGATGATTTCTCTGAAGTTTTTTTAGCTGAAGTTTTTGCTTTTGATGATTTTGAGGATGATTTAGTTGTTTCAGATTTTGCTTCCTTACTTTTTATCTCAGTATCATCTGTCTGATTTTGTGATGCCTTTAAAATTTTTTCAGCTTCATCTTTTGAAATTTCTTTTTTATTTGCTTTGGCCTTATCTTTGATTAAGCTTATAATTTTTTCTTCATAAACTGTTCCTCTAAGACTAGCGACTGCAGAAGGATTTTTTTGATAGAAATCCATAACCATTTTTTCTTGACCAGGCATCATTCTTAATTGTTTTTGTATCTCAGCCTGTAATTCTTGTTCGTTTACTTTAATTTGATTTTGCTCACCAAATTCATTTAAAATTAAACCAGTTTTAATTCTTTTTTTTGCCACCTCTTCAAAATTTTTTCTACTTTTCTTAGCATCTTCTTCACTCATACCTTGCGACAAAATTTTAACCTCTTCATCAATTAAGTTTTCAGGTATTTCATCAACCTTAAATTTTTCTAATTCTTTTAGTATCTGATTTTTTGACAATCTATCTAATGAATTTTTGTATTCATCATTAATTTGATTAGAAACTAATTTCTTTAAATCTTCTAAATCTTTAGCACCTAAGTTTTTTGCAAATTCATCATCAATTTTTACGTCTTCAGGATTTTTTACAGAAGTAATTTTACATTCAAATTTAGCTTTTTTATTTACAAGTTCTTTCTCTGGAAAATTTTCAGGTAAAGTTGCTTCAACAATTTTTGTTTCATTTTTCTTAACTCCAATTAATTGTTTATCAAAACCTTTTAAAAACAAATCTTTTCCAAGTGTTAATTGAGTGTTTTTACCTTCACTTCCTTTAAATGAATTCCCTTCTACTGTTGCATTATAATCTAAAACAACCAAGTCTCCTTCTTTTGCTTTAGTGTCAGCTGTGGCCTCTTTGAAGTTTGGTTGATTTTTAGCAATCTCTTTAATTCTTTTGTCTGCTTCTGAAGCATCAATTTTTACAGTGTATTGATCAAATTTTATATCTGTAATTGATTTAATATCTATTTTAGGTAATTCTGTAACTGATAAAATGTATTCAAGCTCTTTATCTTCACCATAAGTTTTTAAATCTAGCTTTGGTTGACCAGCAGGTTTAATTTTGTTTTCTTCTAAGGCTTTGGTTGATGTATCTTTTAGTACTTTATCTAAAACTTCGCTAAATACAGCTTTACCAAATTGTCTTTTTAAAATTTCTTTAGGAACTTTTCCTGGTCTAAAACCTTTTAAATTCACTGTACTTTTGATTTCTTCATACTTTTCATCCATATAAGAAGACATAGTTTCCTTATCGATGAAAACTTTTACATCTTTGTTAAGACCTTTTTTATTTTCTACAGTAACTTTCATAATTATAAGTGGTAGGGCGAAAAGGACTCGAACCTTCACATGTTGCCATATTGGTTCCTAAGACCAACGCGTCTACCAATTCCGCCATCGCCCCACAAAATTTATTGGTTTTATATATTATTGAATATATTTGTCCAATGACAAATATTATGTAATTTTGATAAAATACTTTATAAATAAACAATTTAGTTATGATTATTTCACCATGCATAAGCATTTGTAGAACAGATCCTAAAACAGGTTATTGTTACGGATGTGGAAGAAATAATGAAGAAAAAAAAATTTGGAAGCTTGAAGATACATCTGATGAATGGAAAAAAGAAAATATAATAGAAATTAAAAGTCGATTAAATGGTTGGCAACTTGAAAGTTTTGAAGAATCATACACTTATAAAATTGAAAATGGGATATCTTTGTATAAAAAAGAATTGAATAAAAAATGAGTAAATCAACAATTTTAATAATTATTTATATTCTAGGATTAATCTTTGGTGCAGTTGTGCTAGATTTATGGAGTGCAGAAACGAGTCCAAAAGCTCTTCTTGGAATTGGTTGGACAACACTATTATTAATAGGTCTTTTCATTACTGAAAAAAATGAAAAAAACTAGCATTATCACTTTAGTTTTTTTTATTTTATCAATATCAAATTCTTTAGCAGAAAAAATTATTCTTAGCTCATGTGAAAACAATAAAGATGGATTTTTAAAAAATGAATACATTTTAGATCTTGAACAATCGCTAATGATAAGAAATTATGTATTTAATGATAAAACATTCAAACAATATAGAATTACAGATCTAACAGTTAAAAAAAAGAACAAGATAGAAAGATTGATCTATAAAGATGGAAACAAAATTTTAACTGAAAAACTAGGATATCCACAGTTTTATACTCAATTAGTTTTTGAAGAAAATAATCCAGAAATAAAGATTAAAACAGTAATTAATAATGAGGAAGGTATTGATTTACTGTCCACTTGTAAAAAAATTGAAAGATTTAAAAAAGAAAGTTAGTTTTTCTTATTCTTTTTATTTATTAAACTTTTATTTTTTGAGTTAAATCTTGAGTTAACAATATTGCTTCTATGTTTTGCAAAAGCTTGTTTCTGTGCTTGTTTCATTGCTTTTTTAGATGACATAATTTTATTTTAATATTCAATTTCAAAACTAGCAATCTTATTAAATTTTTTATCAGCTATTACTATTTCTCCAGAACTTGGAGCGTAATTTAATGTTTCTGAAATTAAAACATAATGCGTTACAAACACTATATTTCCAGAACTTTTCAAATTTCCTACAAATTTATTTAAATCTGCAATTTGTTTCTTTTTGTTTTTTGCGAATTTTTGACTAAAAAAGGAATTTAGAAAACTTTTTGTTTTAAAATCCTTAAATGCAATTTCAGCAGTTTCTTTGCATCTGCACCATTCACTGGAATATACTGCTTCAAAAGATATTTTATTTTTTATAAAAAAATTACCAATATTGGTAGCTTGTTGTCGCCCACTTTCGCTTAAATTTCTTTGAGTGCTACAATCTTTAATATCAAAATTATCAGGATCACCACCCCCAGGAGCATAGGCATGTCTTATAAATATTAATTTATTTCCGTCCTTAAGAGTATTTAATAAATCATTATTTATTTCAGCTTTAAGAGATGATGATAGAATAATAAAAATAATAAATATAAATTTAATAATTTTCATCAATGAACATTAAAATTAAAAAGCTAAATAATACAATAATAAAATGCAAAAAATGTCCGAGATTAATTAATTTCATAAAAAAAATAAAAACAAAAAAAAGAAAACAAAATATTAATGAGAAGTATTGGGGTAAACCAGTACCTGGTTTTGGTGAAAAAAATGCAAAATTGTTAATAATTGGATTAGCACCAGCAGCACACGGTGGTACAAGAACTGGTAGAGCATTTACTGGAGATAAATCTGGTGATTTTCTTTTTAAAACTCTTTATCAAACAAAAATTTCAAATCAAAATTTTTCAAAAAATTTAAATGATGGATTAAAATTACAATCAACTTTTATCACAAATATTTTAAAATGTGTCCCTCCCGATGATAGACCTACAAATATTGAAATTAATAACTGCTCCCATTATTTTAGCTCTGAGCTTGAATTTTTGAAAAATTTAAGAGTAATTGTTACTCTTGGCAAAGTAGCTTTTGATAATTGTATAAAATATTATAAAAAAAAATATCCAATAACACTTAAATTTGTTTTTAAACATGGTAGAAAATATAAATTACCTGATGGACGTATATTGATACCTTCATACCATCCAAGTCCTAGAAATGTTAATACAAGACTAATAAATCAAAACAAATTAAATAGATTGTTCTATAAAGCAAAAAATCTTGCTAAATTTTAATAGTGTCACAAAAATAAGGTTTGAATTTTAAAAAAATCTCTTGAGGAATTTTAACTGGTTTGCCTTCTGTACTTACAAAAACTAAATGTATCTGAGCTTCAACGATTATATCTTCTCCTCTTGTAATTATTTGATTCATAAAAAAAGAGGTTTTTGTTATTGATTTTACAAAAGATCTTATTGTTAATTCATCTTCTAAATATGCAGACCTTTTATACTCAATATTACATGACTTAACTATTATTAAAGATTTAAACTGTTCTTTAATTTTTTTGTTACTGAAACCGATTTTAAATAATGACTCTGTTCTTGCTCTCTCTAAAAATTTTAGATAATTGGCATAATAAACCACACCACCAGAGTCTGTATCTTCATAATAAACTTTTAATTTGTGAAAAAAATTTTCATGCATGATATTAAATATATTTGTTACATTATTATTTTATTGTTTTGTAATATAAAAGGATTTTATGAATATTTTTGTAATATGGTTAATAATGGTTATTGCATGGAATTTTGGTTTTCCTAATGCTAGTCCTCTGGAAGATGTTTTAGTTGCTGTTATTTTATTTATATTAAATATAGCTATGAAAAAATTCTTAAAATTATAATTAGTTCTCTGAAAAGTATATATTTTGATAATAAGCTATTGCTTTCATTTTTGAATTATCGGTATCTGACATTATTGCCAACCCATCAAGTTCATTTATATCTAAATCATGAAATTTTTTAAAATCTTCTTTAACATTTGCTTTTACTGTAACCCACTCATCAGGATTGTTTTTTGTACTAGCCAAAACATTATCAATTGATTTTTTAGTGTATGGACTTGGTGAATTAAATCCTATTTCATTATTACTTGAAAACACGTAGTTAATTGCTCTATTAGAAAGTGGCGTAGCTCCAGTTTTTTTTATCACAAAAACTCTAGCTGCAAAATCATGTCCTTTTTTCGTATTTTCTTTTATTCCAGATAAATCTTTTTCGATTTTCCAAGTTATATTAATGAAGGGCGTTTTATTTAGATCTATTTTAACCTCTTTACCTAAACCTGATGCAGCATTATTTGCTACAGCTTTTAAATAATTTCCACTTTCATTAGATCCAACAGTATAAACCGTATTATTGTCTGCACCTCTAACTTTTCTTACATCTAACTCAGATAACTCTTGTTCTGTGAAATCAAATATATAAATATTTTCTCCTACTACTGGCCCTGAGAAGAGAGTTATTAGAAAGAGTATTTTAAAAATATTTTTCATTTTAAATTTCTAATACATGTTTTTGACAAAATTTCGACAATCAATATGCAAATTGAAAGACTAGATAAAGTATATGCAGACAATTACAGCTTTTATTTTAATCATTTATTGGTCATTCATAATCTTTGCACCAATAATCTAATAGGTAGATCTTCCTCCACTAATATCAAATACTGCTGCTGTAGAAAAAGAATTTTCCTCGGATGCCAACCAGCATACAAGTGAGGTAAATTCATATATTTCTAAAAATCTTCCTCTAGGAACTTTTGAAAGCATTCTTTGAACATGTTCTTTGCTCATTTGCTCTAAAATACGGGTTTTTGCACCAGCAGGTGTAACTGCATTTACAGCAATATTTTTATCAGCCAATTCTTTTCCAAGTGATTTAGTTAGACCGATAGCTCCAGCTTTACCTGAACTGTAAGCACTTGCATTTGCATTTCCATCTTTACCAGCTACTGATGCTACATTAACTATTCTCCCATAGTTATTCTTAATCATATTAGGAACAATAGTTCTGCAGCAATTGAAGGTTCCTACTAAATTTATATCAACTATTTTTTTCCACATTTCAACATCGTATTCCCAGAGAGGGCCTGTAGGTCCAGTGATACCAGCATTATTTATAAGAATATCAATATTGTTATTTAAGGTAATGCCTTTAACTGTTTCTTCAACTTCTTTATAATTTGAAATATCAACCTTTTGTGAAGTTAAGTTTTCACTATTTAATTCTTTAACAGCTTCATCTAAAAGATTTTGATCAATATCCCAAATAATGACTTTAGCACCTCCTTCTAAAAATCTTTTTGCAACATCCAAACCAAAACCTTGTCCTCCACCTGTTACAATTGCAGTTCTTCCTTTAAAATTAAAATTATTTTTGTTCATTTATTTAATCTTTTTTTAACAAATAATAAGTTAATGATGAAAATAAAGCACCAATAATCCATGCATAAGATTGTAAAAACATTAAGTTTAAATTCCAAATTGTAGAAGATGAAAATATAAAACCAATTAAGATTGAATATAATGCTTTTATGTCCCAGCCATTTGAAAAATGAAATGAACTATTAGATGATGCTAAATGTATATCTTTTATATTAATTTCAGAATGATTAATTACAAAATAGTTAATAATCATAACCCCACAGATAGGTCCAAAAAAAGATCCAAAAGTATCCACAAATGAAAGGATACCAATTTGACTTAATAAAGTTGGCCAGAGCAAAGCAACAATAAATCCTAAAAAACCTATAGTATAACTAGCTGACTTTAAATTTAATTTTCCTGGTTTAAAATTAATTAATGAGTATTGAGAGGGAATAAGATTTGCTACTAAATTTGTTGAAGCTGAAGCAATTATTATAAAAAACAACACTATTGTTGTTATTTGTAAATTATTAAGTTTACCGATTATATCTGTTGGGTTTGTAAATATTCTATCAATATCTTCGAACTGTTGATTTAAAAAAACGTCTGATCCTGTAACAATAAATACAGCAAAAAAAGAGAATATTATTAAATTTATTAATAAACTTATATTTCCATAACTTAATTGTTTTTCATTTTTTACATATCGCGAAAAATCACCATAACTTACTATGATAATTGAAAAATATGCAAATATTGTTCCAGCCACAGTTATCAATGGAAAAAAATTATTAAGGTTAATAAAATTTTTAAAATCTAATATTTGTACAAAAGCATTTATCGCTAGTTTTGTGTCTGAAAACAAAACAATACCAAAAAAAATTATCATTCCACTGTAAACTGAGATAGCAGAAATTTTTATTAATTTTTTATTAAAAACCATTCCCTTGCTAAATAAGTAAGTTTGAAAAATGATTGACATAATAAGAGAAAACCAATCAATAATATTTAAACCAAGTAAAAATATTAGAAATATATCCTTATCTAAAAAAGAATTATCAATACTGAAAATCAATATTCTAATTAGATAACTAATGGCTTTAGAGATAAAATATGTTTGAATACCAAACATAAAAATCCCAACAATGCTTCTTATAAATCCAAAAAATCTTGCTCCACTATACCCTAAGGAGGTTCTTAAAATTGTTGCAAAAGGTAATCCATATTTTTGTGATGGTTTGCCTATTAAATTAGAAAAGAAATAAACAAGTAGTGAGCCTAATAAAGTCCCAAAAAAAACTACAAAAAAATTTAAGCTATAGATAGTATATAGAGAAGCTATTAATGAGAATCCTATAACACTTTGAACATTGACACCCCAGAAATAAAATAAATCTTTCCAATTCCAAACTTTATTGTTTGGGTTGATTGCAACTAATTCCCAATTAATTATGTTTTCAGCTGATTTTTTCTGACTCACTTATTAGATACTAAACTAATATTATTTACTGTCCATATAGATAGGATGGTAGCCAAAGAGCTATCTTAGGAAATATTATTATTAAAACCAAACCTATCACCTGAATGACCATAAATTGCATCATTCCATAATAGATATCTTTTAAATCCCATTCAGGGACAACACCTTTTAAAAAATATGCTGACAGAGCTACTGGTGGGGACAGCCAGGCGGTTTGTAAATTAACAGCAACAAGTATAGCGAACCAAGTTAAGTTAAATCCTAAAGCTTCTATTAATGGTAATATAATCGGTACTACAATCATCACAATTGGCACCCACTCTAATGGCCAACCTAATAAAAAAATCATTACCATTACAATTGCTAAAATAAGATATTTATTCATCTCAAGACCTAATAAAAAGTCTGTTAAAAGCATTGGAGTTCCTAGTCTAGAAAAAACAGCTCCAAAGAAATTTGAAGCAGCAACTAATACCATTATCAAAGCAGAAATTTCTAAAGTTTTAACTAAAGAGTCTTGTAGTTTTTTAAATGTCAATTTTTTATAAGCTATTGCTAATAATAAAGAACCCATTGCACCACAACCCGCAGCTTCTGTTGGTGTTGCAAATCCAAATAAAATACTTCCAAGAGCAGCAAAAACTAAAGCAGCTGGTGGAACTAAACCTAAGAAAAATTCAATCCATACTTCTCTCATACTCGTAGCTCTTAACTCTGGTGGAAGAACTGGACCAAGTTTTGGATTAATAATACATCTAATTGTTGTATATGCAGCGTATAGGGTTGCTAATAAAACTCCTGGAATAATTGCTGCTGCAAATAAATCAGTGACTGGGATTTCCATAATTGGCCCCATAACTACAAGCATAATACTTGGCGGGATTAAAATACCTAAAGTTCCACCTGCTGTAATTGTTCCAGCTGCAAGTCTTACATCATAACCAGATTTATTCATTGACTTTGCGGCCATAATTCCAAGTATAGTCACTGAAGCTCCTACTATGCCAGTTGCAGCTGCAAAAATTACAGAAACAAATAAGACTGCATAATATAAAGAGCCTCTTACTTTAGCTAACATCAATTGAAATGCTGAAAATAATCTCTCCATCAGACCACACTGTTCCATCATTATTCCCATAAAGACAAAGAGTGGGACGGCGGCGAGTGTTTGTTCGGTCATGACCATTGAGAATTGCAAGGTCATCAAATAAAAAACTAACTTACCAAATCCAAGATAACCAAATACAAAACCTAAAAAAATTAATGTAAATGAAATTGGAAATCCTACAAAAATTGAAAAAAGCATTACACCAATTAAAATGAAACCTAGGACAGCAGGATCTATAAATTCAGCTAACATCTATTCATCATCTCCTGGCCATTTACCTCTAGTAGATGCCCAATAACTTTTTAATAACTCTGAAACTCCTTGAATAAGTAAAAATAATATACCAAACCATAGACAAGCTTTGATTGGCCACATTAAAGGCATCCAAGCAGTATCCATTCCTCTTTCACCTCTCATAATAGATTCTTGAACAAAACCTGTTGTCATCCATAAAAAAACTATTAATCCAGGAAAATAAAATAACAGATATAACCAAAAATCTATTAGCCCCTGAGTTTTAGTTTTAAAATTTCTGTATAAAAAGTCTGCTCGAATATGAACACCTTTAGATAATGCATAACCTGCACCAAGCATAAAAAGAGCTCCATACATAAATCTACTTAAATCATAAGCCCACATTGTAGGGGCTGTAAAAAGTTTTCTTGCTAATACTTCATAAACCATAGCAAGTATTAAAGGTACTGTTATCCAGCAAACAACATTACCTACCCACTTATTAAATAAATCAATTTTTGTTATTGTTGATGCCATCCATTTTGGCATATCGTCAGGCATTTTACCCGAACCACCTCGCCTTTCAGCGATCATTTCATCTGTTATATCTAATTTAGATGGCTCATCTGACATATTAATTCCTTAAAAAAAACTGAAGCGAAAAATTAATTTCGCTTCAGTTATATTTTATAATCTATCTAATTACTATTTTAAAGTAGCTGCGTGAGCCATTCCTAGCTTCGCATTAGACATTTGAGCTCCAGACCAGAATGGTACTGCAATATCAGCAAATGCTTTTTGTGAATCCCAAACTTTTTTGAAGAAAGGATTTTTAGCAGCATTTGTTTCTAAACTTTTCTTTGCAGCAGCCATATACGCTGGGAAATAGTCAGCTGGAGTATCATGCAAAATAACACCGTGCTTACCTGTAAGCTCAGCTAATGCTTTTCCATTTTCGTATATTCTGTAACTCATTGATTTTGATAGAGATGCATTCGCAGCAACTTCTAAAGCTTTCTTCTCAATAGCAGACATTTTCTTATATTTGCTACCATTAATGTAGAAGTCAGCATTTACTACTACTTGGTGTAGACCTTGTAGGTAGTAATGTTTTAGAACTTTTTGGAAACCGAATGTCATGTCTGGTTTTGGACAACACCATTCAGCAGCATCAATTGTTCCTGCTTCAAGAGCTGGAAGAATATCTCCACCACCCATTGCTACAGAAGCTACACCAATATCTTTATAAGTTTGTCCTGGAATTCCTGGAGGAGTTCTGAACTTATACTTTCTAAAGTCAGCCATGCTATTAATTGGCTCTTTGAACCAACCTAAAGCTTCTGGACCAACTGGTTGTAGCATGAAACCTTTAATGTCTCTTCCCATTTCGCTCCATAATTGGTCGTAAAGTTCTTTACCACCACCATATTGGAACCAAGATAAGAATGCTAAGTTATCAATACCAACACCTGCACCTGCTACTGGAGATCCAAATAACATAGCTGCTGGGTGATCACCTGACCAATAGTGAGTCCAAGCGAAACCACAATCGATTAATCCTTTATCAACTGCATCAAGAGTTTCCTTAACACCTACTACTGCTCCTGCTGGCATAATTTCAAACTTAAGTGAACCTTGTGTTAGTTCAGTTACTGTATCTGTGAAATCTTTTAACATTTTCACTTCATCAGCTTTTGCACTAATTACAGTTTGACACTTAAGAGTTTGTGCAGAATTTGCTCCTGTAACCGTCATGACAGTTAAAAGAAGAGTTCCTACAAATAATGATATGATTTTTTTCATACTTAATTTCCTCTTTAGTTTTTATTAATAAAGCCGTTACCCTCTCAAAAATTAGAAAACTATACAAGTGTTAAAATTGTACTTAAAAATTTATAAAGCTTGTATTTACTAGCTTTTTAATCAAATATTATTATAAGCGATTTATTTATGGAAAGTTTTGATTATATTATTTTAGGTGCGGGTTCTGCAGGTTGTGTTTTAGCAAATAGATTATCTGAAAATCCAAATAATAAAGTTTTACTTTTAGAGGCTGGGGGAAAAGATACTTACCCATGGATTCATATTCCAGTTGGATATTTTAAAACAATGCATAATCCAAAAGTAGACTGGTGTTATAAAACTGAGCCAGATGAAACAATGAATAATCGATCAATAAGATATCCACGTGGAAAAACTTTAGGTGGCAGCTCTTCTATTAATGGACTTTTATGGGTTAGAGGACAAAAAGAAGATTATGATATTTGGAGACAAT
>Ga0233451_10001613_pt1 | contig 21359 bp, 21 predicted proteins | sample 011ome_29_FD_183052 | JGI IMG/M metagenome (GOLD analysis project Ga0233451, IMG submission 183052) | Coastal salt marsh microbial communities from the Groves Creek Marsh, Skidaway Island, Georgia - 011504CT (spades assembly) | ecosystem: Environmental > Aquatic > Marine > Intertidal zone >... | reverse complement strand
GTCGACCCAGGCGACCAGGATGCCGAGGCCATCATGGTCGAAGCGACGCGGTGCGTCCTCGATCTCGTCCGGGGTGAACGTCGGCGTCCAGGCGCCGGGAGGGGGCGTCATGGTCCCGGCGGAGACACCGGGCCGCGTGCCACCGAGAAGGGCTCGCCGCCGATGCCCCACTCGTCCGGACTGATCTCGTAGATCGCCACGCGAATGCGCTCGAGGGGGACCTCGAGGGTCTCGGACATGGCAGTGCTGAGACTGCGGATGAGGGCGTGCTTCTGCTCCGTTGTGCGGCCTTCGACCATGGTGACCTGGATCAGCGGCATGGGACCTCCACGGTGCCGAGTCGATCGATGCGGGCGACGACGGTGTCGCCGGGGGAGACGGCGAAGGCCGCGGTGCAGGCGCCGGAGAGCACGGTCATGCCCGCGGCCAGCCCCTCGCCGCGACGCGCGAGCGCACGGACGAGCCAGGCGACCGACGATGCGGGATGGCCGAGGACGGCCGCACCTGCCGCGGTCGCCATGACCTGCCCGTTGACCTCGAGGACGACCCCGAGTAGGCGGAGGTCGATCCCCGTGGGATCGACGAGCGCGGATCCCGTGATGAAGCCGGCCGACGAGGAGTTGTCGGCGACGACATCGGGGAGGGTGAAGGAGTACCCCGCGTAGCGCGAGTCGAGGACATCGATCGCCGGCATGACTGCCGCGGTGGCGGCCAGGACATCCGCGGCCCCCACGTCGGCGCCATCGAGGTCGTCGCCGATGAGGAAGGCGATCTCCGCTTCGACGCGCGGCTGGATGAAGCTCTCGACGACGAGCGGTGCGCCGGGCTCGATGCGCATGTCGTCGGTGAGCCAGCCGTAGAGAGGCTCGTCGACGTTCATCTGCTTCTGCTTGGCCTCGCTCGTGAGCCCGAGCTTGGCCCCGACCACCCGGTTGCCCTGGGCGATGCGATCGGCGACGACCATCGCCTGGACGTCGTACGCGGTAGGGATGTCGAAGTCGCCGTAGTCGCCGGTGAGGGCTGTCGTAGCCGTGCGGGTGCGCGCAGCCGTGGTCAGTCGGGAGGCAGCCTCCTGCGCCGAGAAGGTCACGCGGTCACCTCCGCCTCGGCATGCTTGCGGGCAAGCTCGAGAGCCACGTCGATGATCATGTCCTCCTGGCCTCCGACGACCTGGCGGCGACCGAGCTCGAGGAGGATCTCCGACACTGGCACGCCGTAGCGGTCGGCGGCGCGCTCCGCATGCAGGAGGAAGCTCCCGTAGACACCGGCGTAGCCGAGCAGGAGACCCGCGCGATCGATGACCTGCTGGCGCGGCATGATCGGCCGGACGACCTCCTCGGCGACGTCCATGAGCACGAGCGGATCCACACCCGTCTCGATGCCGTACTTGGTGGAGACGGCGGCGAGGATCTCCGTGGGGCAGTTGCCTGCGCCAGCGCCGAGTCCCGCCGAGGTGCCATCGAGATTCTTGGCACCCTCCTCATACGCGGCGATGGAGTTGGCCACGGCCATGGAGAGGTTGTTGTGCGCGTGGACACCGAGTGGGATGTCCAGTGCCTTGACGAGCGCACTCACTCGGCGACGCACATCGTCGACGGTCATGGCTCCGGCCGAGTCCGCGATGTAGATCGTGTCGGCTCCGTAGGACTGCATGAGCAGTGCCTGCTCGACGAGGCCCTCGGGGGAGTTCATATGCGACATCATGAGGAAGCCGATGGCCTCCATGTCGAGTTCCTTGGCGACCTTGATGTGCTGCTCGGTGATGTCGGCCTCGGTGCAGTGCACGGCGATGCGAGCCACAGAGACGCCGAGCTCGCGCACCTCCCGGAGGTCGTCGGCCAGGCCGATGCCGGGGAGCATGAGGCAAGCGATCTGCGCCTGCTGGGCCGTCTCGCACGCCTTGGCGATGAGCTCCTTCTCGGGCACGGCGGAGAAGCCGTAGTTGAAGCTCGAGCCCCCGAGGCCATCCCCGTGCGCGATCTCGATGACCTGGACACCGGCGCGGTCGAGTCCCGCCACGATCTTGATGACGTCTTCGGCGTAGTACTGATGGCTGATGGCGTGCGAGCCGTCCCGGAGGGTCGAGTCGATGAGCCGGTAGTCAGTGGTGGTCATGCCGTCACTCCTCGGTGCTCCGCGATGGCCTCGCCGACGCGCATGGCGGCGGCGGTCATGATGTCGAGATTGCCGGCGTACGTCGGCAGGTAGTCGCCCGCTCCCTCGACCTCGAGCAGGACGACAACGCGATGCGGGACTACGCCGCCCGGGGTGTTGTAGGGCCCCTCCTCGATCACGGGAGGATTCTTGAGCCGGTAGCCGGGGACGTACTGGGCGACGTCCTTCTCCATGGCGTAGATCGACTCCAGGACGGCATCGTGATCGGTGCCCTCCGGCAGCGCGCCGAAGACCGTGTTGCGCATGATGATCGGGGGATCGGCCGGGTTGAGGATGATGATCGCCTTGCTCGTCTCGGCACCGCCGATCTCACGCAGCGCGGTCGAAGTCGTCTTAGTGAACTCGTCGATGTTCTGCCGTGTGCCCGGACCCGCAGACTTGGACGAGACCGTGGACACCATCTCGCAGTAGGGAAGTGTCGGCACGGCCCGGCTGATGGCGTAGGCCATCGGCGTCGTCGCCTGGCCTCCGCAGGTCACCATGTTGATGTTGGGGGCGTCGAGGTGCTCCATGAGATTGACCGCCGCGATCACCTTGGGGCCGCGTGCTGCGGGAGTGAGATCGATCGCCGTGATCCCTGCGTCGGCGTACTTCTTGTAGTAGCGCACATGGACGTAGGCGCTCGTCGCATCGAAGACCATGTCGATGTCGTCGGCGTGGTCGAGGATCCAGTCCGGGCCCTCGTGGGGTGCGTCGAGGCCCAGCGCCTTGGCGCGCGCGAGGCCGTCGGATGCCGGGTCGATGCCGACCAGAGCGGTGAGCTGGAGCTTGTCGCTGCGCAGCATCTTGACCATGAGATCGGTCCCGATGTTGCCGGAGCCGACGATGGCGCATCGCAGGGGCATGCCGTGATCCCTTCGTGTCGGGTCGTGCGTCAGGTGGTGCGCAGGGTGATGGGGCCGAGTCGGTCGAAGTCGGCTCGGAAGACGTCACCGGCCTGGAAGGGCACGGCGGCATGGAGTGCACCGGTCATGATGATCGCCCCCGCTGGCAGGGTGACCCCGAGCGGGTAGAGCGTGTTGGCCAGCCACGCCACGGCGTCGATGGGGCCGCCGAGCGCCGCCGCTCCCGCTCCGGTGGCCACGAGCTCGCCGTTGCGAGTGAAGACCATGCCGATGAGGGCGGGGTCGAAGTCGCCGAGGGGGACGACGCGACTGCCGAAGGCCACTGCGCCGTTGGAGGCGAGGTCGGAGACCGTGTCGGCGAGCTTGATCTTCCAGTCGGCGATGCGGCTGTCGACAATCTCGAGTGCCGCGATGAGCCCGCGCGTGGCGGCCCAAGCCTCCGCGGCGGTGCAGTGCGGTCCGGAGAGCGGGGCATCGAGGACGACGCAGATCTCGGCCTCCATGCGCGGAGCGATGTAGCGATCCGTCGGCACCTCGCCGCCGTCGGGGTAGACGGTGGACCCGAGGACCGGGGCGTAGTCCGGCTGGTCGACCCCGAGCATCTCCTGCATAGGCCTGCTCGTGAGCCCCAGCTTGTAGCCGATGATCGAGTCGCCCTCGGCGAGCAGGCCGGCGACGAGACCCTGCTGCACGGCGTACGCGTCCTCGATGGTCATGTCGGGGAAGCGCTCGGTGAGCGGAGCGATAGGCGCACGGTCGTGGCGCGCGGTGAGCAGCGCCTGGGACATCTGTCGGATCTGGTCGGCATCGGGTCGCGTCACGGGGAGCCCTCTCCTGCGGATCGTCGGGGTGTGCGGGGATCGCGGTAGCCGAGCCGGCGGCTCACGGCCATGGCGGCATCGACAGCAGGGCGCGAAAAGCGGCGCAGGGAGTCGCTCCCGAGCCGCTGGACGGGGCCCACGATGCTCAGAGCGGCGACGACCTCGCCCCGCTCATTGCGGATCGGGGCCGCGATCGAGGCCGCGCCCAGCTCGGACTCGTTGACGTTCTCTGCCCAGCCTTGGCGTCGGACTTCGACGAGTGCGCTGCGCAGCGCTCGAGGGTCGGTGATCGTGTACGGCGTCTTGCGATCGAGGCGCCATCCGCGCAGCAGCGCCTCGAGATCCTCCTCGGGCAGGTAGGCGAGCAGCAACTTGCCCGTGCTGGTGCAGTGTGCGTCGTTGCGGTGGCCCACGCGGCCGAAGAGCCGCAGCGTCTGCGGGCTCTCCCTGCGCTCGACATAAACGACCTCGCGCCCGTCGAGCACCGCGACCTGGACGGTCTCGCGCGTCGCATTGCGGAGCTGGTCGATGACGGGGGAGCAGGCCTCGTGAAGGTCGTTGTGCAGTGCGACGGAGGCTCCCAGCTCGTACATGGCCAGGCCGAGTCGGTAGGCGCCGGTGTCGGGATCCTGCTCGAGTAGTCGCTCCTCGGCGAGTGTGCTGAGCAGGCGATGGGCCGTGCTCTTGCCAATGCCGAGGCGACGGGAGAGCTCCGTAACTCCGATATCGCGATCACCGCGGCCGAATTCCTTGAGCAGTCGCGCGGCGTTGCGGACACTCGACAGTGTCGAGTGCTGGCGGCGTGCGGGAGTCTCGGTCATGCGGGGGCCCGGAGGTGGGCGAGGAGGGCGCGTCGCACGTCGGTGGGATCGCTGGGAGGCTCGAGCGTGAGGCCCGGCAACTCCGGGGCGATGGCCTGTGCCAGTGCGACCTGCGCGCGCGTCAGTCCCGCGATGCCCGCGCCCTGCATCTCATCGATGAGCGCCTCCCGACCGGGCGCGTGGGCGCGCAGGGCATCGAAGTCACGTGCCGCCGCGGCATGGGAGTGGGCGAGTCCGGTGCCCGCGTGCAATGCGTGGTGCGCGGTCAGGCTCCCCCCCGGAGGTACGGCGAGGTGATAGGCGACGGTGCGGATGCCGAGTGCGCGGCGCACCTCGTCGTACTGGGCACCCGCGGACTCGTCGATGAGCCCCAGCGGCGGTGCGACGACGGGATCGAAGAAGCGCAGGGTCCAGGCGAGGTCGTCGACGGAGTCGGATATCTCGACCTCCGGGCCCCGTGGCGCAGGGAGTGCCTCGACCGTGCCGATGACGTGGAGCATGCGCACGCCCGCTGCGGCCACGGTGATTCGGCCGGCCGCGATGAGGGGGAGTCGGGCACGCTCAGCCGGCGGGAGCGTGGCGACGGCGTCCAGGTAGGCCTGATGGAGTGAGCGCACGTAGTCGGCCATCGCCTGACGCATTGCCTCGGGTCCCTCCACGCGCGGGAACGTAGCAGATTCGTCCCGCATGCGGGAACGTTGTCCTTCCATGCGGGACACGGTGGCCCTAGGTTGCGGCTACCCGAGAGGCCGAGGGACCGAGGGGTCCGGGCCGGGAGGAGCGACGATGGGAATCCTGCGCTTGTCGCACGTGGACATCACGGTGACGGATCTCGATCTGGCCACGGCGTACTACACCGAGGTGATGGGTCTGCTCGAGGTCGAGCGGGACGAGAACTCCGTCTATCTCAAGTGCTGGGATGAGGTGGACCATCACTCGCTGCGCATCTCCTATGCCCCCCGCGTGGGCTTCGACCTCATGTCCTTCAAGGTGCTGCGCGAGGACGATCTCTCCGATCTCGAGAATGCGGTGGGCCGGTACGGGCTCCCCGTCGAGCGCGTGAGCAAGGGTGCGTCGATCGGCCAGGGCGAGTCCATCCGCTTCGAGACGCCCTCGGGTCAGATCATGGAGCTCGTCCACGACGTCGAGAAGATCGGGCGTGCCACCGGCTCGCTCAATCCCGCGCCCTTCGTTGAGGGCCTTCGTGGGATCGCCCCGCCGCGCATGGACCACATCCTCGTGACTGCCGAGGAGGTCGGGGAGTCGACGAAGTTCTTCACCGACGTCCTGGGCTTCCGTGTCACGGAGCAGTTGCTCGATGGGGATGGTCACCAGGCCGCGACGTGGATGGAGCGCTCACATTCGCCCCATGACCTCGCGATCGTGTCGGGGCCCAACGGAGGCCTCCATCATTTTGCCTTCTGGCTGGATGACTGGGATCACGTGCGCAAGTCTGCGGACATCCTCGCCTACAACGGGATCCAGATCGACGTGGGGCCGACGCGCCATGGCATCACGCGCGGTAACACCATCTACTTCTTCGACCCGCTCGGCACGCGCAATGAGGTCTTCACCGGTGGATACCGCCCGGATCCTGACTTCCCCACGATCACGTGGACCGAGGACAACATCGGGCGGGCCGTCTTCTACTACGAGGGCGAGCTCAACGATCGATTCATGAAGGTGCACACCTGATGGCCATCCTGCGTCTGTCCCATGTGGAGATCAAGGTCCCCGACCTCGAGCTCGCGACCGCCTACTACACCGAGGTGCTCGGCCTCGTCGAGACCGCGCGCGAGCCCGACCGCGTCTACCTCAAGTGCTGGGACGAGCATCAGCACCATTCACTCGTCCTGGCGTACGCACCCAACTACGGACTGGCCCATATGGGCTGGAAGGTGGAGAGCGCAGACGACCTGGACTACTACGCCGCGCGTCTCGAAGACGCGGGCATCGCCGTGAAGCGCCTGCAGGGGGCGGAGGTGGGCATGGGTGGCGGCTCGGTCATCCGCTTCGAGACCCCCTCCGGCCACCAGATGGAGCTCATCCACGGCATGGAGCAGGTGGGCAACCTTCTGCCCCTCACGAACCCGCCCCCCAGGCCGATGGGGCTCGTCGGCATCGCACCCCCGCGACTGGACCACATCTTCATCACGGTCGAGGACGTCAACGGCATGACGTCGTTCCTTCAAGAGGTGCTCGACTTCCACCTCACGGAGCAGGTGGTGGGCGATGACGGCTTCCAGATCGCCACGTGGCTCGAGGTCTCGCACTCGTCGCACGACATCGCGCTCGTCACCGGCCCGGACGGTGGCCTGCACCACTTCGCCTTCTGGGTGGATGACTGGAACGACATCCGCACGGCATCCGACGTGCTGGCCTATCACGGTGTCCGCATCGAGACGAATCCCACGCGGCACGGTGCGACGCGCGGCCACTGCGTGTACTTCTTCGACCCTGCGGGCAACCGCAATGAGGTCTTCACGGGCGGCTACTGGTCCGATCCCGATGATCCCCCCATCACCTGGACCGAGGGTGAGATGGGTCGGGCGCTGTTCTACTACGACGGCGTCGTCAACCAGCGGTTCCTCACGGTGCACAGCTAAGGAGCGGACATGACGATGACCGAGCCGGGAGTGACGCCCGTCGCTCTCCCACGGACCGAGCGTCCCGATGCGCCGGCGTACCTGCAGAAGTACCTGGATCGGGAGTCACGGGGGCAGCGGCCGTCGGTCGCCACGCCCGCGCAGCCCGAGGACGAGACTCCGCTCTACCTCCGGCGCTTCCGCGATCGGCGCAGTGGCGAGAGCGGGCTGGATTCGCCCGTGCCCCTGTGGGAGGGCGCCGACGTCGGTGCGACGCGCGCTTGGGCGGAGGTGACCCGCACCAAGGAGATCGTGCCCGAGCGCAAGGATCAGACCAAGAACGCCGTCACCGACGTCTACTTCGTCCGTCACGGTGAGACCCAGGGCTACTCGACGGAGTCCGGGCTCACTCCGCTGGGCTCGTGGCAGGCCCACCGGCGCGGCAAGGAGCTCGCACGTCGTGTCATGAGCGGGCATCACGTCACCATGGCCTGCGCCGACACCAATCGCGCACGACAGACAGCTGAGGGCATCCGCAAGGGGATGCTCGACGAGTTGGTGCTCTTTGGTCGCGAAGCGTCGGTGAGCGAAGTCACGGCGTACGAGGAGTTCCGCAACTTCCAGGTGATGACGCCCGACGGCTTCCGCGACGTCACCCAGGCATTCCGTCTCTACCACTCGGAGATGGAGAAGTACGAGCGCATCGGGCTCGGGGGACGTCCGACGTGGCTCGTCGAGGTCGATCGATTCTGGGGCATCCAGCAGGCCGGCGGTGATCCCATCACCCACTGGCTCACGATGCCGATGCTCACCTTCGAGCCGCCGGTCGCGGCAGTCCGCCGCTTCTGGGCCGGGCTCATGCGGGTGCATGACGAGGCACCGGGTCAGTCCGTGATCGTGGCGACGCACTCCGGGCCGATCCGCGCCTTCGCGACGTGGGCCCTGGGCTACGACCCCGGTGAGCCCTTCAACACCGAGTTCGTGCGCGTGCGCCTCCTCGAAGGCGGAGAGAGCGCGCTGGTCCTGTACCGCAACCGCGTGCAGGAGGTGGCCGTGCCGGACTTCGACGGCTTGCCCGACTGGTGGGCCGGTCTCGAGGGTCGCGCACTGCCCGTGAATCGACGGGGGGAATCCTCATGAGCGGCTACACGATGTGGTTCGAGGGCTACTGGCCCGGGCTCAAGAGCGAGGTGGGCGGCAAGGCTGCGAGCCTCGGGGAGATGACGGGTGCGGGGCTGCCCGTGCCCCCCGGCTTCGCCGTCACGACCGCGGGCTACCGCGCGGCACACGACGCCGCGGATCTCGATGCCACCCTGGCACGCCTGCTGCACGGCCTCGATGTCTCGGACACCACCCAGGTAAGCGTCGTGTGCGGCGAGATTCGCGATGTCATTCGCCAGATGCCCTTGCCCGCTGACGTGGAGCAGCAGATTCGACATGACTATGCCGAGCTCAGTCGCAAGTGCGACGTTGCGGACCTGCCCGTGGCGGTGCGCTCCTCGGCGACGTCCGAGGACTCCCCGGACGCCTCCTTCGCGGGCGAGCACGACACCTACCTGTGGATCCGCGGCGGCGACGACGTCGTGGACGCCGTGCGCCGTTGCTGGGCGAGCCTTTTCACGGACCGGGCGACCTGCTACCGGGTCGAGATGGGCTACGAGCATCGCTCCGTTGAGATGGCGGTGGTCATCCAGAAGATGGTGCGCCCGATCTCCGCGGGTGTTGCCTTCACGCTCAATCCGGCCAACGGCGACCGTTCCCAGGTGGCCGTCGACGCTGCCTGGGGCTTCGGCGAGGGCGTGGTGTCGGGTGAGATCACGCCCGACAACTTCCTCGTGGACAAGGTCCTGCTCGAGGTGAGCAAGCGGGAGATCAGCCACAAGGCTCACGAGTACAAGCTCACCGACCACGACACCGTCGAGAAGGTCGAGACCGAGGGGGAGCGCGCCGACACTCCCTGCCTCTCCGACCCGCAGCTCAAGGCGATCGCGGCGCTCGCCAAGACCGCGGAGAAGCACTACGGATGCCCGCAGGACATCGAGTGGGCCGTAGATGCCGACCTCCCGGACGGGGAAAACGTCATCCTGCTCCAGGCGCGTCCGGAGACGGTATGGAGCAAGAAGCCACGCGAGTCGGTCGCGAGTTCCGCGGATAAGAACCCGATGGCCAGCATCGTCTCGACATTGATGAATCCGCTGTACGCGCGCAAGGACTAGTGAAAGATCGCCCCACCGAGAGCAAGGTCCGACGATTCGTGGCCTCCCCCGGACACGAACACACGAGAGGAAGCACAGATGGCCGATCGGTTCCCCAGCCCGTTCGACATCGAGACGCCTGCGGGCGCCGAGGGTTGGCAAGACATGTACGTCTATTCCTCGCTCTTCAGCGAGTCGAGGCGGGAGTTCGAGGACTCCATCTTCTGGTTCCAGGACGGAGTGCACTGGCCCAAGGTGCTCACGCCCTGGGATGCGACGTTCTTCGAGTTCGCCATCGCCTCCCTCTCGCAGTACAACACCCGTCATCTGCAGGTGCCCCCGGCCAACGGCATTGCCTTCCGCATCCTCAACGGCTACGGCTATCTCACGCCGATCCCCGCGGACCCCGCGACGATCGAGACGCGCGTCGAGAACTTCATGGATCGGGCGGGCTTCTACTTCATGAACTGGAACGACCTCTACGACAAGTGGATGGTCAAGATCCGGGATCTGGTCAAGGAGCTCGAGAGCGTCAACTTCGAGCCGCTCCCCGAGGTCGAGGACGCTGACGGCGTCGTGAAGTCCGGGGCGGGCCTGGGGTCGGGCTATCAGATCCAGGAGAACTACCGGACTCTGCTCGACCTCGCGCTCAAGCTGTGGAACTACCACTTCGAGTTCCTCAACCTCGGTTACGCGGCCTACCTCGACTTCTTCGGCTTCTGCAAGCAGGCCTTCCCCGGGATCCCCGACCTCGCCATCGCCAAGATGGTCGCGGGCGTCGAGGTGGACCTCTTCCGTCCCGACGAGGAGCTCAAGCGCCTCGCCCGCGTCGCGCTCGAGACGGGGATCGCGGAGGCCTTCACGGTCGGCGATGTCGAGCAGACCTGCGAGATCCTCAAGGGCTCCGACTCAGGTCGTGCATGGATCGCGTCGTTCCAGGAGTCGGCGGAGCCGTGGTTCAACTTCTCGACCGGATCGGGCTTCTATCACTCGGACAAGATCTGGATCGAGAACGTCGAGATCCCCTTCGACTTCATCAACGACTACATCGTCAAGCTGCAGTCCGGCGAGGATCTGGCGCGTCCCATGGAAGCTATTCGCGCCGAGCGTGACCGTGTCGTCAACGAGTACTCCGAGTTGCTCGCCACCGACGAGGACCGTGAGGCCTTCCAGGCCAAGTTGGGCCTGGCGCGGGTCGTCTTCCCCTACGTGGAGAACCACAACTTCTACGTCGAGCATTGGAGTCACTCGGTGATCTGGCGCAAGATGCGCCAGCTCGGCGAGGTCTTCGTCAAGGAGGGCTTCTGGAGCGAGCCCAACGACATCTTCTACCTCAAGCGCACCGAGGTCGAGGATGCGCTGTGGGACTACTACGTCTCCTGGGCGACGCCGGAGCCCCCTGCAGGTCCGGGTCGCTGGCCGACCGTCATCGAGAAGCGCAAGGGCATCGTCAAGGCACTGAGCGCGTGGAAGCCCGTGCCGGCACTGGGTGCTCCGCCCGAGGTCATCACCGAGCCCTTCACCGTCATGCTCTGGGGCATCACCTCGGACAGCGTCGGCGCATGGCTGGGCGGCGGCGACGCCAAGGAAGGCGAGCTGCGGGGCATGGCTGCGTCACCGGGGCTCGTCGAAGGGCCGGCGCGCGTCATCTTCTCGCCGGAGCAGATCGGTGAGATCCAGCAGGGCGAGATCCTCGTGGCACCGCTCACGGCCCCGTCGTGGGCGCCGATCTTCGGCAAGATCCTGGCGACGGTGACCGACACCGGCGGCATGATGAGCCACGCTGCCATTGTGTGTCGCGAGTACGGCCTGCCCGCCGTCACGGGCACAGGCTTCGCGACGACCAACATCCAGACAGGACAGCGCATTCGCGTCGACGGCAACAACGGCGTCGTCACGGTGATCGACTAGTCGCTCTGGTCCCTGGCCGGGGAAGGACGAAGGTCCCTTCCTCGGCCAGGGTCCCGCAAGGCAGAACGACGGCCTCCCCAGGCCGACCCGCAATACCTAATGTGAGGCGCATCACCCGGTAGCGTCACGAGGGACGTACCGGCTCGAGGAAGGACCGCCCATGCTGACCGTGGAGCAGAACGAAGAACTCACCAAGGTCGGACCCGGCACCCCGATGGGGGAGTTGCTCCGCCGCTATTGGTACCCCATCGCCTTCGAGCAGGATTTCGACACGGTCCCGACCAAGACGGTGCGGCTGCTCAGCGAGAACTGGACCCTCTTCAAGACGCCCAAGGGCGGGAAGTACGGCATCGTCGCGGAGGCGTGCCCCCACCGCAGTGCCTCGCTCACCTACGGCGTCGTGCACGAGGACGGCATCCGTTGCGGCTACCACGGCTGGAAGTGGGACTTCGAGGGCAATTGCGTCGAGCAGCCCGCGGAGGCGGACAATCAGAATTTCCGCGACCGGGTGAAGCAGAAGGCCGGCAAGGCCGAGGTCATGGGTGGCATGGTCTGGGTGTACGTCGGTCCCGACCCCGCTCCCGAGCTGCCGCGCTTCGACGTGTTCGTCATGGACGGCATCAAGGACTGCGGCTTCGCCACCCTGCCGTGCAACTGGCTGCAGATCATGGAGAACTCCGTGGATCCCCACCACGTCGAGTGGCTCCACGGCTACTACTTCAACTTCATGGGCGAGACACAGGGTTTCGACGCTCCCAAGGCCTTCCAGAAGAAGCACCTGCGCACCGGCTTCGAGGAGATGGAGTGGGGCATCCTCAAGCGCCGCGTGCTCGAGGGCGGCTCGGAGGACAACGACGACTGGAAGGTCGGACACCCCCTCGTCTTCCCCTACTTCATGCGCGTGGGCGGCGCGGGTATCGACCAGATGCAGATCCGCGTTCCCATCGACGACACGACGACGTGGAAGCTCTTCTACTCCAACCACGCCCCCGATGGCGGCGTGTGGGAGCAGCAGGATCGTCCGGTCTTCTACGAGTACTTCTGGCGTGATGACCAGGGTCGCTTCATCACCGACTACATCGAGGGCCAGGACATCATGGCCTGGGTGAGTCAGGGACCGGTCACAGACCGCACGCAGGAGCACCTCGGTCGCTCGGACGCGGGAGTCGCCATGCTCCGCAAGATGTTCAAGGAGAACATGAAGCGTGTCGCCAACGGCGAGGATCCGCTCGGCACGATCCGCGAGAAGCACGACATCATCCCGCTGCCGTGCGAGCGCGACAAGTTCGGCGCCGAGCGCGAGTTCGCCGAGGCCTTCATCACCATGGGCTCCATGCGCTATAGCCCGCAGAAGCAGAAGCTGCTCGATCTCCACGCCGACGCGTGGGCTCGTCGCGAGAAGGCCGGCGCGGGTGCGTGATGACATCGCCCCGGATCAGGCGAGGGTTCCGCTGAGCGAGCTCCCGCCTGATCCGCATCGGCTGCCACCCCCCGGAGCTTGGTTTGCCAAAGATGCCGAGCGCCACCTGCTCGATCGTCCGCGCTTCTGCCCCATGTGCGCCGCGAGCATCGAGGTCCACGGCGGCATCTCGACGGAGTACTGGGTCGCGGACCAGCGTGTCTTCATGACCTGGTGCGGAGAGTGCGGCTGGTTTGGCGATGTCGTGCGCTACGACATGGTGACCATCTCGGAGGAGGAGCACTGAGGGGTGCTCGCCATCCCGAAGCCACTGCCATGACCGTTCTCGTGTTCGACTTCGGCGGCCCCGTGCTGCTCACCCCCTTCGAGCTGCGCGCCGTCGGCGAGCGTTCGCTGGGGCTCGCGCCCGGCACGCTCTCCTGGACAGGGCCATTCGATCCTGAGGCCGATCCGGACTGGCAGGTCTTCCAGTCCGGCGGCATGAATGAGCGCGAGTACTGGGCACGTCGGTGCCGGGAGTTCTCCGACCTCAGCGGCGAGCCGGCGGAGATGCCCTACTTCATGGCGCACCTCTACTCCGGGACCGAGGACGAGCTCGTGCGCCCCGCGGCCCGCCAGTTGATCTCCGACGCCAAGGCCGCCGGCATCCCCGTGGGCATCCTCACCAACGACCTCACGGCCTTCCACGATCAGCAGTGGCTCGACCGGATGACGATCCTGCGCGAGTTCGACGCCATGGTCGACGGTCGGACCGATGGCGTGCACAAGCCCGATCCCCGCGCCTACCTGCTCATGGCGGAGCGCATGGGCGTGGCGCCGCGTGAATGCGTCTTCATCGACGACCAACCGGGCAACATCGCCGGGGCACAGGCCGTCGGCATGCAATGCGTGCATCTCGACCCTGTCGATCCCGAGCCTGGCTTCGCGCGTGCTCGTCAACTACTCGGCCTGTCCTAGGGAGTTGCCATGACCCGTCCCTTGCGCGTCGCCATCATCGGGTCCGGTCCCTCGGGCATGTACGCCGCCGACGCGCTCGTGGGTCAGTCCGACATCGAGGTGTCGGTCGACATCATCGACCGGCTGCCTAGTCCTTTCGGGCTCGTCCGCTACGGCGTGGCCCCCGATCACCTGAGCATCCGCTCCGTGCGCGACACGCTCGACAAGGTCCTCGACCATCCGCAGGTGCGCTTCCTCGGCAACGTCGAAGTGGGACGGGATCTCACCCTCGCGCAGTTGCGGGAGTTCTACGACGCCATCGTGCTCACGTACGGGGCCTCACGCGACCGGGCCCTGGGCATCCCCGGTGAGGAACTCCCCGGCAGCATCGCCGCCACGGACTTCGTCAACTGGTACACGGGACATCCCGACACCAGCCCGGAGGCATTCGTCGACTTTCTCGCATCCTCAGGCAGCGTGGCTGTCATCGGGGTTGGCAACGTGGCTGTCGACGTGACCCGCGTGCTCTCCAAGGCCCCGGGAGAGATCGAGCACACGGATATGCCCGAGCACGTGTTCGCCGCGCTGCGCGCCTCCGGCATCCGCGATGTCCACCTCATCGGCCGCCGCGGACCAGCCCAGGCCACCTGGACGACCAAGGAGCTGCGGGAGCTCGGAGAACTGGAGGACGCCCAGGTCCTCGTCGTCGAGGGCGCTGACACATCCGACCCCGCGAGCCAGCGCGCGATCGGCGACGACAAGGCGGTCGCGCGCAACGTCGCCGTCGTCGAGGGCTGGAAAGCGCACGTTGACGACGGGCGACCCCGGGCGATCCACCTGCACTTCCGCTGTCGGCCCGTGGAGATCCTCGGCACCGATCGCGTGGAGGGCCTGGTCGTCGAGACGACCGTGCTCGACGACGCTGGGCAGGCTTCCGGCACGGGGCAGACCCACGTCATCCCGGTGGACGGCGTGATCCGCAGCGTGGGCTACCGCGGGACTGCCCTCGCTGGTGTCCCCTTCGACGAGCGGCGCAATGTCATCCCCAATCGCGAGGGACGGGTCGTGGACGGCGATGCCCCGGTCCCGGGGCTGTACGTCGCGGGCTGGATCAAGCGCGGACCCACCGGCATCATTGGGACCAACAAGAAGGATGCCGTGCAGACGATCGCCTGCCTGCTCGAGGACGCAGTGGATGAGTCGACGTGGGCGGCGACGCAGCCGGACCCCGCGGCCGTCGACCAGGCGCTCGCGCGGGCTCAGGTCGTCGATGTGGCCGGCTGGCGGCGCATCGACGCCGCGGAGCGTGAGCTCGGCGCATCTCGGGGGCGCGATCGCACGACGCTGCACGAGCGAGATGCCCTGCTCGACGCCGCGCAGGGTTAACCGGGCTCCACGACCTCCCAGGACACGGCCACCTCGGGGACCCCACCGCAGGACGCGGCCCGGTTGACCCCAGTCACGCTGCGCAGCCGCACGGATGGCGACCCGGCGAACTCGACCACGGTGTCGCCCGCCTCGAGTGCGATCTGCGGATCGCGCGGATCGGGGGAGATGCCACGTCGGAGGAGATCGACCTCGGCGGTCTGTGCCGGGGCATCCAGAGCGCTCCGGCCGCGAAGCCAGACAGCGCTGGATGTGTCGGGCTCGCCTGAGAGCAGGTGTCGGGCGACCGCCTCCGTGAGTCGGCCGTAGACGAGTCCGGTGGGGACATGCAGTGCCGTGGGCGCGAAGCGATGACCGCCGAGATGCGAGCACTCCCACACTCCCGGAGCGTCGGCCAGGGACTGGACGAGTGCGCGCCCGTCGAGGCCGCAGCACAGGTCACGGGAGGAGTTGGTGCACACGGCGAGGATCGGTGCCTGCGGATCTGCGACCGCGTCGGGCGGTCCCTCGATGGGCCATTCCCGGATGGCCCCGGGATCCTCGGCGACCGCGAGACGCACCGGTGGATCGCCAGGCAGGGCGCCGGCGATCCACACGCGCAGCGGCGACCGGGGATCCGTCGCCGGATGGCGTCCGGGTGGACGCACTAGCAGCACCCGACGCTGCTCGTCCGAGGTGAGAGCCCGCACCGCGGGGACGCGGCAGTCCTTGACCGCATCGCGGCCCCAGGATCCGGGCAACTCGATGAGCCACCACCAGCGAGCGCGGGGTGCGGTGCCCGCCAGCGGCTCCTGTGCGGCCCCCTCCGCACAGCGGGTCATCGCGGCGGTCCGCCCACGCTGGCCACGGGGCCTGTGAGCGGAGTCCCGGAGGCGTCGCGCTTGTCGACGGAGTCGGGCAGGTCCAGCGGCGCACCCGACGCGGCCGAAGCGCGGACAGGGCCGGAGCCCGCCCACGCGAGGACGAGCACATCCTCGAAGCGCAGGAAGCGATGTGCGCGCACCCCTGCCGTGCCACGGCCCTTGCGGGGCACGTCGGCCAGCGACGTCACCTTCGCGGTGAAGGCCGACGTGCCGGGCAGAGCGGACCGCGAACCGGCAACCGTGACGATCACCGCATCCGTGCTCTCGCCGTCCACGGCGCAGCAGGCGATGAGCTCGGCGCCGTCGCCGAGTCGGATGCCGGCCATCCCCGCGGCGGACCGACCCTGCGGGCGGACGGCCTCCGCGGGGAAGCGCAGCGCCTGGGCATCCGAGGTGATGAGGACGATGTCATCCCCGGGCGCCGTCTCCTGTGCACCCACCACTTCATCCCCGTCCGCGAGGGCGATGAGATCCCAGTCGCGACGCGTCGGCGGCCCCTGCACCGCGACCCGCTTGACGACGCCCTGTCGGGTGCCGAGCACGACGACGGCCGGCGGCTCGCTCACCTCGGCCAGGCCGACCACGCGTTCGCCCGCCTCCAGGTCGAGCAGCGCGCCGAGGGGAGCGCCTCCGGCCAGGGCCGGAGCGTGCGCCGAGGGAGGCAGGATCGGCATCTCCACGACGGGCAAGCGCAGGGCCCGGCCGGTGCTCGTGAGCACCGCGACCTCCCCGCGGCCCGTGGCCACGGTGGCGCTCACGATGACGTCATGCGCGGCACGCGGGCCCGTGCCGGAGATCTCCGAGCCGTTCGTGCGCGCGATGAGTCCCGTGCCTGACAGCAGGACGCGGCACGGAGAGTCGGGCAGCTCCAGCGAGGCGGGGCTCGCGGCTGTCCGCGGTGTCCCGGCGTCCTCGAGAAGGATCGTGCGACGCGGGGTGGCGTGCTGCTCCGCCACCGCGAGCAGCTCGTCGGCGACGACCTGTCGCAGTCGGCCCTCATCGTCGATGATCGCCGTGAGCCCTTCGATGGTGCGCCCGAGCTCATCGCGCTCGGACTCGAGCTCGATGCGCGAGAACTTCGTGAGTCGACGGAGCGGCATCTCGAGGATGTACGTCGCCTGCTCGTGTGACAGATCGAAGACGGTCATGAGCCGCTCGCGCGCTGCCGCGGTGTCGTCGCTGGCGCGGATGAGCTGGATGACCTCGTCGATGTCGACGATGGCGATGAGGAGGCCGTCGACGAGGTGCAGTCGCTCGCGGGCGCGTGCGCGGCGGTGCTCGCTGCGGCGGCGCACGACCTCGCGGCGATGATCCACGAAGACTTCGAGCAGCTCGCGCAGCCCCAGGGTGCGAGGCTCACCGTCCACGAGCGCCACGGCGTTGATGGTGAAGGGATCCTCGAGGGGTGTGAGCCGATACAACTGCTCCAGCATCGCCTCGGGGTTGACGGAGGGGGCAAGCTCGATGACGAGGCGCAGCCCGTGCTCCCCATCGGTGAGATCCAGCAGGTCGGAGATGCCCTGGAGCTTCTTGCTGGTGACGAGGTCCTTGATCCGCTCGATCACCCGCTCGGGTCCGACTCCCGGGGGCAGTTCGGTGACGACGACGCCGCGCCGCCGGGGACTCACCTGCTCGATGCGTGCGGTCGCGCGGACTCGGAAGGACCCACGGCCGGTGGCATAGGCCTCGCGCACGCCGTCCAGGCCCAGGATGGTGCCGCCGCCGGGGAGGTCGGGCCCGGGGACGAAGCGAATGAGCTCGTCGAGCGTGGCGTCGGGATTGAGGACGAGGTGGCGGGCGGCGGCGACGACCTCGCCCAGGTTGTGCGGCGCCATGGAGGTTGCCATGCCCACTGCGATGCCTGCGGCGCCGTTGACCAGGAGTGCCGGGAAGCCCGCGGGCAGGACGGTGGGCTCGAGCTCGCGTCCGTCGTAGTTGGGGACGAAGTCGACGACGTCCTCGTCGAGGGACTCGGCAAGTGCCAGGGCCGAGGGTGCGAGCCGGCATTCGGTGTAGCGCATGGCGGCCGGACCGTCGTCGGGCGAGCCGAAGTTGCCGTGGCCGTCCACGAGGGGGAGGCGCAGGGTGAAGGGCTGGGCCATGCGGACCAGGGCGTCGTAGATGGCCGAGTCGCCATGGGGGTGGAGCCGGCCCATGACCTCCCCGACCACGCGCGCGCTCTTGACGTGACCGCGGTCTGGGCGCAGGCCCATCTGGTGCATCTGGAAGACGATGCGGCGCTGGACGGGCTTGAGGCCGTCGCGAGCATCGGGGAGAGCTCGGGAGTAGATGACCGAGTAGGCGTACTCGAGGAAGGACGAGCGCATCTCGCTGTCGACGTCGACGTCGATGATGCGATCCACGGATTCGACCTTGCGTGCCACCCCGAGAGCCTACGGGCGACCCCCCGGCAGGGACACGGCACGCGCCGCGATCCGCGTGGCGGATTCCAGGGCCGCGGCCACGTCGCGGTCACGGGTCCACGCGGCGAGGAAGCCCGCCGCGAAGGCATCCCCTGCTCCTGTGCTGTCACGGGCATCGGAGGTGACGGCCGGGACGCGCCAGCGGCCGTCGCCGGTGCCAGCCACAGCCCCGTCCGGGCCGAGCTTGATGACGGGGGACAGTCCCCGAGCCAGCAGGGCCTCGAGGGCGTCATCCGGATCCGAGCACCCGGTGAGTGCGACGGACTCCGCGGCATTGGCGAAGACCACGTCGCCCGGAGCCAGCCACGCAAGGAATGCCTCAGCGCCCAGGTCACGAAGCGGGGCCTCGGAGGAGGCATCGACGCTCACGGAGAGGCCGAGCGCGCGAGCCCGCTCGAGCGCCGCGAGAGCCGCGGCGCGCGAGCCTGCGCGGATGAGCGAGTAGCCGCTCACGTGCAGGTGCTCTCCCGAGACCCACGCATCCATGTCGATGTCGTCCGGGCTCAGGTGGGCGTTGGCGCCGGGGTCGGGAAACATCGTGCGCTCACCGTCCGGGGTGACCAGGACGATGCACCGGCCCGTGGAGTGCGAGGGATCCCGGGCCGCCTGGACGTCTACGCCGGCCCGCGCGAGTCGAGCGAGGGCGCTATCCCCGCGGGGATCTGTGCCGACGCGGGCGATGAAGTCAACCGGTGTCCCGAGGTGCGCCAGCCATGCCGCGACGTTGGCCGCGGATCCACCATCGCTCTCCGTGATCGTGGCGGGCGCGTCGGATCCTGGCGCGGAAGCGGTGTGCACGTGGGCGATCACGTCCACCATGAGCTCACCCACGACGTGGATGCGGGGGCCCGCCGTCATCTCATCGGCCTAGGCATCAGCCACGGCCACGCGCGCGGCGAGGTCGGCATTGCGCAGGATGATCTCCGTGTTGGCCTCAAGGCTGATGCCGCCGGATGCGCGGTGGAAGAAGTCGAGCAGGAACGGCGTGACGTCCTTGCCACGGATGCCCGAGGCCTCCGCCTGAGCGAGTCCCTCAGCCAGCAGTCGGTCGTGGAGATCCGGATCCATCTGGAGGTCCTCGGGCAACGGATGGGCGACGACGAGGGCACCGGGGATATCCAGTGTGCGGCGCACACGGCTGATGGCGGCTACATCCTCGGGAGAGTCGACCTGCCACTCGACACTGCTGCCCGAATCGGTGAGATAGAAGCCGGGGAAGCGTTGTGTGCCGTAGCCGACAATCGCGACGTTGAGCGTCTCGAGGCGCTCGAGGGTCGCAGGCACGTCGAGGATGGACTTGACGCCGGAGCACACCACGATCACCGGCGTCGTCGAGAGTGACGTGAGGTCCGCCGACTCGTCCCACGTGTCTCGCGCCTGACGATGCACACCGCCGAGGCCTCCCGTGGCGAAGACGCGAATGCCCGCGAGGTGCGCGAGATGGCTGGTGGCCGCGACTGTCGTGGCGGCATGGCCACCGCGGGCCACGACCGTGGCGATGTCCCTGACGCTCACCTTGACGATGTCGTCGAGGTGAGCGACGCGAGTGAGCTCCTCGTCGGAGAGGCCGATGCGCACCTGCCCATCGAGCACCGCGATCGTGGCGGGCACAGCACCGTGCGCGCGGACTGCCTGCTCGACCGCGCGCGCGACGCGGAGATTCTCCGGCCGGGGGAGTCCGTGGCTGATGATCGTGGATTCGAGGGCGACGATCGGCTGACCGTCCCTGACGGCGGCGGCGACCTCGGCGGAGAACTCCAGGCGGGCGGGCATGAGGGCACCGTAACGCCTGGGCCCCCGGTCTCCGCGCGTGTCCACCCGGGGGGATGGAAGGATGTGCGCCATGAGCGATGCGGGCACCTTGCACCACCGCCTGCGCGGGGATATCGAGCGGAGCGGCTACTACCCGGCGCTCGTCGCGGACGCACTCGAGACGGCGCTCGCCGGCGAACCCCTCGTCGCCTACGTGGTCCATCACGAGGCGACCTTCGATCGCGATGAACTCCGCCGTCACGTCACGGTGCTGGTCCTCACCCCGACCAGGCTCATCGTCGGTCACACGGATGAGCACGGCCCCGACGACACATGCCCGGAGCCCTACGCGTCGGCCTCGACCGAGGCGGTCCGCCTCGAGAAGGTGGACTCGGTGGTCGTGACCCGTGTCGTCGCCAATCCCGCACGCCATCAGGCCGGGGGGCCCATGCGCGAGGTCGTGCTCACCATCGGTTGGGGGGCCGTGGCGCGCATCGACCTCGAGCCCGCCGGATGCGGTGACTCCGACTGCGATGCCGACCACGGCTACACGGGCACGGCGAGCAACGATGACCTGTCCCTGCGGGTCTCGGAGGCCGCCGACGGCTCCGAGGTCGTGACGCAGACGCTGGCCTTCGCCGCGGCCCTCTCCGAGGCCACGGCGGCTCGACTGCGGTGACCGAGGGTCCCGAAGCCCCGCCCTACGGCACCAGCACGCTGGCCGAGGTGCTTCCTTCGGCGGCGGGACTGCTCGGCGTGAGCGGATTCACCGACACCCTGGGGTTGGCGGATCTCGTGCGCGACTCCGGGGAACGCGCTCCCTCCGCGGTCACGGTGCTCCTCGTCGATGGCCTGGGGTGGTGGCCCTGGCGGGACAGCACGGAGATCACTCCCACCCTCGCGGCCATGGCTCAGCGCCGGCTCAGCACCACGGTGCCGTCGACCACGCCGACCGCGCTGGCGAGCCTGGGCACGGGCCTGCCCCCGGGCGCCCACGGCATCGTGGGTGCGACCTTCCGACTGCCCGAGGACGGCGCGATCTTGCACCCGCTGTCGTGGAGCGGCGGCCCCCACCCCGTGGCGACGCAACCGGAGCCCACGATCTTCGAGCGCGTGGCGCGCGCAGGGGTGCCCGTGCTGAGCGTGGGCGCGAGCGCCTACGCCGAGAGCGGCCTCACGCGTGCGGTGCTGCGCGGGGGCAGCTACTCGGGAGCCGACGACGCGCC
>Ga0233451_10001608_pt1 | contig 21395 bp, 15 predicted proteins | sample 011ome_29_FD_183052 | JGI IMG/M metagenome (GOLD analysis project Ga0233451, IMG submission 183052) | Coastal salt marsh microbial communities from the Groves Creek Marsh, Skidaway Island, Georgia - 011504CT (spades assembly) | ecosystem: Environmental > Aquatic > Marine > Intertidal zone >... | reverse complement strand
AAGAAGAAGAAGTTAAAGAGAAGAAGATATAATGTCCTCATCCTCTGCCGCTAAAAATGCGATCGTGAGAGGTAATAAGATGATTGCGAACGTCTGCGTGGTGAACGCGGGGCGATTGGATTTCGATGGGAAGTTGAATTTACATTCGCTTTCCCAAGCGCTCGGGCTGTCAAAGTCCTCGGGAGGAGGAGGAGAAGATACTAACAACTTAAACGAGAACAAGAACATAAACACGTTAACCGCGCATCAAGATTCCTCCCCTTCGCCTGATGTCGTCGGCGAACGCTCTAAAGGTCACAATTGCATAGTCACGAAAGAAATAGAAATCGATATCGATTTACTCCCGACTTCGGTGAAGTTAATATGCGAAGCCGGGACTGGTTTTAATAACATCGATATCGAGAAAGCGAAGAAACGAGGGATTCGCGTGACGAACGTGCCGGAATATTCAACCGAGGCGATGTCACATTTAGTCATCACGAGCATATTAAACTCCTCCGCGAGCATGATTAAACAGCAAAAGATGTTGGAGCGGAACGAACGCGCACACTTTACGAACTTTAGCGGCTTGCCGCACTTCGAGTTGGAAGGGAAAAAAGTAGGATTGATTGGCGGGAACGGAACGATCGGGAAACGCGTGTGCGAATTAGCGAAAGCGTTTCGAATGAAACCGTACGTGTATTCGAGGTCGGCAAAAGCGAAAACAGAGTTATACGACGTCTATCAGTCGTTAGAAGAGTTGTTATCCGAATCCGACTTTGTGAGCGTCCACTGCCCACTCAACGACGCCACCCGAGGTATGCTCGATTACGAAAAGTTATCGCTGATGAAACCGACGAGTTATTTAATCAACACCGCTCGCGGGGCGATATGTAACGAGGAAGATTTGATCCAAATATTAAAGGAAAAGAAAATCGCCGGCGCGTGTTTAGACGTCCAAACGAAAGAACCTCCGGACGAGGACTCGTTGCTTTGGAACCCGGGGAACGTCTTCGACGACAACGTCACCTTAACCCCGCACATCGGGTGGAAGCGAGTGGAAACCAGGCAAAGATTAATCGATAGCGTCGCGGAAAGGATTAAAGAGTTTGTCGACGGAGAGGATATTTTAAACGTTGTAAATCAATAACAATAATAAGTATATGTATAACTCGGCGCGTTTGTAATACCTTTTATTATCGCATCGTCTCGATCAAACCTATCCGCGAGTCGTACGAGAGAGAGAAAGTGATTCGCAAGGGAAAAAACAACAAAGTTCGTTTGCTCTTCAAATTGCTTCAAACATGACCGCTCTTTCCTCCTCTTCCTCCTCCTCCATAAACTCCTCCATCCAATCGCTCAAAAAAGACTTTGGTGATACTAATACTAATAATAACACGAACCAATGGTCGTCGTCGTCCTTCACCAGAGGCGGAGGACTTGGAGACCAACACCAACAACACCTTTGGCGTGTAATCGATTTGCTCGAGAAGATGCGCGAAGAAATCTTCATCCATGAGTATCATTCAAAGAAGTCCGAGAAGAACACGAAGAAGAACAGCAAGATGAAGACGATGGAGTTAAAAATGAAACACTTAATCGCGGTCTCTTCAAAAGTGAACGTGCGATTGAACGCGTGTAAGATTGGTCTGAGCAGAATTGGGAATTCCGTTGGCGTGGAAAGGAAAGTCAAAGACGAAGAAGAAGACGACGACGACGAAGACGAAGAGGAAGAAGAAGCAGTTGGAGGAGGCGTTTCAGTAGGTGATGATTCGACGTTGAACGAGGAAGATGACACAACACGAGGACGACAAAAAGAGGACAGAAAAAACGAACGAAACGAAGCGAAGAAACGAGAACGAAACGAGCTTCTCGCGCGCGCGATTGAGAAAACCGAAAAGCGATGGCTCGGGAACAATCATCGCGGCGACGTGAAATTGACCGGGAACGTGTTTTGGCGTCCGTTGCCACACGTCGTCGGGACGGCTTCGTTTTACCAGGATTCGACGTTAGGGTTAGCGAATGCGGTGAATCCGAACCCGGAAAGGTTTGGACCGTATATTTCGTCCACGGATGATGACGATTCGTCGGGTGACGAAGACGATGAGGATACGACGAGCGAAACGTCGACGTCGGAATCGTCTTCGGTGTCTTCTTCATCAGCCGAAGAGGAGGAAAGCGAGGCCGAAGAGGCCGAAGCGGATTCGTACAGCGACGACGAGGATACCGTTGGCAGAAGAAGTATTGAAGCGCGCAGGCGAAGACGAAGAAGAGAGAAATTGATGCAAAATCAACGAAAAGCAGCAGCGGGAGCGGCAAAGAAGAAGGAAATAAAGGAAGATGAAACCATAGAGGAGATGCGCGAACGGTTCGCCAAGGAAGTGTTGCTCCTCGCGGAATCGACGAAAAAGAAGAAAATGAACGAGAAGAAGAAGACAAAGAAGAAGAAGACAAAGAAGGAGGAGAAAAAGAGCAGCATTTCTTCCGTGAGTTCAGAGGATGATTTATTGAGCGACGGGCTCGGTAGTGATACCGACGCCGACGAACCTGCCTCGATGCTGTTCGGGGAAGGAAGAATACGAACGAGTAGTAGCAGTAGCGATAGCGATAGAAATAGGAGTAGCGAAGAGAAGGAGGACGAAGACGAAGACGAAGAAGACGCGAGTATTTTCGGGAAGAAGCCAAAGCAGAAAAAGAAGAGCGCTAGGGGTGCTCATAAAGAGCCCAACATTTCTCCAAAGAAGAAGAATAAGGAAAAGAAAAAGACGAGAACGGATCGCTTGCGAGGCCTTTTCGGAGACGACGAGGACGAGGACGAGGACGGCGATACCGGACACCGCGTAAAAGCCGAGTACGCGGCCTCGCGTTCTTCCAAAGAAGAAGAAGAAGAAGAAGACGGAAAAAAAAGCAAAGACGGGAAGAAGAGCAAAAAGAAAAAAAGGAACGCCAAGGAAAAGAAGAAGAAGAAAGCGCCTTCTTCCGCGCTCTTCGGCTCAAATTCTTCTTCCTCCTCCTCCGGTGGTGGTGGTGACGACGTCTCCTCGTTGTTCAAATGATGACGACGCGGATACTCTCTGCAGTTGAGTAGAAGAAGTATTTGTGTCACATTTTTTTTTCTCTAGAGCTTTTTGCTCTGCACTTTTCGGGCGCACACACAACATTAGTAGTAGTAGTATTCATACTCACACATGTCGTTTTCGGAGTCGTGTTGTTGCACGCATCGATGCGCTATGACCACCATTAGCACCACCACCGCTTCTTCTTCTTCTTCTTCTTCTCGTGGTCGAGTTTTTCATCGTCGCACGCATCAAAGTCGTCGTCTTTTGAGAACAACAGAAGTCGTGCAAGCGCAAACGTCATCAGCCAATGATGCGATGGAAGAAGAAACGTTCGACGTGGTGATAATCGGTTCAGGCATCGGCGGCTTATCCGCTGCCGCGTTACTGGCGAAATACGACTTGAAAGTCTGCTGCGTTGAGTCGCACGAGCACGCCGGAGGTGCCGCGCACGAGTGGAAAAGAGATGGATTTACGTTCGAATCCGGACCGAGTTTATATACCGGTCTCTCTCAGTTTCCCACGAGCAATCCGCTGGGGCAGATATTACACGCGATCGACGAACCGTTGAAATGTATTCGATACAACACGTGGAAAGTGCACTTTCCGGAGGCAACGTTCGTCACGGAAGTAGGAAACGATCAATTCATCGAATGTTTAGAGAAATATTACGACGCCGAAGCAGTCGCGGATTGGCGAAAATTGAAGGAGAAGATGGAACCGTTGGCGCAAGCGAGCGCGGCGTTACCACCCGCCGCGGTGAGAACAGACGCATACGCGGCGTGGACTTTAGCGAGATTTATCCCGGGGTTGTTTCAATCGATGCCGAGTTTGAACGCGATTTTATCGGATTACGAATCGTTTCTGGATAAGAACGACATCAACTCGAAGTTTATTCGAGATTACATGGATTTACTCTGCTTCTTGCTTTCCGGTGGGACGTCCAAAGCGACGATGGGCGCAGAAATTGGGTACATGTTTGCAGACTGGTACGCTCCAAATGCTGCGTTAGAGTTTCCAATCGGTGGATCCGGCGCGCTCGTCGATTGCTTAGTGAGAGGTTTTGAAAAATACGGCGGCGATTTGCGCTTGCGAACTCACTGTGAAGAGATTTTAGTGGAGAAGAAAGACGGAGAAGAAGAAGAAGCGACTGGGATTGTCACGAAAACGAGAGACGGGAAGAAGAAGATCTTAAGAGCGAGAAAAGCGGTGATTTCAAACGCGACGATTTGGGATACCGAGGCGCTTTTGAGAGATTGCGCGGAAGGGAGGCGCCAGAGCGTGCGGGAAGCGTCGTCTACGACTAGAACAACTAAAAGCGGGAAAATAGTCGACGACGACGTCGAATTTTGCCAATCGTTCATGCATTTACACCTCGGCATTGACGCCGCAAATTTACCAGCTGCGGAAACACTGGAAATGCACCACGTGTGGGTCGGTGATTGGGACAAAGGCGTGGACGCGGAGCAAAATCTCGTCTTGGTCTCGATACCGTCGATTAAAGATCCGTCCATGGCGCCGGAAGGCAAACACGTGATTCACGCCTACACTCCCGGGAACGAGCCTTTGGCGCGTTGGAAGAACGTGAAATATAACTCAGAAGAATACAATAAATTGAAGAAAGAACGAAGCGAAGTGTTATATCAAGCTGTTGCGAAAGCGTTGAATAATATCACCGTCGAGGATTTGAGAAGCCGCGCAGAAATTGAGATGGTTGGAACGCCTCTTACGCACGCGCGCTTTTTACGAAGAGGAAATTCTCAAGGCACGTACGGCGGCACCGGGTGGATAAAGAAAAAAGAATCCGGAGATGACTCCGCGGCCGCGGTTCCCGTGACTTCCGCCAAGAGTAATTTGAAAAATTTATTGTTAGTGGGAGATTCCCGATTCCCTGGCCCGGGTCTTCCAGCTGTCGCTGCGGGCGGTTGGGCGGCTGCCCACGAGCTCGTAGATTTTAGACGACAGTGCGAAGTGCTCGATAAAGTAGTAGCGCGATAAGTCCAATAATGTTCAAATAGTTGTATTTATGCGTAATGTCAAAGTTGTATTTATGTGATGAAATCCCAAGCGTAGACTCGAGAAGTCTTGGTATTCTCTTCTTCCCCGTCTCTTTTCCCTCCTACTTTCATTTTCGCCAAGCTAAATCCTAAACTCTTCGCGTTGCTTCTATTCGAGAAATTCTCGTTGACTAATTTTGCGGGCATTCCGCCCGCAGCGACTACGGTTATTCTAGTTCGTCTAGTACTATCCTCCACCATCTCCTCCTCCTCCTCCTCAACATCTTCCGCGAAACCTCCCACACACAACAGAGGATACTTGGACGCGTGCTCGCCCATCATCTCGCTCGCGTTTAAGAACATCGACCCTCTTTGAACATCGAACGCGTCAAACAGAGCTACTCCATTCACGTTACGTTCCTTCATGCGTCCGCAACACGCGACGAACCCGTTCCCAACATCTGCCACCGCGTGCGTCAACGCGAAATCTGTTTGCACATTTAACCTCGGTTTGCTCCTTTCGATCCAATTTTTCGCGTCCGACATCACGAGGTCGCCAAAACGATTACACATCACAACGTTCGGGAACTGCTCGAGTTCGTTTTCCACGGCTGGGTACACGAAAGTTAACGACGTGCACGCCATGTTCTTCCGTCCTGTGCCGTTGTTGTCATCAAACACGCTCGCGTTCTCCCCGACGAGATAAAACTCTCGCGCTTTAGCATCAAAACAGTACATGCGCATGGTCCCGTTTGAATATCCAACCGATAAAATGTGTTTATTTCCCATTGTATCGGTATCAACGCGACTCCGACTCCTGGTCGCGTACGCGTCCATCGCAAACGCGTACGCTATATCGAATTTACCTTGTCCACCACCGCCATCGCCGACATTTTCGTTCAACGAGAATCCAAGCGGCGTGCGAGCAATCTCCTTCAACTCTACCGATGATTCTCCCCCGTTCTTTTCGTTCAAACTCCTCCGCGTAACTTCCACGCCAATCAACTCCGCGTCCGTGGCGATGACTAAATACTCATCCTTTCCGCCTAAAAATTTCAACCCGTACACTTCGTTGTTGTCGTTATCCTTCTCGTCGTCCTTTCCGTCAAAAGCATCTTCGACTAAGTCGTCCTCGTTTGAAATCCCATATTCTGCTCTCTTTCTGTTCGCGTTAAACTTCGCCATCAACCGGTCGCCGTTCTCGCCTTTGCCGCTTTTGCTCTCACCAGAACCAGAGGTAGTCACGACTCGCCAAACGAACACTTCGCCGTTGGACGACCCCGTCGCTAACGCGAACGACGACTTATTCTCGCAGCACTTTTCATCGTCATCATCATCGTCATCGAAAGCGCCGCGCGAAAGGCCAAAAGCGCACTTCAACACGGCGTCGGAGTGTCCTCTCAGGACGCTCAACCCGAACGGTTTCGGTTCCACTTTGACGCTTTGTTCTTCCTCCTCCTCCTCCTCCGAAGAAGAAGAAGAAGAAGCGTGGACGACCCACAATCGCACGCAATCGTCCTCTCCGCTCGTCGCTAAGAATCGTTTTCGTCTCCTTTTCTTCTTCTTCTTCTTCTTCTTCTTTGGTGTCGTCCTCGTCGTTCTCATCTCCGTTAGGGGATTTTGCTGCGCGTGTACTTCTTCTTCTTCTTCTTCATCCTCTTTAAAGTCGTCGAGAAAAGGAGGACTGAAGCTCAGCGAGAACACTCTCCCGTAGTGACCGCCTTCGTTCGTGCCAGCGCTGCTTGTCATCAGACGACGACGACCAAAGAAAGTTGTTGTTGTGAGGGAAAACTTTGTTCGCGAAATCTCTTCATTGGAAACCATGCGTTGTTCGGTGTTACACTCGTCGGCTGCGTCGAGATGTTGTGGCAGCAGTTATGGGAGAAGCGGGAGGAGAAGTAGTAGAAGCGTTTTCGTGCGTTTTCATCGTCAGCGCGTGGCGGCATCGTCGTTTGAATCGTCGTCGTCGTCGTCGTCATCATCATCTGTTGACGTCGACGGAGCGGCACAAACGACAACAACAACAGAAACGATAAAAGAAGAAGAAGAGAGTAAAGGGTTGACCGGGGAAACGCTCCAAAAGCTGAAAGAAGATTTGACGGAAGACTTGTCGCACTTATTCGACGATCGCGGGATCGATCCGAAGTTATACGCCGAAAATGTCGTCTTCACGGATCCGCTCTCGAAATACGAAAGTTTCTCGGGGTACAACTTCAACATACAGATGTTGAAAAACGTGTTCAAACCAATATATACGATGCATTCGATCGAAAAGACGAACGATTTTGAAATCACGACGCGATGGACGATGAAGATGTACTTACCTTCGTTTCCGTTCTTGTGGAATCCCGAGCTGACGTTTACCGGGAGATCCATCATGGAGATGGACCAGAGGTTTCCGCACGAGTGCGTGAAACACGTGGACACGTGGGATAGCATCGAGAACCAAACGTATTTGAGTCCAGAAGCCGTGCAGGAAGTTTTAAAGCAGGTGTTTAACTTTGCGAAGACGCCGGAGAATTTGAAGACGCCGAAGTACGTGACGTTGAGGAGGTACCGCGATTTCGAGGTGAGAGAATACGAGAAATTTTTCGTCGCCGAGACGACAGTGAACTCAAACACCGGGAGCGCGAAGATGGAAGATAGCGAAGCTGGGCAGGCTTTTAACCGCTTAGCTGGTTACATTTTTGGTAAGAACGAGCAAAACGAAAAGATGGAGATGACGACGCCGGTGTTTTCGAATAAGAATCAAAAGATGCAGTTTGTCGTGGAAGAGAGTTCGAATTCAATCAAGCCGGTGGACGGTTCGGTGGCGGTGAAAGACCGCGAACGATTTCTCGTCGCCGTGGCGTCCTTCTCCGGCATCGCGAACAAAGAAATCACGGACGAGACTGAAAAAAAGTTGAGAGAAGCCATGAAAAGAGAAGAATCCATAAACGACGGGGTAGAATTCCTCCCTCGCCGAGGCGACGAGTTCGTCGAGTTGGCGCAATACAACGACCCGTTCACGAACCCGTTACAAAGACGCAACGAGGTTCTCATCGCGCTGGAGAATATCAGAGACGACTTTATCGCTTTGGTGTAAAAAATGATGTGAAAGATCATCATCCAAAAGCCAAAGCAACCTGTATTTTGTATAGCAGCAGCACGTGTTATTAAAAACAAAACGCACACGCGAGAAAGAAAGCAAACACCATTTTCCCTCTAGTGTGCGTTGTACCTTTTCTCTCTCTTTTGCTCCTCCTCCCCCCATTTTGTGGGGAGAAAAAATGCATTTTGAACACCTCACAGATACAACCGTCAGAATGCAAAGTAATAACGAAGAAGAAGAAGTTAAACGAATCATCATCATCGCGCAGTAACAGTAGTAGTAGTAGTATTCGTAGCACTTTCTTTCGGCAGAAAAATTTATACGACGTTCGAGACACGCGCGCGAGGATTGACATCTTTTACATCAGGGGAAACATCGTCGGCAAAAGAGCGGTTTGGTTGAGCCGATGATGACGAGGACGACGAGGAGTACTAAAGATGACATCGTCCTCGAAAAACCTTCAAACGACGACGACGAGGAAGAGGAGGAAAACAAAGAGGGCTTACTTCGATTGACCTTCCAAATCTGGCGACACCAGGCGGAAACCGAGAAGCAAACGCAACTGTTACACATCGTTTTGGAGAAGAAACAGATGGAACTGTTGAAATTTTCCTTGCACAGGCGAGCGCTGAGGTACCAACGCGCGTGTTTTACTAGGTGGCGAGAAGAAGTGGAAAGGACGAAAATACAGAATAAACGATTGAAATCGAAAGTGGAAGGGTTACGGCTGAGATATTTGAGAGCGGCGTTCGATCGGTGGAGGAAAGAAAGGATGAGCGGGAAACGGTTGAAGGAACGGTTGGCGCGGGCGACGAGTCGGCGAGCGATGAAGTTGCAACGAGAGATGTTTGAGAGATGGCGGATGGAAGCGAGGGAGAAGAGGAAGGAGAGAGAAGAGAGTAGAGATGTGGAGAGAGAGGTGAAAGAGTTGAACGAGCGGATGGAGGCACTGCAAAAGCAATTTGAGAAAGAGAAAGAGCAATGGAAGGAAGAGGAGACGCGGATAGCGAACGCGCACGAGGCAAAGTTGGAGGAGTTTACGAAAGCGAACGAAAACGAGAAATTGAGAGTGGCGACGGAACGCGCGAGTCGAGACGCGGAGACGAAACAGAAATTTGAAGCGGAGATTGCGCTTTTGAAGTTGAAGGAAGAACAAGGGAGGAAGACGTACGAAGAGAGAAAGGAGAGGTTGATCGAACGCGCGGTTGGAGCGATGGAGAAGGAAAAGAAGGAGCGGTTAGCGCGGAAATTTTTTACGAAATGGAGAGAACAAACGATGGAAGCGAAACGATGGAAGCGAACGTTGCGGTTTTTATTGCTCAAGAAACGAAGAAGCGTGATTGAGAGCGCGTTTCGAGAGTGGAAAGAAGCCACGGAAACGAGTCGAGAGGAACGGGAAAAGGATCGAGCGTTGGAACGCCGTCTGGAAAATCACATTCGAGCGAAACGGTTTCGGATGCAAAAACGAATCTTTGAAGACGTTTTTGTCAGAGAACATGAGAGAGGGAAAAGTAACGAGAGGAAAGCGGCTGCTTTTAGAAACTCGCAGTTGCAAGAGAAAGCGTTCGAACAGATGCGAACGTACGCTAAGCGTTCGAAGATTGTTACCAACTTACAGGCGCGAGCGATATCGCGCATGTCCTCCAAGAAAGTTGCCAAAGCGTTTTATATTTGGCGAAACGAAACCCAAACGCAAGGAGTAGAGAATCCAAGGAAAGCTGAGGTGCATTTTGAAACGAAAGTGAAACCAGAACTGCTAAAGCGAACGTTTTCACAGTGGAAGATGGTTTCGGACGTGGAAAAACGGTTCCGAATGCTCGAAAACGACGCCATGCAAAAATATGATTCGAAAATACTCAAGGAAACGCTTCAGTTTTGGCATAAAAAAACGGTCGCGCGCCGTAAAGCGTTGAGTCAAGAACGTAAGTTAGACCGCGCGATCATGTTTCGCGAACGTTCGAAAATGCGCGAGGTATTCAGAGCGTGGCGAACCTTAGCCGTTTCGGAAAAGAAACGCGACGAAACGTTGGTGAGAACGTTAAAGACGAAAAAGCACTACGAGCGACATTTTGCGCAACCGTTTGCAAATTGGAAAGCACTCACGGAAAAAAGACGGTCGTTTACGTTACGAAGAGAGGAAAAGCATCGTGCTAAAGTTTTACGAGCCGTATTTATGTCTTGGAAACGCTCAGCCGAAGACAGTAGAAATCGATTGGCGCTGACGGAGAAGTTTATCGCGCAGAAATATCGAAAGCAACAGACGCAATTAAGAAGAGACTGCTTATTGGCATGGAACACGCACGTGCAAATGTTGAAGCAAACTAGAATAGAGCAAATGAAACGCGCAGTCGTGGAACGTGCGATTGCGGACGAATCCGAGACGCATTTCGGGACGCCGGAAGGCATCGCCATCGTTCAAGCCGCGAAACGTTTTCAGAGACGAAACTTTCTCGAACGCGTCTCGAGTGTGGTGTTTCAAAGATGGCGCGAGGAAAGCGCGAAGAGAAACGGGGTGCTGTTGGCGCTAAAATCCGCGTTTATTGAAGAAAACGATGCGAGACGATTGCGCGCAGCCTTTCGCGTTTGGAGACAACGCGCGATGGAGATGAAGGCAAAAAGCGCGTGGCAATCCAGCAGAACGCCAGCTATCGCAGCTTCGATGTCTCCACTGAAGAAAAAAACATCAGCAAAGGATGAAAGAAATAGTCCTAAATCAACCGCGAGTTCATGGGATTTCGATGTCGACTTCGAGCAAAACGCAAGAAATTTGAAATTGACGAACACAACATTCAAGTCGATGTCGAGAAAGGCGACTGGCACGTTTTTTGGCGCCGATAACACGAACAATAGGAATGGTCGCGACGAGAATACTAACACAAATAATAGTAGCAGCAGTAGATTTTCAGCTTTAGATCGCTCGTATCGAGAAACCATCGACGCATGCATCGCGCTCGAAGCTAAACTCGAGATGAAAGGGAGTGCGACGAGAACGTCGTCTCAGTACGCCACGCCGAGGAAAGACGCTTCTTCTTCGACGGTACCGACGACGCGCGAATCCAGAGAGTTTAAGCAAAACGCGTTGAAAGAAAAACTGATGGATATTGAAGCGAGCGCGATGGCGTTGCTCGAAAGCGCGAGAGCGACGCGAGTGCGTAGAGAAAAATTACATCAACAACAACAACAAGCGCAGAGCAGTTTTTAATCTACATAGATGAAAAATACCTCGCACACTACATACACATTTTACTACCAGCTGACGTAATCTAAATCGTCATCGTCATCATCTTCATCCTCCTCCTCCTCAATCGTGTTTATGGTATTGTTCATGGAGCGATAATCATCTTCGTCATCATCTTTGCGAATATTTTTTCCATATTCTTCTTCGTCCTCGTCGACGGTTCGATCGGCTCGACCAGCGATCAAACCTTCGAGCGCGCCGCATCGGCGCGACAATCGCACGCTCGCAATCGCGCGCGTGAGAAAAGAAACGCGAATGTCAGCGACGTCCTTCACAACGTTGAATGCAAATACTTCCCGCCTTTTTTCCTCGTATGACGCTGCATCGTTTTCGTCGTTGACATCGTCGTACTCGGTTTCTAACAGCATGGTTTTCTTGCGTTCGATGCACTCGCGCAACGTCGCTCTCGCATCTCGCAACGAGCGCTCCAATCGAAGATTGGCCGCATCGGCTCGCTTTCTAAACTTCACTTTACTTTTCTCCTTCTCCTCTTTATTGTTGTATTCATTATCATCATCGTCATCATCTGAGGATGATACGTCCGAGGAGGAAGAGGAGGAGCCGAATCCACTCGCGAGCCGCGCGGCTCTTCTCTCGGCGTACGCCGCAGCAATTTCGCTATCTTCTATGGATTTCTGCGCTTCTTCGCACAAAAATTTCACCGCAATAGACGCCGTCTCCGCAGTTTGTGCCCGTTTTTCCAACCGAGCGATCATCTTTGCATCTCTTTCGCTTCGCTCCAAAAGTTCCGCAACTTCTCGATCTCGTTTCAATTCGTTCGTTTTCACCGTTTCCATAAACTCTTCTTCGCGTCTTCCGCTTTCCTCTCGAATCAGCTCAATTTCTGCATCTCGGGATGTATCTCTCGTTTTCATCGTTTCCATCAACTCTTCTAATTTTTTTCTCGCCACTCCGGCTTGTTCTCTCAACCTTTCCTTCTCCTCTTTCGCTCTTCTCGCGTCTCGTCTCGCTTTCTCCAATTCGCTTTCCATCTCTCGCATTTTTTTCCTAATCTCCGATTCATCCTCGCTCTTTTCGCCAAGCTTCGATCGCACGTGTTCCATTTCCATGTTATGTTTCATCTGCATCGTTTCCAAGTCCCTGATTTTCTCCTCGCTCATCCGTCGCATCTTCTCCTTGCACGCTTCTTCAATCTTCAGCTCTTTCTCTTTCGCTCGGTTCACCGCGTCCACGCATCGCCTCTCCACTACCTCTATTTCGTTTTCTTTCTTCCTCTCAAAATCTCTCACCGTTCGTTTCAACCGATCTATTTCCTCGCGCATCCCTCTCTCTTTCGTCTTGTTTTCTCGATCTTCCATCTCTCTCGTTCGTTTCGCCTCCTCCATCGCTTCCTTCGTCCGGGAAATTACGTCTCGTTTCGCCCTTTCCAGTTCCAACACATTTGACGCGTACGCTATTCTCTCGTTCTCGAGAGACGATTTGGATTCCTCCAAAGTTTTTCGCAACAAATGGAACGCGTCGTCCGTTGTCTCTTTCTGATTTTGAAGACGATTTTGAGGGTGTTGCTCCGTACCGAAGAACTGGGCACCTACTACACCGTTCTTCTTTTCCCCAAAATCTCTCTCCAGTTTCTTCAAGAATCGCTCGAGAATAGCGTTCGAAGAAGACGCTTCTGCTCTCCTCGTCGCGCTCTCCGAGCGTTCTTCTTTTTCTTTTCCTTCATCGCGAGTTTCGAAAGAAGAATTAAAGCGTTGTTGTTCACGTTCTCGCGTGGTTGCAAAATTCGTCTCGGAAAGCACTCGTTCGTCCCCAACGGTGTGCAACCGCAAGAACGACGACGATCTCTTCTCCGGCGAGTGCTCTGGTCGGTACATTCGGCGACTACCACCGCTCTCTGCCGCTGCTTTGGTTTTGCTCGGTTCCTCTCTCATATTATTCGTATTCTTCGCGCATGTTATTGTCTCCTCTGTTGCTCGCGCGTGTGAGTATTTGCGCGTAAGAAATGGAGAAAGTTGTAAGCGCTTTTCCCCCTTAAAATGCATAGAAATGCTTCAAACAAAGAGTAGCGTGTTCTATGTTTGACGAGCACCTGCGAAAACGCTCTCATTTCTCGAAAGTCTCGTTCTCGTTCTTCGGTTTTCATTAAGTCATCCTCCGTGCGGTGAAACTCCTCGCAATGGGAAGAAATGGCGGCGCACGTAATAAAAGAGCGGCGATATTGATGATGATGACGAAGATGAAAATGCGTTTCTGTTGTGCTCTTCTTGGTCTTCTTCTTTGTCTTCCGATTTGTTCTCGGGCGCAAGAACAACAACAGAAGCAGCTTTTGATCGTTTTAGTCCACGGGATGGGGGACACGTGCTGTAATCCACTCTCGTTAGGGAAGATTGAAAGTTTACTTGCGGAGGAGGAGGACACAGAAGAAACGAATACGAATAAGAAAGTAATCTCAATTAAGTTTGGTCGAAATTCAATGAGCGATTTCATCTCCGGGTTCATCGGAGACGCGTTTTCTCTGGTAAAAGATTTCGGGTGCGCGCAGTTGCGAAAAGCGAAAGAAGAGATGATGATGAACCATGACGATACCATCGAGAACGACGATAAAGTGGAGACGATACTCCTCGGGTTTTCGCAAGGCGGCGTGTTCGCGAGAGCTATGGTCGAAACGTGCGAAGACGAAGTCAACGCGTTAATCACGTTCGGAGCGCCGCATTCAGGCGTGTGGAAGTTTCCTGGATGCGATAAAACGGCAAACGCGCTGTCGCGAAAATGGTGCGAGTATTCGAGAAAGGTGGCGAGTAAAGCGGCGTATAGCGAGATGTTGAAGAGTAAGAGCGTGCAAGCGAGTTATTTTCGAGACGTGAGCGATGCGAAGAGGTTTGAACAGTACGTGCGGTCGGGGAGTTTGTTGAGCGTGATTAACGGTGAAGAAGAAGATGGGAGCGACGACGAGGACGACGCGCGAGGAGAAGAGAGAAAGATGAAAACGGGACAAAGGAGAAGAGAAAAAATGTGCAATCTCGACGTGTTCGCGATGTTTTCCTTCGAAAAAGACGAAGTAGTCGTTCCGAGAGATTCAGCCGTGTTTAGCGACGCGCCTTCGGTACCGTTCGAGTACACCGAGGAGAAGTCGTCGGAATTGTTGAACGTGCGAGAGACTAAATTTTACTTGAACGAAGAGGACGGTTTGTGTTTGCGAGAGTTGGACGAAAAGAACAGAATGAAAATTGACGTCGTCCCGGACGCGCATCACATGCAATTCTCGTTGGAATGGTTCACCGAAAATGTCATCGATAAATATATAGTAGCCGCCCCAGAGAAGAGAGAAGAAGAAGTTAAAGAAGAAGAAGAAGAAGACAAAAAAGAAGGAGTAATACATAGTATCAACAGATTTAGTAAATAGAAGAATAGTTTTTTAAAGGTACAACATCGACGGTAACGGTACAGCGCGCAAAAGTAGTTATTATATTTAAAGCATTCCTTCCGGAAGCATCATTGATTTCGGCAACCCATCGCTGGCGAATCTATCCTCCTCTTCCTCGTCCGTCCCGTAATCTAAAATCTCCTCGGAATCGTCTTCGTTCATAAACACTTCCGTCTCCCCCGTCGATTTCTCCCACCCGGCGACCAATCTCAATTTGAACGTGGCTAACTTATACCCAAACTGCCTCAACAACGCGCACTGATCCGAGCTCAACTTCACTCCTCTCTTACAAATAATCTTCTCATTCACGCACTCCACGACCCCTTTATTCAACTTTGTCGGCAAACCGTGTTTCCTCAACATCGCCTCCAACGTGTGCGACATCGGCACGTCGAAGCAATTCTTCACCGGACCTTCCGGACAGACGATCGTTTCCGTCGCAATCTGCCCGACCCGCGCAAAATCTTTCGTCTCTTTCGCCTCCATCGCCTGCATCAAGTCCTCTTTGCTCAAGTTCGTGAACACGATCCCTGTCGTCGTCGTGTTCAAATCAAATTCTTCGTTTTGCCGCCCGCGTTGCTGTTTTTTCGTCTCTTTCTGTTGTTTTTGGCCGCCGCCGCCGCCATCATCATCATCATCATCTTTTCCATCACGATTGTTTACGATGTGTTCGGCGAACGTCTTTAACCCTTCCTCGGATTCTTTCCCGAGTAACGCTGCTCGCATTAACTTGTTCCCGCCGACGAAGAATCTCGACGTGTTTGACACGTCGTCGCGTAAGCTTTTGAACGTTTCGTTCCTCATGTTTTTACATCGGAAGACGAACACGGACGGGTAGGTGTCGACTGCATCGCGAATGGATTCGACTAAAGATTCTTTCCACTTGCGGTCTTTTTTTTTCACCTGGGTTAACGCGACGACTTTGTTACGCTTGGATTTAGGCATTATTATTGCGTGATCGCGATGATACTCGTTTAATTCAGAGAGAGCGAGGGACGATGATGTTTTGCGTGTGTAGTATTAGGGGAGCTTTTTATGCCGTTTTTCCACGCAAAAGCGGTGCGTCGTGGAGTTTTACGTAAAACTTTCCTCTACATGTTGCCGCCGGAAGCGGCGACGACGGCAACTTTGGCATCTCGCAAAGCGTCGACGAGCACGGAGAGCGAATCTAAGTCTAAGTCTAAGCGATGGTGTTGGTGTTCTTCTTCTTCTTCTTCCTCTTCTTTCGATACGCGAAGCGAAAGGCGGAGGCGAGAGGCAGAGGAGACGGACGAGGCGGAGGACGCGTTCAAAGTGAGGGACTCCAGCGACGAGCTCGCTCTCGTCGCGTACGCCGTCCAATCGTACTCCACCAATCTCGGCGTTCCGACTCGAAGACGCCTCTTCCTTCCTTCTCGCGTTTGCGACGAATTCGTCAAAGTCATTGTCTTCTCGAACCATTCTTTCGCCCGAGAACGAAGAATTTTCTTCAATCGTACGCGAGCCTTCTTTTCGTCCTCCTCGTCCTCCTCTTCTTCCTTCTTCGTCGTGAACGCGAAACTGCTTTCAACCACCTTTTCGACGACGGCTTCAAACCAGTCTTCTTCTTCTTCTTCGAGATTGTTTTCCTTCTTCGAAACCATCGACGTCGTCATCTCGACGAGAACTCGTTTCACCACTCGTTCGTTCAACTGTTCCAAAAACCACGCACTCGTTCTTCTCTCCTCCGCGTCGTCGCTCGATGACGTAATAAACGGTTGCAACCGCTCTCGCAGCGGCAATGATCTCAGCGTAACTCCTTTTCCTCCTCGTTCTTCTTCTTCTTCGTTCTCTTCTTCTTCTTCGTCGTGCGATTCGATGATGATTCTTCTCGCGCGCGTCTTCGTCGTCGTCGTCAAAGCGAATTTTGCGGATGATGCAAAGTCGAACATCGCGCGCGAGAGTTCTTTCGGCGCGTTCAGGAGGACAGATTTCAGACGGGAGGAAAACACATCCTCGTCCTCCTCCTCCTCTTTCTCGTCGTCCATGTTTGCGTTTAGTACGTTCCAACGTCTTCTCGTTCGTCCATGTTTGCGTTTAGTATGTGTATTCCGTCTGTCTTTGCAAATGAAACAAGTACGAAGGTTTAGGGTTTAGAGTAAACCCTAAACTCGTACGCCTACGACTCCACGTATTTTCCCCGCACCAATCTTCTTAAAGTTCCTCTCCGGTGACGCACCACGAAAACCACCCGCGCGTTGAGAAAAGAGCACGCGAAACGTTCAAAAACGCACAAAAATACTGCGAACACTACGAGAGCGCTACCAAAAGTAACAATGGGGGGAAAACAAGGCACGAAGACGCGAACGAAGAAGAAACTCCGGTACGTGCTCACCGGGAACATCGACTGTTGCCCGGAACAACACCACGAAAAAGAAGACGAAGACAACGAGCAACAGCAAACGACGACGAAAGAACAAACGAGAAAACGAAGCGACACGTCCGTGTACTCGGTGTTGTTTAACACGTTGCACCCGGAGTGGTACCACGTGTTCGCGGCGTGCGCGGCGAATAGATTGATGCTGTATAAAATCGACGACTTTGTGGTGAAGGAGGATGGAAAGAAGAAGAAGAAGACCAAGGCCAATAATGCCGCTTCTAATGCGAACAATAACGCGACGAATGCTGCTGGTAAAGAAGAATTAGAAACAGATGTAACAGAAGAAGAAGAGTTAGACGAAGAAGAAACGGTCGAACGAACGACGTTGTTGCAATGCTACGTGGACGCGGATCCGAACGAAACGTATTACACGTGTTGCTGGTGTTCGAAGAAGAACGCGTTGGTGCCATACATCGCGTGCGCGGGCGCGAAGGGCGTCGTGAGAGTTTTGAATTGTAAGAAGAAGGATTTTTGCGGCGCGTTGGTCGGGCACGGCGGGGAGATTAACGATTTGAGAGCGCATCCGGCGATGCCGAATATTATCGCGAGCGCGAGTAAAGATTTGTCGGTGCGGTTGTGGAACGTGAGCAACGGGGTGTGCGTGGCTATTTTCGCCGGAGCGAGAGGGCACAGGAACGACGTTTTGTCGGTGGATTTTCATCCGAATTTACACTTTTGTCCGGAAAGCGGGAGAGAGGACGTGGTGGTCATCGCGACTGGCGGGATGGATAACGCGGTGAAAGTCTGGTCGACGAGAGGGAAGAAAGTGAGCCAAGCGATTGAAGATTCAGAGCTTTGGGAGGATGAGATTGTAGAGTTTCCAACCGCGCAGGTTCGGGCGCCAGAGTTTAGCACGTTTCACGCGCACAATCACTTCGTCGATTGCGTGAGATACTTCGGGGAGGTTATATTTTCGAAATCGGTGGAGAATAAAATATTAGCGTGGACGCCGGATTTCTATTTGAATAATAAAAATACGGACGAAGACGCCGCTATGGTGGAAGCGGATGAAAATACGAATAAAAATAACGATAATAGTAACAACAACAGCAAGGACGAAAAAGTAGGGATTCAAAAATACGGCGGCGACGACGAGAAGTTCAAGCGATCGTTCAGGAAGCTGAAAAGTTTCAACTTGGTCGACGCGGAAAACTGGTGGGTTCGATTTTCCTTGGCGAAAGAGGCGAGCGTTTTGTGTTGCGGAAACACGAAAGGTTTAGTCAGAGTGTGGAAGTTTTACGAGAGCGACGACGATAGCGACGCCGACGACGATTTCGATTCTTCGTCTTCTTCTTCCTCCTCCTCCTCCTCTTCCGAAGAAGACGACGAAAAAGTCAAAGTGGAAAAGGATGAGTTTTTCCGCCGACGACATCGACGTAAACGCGAAAAGCCACACCACCACCACACCACCACCACCAACAAAAACGACGACGACGTTCTCGTCGCCGATTTAAAAGGGCTCCCGAAAGAAACCGTCGTCCGTCAAGCCGAGGTTTCCTTCGACGGTAAAATCGTCCTCGCCGGATGCGACGGAGGGTACATCTACCGCTGGGATATAGAGGAGTTTCAAGAAGACTTCTTTGATTAATTTTAATAATAATAATAATAATACGTGCTGCTGCTCTTTTTAGCTATGCTCAGTACGGCTTCAGATGCGTCGTTCGTATTCGTTCGAAAGAGAGAGATTTGGTTGGTATCATCGCACCACCGCAAAGTTTGTTATTCGTATTAGTTTTTAATAGCAGAGAGAAGTAAAAAAAGGAATAAAAATCGCCAGATCTCAACTATAAATCATCACATTTCATCACATCTTCATCGATACAATAACCGTATAAGAGAGAGAGAGAGCAAGTTTAAGCAGAGTATATACACACACACACGCGCGCGCGTATACGTAAGGTGCAAAAGTGGTTTTTGAACGAAGTTAAAGAAGAAGAAGTTAAAGAAGAAAATGGGTGCGAATCACTCGAGTCGAGGACGGGAAAACGACGATCCGAGAGCGAGTCTCCGCGCGCGCGCGAGGCTTCGAAGTGGGTTACGAGGGAGCCATACTACTAATACGAATCAGCAGCAGGAACAAGGACGGACGGAACTTCGATTCGTGCCGGAACCAGCACCACCGCTCTCGATGAATACGACTACCACGACTACGAACGATATCAATAACAACAACGACGGTGTGATTACGAAGAAAACGTCCACCATTCGAAACCACGTGAACGTGAAGAAGAGTTCGGTGCTCATTTCGATGGAGGCGAACGCGATCGAGTTTACGTACGACGCGACGAAGAAATGCGCGGCGTCGTTGTACGTGTGCCAGAAAGGATGGATGGGGATGGGCGCGAGCAAATTTATCGCGGTGGCGCACAGGAAGCCGTGCGAGGCTGGGTTTAGCGAGACGGTTTCCGTCGCGATTGGGAAGGAGGTGGTGCGTTCGCTGCGGAGTTTGACGAATAACGAAGAGACGACGGATGGATTTGCGGTGATTATACGATTAGAGTGCGTCGGGGATCAGGCGGAGACGCAAGAGGAGGCGAATCGGGTGTTGTTTAAAAAAGACGACGAGGAGAGGAAAGAAGAAGAAGAAGAAGGAGAGCAAAAACAACAACAACAACAGCACTATTTCGATCCAGTGAAGGCGTTTGAAAGCGTCGACGCGAGTGTTCAAGCGCAAACGACGTTCTGTTCCGTGCCGCAGTCTCTTAGCACAACGGAAGAAAATTTGGTCAAATTACAAGTCGTCAAGCAACACATCTTCGTGAACGGGAGCTCGTACGAGTTGCAAGAGATTTACGGGATCGATAACAACAGTAGCAACAACAACAATAATAACAATAGTTTAGAACAGCAACACAACCTGGACCAGTTTCAGCAGCAGCAACAACAACAGCAGCGGGAGGAAGAGGATGAAATCATGTGCGTCGTTTGTTTGTCGGAACCGAAAGACACGACGGTTTTACCGTGCAGACACATGTGCATGTGCTCGGAGTGCGCGAGAGCTTTGCGATTTCAATCGAACAAGTGCCCCATTTGCCGGAATCCAGTGGAGAGTTTGTTGGAGATTTCCATTTTAACGAATGATTATAATTAGTAGGTACATGAGTGTATAAAATTGGATCTTATTAGTACGTATAACAACTGTAAAGTAATTACTTCATGTGCATGCCAAAGATTTCACCCGCCGAGATGATGTGTGCCAAGGAGCCAAACGCCAAGACATCCACCGCGGTGAACCCAGCCGGATCTCTCGAGCCAACCGCCGGCTTCGCCGCTTCAGTCATGGCGTACGAGGTGGAGCCGCCGTAGTTCTTCTTCACCGTCGGCGCGAACCCGAATCTGCCGGCGAACAACAACGCCGCGGTGTTGAAAACGACGATATTGTTCACGTCCGAGCCTAAAGACCAGTCCGCGCGAGTGACAACGGAGGATTTTCTGTTACTCTTTTGTTGAGTCTTTAATAACAGAGAAATGAAAATGTCAGTATAAATGAGACCGAATTTGAATCCTTTTTTTTGCACGCATAGATCACTCTCATTTTTCCCTTCTTTGATTACGATCGCTTCTTTGTGATGACAAAAAACGACGACACACGATCGAACCAGAAAAAAAGTTGTTCATTCGACGATCATCGAACCAAACTCCTTTTTCTGTTTACGCTGCTTTCTCGTTGAAAAGATGATATTCTTCGAGTCGATATAGAAAAAACGATGGAAGATCAACGACGGAGAAAAAAACCGTATCACCACCCGCAAAATCCTTCCATTTTTTTTTACTAATAATTCGACTCTTTTCATCGCGCTAAAACTATGTTAAATTATTACCTTCTTGGTGTGCTTGAACTGCGCTTTCGCGGAGGCGAACTGTGTCGTGGTAGAGGAGACGGCGAACATGATTCTATTTTATATAGAGTGTGTGTTTATGAAGAGATTTCAATCACGAGACTTTTTTTTCTCGTTCGTTCAAAGCGGCTTTTTCAGAGGGAAAGATTCGCTTAGGGTTTCAAAAATACAGAAGAATTGTTATATACTAAATCCGCCGAAAATGGCATCGATATGCTCGATTGTGCGTTTCCTTCACCTTTGTGTGTTCGCGGGACTAACTCTCTTTCCTCTTTTAGAGCTCAGTTTGGTTAGAGCGTGCGCCTAATATTTCTAGGCGACAGATAAATTCTGTTCTCTTGTCAGCGCAAGGGTGAGCTTCACACAAAAGTTGGATATAAAACAAAAAGACTAACTCGCTTCCTTCAGTCAT
>Ga0233451_10001602_pt1 | contig 21432 bp, 16 predicted proteins | sample 011ome_29_FD_183052 | JGI IMG/M metagenome (GOLD analysis project Ga0233451, IMG submission 183052) | Coastal salt marsh microbial communities from the Groves Creek Marsh, Skidaway Island, Georgia - 011504CT (spades assembly) | ecosystem: Environmental > Aquatic > Marine > Intertidal zone >... | reverse complement strand
CGCTTTTCGTCGATCGCTCGAAAACGATGAAGAAGACGAAGTCTGTTTCGTCTCTTTACACGATGGACGATACAAAGTAGTTCGCGTCAACGGAAACGCGGAAGCCGAAGAATTGTTTGATGAACGAAATGACAAGAAATCAGTAGTCGAAGAGACGATGACGATGCCATTTAGCCTGGAGAAAAGAGACGAGTTCCGCTCGTATTGTTGGATCGGCGCGAACGCGCTCGCGTGCGTGAGTAGTACAAACGAATCCATCATTCACAAAATCGAACTGGATGATGAGTATAGTAAAATCGTAAAAGTGTCCGTGATCGAGTTGGAGAATACACGACGTGGAAGAGTTGTGACGAAACTCGCGCATTGCTGTAATGGTAATGATGATGATAAAGATGGACTTCTCGTGGCGTTTGTCGCCGGTGAAAAGACGCCTCTGATTTTCTCAACGTCTGATGCAAAGCAATTAAACATCGCAGCATCGACACCATCTGACGAGAACGTCATCACGCACGAGTTGCAAAAAGCAAAAGCCCTCGCGAACGGTCAAGTCGTCGCGTTGTACTCAAACGGGGATTTGTTTCTCTATCGTATTCTCGGCGGCGATGACGATAAACGTCTTCTTCTGATGAAAAACGTCGATTCCTTCGAAGCGTTTTACGAGGACGAAAATAACACGTGGGTAAAAAGTTGCGACGCAGAAGGAAGGAAACAGTATTACAAAACCGTTTCTACGCCAAACGCAATCGCGTGCGTCTCGCGAGACTCAAAACTTCGTGTCGTGCGTCTGTCTTTATCGAATAACAAATCGAGCGCCGCGGTGGTGGATCAACTTTCAAAGTCACTGGAATCGCAAGCGTTTTTCAATAACATCATCGACCCAGTCGCGGCGAGACGTAACTGGAAAGACGTCTCCGGCGACGGTAAGACACGACTTGGTGAGTTGGCGTTTGATTCTTTACACGGCAAAATGCGCGCCGCGATGCGCCCGGACGACGCCGATTTTGCAACTCCATCGTCTTCGGTCGCGGCAAACGCGGGGGCGAATTTCGCGGATATGGCCAAACGCTCTGTCGAGCGCGGTTCACGAATCGCTGCCATACCGCCTGGATCGTGTACTGTCATTTTGCAACAGCCTAGAGGAAATTTGGAAATCATATCGCCGAAAGCGCTCGTGTTGCCATCCATCGCCAAGAGCTTGAAAATGCGACATTTCAAAACCGCGTTCCGTTTGTGCTCGAAAGAGCGCGTCGATTTGAACGTTTTAATCGATTATGATTTCCCATCATCCATAGAACATCCGAACGCGGACGATTTAGTTCGAGGATTAGAAACGCCAGAACACGTGATGGAGCTGTTGGAAGCGTTGCGGGTTGGCGACGCATTCGCGGAGGATGGCGGGTACATGCGCAAGCTCTGCGCGAGCGCGTACGCAGAGTGTCCGGATCGAAAACAAATGTTGGAAGATCTTGGGGTGCAGAAAATCCGAAGAACGTGCGAAGCGATACGAACATCGATTTCGAATTTGTACATGAATGCTGGGGACGGCACATCGCGATGGTCACTCGCGATGTTGACCTCGTACGCTTGCGGCACTGGTTCGTTCTTGGACACCCACGCAGAGAGTAATAAAAAAGACAACAACGACGTGCTATCCATCAAAGCTGCCAAACGCAAAGACTTGGCGGACGCGCTAGAGATCGTTGCTGAAGTTCGAGCGTTTGAAATCAAAGATGCCTCGAACAAAGCGATGAGTACAAAAAATGTTTCGGCGTCTTCGGTTGCCGCCGCGAACGACGTCATGAATTCGGATTCCTCCGACGCGGATGAAACCGAGTTTATCGGCGCACAGTTTACAAAACAAACCGTTTCCGCGGCGCGCATGTTGAAGCACTTGCTCTTTCTCACCAATGATCGCGAGTTATTCGACGCCGCGTTATCGACCGGCGATTTAGCCGTCGCGCATCTCGTCGCCATGAATTCCCAAGCCATGGACCCGGGTGAGTTTATGCCGGAGTTGCAACACTTGCACGAAATGCGCGAGTTTGAACGCCAAGCGACGATTTCTGAGCGTCTGGAGATGTGGAAAGATGCCGCTAAGTTTTGGTTGAAAGATAAATCGCTCGAAAAAGCATCAAACGTGGCCGCAAAACACGGGTTATTTCCGTACTTGCATGAACTCTGCGAAGAAGATGAAAACGGCGACGATTTTGAAACCAAGAAAGTCATCACGAAATACCACGCTCGGTACTTGGAAAGCGTCGTAAATCGATCTGAAGACGCAGGTGTTGCGTACTTGAAGTGCGGTGATTACGAAAGCGCGTTGAGATGCTTCACCGGCGTGTCATCATCTTCATCGTCGTCGTCAAAATCTACCGGATCTGGATCGTCGTCGTGGCGTTCCGGATTTATCGTCGCCAAGGAAAAGTTAAAATTTTCCGACGAAGAGATGGTGAAACTCGCGAGCGAAACGTGTAAAAACTTGGAGCAAGCGTCGAGCGATTATGTTTCTGCGGCTATTATTGCCTTGGATTATCTCAATGACGTGGAACGCGCGGTGGCAAATTTCGCGTTGGCAAACAAATGGAGAGATGCAAAATTGACGTGCTTCGCCAAAAATCGAAGCGATGTGTTCGAAACGACTGTGTTTCCGGAGTGCGTGGTTGGCGCCACGAAACTTCTCGAGCACTTCGAAGACGTGCAAGCGCGAAGCGATAAGTACAAAGAGCGTTTGATTGGTCTGCAAGAACGACGCAAATTGTATAAGAGAACATTTGCGAGCATCGAAGAAGGGCGCACGAGGCCGAGACGCGCTACCTTGGATGGATCGGAAGATGAAGAATACGACGACATCTCTGAAATGAACTCTGAGTTTTCAAATGTCTCTGGGTATTCTTTATACGCCACCAGCACGCAATTCGGAGATGGCTCTGCCATAAGTCAACAATCTTCCTCGCGATGGTCCGCGTCCACCGTTGGCGGTCGCAGAAACAAAAAGTCCAGAAAAAACAAAAACAAAAAGAACAAGAACGGTTTGCGCGCCGGTGGACCAACGGAAGAGAGAGATTTATCTACTCACGTCATAACGGAAGTTCGCGTGAGCGAAGAAAAGTTGGAAGAATGCGCGGAAATTTGCGAAATTTTAATCGCTTCGGACAACGGTTCCGACGCGAAAGTGTTGCAAAACGCCGCCTCGATGGCGATTGAAAAGTGTAAATTAATGCGCGTCGCGGCGAGGGAAAGTTTGAAACAGTTGATCGAAGAGAAAGAAAAGGAAGAGGAATACATCGTCTTAGTCTCGTCGTCTTCAAATAACAACGTTTTACCTCCGGAACTCATGGAACGCAAACGCGAAATCGAAGCTGATTTGAAAACCATGCGAGAGAGCATGAACGCAAACGCGAAGGACGACGAAGACGTCGTTTCCTACAAATGGAGTTCCATTCGGACCTCCGCGAAGTGATGATGCATGATTGTATATCATATATATCATATAGTATATAACTGCTTTTAATAATAGTATATAGTGTAGTTATTTAGTGTGCAACACACAAGATCTCCTCTCTCTCTCTCACACAGTTTATCTCACCGCGTCCACGATAACCCGTCTCGATTTCAACTGCGACCAGATGTACCTCTTTTGATACACCGCGGTCACTGTCAGCAACGCCATGGCAAACATCCACTTGGCACCCATCAATTTTCTATCGTCGTGCTCAGGCTCTGCCGCCCACGCTAAAAACGTCGTCACATCCTTCGCCATTTGCGTTTCCGTGGCTATGGTCCCGTCGTCGTATTCCACTCCGCCGTCCACCAACATCTTCGGCATCGCGATCGCGCCTCCCGGAAAGTACGGATTATAATACAAACCATCTCTGATTTCAATCCCTGCCGGAGCATCTCTGTACCCCAACAACAGCGCAAACACGTAGTTAATCCCATCGTGTCTCGCTTTCGTGATCAAACTCAAATCCGGCGGATACGCTCCGTTGTTCGCGTACCTCGCGCCTTCCTCGTTTGCGTACGGACTCGGTAACCTATCGCTCAACTTCCCCGGTCGTTCAAACATTTCCCCGGTATCGTCCGGCCCGTCCGTGATTTCAATCTCCTCCGCCATCGTTTTCACCTCTTGCTCGGTATACGCCACGTCCACTAAGTTTCTGTAGCAGATTTGATTCAAAGAGTGACACGCCGCGCAGACTTGTTGATACACTTGGTGGCCACGTCGTATGCTCGCGTGGTCGTAGGCATCGAACAGACCGTCGTGTGGCCAGGAATATTGCGGTAAGTGTAACCCGTGCTCGGCTTCGTCTGCTGACGCGACAAATGTTGTTGATACCGCGGCTACGGATAAAGCGCTTCCTAACGCTGCGCCCGCCGCGTACCCTCTAGATGATGCTTGTGATGATGATGATGATGTCGAGGAAGCCCCCGTTTTTATGGTTCGATTGAAAAACGAGGATGCACTCGACGAGCTCAACGAGGAAGTCGAGGATTCCGCCGCCAACACACAAGATCTCGCCGCTAAAACGGCGCGCTTCGCCGCTCTGCTCAACATGATGATACCTCAATCAATTTTAAAGCGTGGTGATACAACAAGCGCGTGACTCTCTCAAGGCGCAGAAAGACGATCGATCGAAAATTTTCTTTTCTTCCTCTCCGCTTTTAATAGGGTTTGAAGCCCTAAACTTTTTTTTCCTTTATTAAACTTTTTTTTTGTGCCCTTAAAAATTCAATATAATTCAATTCGATTCGATTCAACACACTTTGTATCATCTAGAGAAGAGAAGAGAGGACTGACAAGAAAAACGAGTGTGTAAAAATGGAGAACACCAATAATACGAATGCGAATTCGAGCGAGAATAATAAAGCAATTTTGGAAAATTACCTGGACAACGAACAAAACCCGCGAATACCAGACGAGGAATTCATTTTACCGATTTCGTACGGTTCCGTCGCCTATTGGTTGGGAAAAAAAGCGGACGAGTACCACTCGCACGAGTGGACGGTTTTTGTTCGAGGGCAAAACAACATCGATTTACAAGAGGTGGTTGAATCGGTCACGTTTCAGCTGCACCCTTCGTTCGCGGAACCGAAAAGAGTTTTAACGGAACCGCCGTACGAGGTCACGGAAACCGGATGGGGCGAGTTTGAGATTGGGATCGAGATTAAATTCAGACCGGAAGTGGGCGAAGAAAAGGAGAAGTTGATGGCGAATTTGAAACTGTTCCCAGACGCGGACGAAATCGCGAAAACAGGACCACAAACGACGAAGAAACCACTCGTGGTAGAGAACAGAGAAGAACTGATTTTTCACAAACCGAGGAAGAGCTTTTGGGAGAAAGTGGTGAAGAAAAGTAAACGCGTCGTCGAGGAGGAAGAGGAGGAGGACGAGAACGAGAACGAGAACGACCACGAGGAAAGCAAGGGCAAGAAGAAGAAGACAAAGAAGAAAAAAGTGTCGTTCGCGTACGAGGAGTGCGAGGCGAAATCGAAACACGAGATGTTGTGGAAGCAAAGAGAGGCAAAGATGAGAGACGACGAGGAGTTGATGAAATTGTGGTGCGCGCAGAAAGTCACCGAGGAGAGGTGTCGAGTGTTGAAAGCGCAGCTGATGGTTTTGGAAGGGCAGTTGTTAGATTAAATAAAATATAGATTCGTAATAATGAGATACCGGTAGTAAACAGTAGTAATCAATAATCATCACTCTTTTCCGCTTTTTCTCAGTATGAATTCGCGCGTCATCGCCGCTTCCACGCACAAACCGGCGAACAAGAAGACCAAAACGGATTCGCCGCAAATCGCCGCCGCTTGCGCAAACGCCGCGAAAGATAACTCGTCGTTATTCGAAGCGACGTCCATGAAAACCTCGGCTTGACCGACGCCTCGAACTAAGCCAAACGCACCGACGACGCCGCCTTTCAGTTGGAAATCGTCGATGTTTTCCCGAACGGCGTATCTATACACGATGCCGAAGAGCGCGCACGAGAGCGCCGTCGCGCCTACGTCGGCGAATTGATTAAACGCGTTCCCGCTAAATTGCGACAAGGCTAACGGCAACGATAAGAGGACGCCACCAATGGCGGATACGGTACCAACTTTCGCGCTTTCAATCCGATCGCGATCTTTTCTTTCCCTCTTCTCTTCCTCGTTTTCTCCCCCTTTTCCTTCTCCTTCCTCTCTCAATCGCTTCGTCTCTTCCGCGATAGCGCGTAAATTTTCCTCCGCTTTTCGCATCCTCTCCTCTTGAATCTTCAACTCGTCCATCGCCGCCGATTCTGCCTCTGATTGCGCGGAAACGACTCTCTCGGTTGTTTTCTGAAACGTCTCTCGCAACTCGTTCTCGTTGCTCGTTTTCAACTTTTCGATGGCTTCCGAGGCGACTTTTTTGCTCTCCTCTTTCAACTTTTCGATTTCTTTCAACACGGACGGGTCCGAGTCGATTAAATCGGTGATTTCTTTCGGGTTGATTATGTAATCGTCGATATCTTGCACCGATTTAAATCCATCGTTGTTCTTGTTGTTGTTGTTGTTTTCGTTGTTATTATTATGATTAGTATTTCCATCCGCAGCGGCGGACTTCATCCTCGTCCTTTTCCTTCTTCTCCTCTCATCATTGTCATCGTCTGAATCGTACGACGTCGACGCTTTTAAGGAGAAAGACGATTGCCTCCTGGCACGACGACGGCAGAAAAGAGCGCTGCTCGACAAAGATGAAGACATTGAAGAAGACGACAAATTCGCCGCCTTGTGATTGTTGTTGTTGTTGTTGTTGTTGTTGTTTGCGGAAGAAAAAAAGAGGCGCCGCGTTTTTTGTGGTCGTCGTCCTTGTTGTTGTTGTTGTTGTTGGTTCATCATCGTCATCGTCACTTGTGGTCGTCCTCCTTGTTGGTGCATCGTCGTCATCGTCGTCATCATAATCGTAAAGATAGATAAAGAGTTTTAGAAGCGCTTTTTTTGTGAAAACGAAGGAATTTTTCACTCGAAACTCACCAAAATTTCTTGTGTTGAAAAATCACTTTGCAAACTACTCAAAAAGACCCTCATAAAATCATCCTCGTACACACTCATTAATATTATTCATCATGGTTCGAGGTCCGAAGAAACACTTGAAGCGCTTAAACGCGCCGAAATCGTGGATGTTGGATAAGCTGACGGGCGTTTTCGCGCCGAAGCCGGCACCGGGTACGTCGCTTTTGTTGTTCTTAGATTTCTTTTTATTACGCGTAAAATGGAATGAGCGCGAAAGAGAAAGGAGGAAAAGAGATTGTTGGCGATGATGAACGCGCGAACGATAAAGAAACGATGATGGAATTACACGCACGAAGAGTGTTTCTGCTCGAGTGTTGCGTTGCATCTCTCTCTTGGCGTTCGCACGCGCGATCTTTTCTTCTTCTTCTTCTTTTGTCGAGATGTGTTTTCCACCAAAAGCTGCAAAATGTGCGCCTTGGAAGAGCATTTTTTCTCAAAAAGGCGGCGAAGAGATGGATGTCGTCGACGAGATTCATTTGAAAGCATTTCATTCGCACGGCGGAGTGTTCATAGCGAACGAATATCGCGCGATTGATCGTTTATATCGTTCGGAAGAAGGCTGTGTGAGACGCGATGATTGCGCCGCAGATTGCGCTTGGTGGGCGCTCAAAAGCTCGTCTTTAGGACTTCTGTGTCAACACAAAGTTTCTCTTTTTAACTCCTAAAAAAAATTCAAGAAAGTAAACTGACATCTCTTCTTTATCATTCTCTTTACTGTAAAACAAATTTAGGTCCGCACAAGTCTCGCGAATGCCTCCCGTTGTGCTTGATCTTGAGAAACCGTTTGAAGTACGCGTTGAACTACAAGGAAGTCACGACGATTCTTCAACAACGCTTGGTCAAGGTTGACGGTAAAATTCGAATGGAGAAGTGCTATCCGTGCGGTATCATGGACGTTGTCGATATTGAAAAGACGGACGAACACTTCCGTTTGATGTACGACCAGAAAGGTCGATTTGTCGTGCACAGAATCACCGGTATTGAAGCGCAATACAAGTTGTGCAAGGTGATCAAGAAGAAGTTGGGCGACAAGGGCGTTCCGTGCGTGCAGTTGCACGACTCGAGAACCATCCGATACCCGGATCCTATGATCAAGGAAGGTGACTCCGTCATGGTTGACATCGCTTCCAACAAAATCACCGACTTTGTCAAGTTTGACGCTGGTGCTTTGTGCATGGTTACCGGTGGTAGAAACGCCGGTCGTGTCGGTATCGTCAACAGACGCGAAAAGCACAAGGGCTCCTTTGAAGTCGTCCACTTGACCGATGCCGCTGGCCAAAACTTTGCCACCCGATTCTCGAACGTTTTCGCCATTGGTACCGGCAACAAGCCGATGGTTTCTTTGCCGAAGGGCAAGGGTATCAAGTTGACCATCCTCGAAGAGCAAAGAAAGCAAGAAGACAACTAAATTTTACATTGTTTAAAATTTACGCGTAGTAGCTTTTTTTTAGAGGAAGTAGATGATGATACGGATCATTCATTTATATACATAGAGAGGGTGAAGAGAGGGTGAAGAGAGAGAGAGAGAGAGAGAAGTTGGAGACTGAGAATAAAGAGGAGGAGAGATGTAACAAATTAGATAGAAGAGAGAGGAGCTGTTTTTCAATTTTAACAACAAAAAAGCACATTCACTTGAATGAAAAAAATATCTCAATTCTCCTCTTCTCGTTCGTAAAAAGGCAACTTGTCTCCATTACATTAACAACAAACAACATTAAAACAACAAGAACACCTTTAATAAAAATGTTCATCGCGCATCAACAAAAGCTCATCACGACCTCCTCCTTTTCGTTCGCAACAACCCCAAAAGGTGCGACGAGAAGTCCGCATTTGAGACCGTTGGGAAACGTAACAACGACCCCATTTACGACGACTAACGCGCAAAGACGATTGATTCCGAGAAAAAAAATATATATTCCCAGTCAGCATTCTTCGTCTCATCATCTTTCCACGATGAGTACGAGAAGAAGGTTGTCTGCGGTCGCGGAAAACGAATCACCACCATTTACCGTGCTCCAATCGGAACTCTCGGATTTACAAAAAGTCTCCTCCGTTTTATACGACACAAAGTCCGCGTTAAACGAGTTCGGCATGTTAGGCCCGCAAGCCGCGACGGTGTCGCCCTCGATTTTACTACACGCGATACAAAAAGCGGAAAATTTCGATAAAGGCGCTTTGGAAGGCGCGTTGGTCTACGCGAAAGAGAAAGAAGAAGGAGAGACGATGTCGAAAGAAGCGAAGTTGGAGTTAATCATCGACAAAGCGACGGTGAATTTAGCGGCAAAGTTTGCCGCCAGAGTGGACGGAAGAGTGAGCGTAGAGGTGGACGCGAAGAAGTCGAGCGCGGAGGCCATCGTGAGCAAGACGGAACGGTTAATGAAGATGTTTCGAGAGGTGAACGTGGAGACGAATAAGCTTTTGTTCAAGATTCCAGCGACGTGGGAAGGCGTGCAAGCGATGCGACAGTTGGAAAATAAAGGCGTGCCGTGTCACGCTACCTTGTGTTATTGCTTGGAGCAAACGGCGTTGGCGGCGAAAGCCAACGCGAGCTTGATTCAGATTTATTACGCCAGAATCAACTCGTACGGGGGAAATGCCTTGGCGTTGGCGCAGGATACGAAGAGTTTCATTCAATCTGTGGCGAGCCCGAGTAAGATTTTAGCGGCTTCGATTCGATCCGCCGCAGACGCGAGGGCTATGGCTGGGTGCGATTACATTTTGTGCAACGAGCGAGTGTTGAAAGAATTGAACGCGAACGCCGCCGGCGGCGTGACGGACAACGTACGTAACGCGGCTGGGTCGAGGAACGTGGACAAATCCTTGGCGGATTCGTTCACGAAAGCGACTTTTGAAGCCGCTTTGAAAAGCTCACCGGCGAACGAGGCGATTCAACTGCAGTTGCAAAGCTACTTAGCCGCGCAAAAGCAACTGGAAACGTTTGTCGAAGAGTTTGTCGGTTTGAATTGTTAATAATTACGAAGAATATTATTAATGTGTGTTCCGTCGTTGAGAGCAACATTAGTATCGAGACTTTCTACCACCTACACTGTTGTACATGTAATATCAATTTTATATTTGAAAAAGAATCTTCTTGTTGTATCTATATACTCTTTTCGCGCGCGCTCTCTCGTCTCGTGTTTTATCTATTTTTCTTCTGGGATCTATTATTCTAATGCGATTTTCGTGCTTCCAACAGTCGCCAAGAATCGCGCCTCGCGATGTTTCTCCGATAACACACCTCCATCACCATTTTTGTGACTCTCTCCTCCTTTCATCTTCATTTTTTGCGCCGCCACAGCGGCGGACCCGTCCATTTCTGCCACGATGTTGTTTTTCTTCTTCGGCTTCTCGCCTCTCTCGTCCTCGGCGTCGCACTGCCACACTTCCACTCGTTCAATCGTCATCGTTTCGTTCTCAATGTTTGAATCTTCACATCCCCACCCTTCGTACGTCACTCCAGTTTTCCTCGTCGTCAGTGTCTCCATGTGTTCGTCGATGTGCATCGCGAAGTGTTTAATCGGATATTCTTTCCCTCCAAACGCTAACCCGTTGGGAAAGCGTTCGGAGGCAACCATGTCGCGACAACACCAACAATAATGACCGTCGGTGTTTGCACTCGCCAAGAACTTTTTCGGTTGCCTTTTCACGTTCGCTTGTTTTTGAGGAAACGTGAACAGATAACTCTCGCTTAACCCTTGCCACTCCGTCTTGTTCAGTGTCAACCCTTCGCGTTCGGGAAAGACCATCAAGGCACCAAAAATCTCTCCTTTTTTCTCTTTCGTTTCCACCGCGATACAAAACGATGTCGCTTCGTTCTTCGTTAAACTTTCGATTAAACGAGTGAACGATAAACCGTCCGTGTTCGTGTCGAACAGTTTTCGCCAGGTAAGTCTCAAGCGTTTCGGTAGGTTCCACACTAATCTCAGAACGTCTTTTCGATTTAAGAGTAACGTTGATGCATGTGATGCATCGTTTTCATCATCATCATCGAAAAGCAAAACGCACTTACGTTTCGGCCCTCTGTTCGTTCGTTTTGACTTCTCCGGTTGCTCCTTCGCCAACAACATCGTTCCAGGAGGACGAGAGGAAGTGCTCGACTCCGCCGCGCCCATTTTATGAGTATTGTTCTCTTATAGTAAATTACTCCTACTAAGAGTGTTTGTGTGTCGTTTTGTATCTTAAACGTGAAAGGAGAGACCAACGACTTTTCAGTGTGTCAGTCAATTAAATTTTCTTTTTCGTATCTCTCATATAAGAAGAGTTCGTTAAAAACTTCTGAATTTTCTCTTCATACTACTACTACTTTACTACTACTTTTAAGAATACGAATAAGAACACACGCGATGACTTTTACGGAGTCGTCAGACTTCCTTTTCCTGGAACGAGGCGAAAAGAAACGAAAACTCTTCGTTCGCACCGATTTGCCATCTGCGACAAAAAGAAATATAATAAATTGTGTGGTTCTTTTCTCCCACGGGTTACACGAACACTCCTCGAGATTTGCCGAAACGTTTTCCCTGTGGGCGAGCGCAAAGTACAACATCGCCTCGGTTTCGTTCGATCACATCGGACACGGCAAATCGGACAATTACGACTGCGAGATAAAACACCAGATTGAAAGTTTTGAAAAGTGCGTGGAAGATTTCCGAGCGGTGGTGGAGTACGCACAGATGAGATTTGGACGCAAAGTTCCAATCGCTTTAGCCGGTGTGTCTTTAGGCGGGTTGTTCGCGTTGCGTTGCGCGATGACGTATCCGAAAAACTACTTTTTCGCGATTGTTTTAATCGCGCCGGCGATTAACGTGAAATGGACCGCGCAGAAGAAAGCTTTGGCAATGGTTGGGGAGGTGATTGCAAAAGCGACGCCGAATATGAAAGTCGTTCCGGCGACGACGATGCAGAGTTTAACCGAAGACGCGGCCACGGCGAGAGAGTTTGAGGAAGATCCGTTTAATTACGTGGGGAAAGCGCGAGCGAGGTTCGGGAACGAGATTTTAAAAGCGATGAAAGGATTGGAAAAAGCGAGTGAAAGTGGACGTCTCGATGGGATAACGAGAAACATACTCGCCGTGCACGCCGAGAAGGACGCGGCGACGTGCGCGCAGTCCACCGAACGCTTGTTCTCGCGCTCGTTGAAATCCATCCCAAATAAACAGTTCGTCAAACTCACGCACACGAAAGGACACTTGTTATTGCACGAACCCGGGTGCGAGTGGACGAGAGCGTTGATTGGTCGGTTTTTAGTCGAAGCCGTTTTAGAGATGAAAAATTCAAATTCATCGTCGTCGTCGTTAGCGTCGTCGTCTGAATCCTCGTCTTTGATGAAAACAAACGACGTTTTGTTTTCTTCTTTGTCATCTTCTTCGATGATTCGTAATAGTAATAGTCATAATAGAAGCAAAACAGTAGAAAAAGAAGACCAAGACCAAGAGGAAGAAGAAAGGAAAAGAAAAAAAATGTACCAAAGAGCTTTTCTCGAGAGCGTGGACGAGCGAAACTTTTTGCTCGCCAAGAGTCGATTGTGAATTTTGAGAAGAACACAAAAAATTTTTTAACTGTAACCCTAAACAATTCATGTTGCTTTCCTTTCACCCTTGTGAAGAATTAATCGTCACAAAAGCATCTCTTCCTTCTGCGAGTAGTTTTAAACGCGCTTCTTTGCTCATACTAAAGAACGACAAAGAAGAACAACGTAGAATACTATATAATAACAATGGCGGGAACATCATCATCGTCAAAAATGACGGAAGCGGAGATCGACAAACTGACCGTGGCGAAGTTGAAAGCGTTTTTGGATGAGAAAGAAATCGCGTACGAGAAGAAAGAGTTAAAAGCGACTTTGGCGGCGAAATTGAAAGACTTTATGATGAAAGAAGAAGACGAAGGAAAAGAAGAGAAAACGACGAAGAAAAGGAAAGCGTCTTCGGAAGAAGAAGAAGAGCCATCTTTACCCGTGTCTGAAAAAGAAGAAGACGGAGAAGAAGAAGACACGAAGAAGAAGAAGAAAAAAGTTTCGATCGCGAAGAAGAAATCGAAGAAGGAAGAAGAAGAAGAAGAAGAAAAGAAAGAGTTTTCCGACGACGACGACGATTCAGACAACGATAAAGAAAAGGAAGATGTAAAAACGTTGGAATCGTTGATCGCGGACCCGCTTAACCCGGAAAACTGCACGATGACGGTGTACATCAAAGGCAACGAAGGACGTTTGATTGGGAAGAAAGGGGAAACTTTGAAATACATCGAAGCGAGGTTCCGAGCGTCGATTAAAATCGACCGGGAGAGCGGCACGTGCGCAGTGAAAGGTCCGACCAGCGAAATGGAAGAGTGTAAGAAAATCATTCAAGAGGTGTGCGAGACCGGGTCAATCGCGGACAGACATCCGGCGTCGAGTATACAACAAGGCGCCGTGTTGAAGGAACACGAGACGTTGAACGGGATTTCAGCCGCCAACGTGAACGCGTATTCCATCGAGGAGGAGTCGTTACCGGAAGAGTTGAGAGGTATTCCGAACGATCAAGAAGTTGCGATTGAAATTCCGTGCCCAGGAAAGGAAGGACGAGTGATTGGCAAAGGCGGCGCGACGATTCGCGACATCGAACGCGTCTCAGGTGCAAACTTGAAAGTCGTCAAAGGTTCGGGCATCTGTAACGTGCAAGGCAAACGAATAGACGTTATTCGAGCGAGACAGGTGGTTTTAGAAACCATGGCTTTAGAGACGGATACGTTCGGGATGCAAAGGATGCAAAATCAACAGCAACAGCAACAAATGATGACGCCTTCGCAATACGCGGCTATGCAAATGGGCGGCGGCGCCGGAGGTGGCGTGTACGGCGGGTATTACGGTGGTGCTGCTAACGTGTACGGACAGCAACAAGGCGGTGCTAAGGAAGGTGGTAGTAACATCAACCCGATCATCCCGGAAGGCCAAACGAGAATTATCATCCCGACCCAAGGCCACGAAGGTAGAATCATCGGTAAAGGCGGCGCGCACGTGAAATTGCTTCGCGATAGAACCGGGTGCGACGTACAAATGGATCGATCGAAACAACCTGTAACTTGCGTCATCACTGGTACCGCGGCGAACGTAAAAGAGTGCGAACGATTAGTGAACGAAGCGATTGAGAAGGCGAACCAAACGTTCGGCCCGAACGGCCAGAGAATGTACGCCGCTCAACAGCAGCAACAACAATACGGCATGGCGTACGGACAACAGGCTGCGGCGGCACCGGTGAACGTATACGGTGGCGCCCCGCAAACGGCGCAAGTTTACGGCGCAGCGGCGGTTCCCCAAGTGTACGGTGCAGCAGTGCCGCAACAACAACAACCGCAACAACAACAACAGTTGATGCAACAGTATCAGCAATATTATCAGCAGCAACAAGTCTACGCCGCTCCTCAACAACAAGAATACGACCCCTCACAGCCGCAAGCGGTTGCTGCGGCTGCGGCGAGCGATTGGGCGACGTACTACTCGGAAGGGAAGCCGTACTATTACAATAGCAAAACTGGCGAGACGAAATGGGCTTAATTTTTTGAATGATGATGACGATGATGATGATGACGATGATGATGATATGATGGTGATGATGGTTTATTTGGACACTGACAATACTAGAAGAGATGATTTAGATTAGAGCGGGCAACAACAGAGCAGTATTTATAGCAGTAGCAGCAGCGGCAGAAAGAAAAAAGTGCGCACCACCATTTCTTCTCTCTTTTCGATTGCTCTCTCGAAATTTGTTTTGGATTTTACGTCGCGCGTGTGTGCCCGTGTGCCTGTGTTGTTAGTGATGTTTTGCGTTTTTTCGCGCATACTCAGCTCTCTCAAAATTTGAAAGTTATTGTTTGCTTGATCTTGGATTCTTGTTCTCATCAGTCATGTTATATTGTTGTTGGTCATTGTTATCGGTTTTCATGTTTTGATTTGTTTCATCATGTTATCGTTGTTGTTGTTGTTGTTTTCATTCTTATTTGATTCAAAATTGTTGTTTGCGTTCCACGACGTTTGTCAATTTTACTACTACTTGTTCTTTTGTTCAGCTTTTAAAAACTACTACTATTTTTTATATTAAAGTTATCTACTACTACATTACTACTACTTATTACTACTCATGCTACGCACTGCATTCATTCGTACATCTTTTTACTTCTTTGCGCGCTTACTTTCGCGTAAAACTGCACCTTTCGTGGATGCGTTTCTCGGCTGCGCCTTTGCGATGGCTTCGATGAGTTCTGGCTCCAACTCTTCCTTCGGGATGGCGCTAATCAACGCAATTTCCCCAGCTTTAACTTTCTTCGATCCAATCGCTCGTTTCAACTTCACCGCTTTACCATAGTGCCATTCCTGCGCTTTTTCGTTCCAAAACGTTTCGAACGGTTCTCCAGATAACGCGCACTTTTTCTGCGACTCGATCGCCAGGACGCTCGGCAAATCGTTCAAATCTAAATTTTCATCGATGACGATCCCTACGGCGTTTTCTTTCTTCTTCTTCTCTCCAGCGGCGAACGCGTCGAATTCAGGGTCCACCTCACCCATCTTAATCGTTCCTTTAATCCACTCCTTCGCCGAGACGTGCCATCCTCGACAGGCGCGACCGGATTTCTTCCTTCTTCTCTTCGCGTGTAACCAATCCATGTGTTGATCCAACGACTCTTTCGACGCGAAGCGACGTCCGGTTTGTGCGCATTTAAACGGTAAATCATCGTACAACGCGTTGACTAAATATTCGCGCCGCTTATTCATCGATTTTGGATCTCTCTTAAACTTCTTCAAGCTTTCTTCGGCATCTAGGAAATCAAAGTCTTCGTTCGCGAAATCTGGCGTCACCGGTCGGTGGTGGTGGTGCTGCGGCGCAGCGGCGACGATACCTTGCAACGATTGATGAGACCCTCCTCCCATAGAAGATTGCGCTTGTTGCGCTTTGAGCGTGTTCAACAACCCACTCAAGTCCGGTAAAACGACCGGCATGCCACCAGCTACGAGCGGCGCCGGTTGTCCTAAAAATTGCTGCTGCTGCTGCTGCAGTGGCGCCGCCGCCGGTTGTCCCATCATAAGTATCGGCGGCGGTGGCGGTACGACTCTCTGTTGGTGTTGGTGCACGATCGGTGGTGGTGGCGGCGGTACTCGCGCGTTCCCACTCAAATCTACGTCCGTTTGAATTCTCGCTAAAACTTCTCTCGGAAACACGTTTTGCGTTTCCCACGTTCCCAATAATTTTTTCATCGATTGTTTCGTCTTTTCGTCCGTCTGCGCGAACAAGGTCAAAAACACCCCAGCCACGTGCGGCGCAAACACCGACGCGTACGGGTCTCGGCAATTCTTCGCGATCGAATCTAACACGTACAAAGTCGCCAACGCCACTCGACTATCTCTCGCTTTCTCCACGACTCTGGTTTCAATCACGTTGGCGATATTCCTCGCTTCCGTCTTCGCTTCGTCGTCGTCCGTTTTCGCTATTTCCGTCGCTAACATCGTCAAACTCGTTATGATTGGTTTGCTGTTCATTTTCAGTTCGGACAGAGCGTCTTTGTAGTTCTTCGCGGTTTCTGATAACGGTGCCATATTTGCTTTCTTATTATTCTTTTACTACTAAAATCTTTCTGTTGTTCTCTCTCGAATATTTTTGAGGATTTGAGGAGGAGGCGGCGTTTACCGAAACGAAAGAATAAATATAAAAAACGACCGACGACGGAAACAAGAAAAAGCTCTTTTGAAACTTTTACTCAATCTGATGAGTAGGACGTGTTTTTCAACGTTGTATATCTAAGTTACGCTACGGATATATGTATATATATCTTCTTCTTCTTCTTCTTTCTCTCTCTCTGTCCCTAACACTCGGTGAGGATGATGATGATTGATTTTGCGATGATCACCCCCAGCACACAATTATGTCTCTCTCGTTCTCTCTCTCTCTGTTTTGTCTTTAATAGAGTCTTCTTTCGTCCGCGCAAATCGCACAACAAAACACAACGAAACACTTATGCACACACTCTCTCTCTTACTATATACTATGCGTTAATAGTAATTGACGACGACGACGCAAATGTCTCAATCTCTTCTACAACGAGTCTCTTTTGTGCGTGTAAATTTGTGGTAAACGTGGACAAAACAACAGAAAATGGTCGAGAGCTCTTTCCACACTTTCCACAAAAAACATATACAACTTAAAACAAAGAAACACACGCACGCACAGAAGACGACTCTATGTCGTCGTCGTCGTCTCGGGGTTTCGTTCGAGCGATGAAGTTTTTCGACATCGTCACGCACCCGCAAAACACCACGTTCGATAAGATACCTCTTTTACACTGCTCGAACTTGACGCAAATCACACGAGGAAAATCATCATCATCATCATCATCATCATCGAACAACGGGGAGAACAAAATGAGAGCTCAAATAGAAGAAGAAAACGGCATCAGATGTGACTTATACGTCCACGAATCCTTATGCAATCGATTCGGAACGTTACACGGAGGGTGCATAGCGACAATAGTGGACGTGTTAACCACGTGCGCGTTACTGGTGGACGATGAAAATAGCGAAAAAGGTGGCGGCGTGACCACGGATTTGCACGTCTCGTGCGTCAAAAGTGCTCGAATGCATTCAACCGTCACCGTCGAAGCGATATCGAAACGATTAGGGAAAACTATGGGGTTTAGCCAGTGCGAGTTAAGAGACGAAAATGGAGCCGTCGTGGCGTACGGAACGCACACGAAGTTTTTAGGCATCACCGGGCCTAAATTATAATAATACGAGTATATATAGTCGATGGTGTCGCGCGGAAGTCGTTCACATCCGAGTTGTTCACTAGTAAAAAATAGAGAATTTCGTTAATAGGAAACCTTCACAAAACTTTGCTTTTCTTTTATTATTATTACACACCATCATCATCATCATCATGCGAAGCGTAGTATTCTCCGTCGTCGTCCAAAGGAGTAGCACTACTACGAGTAGTCGTGCGAGTACGAGCGCGTCGTCGTCGTCGTCGTTTACGTCGTCGCGCGGAAGGAATTTTTACCCATCAAGTAAAACGAGACGAATGGTGAGCCGCCAACAACATCCTCATCAACCGCATTCTTCTTTGTCTTCTTCTTCTTCGACGGCGACAAAGATAACGTCGTCAGAAGAAGAAGGTAATACTACTCGCACTCATCGCGCGGAGAAGTTAGAAAAGTTGAAAGTGTCCGAACTGAGAGAACGGTTAGCCAAAAGAAAGTTAAAAGTGAGCGGGAAAAAGCAAGAGTTGATTGCACGATTATTGAGAGAAGAAGAAGAATTAGATTTATCAGAAGAAGGAAAAGAAGCCGTTGATTCAGTTCCTTCTCCTCCTAAACAACAGCATCAGCAACAACAACAACAACAACAACCGTCGGAAAAAGCAACAGCGAATAGTGCGAATAATAATGGTGTTGTCATTAAAAGGAACGTCATGAACGGGAAAGCGTCTCCGGCCTCGTTCGCGACGGAGGACTTACGGTTAGAACTGGACATCGCGAAAGATCGCGAGGACGGGAAAGGGTTCACTGGATTAGAAATCACGTGGTTAGGAACTTCCTCGGGTGCGCCGACGTTTTCGAGAAACGTGAGCGCGACCGCGGTGAGAACGAAAGACGAGGTGTGGTTGTTCGATTGCGGCGAGGCGACGCAGCACCAGATGATGCGATGCGGGGTAAAGTTGAGTAAAATTTCTAGAATATTCATCACGCACATGCACGGAGATCACATTTTCGGTTTACCCGGTTTATTGTGCGCGATTTCCGCGTGTCGGTCGGAAACGTACAAGCAAAAAGACGAAAAGAAGAAGAGAAACGGGAACAACGGACGAGGCCCTCGAGACGCGTTCAAGGATCAGGAACCGCTCGTGATTACCGGTCCACCAGGTTTAAAAGCGTTCGTACACGCCGCGATGACGTACTCGAGAACGCAACTCGGGACGGATATTATCGTCACGGAATTGACCACGCCGTCGAGAGAAAAGTTTGAGAAGTGCAACGGTAAGGTCCCGGCGCACGTCGCGGTGAACGAAGATTGCGCGTGGAAGAAACGAGGTAATTTAGTCTTTGGGGATTGTTGGCCGCAAGAAGGCATGAACCACGTCGGTTTTCCGAGGTATAAAGCGAGAGAGTGGGAAGAAGAAAATCGACACGCGTGGCCATCCTGGGTTGTTTTAGCGGACGAGAACGTGTGCATTCGCGCGGCGCCGTTGCGACACCCGGTCCCGTGTTTCGGGTACGTCATCGAAGAGAAAGATCGCGACGGGCACATGAAAGTCGAGTGGTTGACTGAACAAGGTTTACCCCCGAGCCCTTTGTATAAAAATTTCAAAGCTGGAAAATCGGTCGAGTCTCCTAAAGAACCTGGGAGGATCATCACTCCGGAAGAGGCGATGGAATTGCCGAGACCGGGAAGAAAAATCGTCATGCTCGGCGACACGTGCGGCTCAGAAGGCATCGCGAAATGGGCGTACGGCGCGGATGTTCTCGTCCACGAGTCCACGTTCAACGCGGAGCGAGCGAAAGAAGCTTTATTCAAAGGTCACTCGACGTCGGCTATGGCGGGATCGTTTGCCAAAAGGGTCAACGCTCGAACTTTGGTTTTGACGCACTTTTCCGCGCGCTACTCCGGGACTTCCGCCTCTAGTTCTTCTTCAGCTCCGAGCAACAGCAAATACGAATATGACGACGACGACGACCATGAAGAAGATGAAGAAGACCAAGAAGATAACGAGGCTCCACCGGACCACGAACCGTCCGAAGACGAGCTCTTCCAGGAACGAATGCACGTCGGCGTCTTGGTCGAGGAAGCCGCGAAAGCGAAAGGCGACGCGCGCGTCCTCGCCGCCTCGGATTTATTCACCTTAGCTATCCCATCTCGAGAGGAAACGGACGAGCTCGACAGGAAGAGAGAACAAAAGCTCGGTCCTCGAAGCGCGTGGTTCGACGATAAAAACAACAAATACGTCTTGCCAAAGATGACGTTTCCCGGAAGGAAGGAAGAAAACAACAACAACACCTCGTCGGGGCCTCATTCTTCGCCGAATAATTATACGACGACGACGACGACGAGAAACAATAACAATACTCAAAATAATACTAGTCATAGAGATAGAGAACACGGCGAATCGGGTGTGCCGCGTAGTTTTAGGAGATGATAGATAAAAGAGAGAAAATTTTAGCAGCATAAGTTTAATACACCTTTTTCTTCATGAAAAAAATAAAAACATTTTTATTTCATCTCCAAAAACTTTTTATCACACACACACCACACAACTTTGTTCCGAAGAAGACAAAGACAAAGAAGAAGACAACAACATTATATAATGGGCAAAGGCGAAGCCGCTGCTTTGACAAAAGCTTTGAAATCTTCCTTTTCGGAGGAAGAAGAAAAACGAGCGGCAAAACAGATTAGGAAAGCGGAGAAGAAAGCGAATAAGAAACGGAAATTAGAGTTGGCGGCGGCGGCTGCTGAAGATGAAGATGATGATGATGATGATGATGATGAGAAGAGGAAGTCAAAGAAGTCAAAGAAGGAAAAGAAGGCAAAGAAGTTAAAGAAGTCGAAAGGGAACGACGACGACGGAAATGATGCGAATATCGCCGTCGTCGATTCAGAGGACGACGATATATTCTCATCCAAGAAGAAGAAGACGAATAAAATGTCAGTTTCAGACGAGGAAGAGATGAAAGCGTACGTGAAGGAACATCACGTCACGGTGAGCACGAAAGACGCGCCGAACCCGATTTTATCCTTCGAGAAGTGTCACGAAATATTCCCCATGGAAATTGTAGCCGCGTTGAAGAAGCAAGGGTACGAGAAACCGACGCCTATTCAGGCGTTTAGTTGGACGATAGCGTTAACCGGGAGAGATATCGTCGCGATTGCGAAAACGGGGAGCGGGAAGACGTGCTCGTTTTTGTTACCGGCACTGACGAGAATAAAAAAGAACGGCGGACCTCAGAAAGCACCGGAGATGGAACTCGTCAACGGTCGGTGGAAACCAGGAGCGGTGAAACCGACGAGTATCGTCTTGGCGCCTACGAGAGAGTTGGCGATTCAAATCAACGACGAGTGCGCCAAGTTTTGCCCGGCGGTGAAAGCAAAATGCGTCGTTCTTTACGGCGGAGCGGCTAAAGGCGACCAGTTGAGAGCGCTGAGAGGTGGCGCGGACATTGTTGTCGCGACGCCGGGGAGAATCAACGATTTCTTGGACCCGCCGCCGGGATTTTCCGCGCCGGTTTCCGCCAGCGCGGCGACGTACGTCGTTTTAGACGAAGCCGATCGCATGTTGGATATGGGTTTTGAACCCCAAATTAAGAAAATCATCAAACTGTGTCCGCACGCGAGGCAGACGCTCTTTTACTCCGCGACTTGGCCGAAAGCGGTGCAGAGAATAGCCGCGAACT
>Ga0233451_10001598_pt1 | contig 21458 bp, 24 predicted proteins | sample 011ome_29_FD_183052 | JGI IMG/M metagenome (GOLD analysis project Ga0233451, IMG submission 183052) | Coastal salt marsh microbial communities from the Groves Creek Marsh, Skidaway Island, Georgia - 011504CT (spades assembly) | ecosystem: Environmental > Aquatic > Marine > Intertidal zone >... | reverse complement strand
AGAACCTATTGTTGAAAGTCCAGAAGATGCCTATAGATGCTTTATGAGAACAGATATGGATTACCTTGTATTAGGTAATAAGTTATTAGATAAAAAAAATCAGCCTCCATTTGTAGAATCAAAGGATTGGCAAAAAGAATTTAAATTAGATTAAAATGATTAGAAAGAGCATATTAAATGTATTATTTAGCATAGTTTACCTATTACTCCTTTTCCCACTAGGACTCATTTTAAAATTTTTCAAGATCGATTTTTTAAAACGTAAAGTAGATAAAGCAAGTACGTCTTATTGGACTTAATTTTATAATATGAAATTAAAAAGAACTTCTATTGCAGCAAATCAATTAGGAATATTTATTGTTGTGATGCCTTGCCCTTGGATGCCAGTATTTATCTTTAAAAATAAAACTGCTTTAAAGAATGGCTTTAAGCCTCATTTAAAAGGCAAACCTACTAAACCAGTATTTAGAAAATTCAATTAATGGTTTTAATCTGTTCTGAAGATAGAGAAGTATATGGATATGGTCATCGATCTAGAATGATTGCATTGATAGATATCTTTGAAGCACTAGAAATAGACTTCATTTGCGCAATTACAAATCTTCAATGGCAAGCGGAATTGAGTAAGAGAAAAATAAAAACAGTCGTTTTATCTCAAACGTCAGGAGATGAAAAAGAAGCGAAAGAATTAATAAAAAAAGCTGAAGCCCATTTAGATAAGATTCAATTGTTTTTTTGTGATGGAAACCGTTTTGGAAATAATTATCTAAGTTGTATTAAGAAAATCTTTAATAAAACTGTCCTTATTGACGACCTGGGTTTCCCTATAAGAAATCAAGCAGAAATTGTCTGGAATCCAAACATTTATGCATCACCTTCTCTTTATAAGAATTGGAAAAACATCAAATTATTTGCCGGAGAAAAATATGTATTGTTAAGAAAAGAATTTGATCGTCCCGTTGAGTCAGTTAAAAAACAATCGATTTTTGTTAGTTTAGGTGTTGCTGCTTCAGATAACATTATCTCCATTATTGATCAATTGGCTAAAGAATATAAATTCTCTGTTATATTATCCGATAATTTTTCAGTTGATGAAATGATAGATGCGATTGATCAGTCATTACTTACCATTTGTGGCGCTAGTGTAACTTTACATGAAGTGTGGAGAAGAAATAAAATTGCGTTACCAGTTTATCAAGCAAATGATCAGTTTTATTTCAAACAATTTTTAGAGGATAAAGAAATTGATTTTGTAAACATGCTTGATGAAAATGAAACACAAATAAATAATAATTTTATTCAATTATTTGATAAATATTTTAAACAAGAAACATTTAAAAACAATAATCATGTTAAAATGTATAGTATTAAGAATAATTCAAAGCTAATTATTAATGAGTTATACTGTGAAAAAAGATGATTTATGATATTATTTTATTTCGCCGGTTCCTGCTGAATAAGAATTAAAAGATTATTCCGAAAAAAAATGAAACAAATATTACTCCTTGGTGGCACAAAATATGTTGGTAAAGCATTTTTAAAAGCTTTAATGAAATCTGATAATTACCAAATTACGGTTTTGTCAAGGCATAAAATCGAGGGGCTGTTCACAATCCAAGGAGATCGTAAAGACAAAGAACTTTTAACACAAACTTTAAAGAACAAATATGATTTTGTAATTGATTTCATCTGTTTTTGTTTACCTGACGCTAAAAAATTAGTGGATGCCATAAAACAAAGTGGTTATAGACCAAAAATTATATTTATATCAACCACATATGTATATGATCTAAATGCATGCAACAAAATAAACACAGAATTAGATTTTATACCATCAAATTATCAAGCTTCAATTTTAGAAAGAAGTGAAATTTCATATGAAGAAGGGAAAAGAAGTGCAGAGGCTTATTTTTCTAATAACTACAATAAAGAAGATCTTTGTATTTTACGTCTTCCAATTATTTTGGGGAAGAATGATTATACATTAAGAACAGATTTTTTCAATGCCTTTTTTAAGAAAGGCGGAAGTTTAAATCAAATAAAAAATGCCGGTGCCTCAAATTTTATTTTTGTAAATGATATTGTAGACGTTTTATTAAAGTTAATTGATAACTTTGAGCCAGAGATTTTTAATATTGTTCGTCCAGAATTCATAAATCAAAGAGATTTAGGTGAAATCTATTTATCTATTTTAGGAAGAAAAAATTCCGAAAAAAAAGTTATTACACGATGTGACACTCCATTTTTTTATTATAAAAACTTTAAAATTGATGGTTCTAAATTTTCTAAAGTTATGTCGTTTAATGATTCATTTATTTCAAAGTTAAAAGAAATATTACTTAAATGAGATTAGCAATATTATCTGACATTCACGGAAATTATGTTGCTTTAACCGCTGTTCTTGAAGAATGCAAAAAGTATAAGATTGAACAATATTTATGTTTAGGTGATTACGTAGGATATTACTATGAGCCAAAGAAAGTTTGGGATTTAATCTATTCATTGAATGGAGTAAAAATTAAAGGGAATCATGAGGACTTATTAAAAGATTCTCTGTCATCTAGGGTTATTAGAAATCAAATTAAAGAGAAATATGGAACGGGTCACCAAGTTGCTCAAAATCAACTTTCAAGTGAGCAAATAAAACAATTATATAATCTTCCAGAAAAAAAACTAATCCAAATAGGAAAATATACTTTTGAGCTTAATCATGGTAGTCCTTGGGATCAAAGCATATATTTATATCCTGATACGGCTCCTGAAATTTTAGAAAAAGCTAACAATCCAGCTATTGATTTTGTGCTAGTTGGTCATAGTCATTACCCCTTTACAAAAAAGCTGACCCATTCAATATTAATAAATCCCGGTTCTGTAGGCCAAAATAGACAAAAAGGAGGTGTTGCATCTTGGGCTTTTATTAATTCTGATACCTTAGAATATAAAATAATGAAAACTTCTTATAATACAGAAGCTCTTTTTAATGAAGCTAAAGAAAAAGATCCACTTAATGCATATAATTATAATATTCTTAAAAGATGAGTGAAAAATTAAATATTTTGGTAACCTCTTGCGGTGGAGATATTGGGCAGTCAATTGGAAAAATACTAAAAGATTTAGGGCATTCAGCTTTTGGTCTTGATATATCTCAGAAAACCCCATCAAAATTTATTTATGATAAATTTCAAATTGGCTTAAGAGTAACAAACAAAAATTATCTCAAAAATATAGAAGAAACTATTATAAATAATGATATACATATTATAATACCAGCTTCAGAAATTGAACTTTTGTTTTTTTCAAATCTAGCAAAAAAATCTACTTTAATTTTTGGAGCTAAACTATTAATTCCAAGCCCATTTACAGTAGAAATTGGAATTGATAAGAAATTAACTTGTGATTTTCTTAAGCAAAACAATTTACCTTACCCTAAAATTTATGATTTTAAAAACATATTAATTGAATACCCATGTATTGCAAAAACAAGAAAAGGCTCTGGGGGTAGTAATGTATTTATAATTGAGAATGAAAATGATTTTTTATTTTATAAAAAAAAGCATAATAATTTGATTTTTCAAGAACTCTTAGATGGAAAGGAAGGTGAATTTACCTGTTGTTGTTTCAAAGGGTCGAATGGACTTTTTAGGAGTATTATTTTAAAAAGAGAGTTATCAAATGGGGGATATAGTAAATATGGAGAAGTAATTGAAAATAATTCTATAAGTGAACTATTGTTGAAGCTAAGTGAATTACTTGATTTTATAGGGAGTATTAATTTGCAATTGAGAATTAATAATGGAGTACCTACCATATTTGAGATCAATCCTAGATTTTCAAGCACTGTTCTTTTCAGACATTTATTTGGATTTAAGGATCTTCAATGGGCGATTGAAGATTCAATGGGAATGAAAATCTCGGATTATATTAAACCAAAGTACGGAAGTCTTTTTTATAGGGGCTATTCTGAACATATTGAATATTAAAAAATGAAATTAACTAATATTATTTTATCAGAAAAAGAATGGAATAAGGAATTAGTTTTATTGCTTAAAAATCATTGTAAGAAATTAGAATGGAGGTTAATTAATGATAAAGCAGATTTTAGTATTGAATCTTTGAAAAAGATCAATATTGATAAAATTTTCATTCCACATTGGTCTCATATAATACCTAAAGAAATCTTTAATAAATATGAATGCATAGTATTTCATATGACAGACTTACCATATGGTAGAGGAGGAAGTCCATTACAGAATCTTATTATAAGAGGTTTTAAAGAAACTAAAATATCGGCAATAAAGGTAGAACAAGGATTAGATACTGGACCAATTTATTTAAAAACTAAATTGTTGCTAAATGGTACTGCAAAAGAAATCTTTGAAAGGTCAACAAAAATAATTTACAAAATGATTTTAAAAATTTTAGAAAACCAAATCACTCCTATTCCTCAGAAGGGTGAACCTGTCATATTTAATAGAAGAAAACCCGAAGAAAGTAATATTATTGAATTAAATGAAATTCATCAAATCTTTGATTATATTAGAATGGTTGATTGTGACGGTTATCCAAAAGCATTTATTGAAAATGAATTCATAAAATTTGAGTTTACAAAGGCAAAAATGAAATCTAAAGATGAAATATTAGCAAATGTTAGAATTTTTAAAAAATAAGAGAATATTGATTGTTGTAGCCCATCCAGATGATGAAGTTATTGGATTAGGAAGCACTATTAATAAATTGGTTAAAAATTATAATTGTTTTATTAAATGTGTGATTTTAGGAGAGGGAATTACTTCAAGAGATAAAACTAGGGATATTGAAAAAAGAAGAAAACAATTAGAAACACATCGATCTAATATATATTCAAGCAAAAAAATTATTGGCTATCAAGAAATAGCAATTTATGATTTGCCAGATAATAGATTTGACACAATTCCTTTACTCGATATAGTTAAAATTGTTGAAGAGGAGAAAACACTTTTTTCACCAGATATAATTTTCACCCATCATGCAGGTGATCTAAATATTGATCACCAAAAGACTTACGAGTCAGTAATTACCTCGACTAGACCATTAAAAAACGAAAGGGTATCTTCAATAATTACATTCGAAACATTTTCAGGGACCGAATGGCAACCATCAATTGACCCTAAAATATTTCGACCAAATCTTTTTATTGAAATATCTAAAGAAGAGCTTGAAATAAAGAAACAGGCAATGGAATGTTATGATTTTGAAAAAAGGGTTTATCCACATCCTAGATCACCTAAAGCTTTGGAAATTTCAGCACAAAAAAACGGAATTATTGTGGGCTGTGAACTAGCAGAATCATTTTGTATAATTAGATCAATATCAAAAAATGAGTTTTAAGGAAAGAGAAAATATATATATAATTGCTGAATTATCAGGAAACCATAACGGTTCAATCAAGAACGCTATCGAAACAATAAGAGCAGCCAAAAGGGTTGGTGCTGATGCAATAAAGTTTCAAACATATACTGCAGATACAATGACCTTAGACTGTGTAAATAATGACTTTTTATTAAGTCAAGGGACAATCTGGGATGGAGAATATCTTCACGACCTTTATAAAAAGGCATTTACTCCATGGGAATGGCATGAGGAGCTATTTCAAACAGCAAAAGATGAAGGAATCGATTGCTTCTCTACTCCATTTGATAAAACTGCTGTAGATTTTTTAGAGACATTAAATAACCCCATTTATAAAATAGCTTCTTTTGAAATTACGGATATTCCTTTAGTTAAATATGTTGCGAGTAAGGGGAAACCTATAATTATATCTACTGGAATAGCGACAACAGAAGATATAGAACTAGCTTTAAAAACTTGTAAGGAAGCGGGGAATAATCAAATTGCCTTATTAAAATGTACCTCAAGCTACCCTGCTCCAATAGTAGAAGCAAACCTAGTCATGATTCGTGACTTAGCAGAACAGTATGGAGTTGTTACTGGACTTTCTGATCATACTTTAGGCATTGTAGCTCCTGTAGTTGCGGTAACTCAAGGTGCTAAAATTATTGAAAAGCATTTTATTTTAGATAAATCTATTGGGGGTCCAGATGCGAGTTTTTCTCTTGATGAGAAGGAGTTCACTCAAATGGTGAAAGCTGTTAGGGAAGCAGAATTAGCCATGGGGGTAATAGATTATACTCTTACGGATAAACAAAAGCAAGGTAGGAATTTTTCGCGCTCATTATATATTGCTGAAGATGTAAAAAAAGGCGATATTGTCACCCTTGAAAATCTTAAGTCTGTCCGCCCAGGATATGGAATGCATCCCAAACATTTGCCTTGTCTTTTAGGAAAGCGATACACAAAAGATTGTATTGCAGGTACAAGGGCTAAAGATGAGTTATTCGAATAGATAATGAATCTTGATTTTTGTTTAGAGTTTAATGCTATTAATAATTACACTTTTTTAATTAAATTTTACTTCACCCAAAAAGTAAAATGTTCAAAAGGATTTGAAGTTGAAAATTTTAAGGAAAAGCAAATTAAAATATATTCGTTCTTACATTAGGGGTTACTTAAAACTCAAAAGCGAAAACAATTTAGGTTTAATAACAAAGTTAAAAAATCAATTAGCAAACACTAATATTCCCTTTGAAAATGAAGTGTTTTCACAACAATTTTTAGTAAGTAGGCTTTTAGGTTTAGATTTTAACAAAGAAATTCAGATAGCATATTTAAGGCCCAGTAAACAGGTTAATTTACCATTACCTTATCTTTGGAGATTAGAGTTAGAAAAATATGGATTTAAGGCAGTTAAGTTCACTAATGCCGTTCGTTGGAAATCTTTTGTTTTAAAATGGTATTTCTACGGAGTCTTTTCAATGGGAAATGAGCTTTTTCGTTATTTTTCAAATCCATATAAAGTTGTTGAGTCAAATTCATTTGCATTTTTTATTAATTTGTCGAAAGAAAACTTGCCTGATAATAATGGGAATACAAATAGAAATATAATTAATTATTATTTAGAAAAAGGATATATAAAAGTTTTAGATAGAATTTACCACACTGTTAGATCTAAATCATCTTTTTCTTATAAAGAAAAGGAGATATCATATTTAGATTCCCCAATTCCTAATATTAATTCATTTTCTAAATTATTTATTTTTTCATTGTGGTCATCAAAGCAATTATTAAAATCATTAGTTCATTTATTCAAGGGTGACGACACCCGTCTATTATTGCTTAGAGAGTTTGTTTTAAATAAAGTTTTTGAATTGGATTGCAGCAATAATGAAAAACAATATTTTTTTCACAACTCAACCCATATTTTTAGGCCTTTATGGACCTATTTAGCTGAGGATAGGGGGAATAATATAATTTTCTATTTGTATTCTATGAATAATTATCCAATCACAACTCAACAAAATCCAGAATTTATTAGAAGTAACCATTGGGATTTAGTTTCTTGGCCAGAAATTTGGACTTGGAATAAGTTTAGCAAGATGGATTTAGAATCCATAATTAAATATAAAGTACAGATTAAAGTGGTTGAGCCTATTTGGTTTTCTTCTTTTAAAGAGTTTAATTTTAGTGAATTTAAGTCTTTAAAAAAGTTAGCCTTATTTGATATTCAGCCACCTAGAATATACCATACATACTCTTTAGGGAATTCCTTTGATTATTATAACATTGAGAACTCAAAAAAATTTATGAGTGATGTGCTTTTAGCTGCTAAAAAAGCTAATTATCATGTTTTTTTTAAAAGAAAACGACCAAGTTCTTTAGTGGATAGCACTTATCTTAGGTTTTTAGATGATCTAAAAATAAAGTTTGAAAATTTCACAGAAATACCTGCGGAAAATGATCCTATATCAATTATTGAAAATGTAGATAAGGTTATTTCAATGCCCTTTACTTCAACAGCACTTCTTGGTCAATTTTTTAATAAAAAATCTATTTATTACGACGTTACGAGTTCATTAATAAAAAGGCAAAAGGCATCTTATGATATTGAAATTAAATCAAATATTGATGAATTATATACTTGGCTTTCTGAATAAATTAAAAAAACACTTTTTCTACAACTTTTGCAGTCAAATCATACTTCTTTTAACAGTCATAGATTAGACTACTGAATTTTACCTAGGTAATACAACTAATGATAAAACTCTAAAAAATTTCATTATTTGTTTTCATAATAAAATTAGGGGTAGAATGTTCTTTAAATATTGCAACTATTTATATAAGTATTCCTATAGTTTATTTAGATGTTATTCAGAGATTAGAAAATGAAGGTTTTAATAATACTCCACTATTTTCAATTAAAAAGGAATTGACCTAATCAATGAAGAGAATGAATTTCTTCATCATAAAAATAAAATAAATTAATTAAGTTGTTAACCCTTTTTTTTCTAAGTTGATTTTTCAAAAAGCCATTCCTTAATTTTTTTACATTATTGAAGAAAGCTACATTTATTTTATTTTTGAAGCTTGATTCAATTACTTTAATAAAATCGTATCTATGATACAGTAAACATATTGCTAAATAGCGTTTAATTAATTCAATATCCCTTATTTTTTTAATCATATACTCTGGGGTTCTCAAAAATAACGCATCACCCCAAATACATTGGCCAACCTGGCTATAAATATTATCACGGTCCCAGCGAACAAGTCTAGGAAAATCTATAAATTCAAATTCGTTTTCTTCCATAAAAGAAGACACTTCGTTAAATAAGGGTTGATTTGTGTAAATTTCTTTAAATTCAATTTCAATTTCTAAACCCATGGTAGTTTTTAGTAAATTAATACCACCCTTCAATGCGTTAAGTTCACCGCCTTGAATGTCTAGTTTAATAAAATCTGCCGTTTGAATCGAGAGTTGGTCAAGTGTGATAGCAGGCAACCCAATAATTTTAGTTACTTCAAATCTAGTTTTGTTTGAAAAAAGTTCATTAAAATTTTTATTTGGTCTATAAGTAGACGAGTTAGTGGGTGTTTTACATAAATATAAATCAAATACGCCTTCTTTTTCTGCTATTATTTTGTCATATATTTTGTAGGATATACATTTGTTCTGTTTTTTCAATAATTTTTTTCTTGATCTATTATCTGGTTCAAAACCATGATAGTTAAGAAAAGATTCTATTCTCATCCATCTTGGCATTATTTTACCCGCAGCACCAAGATCAATTAGAGTTAGACCATTTTTTAATTCGAGGGTTGAAATTAACTTGTTTATTGTAGTGGTATAACTCTTCTTTGAAAATTTGGATAATATAATATAGAGTTTCTTAATCATTTTAAATATTTTAAGAATATAATGTGTATGTTAGATCTATAATTTAACATAAACATTTAATTAAATATAATTAATCCTAATAAGTAAAACTTAAATATATCACTCAATTTTTCAAGATGATTAAATCTTCAATAAAAAATGCTTTAGATTCAATAGGTTATGTAATATTTTTAATGTTAAATAATAAATTAACTTATCTAATCGGAGATGCATTTTTAAAGTATAAAGTAGAAGAAAAAAATAAAATAACTTTAAATAAAAAATCAATATACCTTTCCACTCCAAATTTCTTAATGCGTTATAGGTATAATACTTTTTTTTCTAAAGAGCCCGAAACACTTAATTGGATTGATGGATTTGAACAAAATTCAGTTTTTTATGATATTGGAGCTAATGTTGGTTTATATTCTATTTATGCAGCAAAGAAAAAAAATGCTCAGGTATATAGTTTTGAGCCTTCTTTTTTTAACCTTGAGTTTTTAGCTAGAAATGTTTACATGAACAATTTAACTGAGAAGATTTCTATTTTTCCTGTCGCTTTAAATGATAATATCGGCATTAGCAACTTTCGACTAACTAGCACAGAGTGGGGAGGAGCTTTATCAACATTTGATAAAGATTTTGATGATAGTGGAAATAAATTTCAGCCTGAATTTATTTATAACACTATCGGTTTTGATTTAGATTATTTAGTTGAATCAACAAAAATTCCTATGCCAAATCATATTAAAATTGATGTAGACGGTTTAGAACATTTTATACTCGAAGGCGCACAAAAAGTTATTGTAAACGCAAAAAGTATTCTAATTGAAATTAATGATAATTTTCTTGAACAAAGTGAAAAATCAAATAAAATTCTTAAAGACTTAGGTTTTTATTTGCATCAAAAAATTTACACAGAGAAGAATATCAAACAGGTTGCTAATCAAATCTGGAAAAAAAATAATTAGACAATGGCTTTCTTCCCTTTAGCAAATACTTCTAAAGCACCCGGTTTTTGTACACTGTATAATTACCCACCTAATAATTGGGAGCCTATCGAGGAATGTCAAAAGTTCGTATGGGCAATGTATTCTGATGGGAAAAACTGGATTACAAAGAATTTAGGCCAGATAGGAATAGGTAAATCAAAGACTTTTTATTATACTGATATTTATCAAGGAGGTACTACAAATACTCAGCCTTTAATTTTACTTCAGTTCAGAAAGACACCTTTAGCCAAACTATTAACTGTTCTACCTGATCACGAGTTTACTTATAATAAAACACCTGAATGGAGAGCAACGGTTGGGTTTACTTTAAACAAATCTCAAACCAGTTATCAAGGTGAAATAAACCCATTCCCACCAAAAGCAAGTTTATTGACTTTTCATCCTTTTGTTCAATATTCAAAGGCGAAAAATTATTTTTTGTTTTTAAATGCCGAAAAATCGCCTGTTTTCAGAGAAGAAGAAATAGAAATATATGAAGCTAACACTAAAAGATTTTTTGACAGGATAAAGATTAAAAATAATAGTGTAAATATAATCCCATTGGACTCATATCATTTTTCTGCAGAACAGCTCCCTGTTTTTATTTGTCGCTCTATGGCAGGTATTCCTTTTGGTTTAGCAGTAAGTTTAAATAATCAAATGCTATCATTAGAGCATACTCACCCACCAGCAAGTTTTGCTGTTCATGGTGAGCGTTTTAAAGTTCAAGGTGAGATTAAAAGGCAGTGGTTTAATATTTTAAATACTGAGGAATGAAACAGTATCTAAAACAGTTCTTAAAAAAAAATATTCCATCACGTATATTAGAATTATTAACATATAAAGGGGTATCAATGACTAAGATACCTTCAAAAGGAGCAGTTGTAAGCGATCTGTTCATTTTAAGAGTAGAAAATAACTGGCAAACTTATTTTGAATACCTCAATTTAAATTCAATATTAATTCCTTCAGATGCATATGAGAATAATGTAATTAAAGTTTATTTTTATACAAAGGATGGAATTTGTAAAGGATTTACAAAAGTTGCATTAAAGGACAGTTTTAAAGTTACTGTTAATATAAATGAATTAGCAGCGGAGTTAAATATATATGAAGATTGTACGTTTGCTATTTTTCATACAAAATTAAATACATGGATTAGTGATTTTGGTTCTTTTATCTCTGAAAGAGGTTATATAGGTTATTACAATACTAAAAAAGGTGGTATTAAAGGATATGTTCACGGCAATTTAGATGCAATTTCTAAAAATGTTAGATCAAATAATATAAGTTTATTAGGAGATTATAGTTATATAAATAAAGAGTATCGTTTACAACACTTGTTTGATCCTAAATATAATTATGAACTTTTTATTGTAAATCCTACAGCAGTGCCTCAAAAGATCATATTGATTGAAAAATCAGAAGACAGAATTAATGAAAAGCATTTTCTTGTTCAACCAGGGGGTTTCATAAATTATAGTGTTATTAATGATATATTTGAAAAAAGAATTATTATAAAAAGTAAATTATACTTATCTAGACCAGTTGTATTTAAAATCATGTCTAAATCATTTGACGTTTTTCACGGTTAAACTTAATATAAATGAGAAAAATTGGATTAATCCCGTGTAGATTGAATAGCACACGCTTGCCAAATAAACCAATTAAGGTTATTGAAGGTTTGCCTATGTTTGCCCATGTCTACTTCAGAAGTCAATTAAGCGATTTAGATGATATATATGTTTGTACTGACAGCGAGGAGATATCCAGCATTGCTAAAAGTTTAAAAATTAATTGTATTATGACTAATTCTGACCATAAAAATGGTACAGAGCGCTGTGGTGAAGCAGCTCAAATATTAAATTTAAATGATGATGATCTTATAATTGATATTCAAGGAGACGAACCTTTGGTTAACCCAAATCATATTAATTCTGTCACAGTCAATTTTTTATTAAAAAAATGCGATATAATGGTTCCATTTCTTAATTGTGAGGATACAAATAACCAAAATATTGTCAAAATTTTAGCAGCTCCTAATGGGGAAGTTCTATATATGTCAAGGAGTGATATTCCTAATTTTTTTAGAAATTCGGAATCATTAAAAAAGCACCTTAGTATTATTGCTTTCACGAAAAAAAGTATTTTGAAATTTTGCAAACTACCGCCGTCTAAATACGAACTAATGGAGGGTATAGAATTATTAAGAGCAATTGAAAATAAATTAGATGTTCAAACAATGGAGTTAGAGGGAGAAACAAGAGCTGTTGACACTTATGATGATTTACTATATGTTAGAAATGAAATGACTTATGATCCTTGGTTAAAATATTATATTAATGGAAGACAATAATTTTATAGTTGGTTTTGATTTTGATGGAGTTATTGTTAACTCCCTTAGTGTAATGGAAAAAAGTTGGTCAGAATTATCTTTAAAGCATAGTATATCTATACCATTTTCTGAATACAAGAAAAACATAGGCTTAAAGTTTAAAATGATTTTAGAAAATATTGGATTAAATGAAGCTATGCATGAAGCTATTGAAAGGGATTATTTTCATGGCACTAATAAATATAAAGATGCGGTTGTTCTCTATCCAAACGTAAAAGAAATTTTTACATCATTAAAACAAGCTGGTATTAGAATATTCATTGTAACTAGTAAACCTAGGAAAAATACTTTAGCTCTTTTAGAGATGTTTAATATTAATGTAGACCTTCTTGTTTGTGCTGACGATGTTACACACGGAAAGCCGCATATTGATTCTGGAATCTTAGTTAAAAAATTTTTTAAAAATGACAATATCTTTTATGTAGGTGATATGGATAGCGATGCAAAGTTTGCCAGTAACTGTAATTTCAATTTTATTTTTGCAGAATATGGATATGGGAATATCTCAAATAGTAATTATGTAAAAATCAATAATTTGAATGAGTTGATAAAAGATGACTTTCAATTAATTAGGAGGTTTAAATTATAAATGAACTATCAACGATATAAACTTTTATGTAAGCTAAATGATAAAATTTTATTGAATCATAAAAATTCAATATCTTATATTTCAAATAACTGGCTTCATTTTATTAGGCTTAATAGTGTTTATATTAAATCTTATTCCCAACCACTTAATAATCTTTCAACCATAATAATAATATACTTTTCAAAGACGTTTAAATATTTATTAAATAGTTTTTTTAAAATTGTTCATTCAGTTTGGCGTAATTACATAAAAAAAGAAATATTAAATATTGAAAATAAATATGATTATATTTTTATATCTCATCTTCTTAATGAAAGTATAATTAATAATAATCAGGATTTTTATTTCTATAATTTTCCAGAAAAAATAGAATCTGAAGGAAAAAAAAGTTTAATTGTTTACATTAATTACGTAGGGAAAATAAACACAAAATTCAATATTAACCCCTCTAGAACTAAAAAAGTTATATTGCCAATATATCTAGGACTTTTTAGTGAGATAGGTTTAAGATTTGAACTTTTTTTAAATGCTTTTAAGATTCTTTTTTTTAATTCAAATTCACTAAAAACAAAGCTTATTGCCTCATTTGAATATTTGTCACCTGCTTCCCATTTTAACTTGAGATTAGGGAAAAGAATTGAGGGTATTATTAAGAAGACAGAGGCCAAAATGATATTTACAACTTTTGAGGGACATGCTTGGGAAAGAGTCGTTTATGCGAGTAGTAGAAAAATAAACCCTAATATAAAATGTGTTGGTTACCAACAAGCAATAATTTTTAATTCCCAACATTCAGTTATTAGAAGTTTAGGAGATTTTTTTGATCCAGATTTTATTCTCTGTTCTGGTCAATATTCATTTAGAAAAATTAAAAATGCAAATCTAGTTGATGAAAATAAGCTATTATTATTTGGATCTAATAGAACTACTGGATTAGTTAATGAAATAAAAAAAAAAAATAATACAATTTTGTTTTTGCCAGAAGGAGACTTAAAAGAAGTTCTCCTTTTAATAGATCTTGCTTATGATTTAGCCTGTAAGAATTCTGATTATAAATTTATTTTAAGATTTCACCCTCTTACTAACGTGAAAAAATTAATTAATAAAAGGAGTTATTTAAATTCTCTTCCCTCAAACATTGAATTATCTAGAGACAGTTTAGAAGAAGATTTTAATAAATCATTTTTTGCTATTTATAGAGGCTCTACCTCAATAATAAAGGCTATTGAATTTGGTTTAGTTCCAATCTTTTATAATAGCAGTAATGAGCGCCATAATGATGCTTTGGAGGATATTAAATTTAGATACGAGCTATCTGATAATATTGAGTTTCTCAAAATAACCAGTATATCAGAAGAAATTTTAAAAGAAAATCTAATCAGTCTAAGATCTGAGATAAAAAACTTTTTTTCACCATTAGATTACACAATAATTAATAAATTAAAATAATCTTTTAATGACCTTTTCATTTGTTATTCCAACCAAAAACAGGCTTGAGGAGCTAAAGACTATTTTTAATTCAATATTGTCTCAGACATTACATCCTAATCAAGTTATTGTAATTGATCAAAGTGAAACTAGTAATTTAGATATTAAGTATTTTAAAGAAATAATTGCACCTACAAATATTAACTTATCATATATTCACGACCAATCAATTAAGGGCCTTGTTAATGCTAAATCAGCATCGTTAAAACATAACAAATGTGATATTATTTCTTTTTTTGATGACGATATAGTGCTAATGCCTGATTATTTATTTGAAATAAGTAAGGCTTTTAAAAATAATAAATTAATTATGGGTGCAAATGGCATTATTATTAATAGGTCTGAAGTTAACAATTTGAATAATCTTTTATTTAATTTTTTTCATATTGGTTTGTTTCGGGATAATAGACAATCTATTTCATTTGAAATAAATGACAGCAGTTTGTGCTCTGTCAACACATTAAGTGGGGGTTTATCAACATGGCGTAAAGAAGTTTTTGAAAATGTATCATTTGACACTAAGAATATGTTTCATGCTTATGAGGATAAGGAATTCTCAATTAGAGTTGGAAGAACTTTTCCTAACCAAATGTATATAATTCCTTCAGCAAAATTATATCATTATCACTCTCCTGGAAATAGGCAGTCTCTTTTAAAAAGGACAATGTCAGATGTGGTTGAGGTAATTATGCTTTTTAAAAAGAACGGAGACTTTAGTTATTTTGGATTTGATTTATTTATGCTATTATTTGGCTTATTTTTAAATTCAATTTTATTGAGTTTCAAATTTTTAAATATCAATTTCCTATTGAATTATTTAAAAGGCCTTAATGAAGGAAGAAAGAGAAAAATTATATGTTAAGAGATTAAAAAAACTTTATCCCAATAGTTTTTTATAAAAATTAACCCATTCTTTTAATATAATCTCATCTGAAAAGTATTCTGAAACATATTTTCTTCCTTCAATACCCATCTTTTTTAACAGCTCTTTATTTTCAAGAGCAAAAACTAACTTTTCTGTAAGATCTTTAATGTTTTTTGCTTTATGCTTAATGCCAGTTTCATGATCAAGGATAGTATCTTTTAACCCATATATATCACTACATATAATAGGTTTTGATAGTGCAGAAGCCTCTATAACAGACAGACCAAAACCTTCCCTGTAGCTTGGTAAACAAAAAGTATCACATGCTTGAATAATTTCTTCAGGCTTATCAGTAAATGGTATATAGTTTATGTTATTTCTTATTATAATTTCTTTGTTTTGATTGATTATATTTTCCTCGTCATGGCCCACTAAAACTAATTTTTGATCAAGGTTGGTATTAATTTGGTTAAAAGCATTTATTAGGTCTACGACACCTTTTTCTTTATTTAATCTGCCAAGAAACATAAAAACCCAGTCCTCCTCTTTAAACCCTAGTTTAGCTCTAACTGATTGTCTAGTTTTTTCTAATGGCTTAAATCTTTCTAAATCTACGCCACAAATAGATCCTAGTCCAAGAACTTCTGCTTTTTGAGAAATAATATTTTGAGAAATTAAATAATATCTTTGACTTTTACCGTCTACTAAGGTATTTGTTGTGCAGGAGTCAATTATTTTATCAATACCCTTTAAAAGGAATTTATATACACCAGTTTTATTGGCCCAAACCTGCCCTGTAAAAGTGTGTACTCTTAAAGGTTTGCGCGTTATATAAGCTCCTAGCATTGCAATAAGACCAGCTTTTGGAGTTATTGAGTGTATGGCGGCAAACGTATTTTTTCTAAAGAATAAAGTGGCTTTTATTAAACAGTTTATGTCTTTAATTATTGAGATTTTTCTATTTATGGGTAAGTGATAAACATCTTTAACTCCCTCTAAATTAAAATCAGGATTGCTTTTTAAATTGGCAGCTAAATATATGTCGTAATACTTAGAAAGTTTTAAAATGGGTGTTTTTAAAAAAACTTTTGCTGTAACAGGGTCTGAAACAATAAAACAAATTTTATTTTTTTTCATTTTCTAAAAAGATTTTAAAAAATTCATCATACCCAAGAGTTCCATGCTGGTATTCAAGATTATCTTTTATTTCAGAAATATCAATCTGAGTTTGGTTGGTAAAAAAATGGAGATTTCCATTAAAATAAGCGAAAGTATTAATTAATGGTTTCAATATATTGAAATGTATTTTTAGCTGCCATGTTTTGTTTATCTTTAAATTAGTTAACACACTGTTTAATTTTATATCTCGAGATAAATTATAAGTACCACTCTTTTTTTTAGAATTTTTCTCAATTAATTTAAGGGCGCTAATAACGTCTTCAAGTAATATGAAATTTGAAGTGACATAATCATTAAAATTAACTGTAACCCGGTTGTTCGCAATTTTATACAAGTGCTTTAATAAATTAGATTTCATGTCTTCACTTAGTATAGTAGAAGGTCTCAGAATGGAAGCAGTTAATCCTTTGGTATCATTAATTATTTTTTCAGCCTCTAGTTTACTTGATTCATAAGAATTTAATGGATTCAAAGAAGATTTATTTGTAATGACCTTATTTTTCTTAAAATCAAATATTCCAATGCTAGATAAATAGATAAAATGGGTCTTTTTTATATCTATTTGATTAATTATTTCATGTACTGCTCTTACATTAATTTTGAAAATTCTATGCTCGTCTTTAATCTCTGCAGCCAAGTGAAATAGCACATCTAGGTCCTCTAGAAACAAACTAAGCATTTTTTGGTCAATTTGTTCAAGGTTAATTTCAAATATTTCAAGATTTTCATTGGGGTTAATTTTATTTAAATCTCTGGTTATGACTTTGACCTTATAGTCTCCTTGCAAATAATAATTTAACAGTTTTTTCCCCACCAATCCAGTAGCTCCAGTAATTCCTATTTTTTTCATTTTCATAAAATAAACTAAAATGTCAGTTTCTTACTTGAGAATTAATAAATTTGAAGTAAAATTAACCTTTTGAGTTACAACAAAATTAAGCACTTTTTGGATAGTGTTTTGGCATTGGTTTTTATTCTGATATTTATTCCAATAATAGCAGGAGTTTATGTCTTATTATTATTCCATTTTAAATCCAATCCAATTTTTGTTCAAAAAAGACCCGGTTATAAAGGTACTATCTTTCACGTTTATAAGTTTAAAACAATGAAAGATGTTTCAAATCACAATATTGGTGATATATCTGACGATCAGAGAGTAACAGGTTTAGGGAATTTTTTGCGTAAATTATCAATAGATGAACTCCCCCAGCTTTTTAATGTTTTAAGGGGAGAAATGAGTTTTGTGGGACCTAGACCTTTGTTGGTAGATTATTTAAAAATATATACTGCTGATGAAATGAAAAGGCATGATGTTAAACCTGGAATAACAGGATGGGCTCAAGTAAACGGAAGAAATAGTATATCTTGGAAAGAGAAATTTAATTTAGACCTATGGTATGTAAGTAATATAAATTTTTTCTTAGATTTTAAGATCTTGCTTTTAACAGTTTTAAAAGTTTTTAAAAGGGATGGTGTTAATTCAAATGAAAATAAAATAATGCCCCATTATAATGGAAAAAACTAAAAATGTTTTAATTACTTCTGCAGGGACAAGAGTTTCTCTACTAAATTTTTTTAAAGAAGAAGCGTTAAGTATTGATGTTAAAATTTATGCCTCAGATTTAGAACCTGCATTATCTCCGGCATGTCAAATAGCTTTTAAATATTTTAAAAGCCCAAAAGTAGGAACTGATGAATATATTAATTTTTTAGTTAGAACTTGCCTAGACAACTCAATAGGATTAATTGTACCAACAATAGATCTTGAATTAGAACAGCTATCATTACACAGAGATTTGTTTCTAGAAAAAGGGATAAAAGTAATAGTTTCTGATAGCGAATTTGTTAAAATTTGTAATGACAAAAGGCTTAGCAATATATTTTTTAATGATTTAGGGATTCGAACACCAAAAATTTTTGGTATAGGTGAGCTTGATTTCCCTGTATATGCGAAACCTTACAACGGTAGTTTAAGTAAAAATAATCATCTAATTAAATCAAAAGAAGATCTAACAGAAAATATAATTTCTGATAAGGATTTGATTTTTATGGAATATGTAAGTCCTGAAATTTATTCAGAATACACTGTAGATGCTTTTTATAATTTAAAAGGACACTTAATATCATTAGTGCCAAGAAAACGGTTAAAGGTTAGAGCTGGAGAGATAAACAAAGGAGTAACTAAGAAAAATTTTGTAATGGATTTTTTGTTAGAAAAGTTTAAATTTCTAAAAGGAGCTTGTGGTTGTATTACATTACAGTTTTTTGTCAATGAGCCAAAAGAGAGAATTTTAGGAATTGAAATAAATCCAAGGTTTGGAGGCGGTTATCCTTTAAGTCACTTGTCAGGAGCAAATTATATTAAATATATTTTTGATGAGTATATTTTAAATAAAGATATTTTTTATAGCGAAAATTGGAAACAAAACGTTTTAATGCTTCGTTATGATGCAGAAATTATAGTTGAATTAGATGAAGAATTCTAAACAAAAGTTATTAGTTTTTGATTTAGATGACACTTTATACAAAGAGATAGACTTTGTTAAATCGGGTTATGAATCAATAATTCAAAACTTAATGCTGCCTGAAAACACAATTGATAATATGATGACCTGGTATTTTAAGGGATTAAATGTTTTTGATTTACTAATTATTAATTTCAATTTATCAATAGATAAAGAAAGCCTACTTGATATTTATAGGTATCATTATCCATCTTTACAATTACCAGAAAGTACTAAAAAAGTTTTAAATTATTTTAGAAAGTCAAATCAACCAATGTCCTTAATAACTGATGGTCGTAGTAAAACACAAAGAAATAAATTAAAATCTTTAGGAATATTAGATTTTTTTGATAAAATCATAGTCTCAGATGAAATAGGTTCTAGTAAACCATGTATTGAAAACTACAAAGCTGTAATGTCACTTGAGTACAAAGATTATGTTTACATTGCAGACAATACCACAAAAGATTTTATAGCTCCATCACTACTTAAATGGGATACTTTTTGTTTATTGGATAATGGATTGAATATTCATAAACAGGATTTAAATCAATTGCCTAATGAGACTATTAAAATTGATTGTTTAGAAAATTTAATATAGATGGCAGACAGAATATTACTCTCTTCTCCTCATATGAGTGGTAAGGAAAAAGGATATGTAGAAGAAGCTATAGAAAGCAATTGGGTGACCCCTCTAGGTCCATTTGTAGACAAAATGGAAGCCATGCTATCTTCTTATACTAATGTTCCTTACTGTGCTGTTTTAAATTCTGGTACTTCAGCCATTCATTTGGCTTTGAAATTATCTGGTGTAAGTGAAGGAGATTATGTGATTTGTCAATCCATGACTTTTTCAGCCACTGCCAACCCAATAATTTATGAAAAAGCCAAACCTGTCTTTATAGATTCTGAAAAAGACACTTGGAATATGTGCCCTATTTCATTAGAACGGGCCGTAAAAGATTTAATGTCAAAGGGAATAAGTCCTAAGGCGTTACTTTTGGTTCATCTATATGGTATGCCAGCTAAAATAGATGAAATCATTAGAATTTGTAATACATATAATTTAGCGCTCATAGAAGACGCTGCAGAAGCCATAGGATCTTCCTATAAAGGAAAAGCATGTGGTTCATTTGGAGATTTTGGAATCTTGAGTTTTAATGGCAACAAAATGATAACTACATCTGGTGGTGGTGCTTTATTATCTCGAAACGAAAAAGCCATAAAAGAAGCTAAATTTTTAGCCACTCAGGCTAAAGACAATGCACCACATTACCAGCATTCAAAAATCGGTTATAACTATAGGCTGTCTAATATCTCTGCTGCTATTGGTGTGGCTCAATTAGAAGTTTTAAATAGTAGGATTCAAGCTAGGAGGGAAAACCATGAATTTTATTACAATTCCCTTAAACATTTGAGTTTTATCTCTTTTTTAAAAGAGCCTAAAGACTATTATAGCAATAGATGGTTGAGTTGTATTTTATTAGACCCCACTAAAAGTGGTGATCTAAATTGTAATGTTATTAGATTGGCTTTAGAAGAAGAAAACATTGAGACACGTCCTTTATGGAAACCCATGCATTTACAACCTATTTTTAAAGATGAGCTTTATTACGGCAATACTGTTGCTTCAGATCTTTTTGAAAATGGTTTGTGTTTGCCCTCAGGAAGTAATTTAACTAAAACTGACTTAGAGAGGGTGGTTAATATTTTAATAAAAGTGTTTAAAGATGCAGGACTTATTAAATAAAATATTCAAGAACCATTATAATAAGACCTATGCCTACATCCTAGATGTATTGGGCCTGGCTTTTGCTATAAAGGTACTGCTGCAACTCAATGGGGCTACGGTGATTATAAACCAATACCAGGATTTGGCTGTCTATGGAGTATTGGCCATTTTAGGCATCCGCCTTATGGGTGGGTACAGCATGATGCTGCGCTTTACCTCTTTATTAGATGTGTCTAGAATTGCTGCAGGATTGTTTATAGCCACTCTATTTTACGGTTTTTATACCGGGGCTACTACCCGATTGGAGTTTAGGTATTTGGTGCTCTTATTTTACTTTTCCATTACCGTATTGGTGGCCTATAGGGTAGGGATTAGACTCTTATACCACCGATCTATTGCAGTGACCGAGAAAACCCCCACCTTGTTATTTGGGGCAGGAACCAATGGTTTAAACGCCCAAAGGG
>Ga0233451_10001596_pt1 | contig 21499 bp, 19 predicted proteins | sample 011ome_29_FD_183052 | JGI IMG/M metagenome (GOLD analysis project Ga0233451, IMG submission 183052) | Coastal salt marsh microbial communities from the Groves Creek Marsh, Skidaway Island, Georgia - 011504CT (spades assembly) | ecosystem: Environmental > Aquatic > Marine > Intertidal zone >... | reverse complement strand
TCTACAGTATCTTGAATATGTGTAAATCTTCTTGATTGAGTTCCTGGTTTAACTACAGGTAATGGTTTTTTATTTTTATAATGATGTTCAAAAATTCCGACTACGGTTGCCATTTTACCATTACAAATTTGTCTTGGGCCATAGACGTTATAGAAGAAAATTACTTCATATTTAAAATTAAACCATTTTTTTAAATTTTCTAAAAGTTCTAAATTTTTCGATTTCGTAAAAGCATAAGGTGATAAATTTTTATCTTGTCCTTTGTTTCCTAAAGAAGCTGATGTTGCTGAATAAATTAATTTTATTTTATTTTTTAAACAAAAATTAAAAACAGCATTTGTACCTATTGTATTTGTATCAATACATTCATTCATAAATTGGAAGCTTTGATAAATTCTAGCAAATTCTCCAAAATGAAATATTGCGTTAATGGATTTTTTCTTTTTATCTAAGACTCTAGAAATATTTTGAGTATTAGATTTAATATAAGTAATTCTTTTATCGTTTATATGATTTTTTTTTGTACCAGATGAATAATTATCAATACTTATGATTTTATAATTCGTCTTTTGAATAAAATACCCAATAAGGTTTGATCCAACAAAACCAGCCCCACCTGTAACAATTATTATATTCTTCATTTAAAATTAAATAATTTATATATATGTTAATATGTTCATAGATTATTAAAAGAAATATTCAAATATATTGTTGTTAAAATCAAAATTAAAATATTAAGATAATCTAAGAAAAATTAGTTAGTTAAAAAAATAAATTTAATATTTTGGTTACAATGTAATCAGGACCTTTAAGAAATTTTAAGTTTAATTTATTTGATAAATTTTGCATATAATCAAAAGCTTCATTTCTTTTTTTCCACCAATTTTTGTTGAATTTTGTATATTTTGAGCTTATCCCATAATTATCAATATTATAATATGTGAGGGAATTATCCAAAATTTTTAAATCATTATTTAAAAATGCGTAAATAACTAATCTTGAGTCTATTTCTAAATTGCCATATTTATTTTTTTCTATAAATTTAAGAAATTTTAGAAAATAATCTTTTTTAATTGCGATACAACTAGTTGGATAAATGCTGGGCCAAATAGAAAAAAAATGATTTTTTTTTTTAAAATTAAAAAAATTTTTTCTATTTCTTAAACTAGGTTTATCTTGAATCATTTTAAAATGAATATTTTGTTTAAAATATTTCATTAATTTTTCGACTTTATCATTCTTGAATTCATCGTCTCCATCAAGTAAAAAAATATATTTTCCTCTAGCTTTTGTGAGGCTTCTCATTATTGCATTTATTTGATTTAATGGAGATGATTTTTTTTTTTTATTTTTATTTATTACAAGTTTAATATTTTTAATTTTTCTAATAATTGAGATTGAATTATCTGAAGAACAATCATCAAACACAATAACTTCTTTTTTTTTGTAAGATTGATTTAAAGCAGATCTAATGGATTTTTTGATATACTTTTCCTTGTTGTAGGAAGTAATAATTATTGTTATTAAATCTTTACTCATTAAATCTAAATTCTTATTTTATAAATATTTTTAAAAGGATTTTATAAAATTCATATTATTCATAATTTTTTTTATAAACATTTTTTATAATCGATAAAATTCGAAAATAACAAATCAAATAAATAGAAATATTAAATAATGTAAGTAAAACCATTATTTCAGTTTGATTAAAATAATTAACTGCAATTAAAAAAATTAAAAGATTATAAACATTAATTGTAATTCCACTTAAATTATTGGCTATTCTTTTATTTTTAATTTTTAAATTTAGAAATAAAAATAATAATTGATGAAAATGATTGAAATCAGCATTCAATGCTGACTTATTTAATTTTACTTTTCTTAAAATTGAAAAAAAATTCTCAAATGCGGGGTACCATAACAACAAAACTATGAAAAAAGGTGATATAAAATTTTCATTTGATGAAATATTAATTAAATTAATACCCCAAAAAAAACTTATTAAATATGCGCCACTATCACCTGATATAATTTTTCCTAAAAAATTAAATAATAAAATTAAACATAAAAAAAAAGATATAATATATAAATCATCTTTATTTACGAATGAATAAAAATTGTCATTAAAAATAAATATTATTAGAAATGTAATTATTAAATAATACAATATTAAATTACAATTTATTCCATCAATAAAATTTGAACCATTTATCAATATTAGGATACAAAATGCTGTAAATATAACTGAAACAATATCAAATTTTAACAAAATGTCTAAAAAATCTAAACGTGTTTCTTCTATTTTTAAATCAAGAGAATATATAGAAAATAAAATTACAAGTGTTTGTAGAAACAATCTTAAATTTGGAGAAGATAAATATTTTTTATCTGAACACAAACCGATTAAATAAATTGCAATACATAAAAATTTAAATTCTAATTTAATATCTATTAATAAAATCCCAATTAATATTAGTAACCCTCCAATAAAAAAAGTTTTTTGATTATTTGTTATTTTTTTATGTTTTTCATATGAATTAATTTCTAAAAAAAAATTTAGCATATTATTCATTTTTAAATTTTTTTTGATCTAATATCTTTTTTATACCAACTTCTAGTTTAATTTTGGGCTTCCATCCAAGAGCTTTAATCTTGTTTGAATTTAAATTTTTGTTTTTCGTCCCATCTGGATAAAAATTGTTAAACTTTATTTTACCCTCATATTGAACAATTTTTTTAATTAATTTTGCAAGATTTTTTATTGAAATACTTTTTCCAGTACCAATATTAAAAATTGGGAAATCATTTCTAGTTACACTTAAAATTTTTTTTTTAGATAACCTCAAAAGTAAAAATATTGCTTCACTTAAGTCGTCATTAAATAAAAATTCTCTTATAGGTTTTCCACTACCCAGTAATTCTACAAATTTTTTTTTATTTTTTTTTGAGGATCTAAATTTTGCAATCATACCGGGTATTACATGGCTAGAAAATTTATCAAAATTATCGTTAACTCCATATAAATTTGTTGGCATAATACAAATTACATCTTGTTTTTTTTGATAAAATAAAAATTCAGATAATTTTATCCCAGATATTTTGGCTAGTGCGTAAGCTTCGTTTGTTTCTTCTAATTTGCCAGTCAACAATTGATCCTCTTTTATTGGAGTTTTGGTAACTTTTGGATAAATGCATGAGGATCCAAGATAAATAAATCTTTTAACTTTGTGTTTATTTGCTGACATAAGCAAATTATTTTGCATTTGTACATTTTCATAAAAAAATTCAACTGGATTACTCGAGTTTGCTAAAATACCCCCAACTTTTGCAGCACAATTAATAACAATATCAATTTTTTTTTTTTTAAAAAAATTTTCAACTTTTTTTGTATCAAGTAAATCAAGTTGATTTCTATTCCTAATTATTAAGTTTTTGTATCCTTTTTTTTGTAGAAGAGAATAAAGCGACGATCCTACTAATCCTTTATGTCCTGTAATAAAAATTTTTGAATTTTTATTTATCATTCTTTTTAATGTTCATTTCTGATCTAGCTATTTTAAAATCAGATAATAGCATGTCCTTAATGAGTGTTTTAAAAGAATACTTTGGTTTAAATTTTAACTTTCTAATTGCTTTAAAACTTTTTCCTTTTAAAAAATGAACTTCATTAGGTCTGAAATACTTTTTATCTACTTGAATTAAAACTTCTTTCTTATTTCCATTTATTAAAATAGCTTTTTCTTTTAAGCCTTTTCCAGTCCATTTGATATTAAATCCAATTTGTTTGCATGCCTCATTTACAAATTCTTTTACGGAATAACTTTTTCCAGTGGCAATAATATAATCATCAGGTTTTTTTTGTTGAAGAATTTTCCATTGCATCTCAACATAATCTTCTGCATGTCCCCAGTCTCTTTTAGCATATATATTTCCAAGGAATAATTTTTTCTCTAAATTTAAATATCGTCTTGTAAGAAATCTAGTTATTTTTCTTGTTACAAATGTTTCTCCCCTCCTAGGACTTTCGTGATTAAATAAAATTCCAGTTGAAGCAAATATACCATAACTTTCTCTGTAAATTTTTGTTATCCAATGTGAATATAGTTTTGCAGCACCATAGGGAGATTTTGGATAGAAGTTTGACTTTTCATTGAAGTATTTTTTTTTATCTGTTTCACCAAAAAGCTCAGACGTACTTGCTTGGTAAAATTTTGTTTTTTTTAAATTTAAAAACCTTATCGCCTCAAGAATTCTCAATGTTCCTAGTCCTGTTACTTCTGAGGTATACTCAGGATTTAAAAATGATACACCCACGTGACTTTGAGCACCTAAATTATAAATTTCATTTGGCTTAATTTTTGAAATTAAATTGTAAATATTGTTTGAGTCTGTCAAATCACCATAATGTAAATAAAAATTTGTTTTATTATGTGGATCTACGTAAAGATGATCAATTCTACCAGTATTAAATGAAGAAGATTTTCTTATAATTCCATGGACTATATAATTTTTTTTTAACAATAATTCAGCTAAGTACGATCCATCTTGACCTGTGATCCCAGTTACTAATGCAACTTTTTTTTTCATTTCAATTTTTTAATCTGTATAATTTTTTTAACTTATTTTTTGAAAGCACAAATACTCTAAACATAGACTCTAAAAAATTTTTATTTTCAAGTTCATAATAAACTTTAAAGGAGTCTTTTAATTTTTGTATAACATTTTTTGATAAAGATTCCGGTGTATCTCTCCAATAAACAAGAGAAGTATTGATTCCCATAAATTTGACTCCTTTCCTAACAAATTTTAACCAAAGAGCATAGTCTTCCTGAGTTTTTAATGGTGGAAAGGCACTTATGTTAGATAATTTTGATTTCATAATTACTGTAGAAAGTCCTATATCACATTTTTGTAATAACTCATCATAAGTATAAGTCTTTTTAATGTCATGTTTTGATTTAAAATTTCCACTTATTATCTCATAAGAAGAATAGGAAAGGTCTAATGAATTTCGTTTCATAAAACTAATTTGCTTATGTAATTTATCTTTTTTCCAATAATCGTCTGCATCTAAAAAAGCAATGTATTTCCCTTTCGATTTAGATATACCAATATTTCTTGATTTTGCTGCACCTAAATTTTTCTTATTTTCTATAATTATTAATTTTTTAAGATTCTTAAATTTATTTTTTATAACTTTTAAATCACTTTTGTCTTCGTCGTCATATATTAATATTATTTCATAATTTTTATAAGTTTGGTTTTGAACAGATTTGATTGTTTGAGACAAGTATTTAAGATTCCTATAAAAAGGTATTATTATTGAAACTTTATCTTTCATTTAAAATAATTTATAAATATTTTTTTACTTCATTAAGATACAAATTCATATTTTTGTTAAAACCGAAGCGATATATAGAATCATAACCTTTTTTTATTTTATCTTTTATATTTTTTTTATTAGTTTTGTTTGTAACAAAAAGAATTTTATTTTTTAATTCATTAACATTTCCTACTTGAAATAAAAAACCTGCTTTGCCACCTAAAAGAATTTCTCTTGGACCTGTTGGGCAATTCGAAGATATTATAATTTTTCTTAAGTATTGAGCTTCTAGCAAAACATTAGGTAATCCCTCAAATTTTGAAGATAAGATGAAAATATCTGCTTTTTTTAGATAAGGGTATGGATTCTTTTTATATCCAATAATCTTAATGTTCTCCTTTAGATTATTTTTAAAAATAAAATTTTCTAAATGTTGTTTGTTTTTTCCTTTTCCTAAAATTATCAACTTAAATTTGATTTGATTTTTTAACTTATTTAGTGCCTTTAATAATAATATTTGATCTTTTTGATCTGTCATACGTCCAATATTAATAATATTATTAAATTTTTTTTTAAAGAAACTAAATTTAATTTTAGATTGAACTTTTTTTTTTATTATTTCATCATTTAATGGATTGTAAATACATAAAGAATTAACACCAAATTCTTTATCTAGTTGTTTTTTAAAATCCAAACTATTTACTATAATTTTTTTTGGATATTTAAAAAAAATTTTAAAAATAAATCTTTTTATTATATTTGAGGACCAACCATCAGGAGCAGTGTTAGATCTTGTAATAATATTAATACAAAAAAGTGACGCAAAAAAAATAGCATAAATATTTGCTTGAAAAGATAAAAGTAAAATATCTTTATTTTTTAAATAAAATTTAAGTAATAAATAAAAGCAAAAAAGAGTTTTAAATAACCTATTTTTTTTATTAAAAAAAGATGATTGTGGTGAAATAAAATTTACTTGTTTTGAAAAATTTTTTTTTTTATCTAGATTGGCAGTAATTAAATTAACATCTATATTTTTATTTGATAAATAATTTGCAATTAAAAACAAATTTTTTTCTACTCCTCCATCTTCTATTGAAGGCACAAAAATAACTAATTTTTTTTTTTTAGACATTTATTAAAATTTTTTTTAACTCTATATAATGATTGAATAAAGAAAATTTTCGTGACATTTTTTTTGCATTTAATTTTTTTTTACAAATATCTTTTTCATTTGCTTGCTGTGATTTTTTAAATATTTGCAAGAAGTCAGACTTATCGTTTGATATAAACGAATAACCATTTTGATTATCTTTAAGTATTTCTTTGGGCCCATTATCACAATTACTTGAAATTATTAAAGTATTTGCAAAAGCGGCTTCGATTAACACAAAGCCTGGATCTTCCCATAAAGATGGTAGAATAAATGCCTTTGCCTTGCACAAATATTCAAAGACATTTTCTTTATGACCTTCTAAGAAAATATTTTTTTTTAGATTATTTTTTTCAATATAATTTTTTAATTTTTGAAAATCCTCTCCATTTCCCAGTATATAAAGATAATTATTATTATTTTTTTCAATAATTTTTTTAAAACATTTTAGTAAAAAAATAAAATTTTTCTGCTTTGTTAATCTACCAATTGATACGTATACATTTCCATTTAAGTTTTCATTTTTAATTTTAATTTTTTTTTTTTTAATCTCTTTTACAAAAATTATCGGATCTCTAAGTAAATATATTTCTTTTTTTTTTAATATTTTATTCAAATACTCTTTTGTGGTAATTGTTGGAGTAGTAATAATATCTACTTTTTTAATAACAATTTTCCAAAATATCTTTCTAAAAATATTTAAGCGAGGTAAACCTGAAATTCTTAATATAATCTTTGATTCAGTTTTGAGAAAAAAATTTAAAAATAATGGTAAGGATGTAACTAAATGTAATATGAATATATTTGACTTATTTTTTCGTAAAATATTATATAAAGGTATAAAAGCTAAAAAAAATATTTTTATTTGATAATATCTACTTAAAAAAAAACCATTAATTTTTTTTCGCTTAAAATATTTTCTTAATTTTAAGTCAACAACCTCTATATTATTTTCTGAAATAATATTTTCAAATTCGTCCCATTCTCCAATAACATTAATTAAAATTGGTCTTGAAAAATTATTTGAAAATTTATTGATTGAAATTGCAGAATTTAAAACAGCTTTAATTGTTGCTATATTTGAGAAGAAGGGAGACCAGTAAAAGATTTTTTTTTGCATTCAAAATTTTTTATTTCTTATTTTTAATGATTATTATATTTTTTTATATATCAAATAACTAAAATTTTAATTTAATTTAAACTTAGTATATAGCTTTTTTTGAGACATTTGGTATTGGATACAATGAGAATGAAAATATATTTTCAAAATAAATTAAAAGAAAATAGAAATAATGAAATTGTATACAAAAATTATTAAAGAATTAAAAGATTTGTTATTTCTTTTAAGATTTATAAATTTTAAAGTGTTGTATAAATATTTTAATCATAAATTTATTATATTTTTAAATGCTAAACATTATGATAAAAATTTTTTAAGAAACGATAATTTAAAATTTTCAAATAAATGGTTTAAATACAATTTGTTAGATTGGTTATTTATTTTTGATAAAAAAATAAATATTAATAAAGATAAAGAAATCAATATATTAGAGCTAGGTAGTTATGAGGGACAAAGTACATATTTTTTTCATAAATACTTTAAAAATTCTATAATTGATTGTGTTGATACATGGGAGGGATCGGATGAACATGAAAAAAATTCATTTTCAAAGGTAGAGAAAATTTTCGACCAAAATACAAATTTTTTTTTTAATCAAATAATTAAAAATAAAAAAAGTTCTAAAGAATTTTTTAAAAACAATAAAAAGAAATATAATATAATTTATATAGATGCATCTCATTTTTATAAAGATGTTTATAGAGATGCTTTATATGCAAATAAATGTTTAGATAAAGATGGATATATTATTTTTGACGATTATTTATTTAATTTTTATAAAAATAAAAATCAAAATCCAATTACAGCAATAAATAAATTTTTAAAAAAATTTGATAAAGAATTTGAGATTATTTCAGTATTTAGGCAAGTTTTTTTAAAAAAAAATTAAAAAATCTTTTATAGAAAAATTTTTTACTTAAAAGTCTTGGAAGTAAAATAATTAAGACCTTAATTTCAAATTTAAATAAAGCTTTTTTTAAAATAGGTATATACGCTTTTGTTTCATACATTTCTTCAAATTTTTCCAATTCATTATTATTTAGATGTTTTGAAAATAAAGTTTTATTTTTATTTAAAAATCTTTTAACCGATTGTTCTCTTAAGAAAAAATTTCTTGAAAGCTGTCCTTCAGAAAATTTATTTATAATTACTTTTCGTTCTATCGTAGACAAAATTTTAAATTTTGAAGACAATATCTTTATCCAAATATCATTATCCTCACATGTTTTAAGTTTTTCATCAAATCCTCCAATTTTCAAAAAAACTTTTCTTTTAAATATAATTGATGAAGGATTTGGAAAAGAATTTAATAGTAAAAATTTTTTGAGCAAATAAATTTTGTTATTTTCATATTTTTTTTCAAGAAAAATTAAATCTGTTGATAAAAAATCAAGATTGTATTTCATTAGTAATTTATGTTGAAATTTAAGCTTATCTTTAATCCAAGTATCATCGGAGTCTAGAAAGCTTACGTATTTATTTCTTGAGTTTCTTACACCTTTATTTCTTGAAAAAGAAACACCTTTATTTATTTTATTTCTTAAAATTTTTACTTTAAAATTATAAGCTTTGTTAATAAATATTCTTTTTTTTGAACAATCATCAACAATTATTACCTTTTCTGGAAGTAACTTTTGAGAATTTATACTATCTAAGGCATTTAATAATAATTCTTGTCTATCCTTTACGGGTATAATTATGTCTATATCTCTTTTCATTTTTTTTATGGTAATAAAATTTATTTAATTTTTTTCTTATTAATTACCAGTATTTAACCACAAATTCTATTACATAGAATCTCTTTACATATTATCTAAATATTTTGAAAGTTATATGTATTTTAACATCTAAGTGTTTTTATTTGCTAAATCATATTTTTTAAATTACATAAAAAATTAATGATACCTAATTTTGAAGAAATAAAATTTAATAATTTTTTAAATAAAAACACGAATAGAATTTTTGAGGGTGGTAAAAGATTTAAAGAACCAATCAAAAAAAATGATGGTCCATTAATATCAATAATAACTGTCTCTAAAAACTCATCAAAATTTATTCAAGAAACTATAGATAGTATAAAAAATCAAAAATATAAGAATATTGAGCACATTATTGTTGATGGTGGATCTACAGATGGAACAATTGATATAATAAAAAAAAATATAGAATATATTGATTATTTTGTTAGTGAAGCTGACTTAGGTAACTACGATGCAATAAATAAAGGTTTGTCATTATGCACAGGTGATTTAATAGGAATTGTAAATTCTGATGATATTTTGTTGCAGGATGCCACTTCAATTTTAGTTAAATATTATAAACAATATTTAGATGTCGATTTTTTTTTTGGATCTGTAAAAAAACATTGGGGTATAATAAGCGGTTATTATCCAAGGAAAATTAAATATTCATGGTTTTTCTATACAAGCCACTCAACTGGTTTTTTTATTAAAAGAAAAGCTGCTAAAATTAATGGCAAATATAGCTTAAAATATCAATATTCCTCTGACTTTGATTACTTTTATAGATTGATTGTTCATAATAAATGTAAAGGAATTGCTACAAAAAAAAATGAAGTGTTTGGAATATTTAGACCCGGGGGTATTTCTGCCACTCTTGATAAAGAAAAACATTTTTTTGAAAAAATACAAATTAGATTTGATAATAAACAAAATAAATTATTTCTATTATTACTTATAATAGCAAAATATGTGAAAAATCTTTTCAGTAATAATAAAATTAAACTAAAAAAGTTTATTGAATTTATTTACTTAAATTATTTGAAATAAATATTTATTTTTTTGCTTCAAAATAAACTGCTATTGGAAATATATCATTTAATTTGTATTTGACAAAAATACTTAAAAAACAATCTATTATTAATGATACAGAAAATAAAAAAATATTTAATAATGGAATTTTTTTTGTAAAATCTGATAATATTGAATAACATAAACAACACGGTCCAAATCCTAAATTTTTTACTTTTACAGATTTAAACTTTTTTCTAAAAAAAATTTTATAAAATGAACTTGTAAATCTATAATAATCAGAGGGTGCCCCATGATATCTGTATAAAAATGGAGTTGAACCAATTAATTTTCCTTTTTTTTTTAAAATTTTATAAATTTGATTTTTAGCATTATTAATTTCAACTAAATGTTCCATAACATTAAAAAAAAGCACTGTGTCATAAAAATTTTTTTTAATATTTATATTTTTATTTAATTTTGCTTTTTTAATATCTCTATGATTAAGATGTTTGTCACTAAAATCTAATTTTTTAATCTTTTTCTTTTTTGCTAGCTTTGAAAAATTTTTAGCTGAATTAGGTTCTGCTCCAAATTCAATAATATTTCCAGACAAAATTACATTTTGAATTTCAAGATTTTGAAATATTCTGCAAAGGCTTTTTCCTTGAATTATTCCGGAAATAAAAAAAAAATAATTTTTAAAATAATTCATAATTTTTATTTATAAGGCTATTTAAATTCTGATATATTTTTTCTATACCAATTTATAGTTTTTTCTAATCCATCTTTAAGGGAAACCTTTTGTTTCCAATTCAACTCTTTAGAAATTTTTTTAAAATTTAATCTTTGATTTTTTATCTCATTTTTTGAATTATTTTTAATTACATAATAATTTTTTTTAATATTTAGTATTTTTGCAATACATTTTACTATTTCAATTACTGAAAGGTTGTATCTTGATCCTACATTATAAATTAACAAATCTTTATTGGCTTTATCCAATTTTTCATATGTCTTGATGTAAGCATTTGCAGTATCATCAACATAAATATAATCTCTTTTTAGTTTTCCATTGGATCTAATTACAATCTTTTTTTTATTTAAAAGATTAATTATAGTTTCTGGCACAATCCTTTTTAAATTTCTATCATGTGGCCCAAATATATTTGCAGATCTAATAATGCCAACTTTAATTTTGTAAGTTTCACTATACGACTGACAAATTAAATCTGAGCTAGATTTTGATGTATCATAAGGAAAAATTGCATTTAATTTGTCTTTTTCTAAATAATATTTTTTTTGCAACTCTCCATAAGCTTTATCTGATGAACTATATAAAAAAGGGATTTTTTTTTTACTTTTTCTAATAACTTCTAGAAAATTTACTGTACCCATAACATTTATTAAAAATGTTTCGTAGGGATCTTGTAGTGCCTTAAGCACTTGAGTTTGAGCTCCTAAGTGAAAAACTCCAGAAAAATTATATTTTTTGAATATTTTTTCTATGAATTTTTTTTCACAAAAATTTCCTTTTTCAATTATAAGATTTTTATTTTTTGGAAAATAATTCTGTCTTTTTTGCTTATAATCAAGAATAACCACTGAATGTTTATTTTTAAGTAAAAGTTTTACCAGTGAAACTCCCGTTAACCCAAATCCTCCCGTAACTAAAAATTTTTTTTTCATAAGTCTAAGATTTTGAAGTTTTCATAATGTTGACAATATCTTTTTATAATTTTTTTTTATATTTATTAAATCAATCTTTCTATCAATATTAAAAAAGAAGCCCTTATGTGTAAAGATAAATAGTTTATTTTTTTTTATAATTTTATTTATAAATTGATTTTCTAATTCATAATTATCTTTATAAAATTTTCTAAAAATTTCTTTAGTAAAAAAATAATACCCTATATTTATTGGATTTTTAAGAATTGGTTTTTCCTCAAATTTAATTAATTTTCCTTTTATCGTTTTAAAATGTCCATATTGGGAGTTTATATATTTACTTGCTATTATTACTTTATTTTTCTTTTTTAAAATTTTTAAATATTTATTTAATTCAATATTAGCTATACCATCACCATAGGTCACAAAAAAATTTTCCTCGCTAATATATCTTAATGATTGTTTAATTCTAAAAAGTTTTGAAGATCTAATACCTGCATTAAATAAAAATATATTAATGTTATTTGCATTAATTTCTTTATTTGGACTTCTATGCAAAATAACTTTTTTTTTAAAAATTTTTTTTTTTTTTTCTAAAAAATCAATAAAATATTTTTTTTTATAGCCCAGTGGAAGAACAAAATTACTTATTCCATTTTTAACAAATGAAATAATTAAATTTTCCAGCAATGATCTTTTATTTAATTTAATTAATTGTTTTGGTGGTTGGTTTATTTTTGAAAATCTTGAGCCCATTCCCCCAATTAAAATTATTGCATAAAAATTTTTTTGTAATTTCATAATTTTAAAATACTTTTATAAATCTCAATATATTTTTTTGCTATAATTTCGGAAGCAAAATTATTTTTTACAAAATTTTGACATTCAATTTTAAAATATTCTTTATTTTTTTTAATTTGTTCTATAGTCCATTTTAGACCATTATTAAAATCATTTTGATCCAAATATGTTGAAAGGTATCCTGTTTTTTTATGTTTTATTGTATCCTCTAAACCAGTTGATTTAAAACCAATTGATGGTACACCGCATGCCCCAGCTTCAATTGCAACTTGACCAAGTGCCTCTAAAATACTCGGTGTTATCAAAATATCTGATGCTGAATAATATAAACTCAATGTTTTAGGATCTCCGTTAAATAATTTATTTACGTTAATAATTCTTTCATTCTGAATTTGCACTTTTTCATTATTACCTACATTCAACAAAACAATATCATCATAGAAATTAGATATATAATTAAGACCGGAATTTAAGTATTTAAATCCTTTTCTTAAGTCACTTGTCCCATTAGTGGACATAAAAAGTAAAATGATTTTATTCCTAGGTAAATTTAGACTTTCTCTTGCAAAAATTTTATCTACAGGTTTCCATTTATCTAAATTTATAGCACAAGGTATTGAGGATATTTTGTGATTTTTGAATAAATAACTTTGCTCTGCTTTAAATTTAAGCCAACTACTTATACAAACTATATGATCAATTTTTGATTTCCAAAACTTTTTTTTTTTATTCCAAATATACTTATTTAAATCAAAACCTGTTTCATCATGCCTTTTACTTGTAATATTGTACCCATATTGAAATCTGCTATCCTCGACATAATGTTCCCCACCACACATAGGCCACATATCATTAAATGTCCAAACTATAGGTATTTTTAATTTTGATATTTCTTTAATTGAGATCAGTTCATTGTTTACCCAATGGAGATTAATAATATTAGGTTTTATTTTATTTATTTTTGAAATAATTTTACTGCTAAAGACATTCAAAGAATGAGAAAATTTGCCATTATGGCCATAAAAATATTTTTTTTGTCTCGCTAATTTAATTTTAAACATATTTATTTTTTTTTCTAAGGATGTTTCAGGGCCAAATATATTATGGTCATTCGTATTTTTTTCTCCTACAAGTACATTTGAATCAACATCTAGTTCTTTTAATGATTTATGTAATCTCATCATAGCTATTGAAGCACCACCAGATTTATCAGAATATCCTAAATGTAAAATTTTCATTTTAATTTTTATATTTTTCTATTGTTTTGAGAAAAATTTTATAATTTTCACTTAAAGAGGAGTTTCCATTCAACTTTATTATAGGAATTTTTTTAAGTTTTGAGAAACTAAAAATAGATTTGTAAAAATAATCGTTTTTTGATTTTTTTATTAAATTATCATTATATAAGAAACCATCTTTTCTTTTCTTTGATCTCTCTAAACAAGTTTTGATATTTGTATCAAAAAAAAAGATTAAATCCGGTTTAGGCACTAATTTTAAATATTTTATTTGTTTTTTTAAACTAAATTTAAAATTATTCTTATGTTCAAATTTAAAGAAAATTTTTTGAAAAAAACCTTCATCGAAAATATTAATATTAGATTTTGAATTTAAAAATTTAATTCCTAGAAAGTCTATTTCAAAATTTTTTAACATTCTAAGTCTTCTTTCTTTTGTATAATAAGAAGTATCAACATAATCTTTGTATAGGGATACAATCATATTATAATTTTTTATTACCTTTAAATTTTTTTTTACATAGAGGTTTAAATCCTTATATTCTTTCTTAAATAAATAGTTAGATTTTATTTGGATCTTTTTAATATAAAGTAAATAAAAATATTTTTTAATTAAATTTATCTTTGTTTTTTTTTTATATTCTTGTAAAAATATATTTTTTAAACTTTTAGTCTGAATATAGTTAATTTTTCTTTTTTTAATTACTTTATTTAAATAATCATAAAAGTAAGTTTTGCCAGATGCAGGTAAACCAATAATTTCAATTTTCAAATTCATGCATAAAATTTTACCTATATCTTAAATAATAGTTTTTGATAATTTTAATTCTAAACTTTTGTATAATGGATCTTCTAAAATTGAAAAATTCAATTCTTTTTTAATATTTTGATTTAAACATTTTACATAGCTATCCTCACTTAATTTTGATAAAAAAATATCCGGTAGTATTTTTGATTTATCCAAATTATTATTTGCCTCTAATTCTATAAGATATAATATTCTCTTTGACAGTAAGATTTCTCGTTTATTTAAATTAGTTTTTAATTTATGTAAATTATTTATCAAATTAAAATAACTTTCTCTGGTCTTTGGTTTAAAGAACAAACCTTTTTGATAATATGGAGCATCACCAGCAATAATTGATTTTTTTCCATGGCAAGCAAATTCCAAAGAAATGGTTGATACACAATTAATCAGGTTATCTGAAAGGTTGAATAATGTTGAATTATTAATCTTTTCTGGACATATAACTAGATTATCTAATTCATTCTTATATCTTTTAATTACATTTTCAATTAAACCATCCTCATGATACTGAGATCTTGCAGGATGTGGTTTTATAATCCAAAAAGTTTTTTTGTTATTTTTCCTTATAAAATTTATAGTTTGCAAAAACTGATCATAATAATCTTGAAACACTATATCTGCACAAAAATGTGGGCTATCTGAAAAACAGTGAACAGCAAATAAATTGATTTGCCGACTCTTTTTTATTTTACTTAATTTATCTGCAAATTCTGAAATTTTATTATTTTCATTTAATCCATAAACTTTTTTAATAGTATTTACTGGCACATACGTACCATGTAAATTTCCTTTTTTTCTTAAATTATAAAATTTTTCAATTTCTTTACTACTTACACGTTTTATATTTTTTTTTATATTTTTTTCTCTTACTTTAAAATGACTTGTTAAAGTTTCTTTATGATTATTAAATTTTTGAAGTAGATTAGATCCAGTTACAAAAGATTTTAATCCAAACTTAGTTCCATATCTTAACATTATATTTCCATAAGATGTAAAGCTCATTTGAGTAGAAACTACCATCTTAATTTTATATTTGTTTACCAAATAATCTATGAAATGAGTTTTTAATATTCCTTTGTATAATGTAATTAAAAATTTAATCTCATATATTGAAGGTTTCAAAAATTTAAAATCATATCTTACATATAAATCATAAACTAAATCACCAATATTAATTTTTTTACATTTAAAATTTTTTATTAACCAACTCATTTTATTTTTCATTAATAATGTCTTTATATAAAAAACTGTGAGGTCAAAAAAAGATGAAATAATTATAAAAAAGTAGTTTAAATTTGTTAATTTAAAATTAATTGAAAATTTTTTAATATCTATATTTTTATATACAGGAATATTTTTCTTATCATTTAAATCAGATACTAAATATGGGTTATAATTATATTCTTTATTTAAAATATGTGTAATTAATAAAGATCTTAAATTTGCATCATTTTGCATTCTATCACCAATTAACACTCCTTTATTACTTTTTGAATACTTAAGTTTAAATGGAAAATTTTTTTTAAAATTATTAATTTTTCTAATCATGACTTTATCTTTATTATTATTTTTTTTTATTTAAGGATGAATAAAAAATTTTTTTTAATAAATTTAGATCTTCCATATCATCAACATCTATCGCTCTATATCTTGGTAAATCAAATCCGAAACTCTCTGGCGAAAATAAAAATTTTTTTTTAAGCCAAGAGTCTACTTTACCCCAATAAAATTGACCAGCATCATGAAAAATTTTTTTTAAATCTTGGGTTCTTGATTTGTAGTTTTTTCTATCTATCATATTTATTTTACCTTTATTAATAAAAAAACCTCTTTGTGGTGGATGATCAAAACTCGTAACAGAAATTACAAAATTCCATTTACCTTCTTGAATTTTATTATGGCTAGAAATTATATCATTTTTATCAATTAGTACTGATGTTGGATAAACACAACAAACATATTCTGGATTTTTACCTAATTTATTTTTTAAAAAATTTATTGTATGATTTATTACTTCAAAAGTACCGACATGGTCGTTTGATAAATTTTTTGGTCTTGTAAAATAAATTTTTGCACCAGCTTTTTTTGAAATGGTTTGAATTTTTTTTGAGTCAGATGTTACTATTACTTCATCGAATATTTTTGATTTGATTAATGTTTTAATTGTATGGTGTATCATTGGCTTACCGCCAATATTAATGATATTTTTATTTTTAACCCTTTTACTCCCTCCTCTTGCTGGTACAATTGCTACATTCATTTATTTTAAAGTATTTATTGCTTTAACAACTACACTTTGTTGTTTTTTTGATAATGTTGGAAAAATTGGAATTGAAATACAACTATTATAATAAGTTTCTGCATTTTTTAATAAAAAATTTTTTTTAACATAATTTTTATAAAAAGGATGTTTATAAATTGGCATATAGTGAATATTCACACCTATTCCTTTTTTTAACAATTTTGAAAAAAAATTATCTCTCAATTTTCTAATATTTTTTTTTAATATTATAACAAATAAATGGTGTGATGAATTACAATTTCTAGATATGCTTGGATATTTAAATAAATTATTTTTTAACTTACTTTTATATAAATTATAAATTTTGACTCTTTTACTTATAAAACTATCTAATTTTTTTAATTGTTCTATTCCAATTGCAGCCTGCAGCTCATTCATTCTATAATTATATCCTAAGATAATTTGCTCATAATATTTCGGTCTGACTTTTTTATTAATAAAATCTCTATTTATTCCATGCTCTCTATATAATTTTAAATCACTAAATAATTTTTTATTATTTGTGGTAACGACTCCACCTTCAGCAGTTGTTATTGACTTAACTGGATGAAAGCTAAATACGCACATATCACTAAAATTACAACTTCCAATAGGTTTATTCATATACTTGGCGCCTAGTGTATGAGAGGCATCTTCAATTATTTTAAACTTATATTTTTTTTTTAATGAATAGATTTGTTTCATTTGGCAAGGATTACCAGCAAAATGAACAACTATTATAACTTTTGGTAGTTTATTTTTTCTTTTTGCGATTATTAATTTTTTTTCTAAGCCTTGTATATCTATATTGAAGTCATCTAATGAAATATCTAAAAAATCAATATCTGCGTTACAATAGGCAGCTGCATTTGCGCTTGCCACAAAACTAATTGCTGAGGTCCACACAATATCGTTTTTTTTTACTCCTAAGGACATGCAGGCAATATGCAGACCACTTGTTGCGCTATTAACTGCTATTGCATGTTTTGAATTACAATAATCTGATATTTCTTTTTCAAATTTTTTTACCAAAGGTCCTTGTGTTAAATAATCTGACTTTAAAACTTTACTTACTGCCCTAATCTCTTTTGAGTCAATTGATTGTTTTGAATAATTTATCATTAAAATTTTCTAATTTTATTTAATAAATAATTCTTAAAAAACTTAAAATCTTTAGAATAATCAAAAAATGTCATTGCCAAGCCATCAGTTTTTGATTTATAAATTGTATTAATTTGCTCTAATACTGATTTTTTATCACCAATTATTGTATATGAGCCCAATGAGCCTGAAACTCTTTGTTTCATTTGCTTTAGATATGAAGCTAAGATTTTTTTATTAGACCACTGTAAATTTTTTATAAAATTATCAACAGCTTTTACATCTTGGTTTTTATTTGAATATTCATCGTAAAATTCATTAGCCTCACTTTTTGAGTCTTTCACAACTATGTGAACAGGATTGTAAATTTTAATTTTTCTTTTTGAATTATTTTTCAATTCTTCATTTACAATTTTAAGTGTTTCTAAAGAATTGAACATTGTCAAAAGTACGTCAAAATTTTTTTTAGCAAATTTTCTTCCATCTTTCGAAAATGCTGCCGAAATTTTTATAAAATTTTTATTTAGAACTTTTGGAAAATTTTGCCCATTTTTTATTTTAAAAAAATTTCCTTTAAAAGAAAATTTATCTATATTTGGATCAATCAATTTGTTAAAAACTTTTAACCATTCATCACCATATTTGTATCTATCAGAGCTAGATAAATTAAAATTAAGATTAAACATTTCATACTCCTCCTTATTCCACCCACAAACAAGGTTCATTCCAACTCTATCATTAGAAAATCTATTTATAGATGTAAGACTTTTTGCTGCAATAATAGGATGAATATAATTTGCATGTATAGTTGAAAATAAATAAATCTTTTTGGTTATTAATGATAACGCTGATGCTAAAGATAATGTTTCAAAAGTATTAACATGGGGTCTAGTTTGTCCTCCCCAATCACTCCATCTAGCTACTGGTAATAGAAAATCTAGACCACATTTATCAGCTTCTTTAGCAAGATTAATGACCTTGTCAGTATCTGCATTCCATCTTTTGGTAGAGGTGGTTATAGTTGACCCCGAACTAGCATTAAAAGCAAATAATCCTAGTTTAAAATTATTTTTAAACATTTTTATGAAATTTAATTATAATTAATCCTATAACAGATTACACTTAAAATGATAGTATTACATATTATTATATTAAAAATTATCGAAAATGTTAAAAAAACATTAAATCAAAATGGATAAAAACCTAGTTCAGAATTTTTATAAAAAAATAATTTATAATTTAAAAAATAATAAAAATATATTTTATAAAAATAACGAAACTAAATTTACGTATAAATATGTACATCAGAAAATTAAAATTCTTAGTTCAAAGCTAAAAAAACATAAAAAAGAGTGTATTTTACTCTTTTCTGATAAAAGTGTTGGTTATTACATATCTGTAATTTCTATTTTATTTTCAGGAAACACATGGATTCAAATATCGCCAAATATACCTGATGAGAGAATTGTTCAAATTTCAAAAATATCAAGATCAAAAATTATAATTTTTGATAAAAGTTTTAAGAGAAAATTAAATCCTAAATTAAAAAATCATAAGATATATTTAATAGATAAGCTTATAAATAATAAAACTCAAACTGATAATATTGATGAACTAACGATCCCCAATATAAAAAAAAATTATAATGCAATGATTTTTTTTACATCAGGTTCTACAGGCCTACCAAAAGGTGTTCAAATAACTCATGAGAATTTTATTGCTTGTTTGTATCATCAGATAAAAAATTTAGAATATAATGAGAATACTGAAATATTTTCTGACTATCATGATAATTCGTTTGTAATGAGTCTTGTGGTTATTTTTCCAGCTTTATATTTAGGTTGTACAATATCTCCATTGATTAATAATTTTGATAAATTTTTTCCTGCAAAACATTTAACTAAAAATAAAATTTCAGTTTTAATTACAGTTCCTTCATTTATTCTATTTATTAAACAAAGTTTACCAAAAAATAAAATCAATATTAAAAATATAATTTTGTGTGGTGAGAATTTTCCAGTAAATATTTTAGAACTAATAAAAAAAAATTTTACATTCAAAAATTTATTTAATTGTTATGGTTCTACTGAGACTTCACCGTGGGCTTTTTTTTATAAGTATAAATCAAAAGACAATCAAATAATTAAAGAAATGTTTCAAGTCCCAATTGGAAAACCTTTTCAAAATTTAAAAATAAAATTAGGAAAACAAAATGAATTATCAATTGGGGGTGAAATCATTTCTCCTGGATATTTAGATAAATCAGGAAAATTAAACAAAGGTAAATTTTCAAAAACCAAAAATGAAAATTTTTATAACACTGGTGATATCCTGATTAAAAAAAAACAAGTTTATTTTTGTAAGGGACGAAATGATACTCAAATAAAAATCAAAGGATACAGAGTGGATACTACTGAAATAGAAAAGGTTATTAAAAAATTAGAATATGTTGACTATACTTATTGTTATCTAAATAACAAAAATAAAACTGATTATTTAGTATTAATAATTGTTACAAAAAAAAATATTAATAAAAAAAAAATTTATGAACATATTCAAAAATTTTTACCAGTTTATATGCTGCCAAAAGAAATATTGATCTTAAAAAAGATAAAATTTAATAAAAATGGAAAAGTAGATAAAGCTTATTATAAAAAATATTTTTAATTTACATTGATGGATAAAATTTTAAAAAATTCAAAAAATATTATTATTTTTTCTGATCTTCAAAGTTTATTTTTTAAATATGATATTAAAGAAATAAACAAAAATATTATCAAACTATTTTGGTATTTAAAGAAAATGAACAAAAATATTGTTTTACCGACTTTCAACTTAAATTTTCCAGAAACAAAAAAAACAAGTTTATTAACTAAAGATATTACCACAGGATATCTAAGTAAGTTTTTGGTTAAAAAATTTAAGTTTAGCAGATCAAAAAGACCTATGTATAATTATGCTATCAATGGTCCTAAAGAAAAATATATCAGTAATTTGAAACAAAGCACAGCTTGGGGAAATGACTCTATTTTAAGTTATTTAGTAAAAAGTGATACTTATGGTTTGGCTATAAATATAAATCCAAAAGTTTTCAATTGGTTGGTGATTCACTATTGTGAGGAAACTTCAAAAGTTCCTTATAGATATTTCAAAACTTTTAATGGTAAAAATATTTCTACTAGGAAAAATGTAAAAGAAAAAATGTATGTTAGAAATTATTCTATGAATAAAATTGAAGACGGTAGAAAAATTAATA